>JAANMY010004280.1_pt1 | contig 10915 bp, 11 predicted proteins | sample 7279691 | NCBI WGS metagenome assembly JAANMY01 (sample SAMN14094543, study PRJNA606508) | bioreactor metagenome | isolation source: A lab-scale SPAN reactor treating ammonium-rich wastewater day 388 | place: Ireland: Galway | collected 2018-02-07
CTGCTGGTGAACCAGCGCATCCGCAACCTCAAGACCCACATTCCCAACGTCGAGGTGCGCATCGCCGCGGTCTACCGTGGCGGCCAGAGCGTGCCCACCGACGGCGAGACGCTGATCCGCGAGAACGACGAAGTGTTCTTCATCGCGGGCCGCAACGACATCCGCACCGTCATGGCCGAGATGCGCAAGCTCGAGCCGCCGGTGCGCCGGGTGGTGATCGCCGGCGGCGGCAACATCGGCCTGCGGCTGGCCTCGGCGCTGGAGCAGACCAACAACGTCAAGGTCATCGAGCGTGACCGCGAGCGGGCACAGCGCATCTCCGAGCGGCTGGCCAAGGCCATCGTCCTGCATGGCGATGCGGCCGACGAAGAGCTGCTGCTGGAGGAGAACATCGACACGGCCGACGTCTTCGTCGCCGTGACCAACGCCGACGAGGCCAACATCCTCTCCGCCATGCTCGCCAAGCAGCTCGGCTGCAAGAAGGTGATGGCGCTGATCAACCGCCCGGTCTACGCCGAAATGGTGGAAACTGGCCGCATCGACGTGGCGATCTCGCCGCAGCAGATCACCATCGGCTCGCTGCTGGCCCTGGCGCGCCAGGGTGACATGGTGAAGGTGCACTCGCTGCGCCGTGGCCGGGCGGAGGCCATCGAGGCGATCGCCCACGGCAACGCGGAGAACTCCCGCGTGGTCGGCCGGACCGTCGAGCAGGTGGTCCTGCCGCCCGGCACGACCATGAACGTCATTGTCCGCGAAGACAAGGTCATGGAGGCACACCACGACACGCTGATCCGCACCGACGACCACATCATCATGTTCCTGACCGACCGGCGCCAGGTGGACCAGGTGGCCCGGCTGTTCCAGCTGCCCGGCCGCTTCCGGTAAGCGCCTCGCGCCATGCAGCTGCGAATCGTCCAGCAGATCCTCGGGCTGCTGCTGATGCTCTTCAGCACCACCATGCTGCCGCCCGTTTTCATCTCCGCCTGGTATCACGACGGTTCCGCCGCGGCCTTCGTCTCCGGCTTCCTGGTGACGCTGCTGACGGGCCTCGCGGTCTGGGCCCCGGTGCGCCGCGAGAGCCGCGACCTGCGCTCGCGCGACGGCTTCCTCGTGGTCGCCGGCTTCTGGACGCTGCTCGGCGTGTTCGGCGGCGCGCCGTTGCTGTTTGCCGACCAGCCGGCGATGTCGGTCACCGATGCGGTGTTCGAAGCGGTTTCGGGCCTGACCACCACCGGCGCCACGGTGCTGACCGGCCTCGACCGGCTGCCGCCGGCGATCCTCTACTACCGCGCACAGCTGCACTGGCTGGGCGGCATGGGCGTGGTGGTGCTGGCGGTCGCGGTGCTGCCCATGCTGGGCGTTGGCGGCTTCCAGCTGTATCGCGCAGAGACACCCGGCGCGGTGAAGGACACCAAGCTCACGCCACGCATCACCGAGACCGCCAAGGCGCTGTGGTACGTGTACCTCGGCCTGACCGTCGCCTGCACGCTGGCCTACTGGGTGGCCGGCATGCCGCTCTTCGATGCAGTCTGCCACGGTTTCGCCACCCTGGCCACCGGCGGCTTCTCCACCCACGATGCCAGCCTCGCGTATTTCCAGAGTCCGCTGATCGACAGCATCGCCGTGGTGTTCATGGTGCTCGCCGGCACCAACTTCGCGCTGCACTTCCTCGTCTGGCAGTCGCGCAGCCTGCGCAACTACCTGCACGACCCGGAATTCAGGGCCTACCTGGTGATCCTGGCGGCGATCTCTGCCTTCGTCATCGCCTACCTGTACCTGAGCGGCTACTACAGCAGCCTGCAGGAGGCGGGACTACAGGGTGTGTTCCACGTGGTGTCGATCATGACCAGCACCGGCTTCGGGCGGGATGACTTCTCCGCCTGGCCGGGAGCACTGCCCGTGCTGCTGGTGTTTTCGATGTTCATCGGCGGCTGCGGTGGCTCGACGTCGGGTGGCATGAAGGTCATGCGCTGGCTGCTCCTCTACCGCCAGGGCGCGCGCGAGGTGGTGCGCCTGGTGCATCCGGCCGCGGAGATCCCGGTGCGGCTGGGCGAAACCGTGGTGCCGCAGCGGGTGGTCGATGCCGTGTGGGGCTTTTTCGCCATCTACGTGGTGCTGTTCGGCGCCATGATGCTGATACTGCTCGCCACCGGCGTCGACCAGGTCACCGCGTTCTCGGCCATCGCCACCTGCCTCAACAACGTCGGTCCTGGCCTGGGTGCCATCAGCTCGAATTTCGCCGGCATGAACGACCCGGACAAGTGGGTCTGCGTGCTGGCAATGCTGCTCGGCCGACTGGAGATCTTCACGCTCTTCGTGCTGATTTCCCCGGCCTTCTGGCGCCGCTGACCGCCATGGGCCGTGCCGCCGCGCTGGAGGCGTTGCTGGCGAAGGGCCAGGACAACGCGCTGCTGCGCTTTTCACTCGGCAGCGAGTACCTCAATGCCGGCGACCCCAGGGCGGCGATCCTGCACCTGGAACGGGCGGTCGCCCAGGATCCCGGCTACTCCGCCGCCTGGAAGCTGCTCGGCAAGGCGCATATCGCGCAGGGCGACGACGCCGGCGCACGCCAGGCCTGGGAGCAGGGCATCGCCGCGGCCGCGCGCAGGGGCGACCGGCAGGCGGAAAAAGAGATGACCGTGTTCCTGCGCCGGCTCGACAAAGATCAGCCGTAGTGCGGTGGTCCCGCCGCTGGCGGCCTCAGCTCACCAGGGCAGCACCGCACCGTCGTAGTTGATGAAGGAACCGGTGTTCTCGATGGTCATGCCATCGATGTTGCGGATCAGGTCGCGCGCCGCGTCGGCAACCGGCCGCAGCATGTTCTTCGGCAGCCCCTTCATGAAGTCGGTGTCGACCATGCCCGGGTTGAGGATGGCGATGCTGACGCCCTTCGGCTTGAGCTGGAAAGCCAGGGTGCGCATTTCCATGTTCAGGGCCGCCTTGCTGGCACGCATGAAGTACAGGCGCGGGCCGCTCACCAGGCCGACCGAACCCTCGCTGCTGGAAATGGCGACGATGCGCTTGTCCTGGCCGGCGAGGATGCTGGGCATGAAGGCCTCGCTGATCGCCAGTGGCGCGATGGTATTGACGCGCAACACATCCTCGAAAACCGCGTAGTCCATCTTGCCGAACATCTGGTTCTGCATGCCGCCGCTGACGCCGGCGTTGTTGATCAGGATGTCGATCGGCGTCTTCGCATACTTCGCGGCCAGCGCACGGATCTGCGCCAGGTCGCCGACATCCAGCTGCTCGATGCTGACCCGCGGGTTGTCCGCCGCGAGGGCCTTCAGCGCGTCGGCGTGGGCCGGGTCGCGGGCTGTGGCGATGACCTGTGCACCGCGCGCCGCGTACTGGCGCGTGAGCTCCAGGCCGATACCGCGGTTGGCCCCGGTCACCAGCACCGTCGGCACATGGGCCGCGGCAGGCTCCGCGTGATCGGCAAAGGCGGCGGCCGTGAACATGGCACCGGCCAGCACAACCAGAATGCGTGAAAACATGGGGTGTCTCCCTGCTGCAGACCCGTGATGCAGCGGGATACTACGGCTCCCTGCTGCCGGTGGCTGCCCGCTGCGACCCGATGCCGCACCCGGCAACCGCAGCCCGGCCCCGCACGCGCTTCAGTCGATGACGATATCGAGCGGCCTGCCGTCCCGCTTGGCGACCCGGCCGGCCTTCATGACGAAGTCCACCTGCTCCAGCACCGCCACGTCTTCCAGTGGGTTGCCCTTCACGGCGATCACGTCCGCCAGTTTTCCGGGCTCCAGGGTGCCGACCTCGCTGTCGATGCGGAACAGGCGCGCGGTGTTCACGGTGGCCGACTGCAGCGCTGCCGCCGGCGTCATGCCAGCCTTGACCATGTAGCCGAACTCTTTCGCCGCGAAGCGGTGCGGTATGCCGCCGTCGTCGGTGCCGAAGGCGATGGGTGTGCCGAATTTCAGTGCGCGCTCGAAAGCGCGGCCCTGCTCGCGATACTCGCGGATCGGGCCGGACTGCGCCACCGAGAGCGTCGGCACCAGGTAAATGCCCTTCTGCTTCATGAGCTTCAGCGTGGCGTCATCGGCACCGAAGCCATGCTCGACGGAATCCACGCCGGCGCGAACGGCGTCGGCCACGGCATCGGTGGCATAGGCATGGGTACCGACGATCATGCCGAGCTGGTGGGCGGTCTCGACGATGGCCTGCATCTCGTCGAAGAAGAAGCGCTGGTCGATACCGGTGTTGTCGGCGAACCCCCCGGTCGCCATCATCTTGATGACGTTGGAGCCCAGCTTGTGCTGCTTGCGGACAGCGTAGCGGCAGCTCTCCACGCCGCTGCAGAGGTTGGAGGCATTGATGTCCAGCGGGCTGAGGTCCTCGTGGGTCATGTCGCCATGGCCACCCGGGGCGGTGATGGGATTGCCGGCCGCGAGGATGCGCGGCCCGAGGAACTTGCCGGCATTGATCCAGTCGCGCACCGCGAACACCGGGTGGGGACCGGAGGCCTGCTCGCGCACGGTGGTGAAGCCGGACATCAGGGTCACGCGGGCATTGCGCAGGGTCCAGAGGGTCAGGTCGGCCTCCAGCATCTTGTCGGCCTTCTTCGGCGGGTGGTCGCCGCCCGACCACATCAGGTGCGCATGGGCGTCCATCAGACCCGGCAAGACGAAGCGGTCGCGCAGGTCGATGACCTCTACCGTGGCATCGCCGGGGTTTTCAACGGCCCCGGCTCCGAGGAGCCCGTCGCGCACGGCGACCACCTTGCCACCGCGGATTACCACTGTCTGATTGCGCTTCGCGGGCGTGCCGGGGACCGCCAGCAGATCGCCGGCCTGGATCACGGTGTACGGACCCGCGTCGGCCTTGCCGGGTTTGTCGGCGGCCGATGCCAGGACGGGCAGCAGGCCCATGACGCATGCGGCGAAGATTCGAGGCAGGATGGACGGCATCAGGATTCCCCTTTCAACGGGCGCCCGGCCAGGGCGCGCTTTTCGGTGGTGGCCAGCTGCTTGATGGCATATTCGCGCCGCAGGGCCGCACCACGATCCGCGGCCGGCTCGACATGGACCAGGCGCACAGGCAGGCGGCTGCGCGTGTAGCGGGCGCCCCGCCCGTCGTTGTGCGCGGCGAGGCGGGCGCCGACGTCCCGGGCAATGCCGGTGTAGAGGCTGCCGTCGGCGCACTCGAGCATGTAGACCTGCCAGTCGGTCATGGCATCGGCGATTCTGCCTGCGGCGCCGCGCCTAGCCGGCAGGCCCATCCGCAGCCGGTCCGGCCGGGGGCGGCTGGCTGCGCACATAGCGCACCGCGGCCAGCGCCATCACGCCCGCGCAGAGCAATTCGCCGGCGAACCGCGGCACCGGGCCCCAGGTCAGCGGCAGGAGCAGGAGCGCCGTACCGGCAGCCATGCCGGCGAGCAGCCAGGGCCAGCCCTGGCGGTACCACAGCCCGACACCCAGGCCGAGATAGGCGGCAACCACGACCGCCGGCACCACCGGCAGGCGCGGCGGCAGCACCAGCTCCGGCGCCGCACCCGGGCAGAACAGCGGCGGCGGCACCGAGGGCAGGTACCAGACCACGTCGCGCCAGCAGGCCGGGGCCAGGGTCGGTATGACGAAGATTCCCGGCAGGCTATAGATCAGCAGCGCCACGGCGAGCAGGCAGACCCCACCATGCCCCCAGTCGATCCGCGCCCAGGCGAAGCCGCTGCCGCGGCTGATGGTGGCAAAGGTGAACAGCGCGGCCGGCAGCGCCACGGTCGCCACCAGCAGGGGCAGGACGTAGAGGCCCCGCAGCTCGGTGCCCGGGCCAGCCCAGCGGCCGCTGCCGGCGATCAGCGCATGGACCACGGCCGCCGCCAGCACCAGGACGTTGAACAGCAGGATGACGGAGCGCGTCCGCCGCCACTCCCCGAAGGCCCAGAGGCAGACGAGGAAACCGGCCGCTGCCATGACCAGGATCAAGACCGAGAACATGACCGGATCATACCGCAGGATGCACCGGCCAGAAGCCGTGGCCTTTCAGGCGCGTACATGCCAATGGTCAGCCATCACGAAAAGGCTGGAAATGCAGGCTCAAACGCCCTGCCGGCAGGAAAATATTCTCTTGGATGTTGCACAACCGCGTTTATACTTCGCTCCCGGGACTACATCTCTACACTCTCACGGAGTATTGAAAAAATGGCGAAAAAGGGTGGCGCACCGACCAAGTCGGATATCCTGAACGCGATCGCGAAGGACACGAAGCTTTCCCGCAAGCAGGTGTCCTCGGTGTTCGATTCGCTCAACGGCGTGATCAAGAAGAGCCTGCGCAGCAACGGCCTGTTCACCATGCCGGGCCTGCTCAAGCTGAAGGTCATCAAAAAGCCGGCGACCAAGGAACGCGAAGGCACGAACCCGTTCACGGGCGAGAAGATGGTTTTCAAGGCGAAGCCGGCCTCGAAGAAGGTCCGCGCGCTGCCGCTGAAGGCCCTCAAGGGCATGGTCAACTAGGCCAGGCGGCTTTCACGTGACGAATGTCGGGCCACGCCGCGCGCGTGGTCCGTTGAGTTCGGCCCGGGGTGGCACAGCCGCTCCGGGCCTTTTTTCCAGGGCAAATTCCATGAAGCACATCAAACCTGCCAGTGTCATCCTCCTCGGCCTGGTGTCGCTCACCGCGGCCTGCCAGCAGAAGCCGGTGGAAGCGCCGAAGACGGCTGCCACCATGACCGAGGACCAGAAGGCGATCTACGCCTACGGCGCCGCCATCGGCCAGCAGCTGGCGGAGCAGAACAAGCAGCTGCGCCTGTCACCCGAGGAACTGGAAGTCTTTCGCACGGCTTTCGGCGACACCGTCTCCGGCAAGGAACCGGCGGTGAAGATCGAGGAGTACGAGACCAGGTTCCGCGAGCTGGCGCAGGCACGCATCGCCGCCAATGCCGCGGACGCCAAAAAGTCCGGTGAGGAATTCCTCGCCAGTGCCGCGAGCAAGGAAGGCGCCGTGAAGACCGAATCGGGGCTGGTGTTCCGCACCATCACCCCGGGCAAGGGCGGCGATCACCCGAAGGCCACGGACGTGGTCACGGTGCACTACCAGGGCACGCTGCCCGACGGGACCGTCTTCGACAGCTCGGTGCAGCGCGGGCAGCCCGCCGAGTTCGCGCTGAACCAGGTCATCCCCTGCTGGACCGAGGGCGTGCAGCGCATGACCGTGGGCGAGAAGGCGCAGCTGGTCTGCCCGGCGACGCTGGCCTACGGCGATCGCAACACCGGCGGCCCCATCCCGCCCGGCTCCACCCTCAATTTCGAGGTCGAGCTGCTGGGGATCAAGGGCAAGCAGTAGCGCCGGTGCAGCGCTACAGCGGCTTGCGGAACAGCAGCACGAAGCGGTCGGTATTGCCGGTGACCGTCTTGCGGCCGACCTCGTAGCGCAGCTCGTCATCAGGGCGATAGTGGATGCCGGAGTAATCGACGAACTCGAAGCCGGCCGCCTCTATCTCCTTGATGGCCAGCACCGGGTCCATGCGGCGCCAGTTCTCGGGGTTGTCCGGTTCGTTGTGGCGCCGCGTGTGATCCACCGCGCCGTACAACCCGCCGGGCCTGAGTGCATTGAAGACCGCACGGTTGAGGTTCTGGCGCCCCTGCGGCGTGAAGTTGTGCAGGTTGCGGAAGGTGAGCACCAGGTCGGCGTCCCTGACGCCGAGCGAGGTCTCGCCCAGGTCGAACAGGCCCATGCGCTCGCCCACCGGCGTCAGCTTCGCATCGCTCTGCGCCACCTTGACCTTGGCCAGCTGCGGCAGCTGTTTGATCAGCGATTCGATCTGCCGCGTGCCGATGGCGACGTAGAGCTCGCCTTTTTCACCCAGCACCGGCGCCAGGATCTTGGTGAACCAGCCGCCGGAGGGCACCAGTTCGACGACCCGCATGTCGTCGCGCAGGCCGAGGAACTCCAGGGTCTGCCGCGGCAGGCGGTCCTGGTCGCGCTCCTTTTCCGCGGCGCTGCGGATGTCGCTCTTCATCGCGGCCTCGATCTTCTCGCCGATGGGCGAGAGCTTCGGGGCCTGGAACTGGGCCTGCGCGCCGAAGCTGCAGGCGAGGAGTGCAAGGGCAGCGAGGCCGTGGCGCATGGATGCGTTCTCCCTGGTTTCCAGCAGGCAGCCGGTCCGGTGCAGCGTATCATGGCCCGCCATGGTCAATGCCCGCGCCGCAATCCTGCTGCTGGCCCTCGGCCCATGGAGCCTCGCGGCCCGTGCCGGTGAAGTCACCCTGACGCTCGCCAGTGCCTGGAGCCAGCGGCAGAACTTCACGGCGGATTTCATGCACTACGTCGAGGCCGTGAACCGCGCCGGGCGCGGCCTGGTGCAGATCCGCTTCCTCGGCGGCCCCGAAGCGGTGCCCGAGCAGCAGCTGCTCTACGCGCTCCGTCGCGGCGTCATCGACATGGCCTTCGGCGGCATGACCTACTACCGCGGCGTGCTGCCGGAAGGCGACGCGCTGTTCGCGTCCACCCTCGACCCGGACCGCGCCCGCGCCAGCGGCGCGCTCGACGCCCTGCAGCCCTACTGGCGTGAACGGATCAACGCGCACCTGGTCGGCTGGGTGCAGGCGGGCATGGGCGCCCAGGTCTACCTGCGTGAAGCCCCGCGTTTCCGCGCCGATGGCCTGCCTGACTTCACCGGCCTCGCCATCCGCACCTCGCCATCCAACCGCGAGCTGCTCGACGCGCTGGGCGCCCGCGCCGTGCAGATCCCGGTAAGCGAGATCTACACCGCACTGGAGCGCGGCATGGTGGATGGCATCGCCTTCACCACCATCGGCGTGCCGGACCTGGGTGTCGGCAGGTTCATCCACTACCGCGTCGATCCACCCGTCCTGCAGCTCTCGGTCTGCCTGCAGGTGAACCTCGACAGCTGGAACCGGCTGGCGCCGGAGGCCCGCGCTTTGCTCGAGGCCGAGGCCATCCGCTACGAGCACGGCAACCGCGAGCGCTTCCGCGAACTGCAGGCCAGCGAGCTGAAGCAGTTGGCCGCCGACGGTCTGCAGGGGGTGAGCGTGGCACCAGAGCGGGCGGCGGCCTTCCGCGACCTCGCCTTCGAGACGGTCTGGCAGCGGCTGGCGGCCCGGGAGCCCGCCTCGGCCGCGCGCCTGCGGCCGCTGTTCTGGCCCGAAAGCCCGGGAATACCGTCGCGGTGAACCGCATCGTCCGCGCCTACGACGCGCTGGTGGACGCGCTGGTGTGGGCAGCGGGCCTGATCATGGGCGCGGTCTGCCTGCTCATCGCCTGGGATGTCATCGCACGCAACCTCGGCCTGCACCCACCGCGGTCCACCGTGGCCCTGACCGAATACGCCCTGCTCTACACCACGATGGCGGTGGCGCCCGCCCTGGTGCGCGAGCGCAGCCACATCGTCATCGAGCTGCTCCACGAACGCTTCCCGCCGCGGCTGCGCCGCTGGCTGGACCGCTGCATCCTGCTGTTCGCGGCGGCCATCTCGCTGCTGGTGTCGGTGCTGGCGACGCTGCTGGCCGTGGAAGCTACGCGCCGTGGCGAGATCGACGTGCGCTCGCTGGACCTGCCGCGGGCCTGGCTGTTCGCGCCGCTGGCCGTCGGCTTCCTGCTCACCGCCCTGGAGCTGCTGCGCCTGCTCTGGCGCGGCGAGGCACTGGCGCGCCCGGTCGCCGGGCAGGGCAGCCTGTGAGCCCGGTAGAGTCCGGGGCGCTGGTATTCGCGACCGTGCTGACGCTGATGGCGCTCGGCGTGCCGGTGCTGTTCGCCTTCCTCGGCGCCAACCTGCTCGGCGCCTGGCTGCTCATGCACGGCTTCGCCGGCCTGCTGCAGGCCGTGGACAACTCGGTCAGCCTGATCACTTCGTTCACGCTGGTGGCGGTGCCGTTGTTCGTGATGATGGGCAGCCTGCTGTTCCACAGTGGCCTGGCGGTGCGGGTGTTCGACGCCCTGGATGCCTTCTTTGGGCGGGTGCCCGGGCGGCTGTGCTACCTGACTGTCGCCGGCAGCACGGCGTTCTCCACGCTCACCGGCTCGACCCTGGCCAACACGGCGATGCTCGGCTCGCTGATGGTCCCGGAAATGATCCGCCGCGGCTACGCACCACGCATGGCGATCGGCCCGGTGGTAGGCACCGGCGGACTGGCGATGCTGATCCCGCCCTCGTCGCTGGCGGTGCTGCTCGGCAGCCTCGCCAGCATCAACATCGGCGCCCTGCTGATCGCCGGGCTGCTGCCGGGGCTGATGCTGGCCGCCATGTACTGCGCGAGCATCTGGCTGCAGCTGCGGGCCAATCCCGCGCTGGCGCCGGTGTACGACGTCGCCGCCGTGCCGCCTGGGCGCCGGTTGCGCCTGCTGGTCACCAATGTGCTGCCGCTGGGGCTGGTGCTGTTCGCCGTCGTCGGCCTCATCGTCATCGGCATCGCCACGCCATCGGAGGCGGCGGCCTTCGGCGTGCTGGCGGTGGTGCTGATCGCAGCCGGACAGGGCTGCCTGAGCATCGGCGCCATCGCCAGGGCGCTCAGGGATACCGTGACAGTGACCGGTATGGTGTTCGTGCTGATCATCGCCGCCTCGGTGTTCAGCCAGCTCATGGCCTTCTCGGGGCTAAGCCACGTCGCCGTGGACTGGGCCCTGTCCCTGGACGGCGGCGCGCTGCTGAAGCTCGGCCTGATGTTCATCGCCGTACTGGTGCTCGGCTGCTTCCTCGACCAGATTTCGATCATGCTGCTGACGATCCCGATCTTCTTCCCGCTGGTGAAGGCGCTGGGCATCGACCCGGTGTGGTTCGGCCTGCTGGTACTGCTGGCCCTGGAGATGAGCCTGACGACGCCACCCTTCGGCCTGCTGCTGTTCGTCATGCTCGGTGTCTCGCCGCCCGGCACGCGGTTTGGCGACGTGGTGCGCGCGGCCCTGCCCTACCTCGGCTGCAACCTGCTGCTGGCAATGCTGCTGC
>JAANMY010004282.1_pt1 | contig 10915 bp, 10 predicted proteins | sample 7279691 | NCBI WGS metagenome assembly JAANMY01 (sample SAMN14094543, study PRJNA606508) | bioreactor metagenome | isolation source: A lab-scale SPAN reactor treating ammonium-rich wastewater day 388 | place: Ireland: Galway | collected 2018-02-07
ACGGTAATCGGTGACGGTAATCGGTGACGGTAATCGGTGACGGTAATCGGTGACGGTGAACGGTAATCGGTGAGGGTGCGCTTACTGATAACTGAATAACTGATTACCGATAACTGCTTATTTGCGGTAAGCTAATGGCTTATGCAAGTGAGACTGGATGATGTAAAAAACGGGTTAAATCTCCCTGAGTTTGATGGCGTCGCCGCCCAACGATTGATGATGCCCGCCCTGCGCAGCAATATGCGCCCCTGGAATTGGGGCGGTCAGCCGCGATTGGGCGGCGTTTTGGTGCTGTTGTACTGTTATCAGAATGAACTGCACGTGCTGCTAACGCGACGGCGGGATGATTTGAACGCTCATGCAGGGCAAATTTCTTTCCCCGGCGGCCGTTGTGAAGAAGGGGAGACGTTTTACGAGACGGCGCTGCGGGAAACGTTTGAAGAGGTTGGCGTCTACCCGGCGGCGCTGGCGGCGCTGGGGCCGTTGACGCAAATTTATATTTTGCCCTCTGATTTTGAGGTGCATCCGTTTGTGGCGTGGCATCATGATGGGCAACGGCCGTCCTTCCAACCCAATGTGGCCGAAGTCGCCCACATTCTCGATGTGCCTCTCTCCCACCTGCTGGATCCGGTTAATCGCAAAGAGGAAATTTGGAACCTGCATGACATTGAGATGGACGTGCCCTTTTTTGATTTTCACGGGGAAAAGATTTGGGGGGCGACGGCGATGATGTTGAGTGAGTTGTTGGAACGAACGCGGTCGGTAATCGGTTATCGGTAATCGGTTATCGGTTGCCCGATCACCGTTCACCGTTCACCGATTACCGTTCTCCGGTCGGCAAGTAAACGGTGAACAAACTGCCTTTGCCGACTTCGCTGTGGGCTTGAATACGGCCGTGATGCAGTTCCACCAGCTCGCGCACAATCGCCAATCCTAATCCTGCGCCGCGTGGGAACTGCTGCGTGCGGGATTTATCCACCTGGTAAAACCGCTCAAAAATACGCGCCAAATCGGCCGCCGGAATGCCTTTGCCGTTGTCTTGCACCTGCACCACAATTTCCTTCGCGTCGTGCTGCAACTGGATGTGGACACGGCCGTTACGCTCCGTATGCTTCAGCGCATTGTCCACCAGGTTGGTGAACACTTGCATCAACCGGTCGGGGTCGCCAGTGACGGGGGGGACGGGGGGCAAGACGGCCGTCACCTGAATGCCCTGTTCCCGCGCTTGCAGCGCCAGACTGGCCTGGACATCGGTCAATAGTTGGCGCAGGTCAACGGCCGTTTGCGCCAGCGTCATTTGTCCCGATTCTATCCGCGCCAGATCAAGCAGTTGCGCCACCAGCCGCGCCATCCGCTCCGCTTCATTGTAAATGATGCTGGCGGCGCGCTGCTGGGCGGCCGCCGAACTGGCCGTGCCATCCAAGAGCGCCTGGCTCCAGCCGGTAATGGCCGTCAGCGGCGTTTTCAGGTCATGAGAAACATTGGCGACAAAGTCACGCTGCACCTGCTGCGATTGGCTCACCTGCGCGGCCATGCTGTTGAAACTGCTGGCGACCTGGCGCACCTCTTGCGGGCCGGTCAACGTCACTTGCTGCGCGTAATCTCCTTGCGCCACAGCTTCGGCAGCCTGGGCTAACTGCTGCAACGGCCGCGCCACAGACCCCGAAATCCAAAAAGCCAACAAAATAGAAAGCGAAAAAGCGATGATGCCGGCGCCCCACAAGGGACGAAAAAAGTATTCGCGGAAAAAAGAGAGTGGCGTGGGGGGGCGCTGCGCATAAAAAATAACAAACCGGTTCAAATTGGCTAATGGTTCCCCGTATAGCAGCCAGCGCGACCCATTTTCTGGATGTTCAAACAGGCCAGAAATGGCGTTGGTTTGGGCCGCTGAAAAGAGGCGCGTCGGCGTGTTTACGTTTTGCACGGTGATACCCAGCCAGTTTTGGCTGGGGTCGCTGTCGTAAATGATTTCACGGCTGTTGGTGTTGGCGACGAGAATACGCACATTTTGGTCGGCAGCCGTTTGCTGCAACGTCAGCGCCAGATCGCGCAGCCCTCCCCCAGACTGCACCACCCGCAGCAGCTCATACCGGGCGCTGCTGCTGATCGAAGCCAGCTGCTGCAACGGCTGCAAATAGCGTGCGCCGGAAAGCGCCGCAAAGGCAAACAAAGCCAGCGCGACAATCAGCAAGGCGGTGACAATCACAAACCCATATGACAGTAATAAACGGCTGTGCAGTCGTTGAAACATACCCTGATTGTACCAGCGAATGACCCCAAAGATGTTATAGGAGTGTAAACTAATCCTAAATCGTCAATCGTCAATCGCAAATCGCAAATCGTCCACGTTAGCGGATTCCTATTTGACATCATCTATGCGTTTGCTATACTTTTTCCAAAGTGCAGTGAAAGATATTTTTATGACAGAAATGAGGTTTATCAGGATGCAACACAATTGCAGGTGTATGAGGCGGGGATAGCTGCATCTTCGTCCTCTTGCGAGTCAGGTACTTTCTGATTAAAAGCAGTGACAGGCAAATGCCTGGACGGAGAACGGTGGTAGCTATCCTCGCGCAGCAACGAAAAGTTGATAGTGCTGGAACAGATAGATACTGATCGGACTAAAGTTTGCCCCCTTTTTACATGAGACAAATGGGACATTATCAAGGGTGAGCAGTATAGCTGCGACCGTTTTTTATTATCTAGCGGCAGCAATGCTGAGAAGAAATCAAAGCCTTTTCCTTCTCACGTAACAATAGCTGCCGTAACCACGTCGAAAACGTGGCAAAGAACTGCTTTTAATAAGGAACAACCGGTATGATGCGCCTGAGATACGATAAACCTGAACAAGCATTTTTCACGTCTGAAACCTCCCACACCCTGGAAGCCCAAATTGGCAACACCCCCTTGCTGCGCCTGCACAAAACGGCCGCTGCCTGGAACATCCCCGATACAGTCGCCGTTTATGCCAAGGCCGAATGGTTTAATCCTGGCGGTTCCGTGAAAGATCGTGCCGCTTTGAACATGATTCAAACGGCCGAATGGAGTGGCCAACTGCGCTCCGGCATGACCATCCTCGATGCCTCATCTGGCAATACGGGCATTGCCTATGCCATGATTGGCGCGGCGCGGGGCTACAACGTGCGCCTGGTAATGCCCGCCAACGTCAGCCCGGAGCGCATCGCCATTTTGCGCGCTTATGGAGCAGAACTGGTACTCACTGACCCGCTAGAAGGCATTGATGGAGCCATTACCACCGTGCGCGCGCTGGCTGCGGCCGATCCATCCGTTTTTTACCTCGACCAATATGACAACCCGGCCAACTGGCAAGCCCATTACCTGACGACGGCCAACGAAATCTGGCAGCAAACCCAGGGCGCGATCACCCATTTTGTCGCCGGCGTGGGAACCAGCGGTACATTTATGGGGACGACGCGCCGTCTGCGGGAGTTAAACCCGGCCATTCGCTTCATCTCGATTCAGCCAGACAGCCCCTTTACCGGCATTGAAGGGTTGAAGCACATGCCGACGGCGATTGTGCCCGGCATTTACGATCCCGCACTGGCCGATGAAAACCGCACCGTGCGCACCGAGGAGGCGCAGGCGATGGCCCGTTCGCTGGCGCGACACGAAGGGGTATTTGTCGGGGTGTCGGCGGCGGGGGCGGTGCATGTGGCGCTGCGCGTGGCGCAGGAGCTAACGCAGGGAGTAGTCGTGACGGTGCTGCCCGATGGCGGGTTTAAGTACCTGAGCGAAAAGTTTTGGACGGCGTAACCAATGTTACAGCTGCCTGAACACCTGCACGCGCAAATTAAGGCGCACGCCGCGGCGGCGTACCCGTATGAAGGGTGTGGTTTGCTGTTGGGGGTGATGGAAAACGGCCGTAATCAAGCCCTGGCCGTTCACCCCCTGCGCAACACATGGCCGGAGGAAGCAGAAAGGCGCGTGCGTTTTCGCATTGACCCCAATGATTGGCGTGACGCGGAATTGGCGGCATTGGCCGCTGGATTGGACATTATCGGCATTTTCCACAGCCACCCCGACCAGCCACCCATCGCTTCGCCGCGCGACCTGGCGTGGGCCAGTTGGCCCGGTTTTTCTTACCTGATCACAGAGGTGCGTCAGGGGCGTCCGCTTGACAGCCGCTCCTGGCAATTAGCGCCGGACCGGTCAGGGTTTGTTGAAGAAGGTATTGAGAATTGGAGGTGACGATGACAACCATTCGTATTCCTGCCCCGTTACGGCCGTATGTCGGGGGCAGCAGCAGCGTCGAAGTAGCCGGGGACACTGTGGCCGCGGCATTGGCAGACTTAAAAGCGCAGTACCCTGAACTGCAACAACATTTGTTTGCTGGGGAAGAACTGCGCAGCTTTGTCAACCTATATCTGAACAAGCAACACATCGCCGAGTTACAAGGTCTGGCAACGCCGCTGACGGCAGCCGACACGCTGCTGATTATTCCCTCTATTGCCGGGGGTTACGATGAATGAACGGCAGGTAGATACATCTGCGCTGAAAGTGAATCAGGCATTTATCATTGGGCTGCTGCTGCTGGCTTATGTGCTGAATGCGGTTTGGCTGGCGGCGTTTGTCGGTGGGGTGATGTTGTTGGGCACGGCCGTTCCTGCCCTGGCTCTATTTAAGCGAATTTACCAACACCTGCTGCGGCCAGCCGGACTGGTTAAGCCGGACATGATCGTAGACAACCCCGAACCCCACCGTTTTGCACAAGGGTTGGGCGGGGTTGTCGTCGCGCTGGCCGTGGCCGCTTTGCTGAGCGGGCAGGGGATGATCGGCTGGACGTTAGTCTGGGTGGTCATCGCCCTGGCCGCCTTAAACCTGTTTCTCGGTTTTTGCGCCGGTTGTTTTGTCTATTACCAGTTAACCAGGTTGGGTGTGCCCGGTTTTACCCGCCGCCCCATTGCGTGACGCCATGATTGTCGAAAGAGTGTTGTTAACAGGCGTTTTGGTTGTGTTGGGCGCGCTCGTTTTTGCGCTGGCGCGGCAAAGCCATGTCTGGCGCTTGAATCGAGTGGCGCGTGGGGCGCAGGTGGCAGAAACGGCCGTTCCCGGACTGCCAACCCTCCTTTATTTTCGCCGTGATGGCTGTGCGGCCTGCCCGACGCAGGCGCGTTATCTGGATCAAGTGGTGGAACGGTGGAACGGCCGTGTGATCATTCGTAAAATTGATGCCGATGCGGAACCGGAAACGGCCGCGCAATTTGGCGTCTTTACCCTCCCCACCACCCTTGTCATGGACAACATGGGGCATGTGCGCCAGATCAACTATGGTCTGACCCACACCCAGAAGCTGATCCAACAATTGGAACGATTATCAGGATGAATATGAATAACCAACCAATGCTGAACCCGACGGCCGTCGGGGCGACGGCCGTTGCCCCGGTGCAGTTGTCCCATGAAGAAGTGCAGCGTTACAGCCGCCACCTGATCATGCCAGAGGTGGGCGTCGCCGGGCAGAAAAAGCTGAAGGCGGCCAGCGTGCTGCTCATTGGCGCCGGTGGGCTGGGGTCTCCTCTGGCGATGTACCTGGCGGCGGCCGGTCTCGGTCGGCTTGGCCTGGTGGATTACGACGTGGTGGATTACACCAACTTACAGCGCCAGATCATTCATGGCACCAAAGATGTCGGCCGTTTGAAGCTAGATAGCGCCAAAGCGCGCATCTTGGACATCAACCCACACGTGCAGGTAGACACCTACGAAGTCCCGCTGACCTCGGCCAATGCGCTGGAAATCTTCGCGCCGTATGATATTGTGATTGATGGCACAGACAACTTCCCCACCCGTTACCTGACAAACGACGCCTGTGTGCTGTTGGGCAAACCAAACGTCTATGGCAGCATTTACCGCTTTGATGGGCAGGCTTCGGTGTTTTACGCCAAAGAGGGGCCGTGCTACCGCTGCCTCTTCCCGGAACCGCCGCCGCCAGGGCTGGTTCCGAGCTGCGCCGAGGGGGGCGTGCTCGGCATTTTGCCTGGCGTCATTGGCGCTATTCAGGCGACGGAGGCGATCAAACTTATCCTGGGCATTGGCGATTCGCTGATCGGCCGTTTGCTGCTTTATGATGCGCTGACCATGACGATGGAAGAGGTCTATCTGCGCAAAAACCCCGACTGCCCCGTTTGTGGTGAAAACCCAACCGTGACAGAACTGATTGATTATGAACAGTTTTGTGGGGTTCCGGCGCACGACCACAGTTTGTACCAGACGGCCGCTGCCGGGGAAACCGTACCCACCATTACGCCACAAGAACTGCACGCTCGTTTGCAGCGTGGCGACCGCTTGCGTCTGGTAGACGTGCGCGAGCCGCACGAGTGGGACATTGCCAATCTGGGACATCTAGGAGCAACACTGATCCCTAAAAATAAAGTGTTGGAGCAAATGGGCGAACTGGATACGGCCACAGAGACGGTGGTTTACTGCCGCAGTGGCGCGCGCAGCGCCGATGCCATTCGCACCTTGCAGCAGCACGGGTTCAAGAAACTGCTGAACCTGACCGGCGGCATCAACCGCTGGGCCGCAGAAGTGGAACATGCGCTGCCACAGTATTAAAGAAACTGCCTGACGGTCAAGAGACACAGATTTACAGGATTTACGGATAATCGTAGACCAGGATCCGTAAATCCTGCCAATCCGTTGTCAAACTGGCCGAATGGGCTGGCGTTTTTCTTTTCCCCTTATTCAGCTAAAATCCCCCCCTAAACTATTAAATCAGGACACAGATTTGCAGGGCGATTTCATAGACAATGGAGCCTGTCCGCGCCATTGACAGAGGAAATGCCCTGCGTCTCTAACAAAAATCAGTGAACACACAAGACACTCATGATGCTTACGAAGAAGCCCTGGACTATTTATACGGCGCCATTGACCTGGAGCAAAAACAGCTGGATCGCTATGCCGCAAATAAACTGGACCAGACGCGGCCACGACGGTTGATGGCTGCGCTGCAAACGCCGCATGAACGATTTCCCGCGATCCACATTGCCGGTACGAAGGGTAAAGGTTCGGTGGCCGCCATGTGTGCGTCTGCTTTGCGCGCGGCCGGGCTAAGAGTCGGCCTGTACACGTCGCCACACATGGTTGATTTCCGCGAACGGGTGCGCATTCTCACACCAACCGACGACGAGGGGTTAATTGACAAACCCGCTTTTGTGCGCATGATGAACCGGATTCGCCATGCCGAAACCGTTGTGCCCGGCATTACGTGGTTTGAAATCATGACGGCCGTCGCCTTTCTCTATTTTGCCGAACAGGGGGTGGACGTGGCCGTGGTGGAAGTGGGCCTGGGAGGGCGGCTGGATGCGACCAACGTCCTCACCCCACTGGTGTCGGTGATCACCAGCCTCAGCCTGGACCACACCTATTTTTTGGGCAACACATTAAGCGAAATTGCTTATGAAAAGGGGGGCATCATCAAACCTGGCATTCCCGTGGTAACGGCGCCGCAAGCGCCAGCAGCCCTGACGCGCCTGGAGCAAATTGCGCAAGAACGAAATGCGCCGCTGTGTGTGGTGGGGCGCGATTATACCTATACTGCCTTGTGGCACGGCCCACACGGGCAGGAAATTGAGGTGACGCGGCCGCAAACGCCACAGCAGGCAGAGGTGATCTGGCGGTTACGGTTGGCATTGGCCGGCGCGCATCAACAGGAAAACGCCGCCGTCGCCCTGGCCGCCTTACAAACGGTGCAGCCTCATTTCCCCACGTTAACCGAGGCAGCCATTGTGGAAGGGATGGCGACGGTGGTCTGGCACGGCCGTTTGCAAATTCTGCACGAAGCCGTCAACACCCCAACGATTTTAGCTGACTGCGCCCACAACGAAGATTCCGCCGCCAAACTGCGCCAGGCATTACGCGATGAATACACGTATGACCGGCTGCATCTCATTTTCGGCATCAGCGCCGACAAGGACGCCCTGGGCATGATGCACCACCTGTTCGACCTGGCGGATCGCGTCATTGCCACCCAATCCACGCACCCCCGCGCCGCCACCCCCGCGGAATTGCTGCAAGTGGCGACAACTTTAGGGTATGATCAGGTGGAAACGGCCGTCAACGTGGCAACGGCCGTGCGCCATGCCTGGGAAACGGCCGGCCCGCATGACCTCATCTGCATCACCGGCTCCATTTTCATCGTTGGCGACTTGCTAAATCAGTGGGACACTCTACAATCACAACTGATGCAACCATGACAAGGCAGGCACAATGAAGCGACTATCGCGCAGGAATAACCAAAAGCTAGAGATGGATCAAGACGATTTCGATTTAACCCAATACCCCGACTTACTGGGCATCTTTGACACCGACGAATTCAACGTCGAAGAGCTGGACAGTGAAGACGGCATCATTGAGTGCCCCTTCCTGCCTTTGCGGGACGTGGTGCTCTTCCCGCAAATGGTCATGCCCCTTTTCATTGGACGTGAACGATCCCTGGCGGCCATTCGCGCGGCCGTTAATAACGAGGAAACCCTGATCGTCGCCTCACAGATCGACAGCGACGTACTCGACCCCGAAGAGGACGACATTTTCCCCATCGGCACACAAATCACCATTGGGCGCGTGCTGCGTATGCCCGACAGCAGCACGAGCGTCCTTGCCCAGGGGCGGCGGCGCGTCGAAATCCTCGAATTCATCCAGTGGACGCCTTACATTCGCGTGCGCGCCCGCCCCATCTTCGAAGCGGATGGATGGGAAGAAACGACTGAACCCCTCATGCGCGCCGTTCTCACCCTCTTTGAAAAGGTCGTCACCCTGAATCGCAGCCTGCCCGAAGACGCCTATGCCTTTGCCATCAATATTGATGAGCCTGGTTGGCTGGCCGATTTTGTCGCCTCGACTATCGCGCTGCCCCTGGAAGTGCGGCAAGACGTTCTCAGTATTATGGACCCCATCAAACGGCTGCAAAAGATCAGTTTCGCCCTGGCGAAAGAGCTGGAAATGTTGGAACTGGAAGGTCAGATTCAACATCAGGTGCAGCAAGAGGTGGAAAAATCGCACCGGGAACATTTCCTGCGCGAGCAAATGCGCGTCATCCAGGGCGAGTTGGGCGAAATGGACGTCTTTGCCCAGGATTTACAGGAACTGGAAGCGGCCGTTGCCCAAAAGCTCCTCCCCGACGACGCGCGCGCCAAAATAGGCAAAGAATTGGCGCGGTTGAAGGCCATGCCCCCCATGTCACCGGAAATTGGCATCATTCGCACCTACATGGATTGGCTGCTCGCCCTGCCCTGGATGGAAGAGTCAAACGACAACCTGAACGTGACTCATGCCGAGGCGGTGCTGGAAGCGGACCATTATGGCCTGGAGAAGACCAAAGAGCGTATTTTAGAACATATCGCCGTCAAGAAAATTGCCGCCGACAAGATGCGCAGCCCCATCCTCTGCTTTGTTGGCCCGCCGGGAACGGGCAAGACCTCTATCGGCCAATCCATTGCCCGCGCTCTAGGACGGGAATTCATTCGCATCAGCCTGGGCGGCGTGCGCGACGAGGCGGAAATTCGCGGCCATCGCCGCACCTACATTGGGGCGCTGCCCGGCCGCATTATTCAGGCCATGCGCCGCGTCGGCACACGCAATCCGCTCTTTATGCTCGACGAAGTAGATAAGCTGACCAATGATTTTCACGGAGATCCGGCGGCCGCGCTGCTCGAAGTGCTCGACCCGGAGCAAAACAACACCTTTGCCGACCATTACCTGGACCTCGACTTCGATTTGTCGCGGGTTATGTTTATCACCACGGCCAACATTTTGGACTCCATCCCGTCGGCGTTACAGGATCGCATGGAAGTGATTGAGTTTTCTGGCTATCTGGAAGAAGAAAAGCTGGAAATCTGTAATCGCTTTCTGGTTCCGCGCCAGCTTGAACAGCATGGTCTGACAGAAGCCGGACTGCGCTTTGAGGAAGATGCGCTCAAAGAGATTATCCGCAATTACACGCGGGAAGCTGGGGTGCGCAATCTAGAACGAGAAGTGGCGAGCATTTGCCGTAAAGTGGCGCGCATCGTGGCGGAAGAACGGAAGCCTCCACGCCGCATTACCACGCGCAAAGTGATCGAGTTATTGGGACCGCCACGCTTTTCGCAGGAGCTGCTGCAAGACCACGATGAAATCGGCGTGGCGACCGGCGCCGCCTGGACAATGAGCGGGGGCGATATTATGTTCATTGAGGTGAACCTGATGCCCGGCAAAGGGGGGCTGACGTTAACCGGGCAGTTGGGCGAGGTGATGCAGGAAAGCGCCCAAGCCGCGCTGACGTTTACGCGCAGCCAGTGCGAGACATTGGGCATTGACGAAGACCTGTTTGAGAAGAAAGATATTCACATTCACGTGCCAGAAGGGGCTGTGCCGAAGGATGGCCCTTCCGCGGGGGTGGCCATGGCGACGGCGTTGATTTCGGCGTTCACCAATCGCCCCATCCGCCGCGATGTGAGCATGACGGGGGAGATTACGCTGCGCGGCCGTGTGCTGCCGGTGGGCGGCGTGCGTGAAAAGGCGCTGGCGGCGCGGCGGGCGGGCATTACGACCTTCATCTTGCCGCAAAAAAACAAGAATGACCTGGCAGCCATTCCCAAGAAGCTGCGCCAGGATTTGCAGTTCGTGTTTGTGAACCGTGTCAGCGAGGTGTTGGACGCGGCGCTGCTGCCCTCATTGTCGCCGTTAAAGACAGCCAAACGGCCGTCGCTAACCCCCACCTGGCCGACGCCCCCACCCCCATCCTGAGCGCAAACGGCCGTCACCACTCCCCATTGCCCACAACGTGGAGCGTCTGTATATGCGTCAGGTTCCGGTGCAGCACCCCTTGCAGCCAGGCCGCGCCGGCATGTTGGGCAGCGGTCATCCCTTCCTGTAAGAGTGACGTCGCCTGCGCGTAATTCCCTTGTGCTTCGGCGACGTGGTT
>JAANMY010004288.1_pt1 | contig 10894 bp, 15 predicted proteins | sample 7279691 | NCBI WGS metagenome assembly JAANMY01 (sample SAMN14094543, study PRJNA606508) | bioreactor metagenome | isolation source: A lab-scale SPAN reactor treating ammonium-rich wastewater day 388 | place: Ireland: Galway | collected 2018-02-07
GGGGTAATAAGTTCGCTGTCGTAAGGCCTCTCCCAAAGGAGGGGTCTTGCTTTTTCTACTCATCTCCCCAAGCAGCGTCTTGCTGGTAAGACCCCATCCTTCCCCTGGTCGCCGCTTGCTGTCTGGCGCGCACCTGCTGCATGAGAAAATCATGTTCCACACACAGCCGTTCTTCCCGCTCCGGCGGTCGCGTCAAGGCTTCATGCAATCCCTGCCCCAACCCCTTGCGTACCCCCTGGAAGGTCAAGGCTAGCAGCAGTTGGCGCGCGTCACTCTCTTTTCCTCCCACGCCTCTTCCTTCTATCGCCTGGTACAACAAGTTCAGCAACAAGCTAAAGGCGGAAGCCTCCAACGCCCCTGGGATCAGCTCGATGCGCAGCGGAATAAACCGATTGAACGCCGGTACATCTTGTACGGCCGTCACCGCTGCGACGGCATGAGCCGCGCTAAAGGTCAGGTCCTTGTCCACGTCCACCGCCAAAACGCCAGGCTCATACGGGTGGGGAATCGCCACATACCACTCCGTTCCTGGTTTTACCTGCACTAATTTCATCTCTTGATAAATAGATGCTGTCATCCGTCTACTCCTTGACTCCACACTTTTCTCCCCTCTGCCCTCTTCCCTCTTCCTTCCTCTATCTCTCGCTCACCGGCACCACCACCGCCCACGTCCGCGCCCCATCTCGCCACATCTGTCCATTGGCGATGTGTTCCAGCAACTGCTGCGCCCGCCATTTAGGACGCAGCCGCCGCGCCAGCACCCGGTAGCAATCTCCCCGCTCGCCGCGTACCACATCTCCGACTTGCGCTTTTTCCCACAACACCGGCGTATCGCCTCTGAGATAGCCCAGGGACATCAGCGCCAGTTGCATCGCCACCAGACTGTCGCGCCCCGCCTGCCGCAGCCCCTCGCTCCCCCCTTCCTCGAGCGCTGCTTCTAACGCCTGACAGGCGCTGAACAGCCGCTGCGCCGGTCGCAGCGCCCTCGTTTGCAACGGCCGAAACCCCACCGCCTCCACCACATGCGTCGTCCCGTCCGGCAGTATCAGCACATCCCCCACAGACGTGCTGCGCAGATGGGGAATGACGATTGGGTCAGAAAACCAGCTTGCGTAGCGCACCCCATGCTGCGTCCGCTCGTAGGCGGATGTCAACATCGCTTCACCGTTCATCCCCTCCGCCATGGCGACGCTGGCGGTCGGCCGCGCGGCCAGGACGATATCGTGATGGTCGCCGCGATATTCCAGAAAATGGGGATTGTGATACACCTTTACGTAAGACATCGTTCACCTCCGCAGCTTGTTCCAAAATTCCGGCGACAACTGTGGGTCGCCAAAGCGCGGCTGATACGGAACCGCCAACCACCCATGCCCTGGGTCAGAAATGAAGACGAGCCGGGCACGCAGTTCGCGCATCCATACCCCCGCGAATCTGAATGAAAAGTAGAGTCAGCGCCAGCGGGGGAAGAAGGGGAGGAGCAGCGGTCTGCCCCGCGCGCGCTCGCCCTGACTCGCCCCATACGCGGCGTTAGCCGCACAAAGCCGTCAATCGCTGCACTTCCGCAAACAACACCGCATCCGCATTCGCCTCTGGGTTATCCCGTAGTTCCGACGGCCGTTCCGCCGCCACCCATTTGGCCCACACCTCGGCCACCAGTGCGGCCGGCAGCAGGCCGCGCCGGACGGTGTACTCCGTCATCCGCTCCCCATGTCCCCACAGCCCGCGAATCTGCTTCAAGTTGATTTGCGCGTGCGCCTCCAGGATGACGATGAGCCACAGTTCTGCGGGATGCAGCGCCTCTAGCTCCTCCGGGTGCATCGCCGCGCAAAAGACGCAGGAGGAGAGGCCAGGGGAGGGCAGTCCGGCCGCCGCTATCACCTCTTCACAATTGGCGCGGCTCATCCCCCACATCTGCAACGGATAGACATAGACATCCCGCGCCCGTGGCCCATCTCGCCGGGTTTTGGTCGAGAAACGGGCGGCGCGATACCCTTCCGTCGCGTCATACCCCACCAGCCGGTAGCACGGCGTATCCCCATACGCCCGCGTTACCCAGCGGTCAAGCTCCGCTCCTTTGTATTTCAAACTACAGCTGTGGTTGCGCCGGAAGCTAATCGAGGGCAGCGTGCGATTGGCTAGGCAGTTCCCCGCCAGACTCCAATAGGCGAAGTAACGCGGCGGCCGTTTCAGCTCATACCAGACATACTGGATAGGCGGGAAGCCCGCGCCGGCCAGCCACCTTTCCAGCACAGGCAAGTAGTCGTAGAAACGGCTGTGTTCGTTGCCATACCACGCCCGCCCCACCAGCGCGGTGAGGATGGCGTCGGGAGTGATGGCCCAGCGGCGCAGCTCAATGAGCAGCGCCACCGAGTCCACCCCAACCCCATTGGAAACGATGATGGGCGCGTCTGGGAGGAGGGGACCGTGAATACGGCCGTCTGCCAGAGTAATCTCCGGCGGAAACAGCGATAACTGGCGCATCCCGTCTCCCCTCGTCCCCTATTCCAGCCAATCCAGCGGCGCTAATTCATCGAATGCCGTAAACCCTTCGTCCTCATCATCTCCCGCAAACAGGTCATCCACGTCAAAGGGAAAATCCGCGCCATCCAACGCCTCACGCGCCGCCTCCTCCGGCGTCGCCTCATCTTCATACAGGCTGCGGAAATCTATGTCCGGCAGGTCATGCACGCTCAGGCCAAAGGCGATGTCTCCCACCACCTGGTCCACATTCTTCATCCACTCTTCAAATGTCATCGTTCACCTCCATAAAAAACAAAAAACCGGTCACTTTTGACCGGCCTTAACAACAATTGGGTTGGGGCAACGTCAGCCCCGGTATGTTCTGTTCATGCACCTTCGCGCGCTGTATCCGGCAGCTTGGGCCAGGTAACAAGCGTGGTGACGCCATGCAGAAAATTGCCCACCTCCATCTCAATCACCCCGTCCGTATACACCGTATACTCCGCCGCCCGCAGCCGCGCCGCCAGTTCCGCTTGCAATTCTCTCGCCCGCTGCCAGGCCGCCTGATACTGTTCTCGCTCAGGGGAACTATCCCCATTACCCGTCTGTGCATGGGCGTAAAAACCCAGCTTCGCTATCTCGCCATACCAGGAGAGAATCCGCCCCTCCGGGGTAATCGCCCGCGCGCATAGGCCAATCGTTATCTCCCGCCACGTCAGCATATTCGAGGATGTCGTCCGTGTCTGTTCCAACACATGCACCCGCAGCCCATCGGCTCCATCCGCTTCCGCCAGCAGGTTCTCCAGTTCCAAATATTGCAAAATGATCTGATTCATCGCCTCTTCCTTACTCTCCAAACAATGTCGGCTGCCAACCATGCCGCGCCCATAGCTCGCGGCAGTAACCGTGCGGCACGTCCCACACCGCTTTCCCCTCGCTCTCACTCGCCCACTCCGCCTGGCTCACCCGCCGCCCGCAATGGGGGCAGATGTCGGCGCGCACCACCTCCCACCGCTTCTCATACTTCTGCCGCGCCGCGTCCCGCACCACCAGCCACACCGGAGCGACCGTCAACCAGTCTTCCTTCTCGCGCTGTATCAGCCAACGATGCAGCAGGTAACGCTCTTCCCGGCGACCTTGCTCAGGGCAAGCCTCTTGCAGCTGACTCCGCTGCGGCCACACGCCCCGATAGGCCACAGAAGGCGGCTGGCTCGGCCGCTCCGCCCATTCGTTAAGAAAGGCAGCCAACTCGTCCCGGTAACGCAGCGATCCGAACTCCGCGCTGTACCCGGCCGGGGTGCAGGTCGCCAACATCGCCGCCGCCGCCGCCGCCCGTTGTTTGTCTTCCCAACTGAACCCGCTCACGGAAACAAAGGCGCTGCGCGGCCACGCTTCCTCCTTCCCGTCCGGCCATAGCAGCGTATGATACCCGTGCCGGTCGTGGTTGTAGACGGTGGGCACACGGCCGTAGAAAGCCCAATCGTACACGTCGCCCAGAACGCAGGCGTGCAGCCCGGCGCGCAGGGGAGTGTCACGGCCGTCGGTCAAAGCCACCTGCGCGTCGGTGCAGTCGTCACGAAAACAGTGGCGGTCGTGGGTCAGGTCGAGTGGGTCGCCGCCGCCATTCTTACACACCATCGTCAACACCAACTCGTCGCTGCGTGGCAGCAGGTAGCGGGCGGCCGTCGGCTGGTGATGGGCGAACGTGCAATCTACCACAAACCCGGCATCTCCTGCGGTATGCCGCACATGGAACTCCGCCTGACACTGGTCGCACCAGACGCCGGAAAAACCGACGCTGACGAATGTTGTGCCGTCGCACAAAGGGCATTGGATGAGCCGGAACGGGGCGTTGCGGTCTACATGCTCCACCGCCAACCCCCAATCTTCCGCTATCGCTTGCTCGGCGGAGCGATAGGCAGCCAGAGCGGTCACCGCTTGCGCGTCAGTCAGCGGCGCCGCCTGTTCATCCGTCAGCGGCCCGTCCAGGCAGATAATTGTGCCATCCGCCAACCGGTAGTGGGGTGGGTAGGGTCCCCCGCCCTCCGCTTCCGGCAAGGCCAGCAGCCAGGTTCCCGGAGACAAGTCCACCGTCTCGTCCGGCAGGCGCATGGCATAGCGCATTTGGATGTCCCAGCGGGTCGGCCGCTTGCCCACCACCGGCTGGCGTAAATGAAAGGCCGTCGCCTGTGTCTTTTCTAGTCTCATAATGCTTCCTCCTCTAGGTTGGGTCTACTTCCTTCGCCCCATGCGCCCCGTTAGGGGGCAACAAAAAACGGCCGTCTCCTCTCAGGAAACGGCCGTCTTACGTCTCTTATGCAAGCGGGCTGTTTTACGGTTACGCTTCGCCCTCGTTTTCGCTCCCCGCCTGGAGTCGCCGGCGCTGCTCCAGGTAGGATTCGTCCGTGTCTCTATCCTTCTCCTCGCCCACTGGAACATCATCCTCGTCTTTTTTACCCGATGGCAGATGCTCCTGTTCCGCTTGCGGTCGCGTCAGATAATTCGTGGAGGAGACAACGGGACGCCCCGTTTCCGCTTCCAGTTCCCGCCGGGCATTGCCCGCGATCCGTCCCCCCTTACGCGCGGCCGTCTGGTTCTGACCAAACCCTTGGGCGTCATCTCCCCGCGCGATCTCCGTCGTCGCCGCTTCGCCCAAAATGGTAAAAGCCAACTCCAATCCTGTCATGTGGTCGCGCAAATTCTCCCTTTTTAACTGCTTCAACTTCTTATGTTCCGCTGGTGTCATGCCAAATGTCGCTTTGGCTATCTCGGCCGTCAGAATCGCCACTTCTCGACCAGCCTCCACCCCCCGGTTCTGCCATTCGTCCGTCAACTCGTTGCGCGTGACAATAGATTGTAGTCGTCGTTCTATCCACTCGTCAGAATACCCTTTGACTCTGTAAACCTGACGCAATCGCTCCGCAGCCAGTTCAGGATTCTCTATTTCTTCCAGCCGCTCCGCGCCCACTTCTGCCAGCCAGCGCTTGAATGGTTCCGCTTTCGCCGACGGTATTGACTGGATAATACGCAGCATACCCTCTGTATGCGCGCACTCTGTATCGTAAAAACGGTTATTCGGCGCCTTTAACTTGAACTGTCGACAAATTGTCGACAGTTCAATCCCTTCACTCTCGGCCACGCGCTTCTTCATCCGATACCAGTAATCCCGCGGCTTCTGGCTTTCTGTGAGCGCCTCAATGACGTCGACAACGGCGTACCACCATTCTTCCGTCTCTTCATCCAGAATCCGTCGAATCCGGTAACCTTCAAACCGAAGTTGAACTAAAGCCATACCCTCATTCATCGCCATTCCTCGTCTTGCGCCCCCTTTTTCGAGAACATCACCATGTCGAATGCAGATACCACAGTTCCCACCGTGCGCTTGCCGCATTCACAACTTCGTCGGCGTCAATTGTAGCACAATCGTTCTGAGGATATGAGCGCGTATTATCCTTGTTGGTGACTTTTCGCCACGTTTGCCCGCGTCGCCAACACCGGGCGCATCGCCAATGGCTCCAGGCTGAAATACGCCCCCAGCTGCGTCACCTGCCCCCGTAAGACCATCTCCGCCACCATCTGCCCCGCCACCGCCGCCACCAGCCGGTTTATCATCAGCGACTGCGCCTCCTCCCGCACCAGCGCCGCGCAGGAAAGGGCGCTCTCCTCCTCCGCTTCTTGCAGCAGCCCCGGCTCCTGCACGTAGGGGTAGGGCAGTCCCGTACACAAGCCCAATTTGTCAAAGCGAATCTTCTCTACCTGATGGGTATTCCCCAGCAGCGCCTGCCCATTCACCCGTTCGTTGCCACAGGAGAGATGCCACAAACGGCCGTCTCCCCGCTGCACCGTCTGCGCCATCTCCCGCCGCGCCGCCGTGTTGTCCACGCAATCTACCAGCAGACACACTTCCTGCCTCCACCCGCAGCCATCCCGCAGCCAGCCTCTCCCCAACTCATCGCTGTAACGCTGCGGCCACGCCGCCACGTCCAGCCCATACGCCGCATTCAGCCGCGCCGCCAGGTCTACGCATTTGGCAAGCCCCACCGCCGACGCAGCCGCAAAGCTCTGCCGCCCCACATTGCCTTCTTCCACCACGTCGTGGTCTACCAGCGTCACTTCGACCCGGATGCCCTTTTGCCGCGCATGGTACGCCAGCCCACCCAACGCCAACGCCAGCGCCGACCCCGTCCCCCCACAGCCCACCTGCAAGATGCGGAAGTGGCGCGCCTCGCCCAACAAAACGCGGTAGGTCGCTTCGATGCGCAGCGCGTCCATTATCCGCCACTCCCATTCGTCGGATCGGCCACCGCCCCGACGCCAGCCCCCGTCAAGTCTTCCACCGCGATAGCCGGCAGCCCAAAGAAGCCCCCTGTGCCCCCATTCCCCCGCGCCCGCGCGACCTCGTCTTCCAGGTTCGCCCACAACGACTGCCACATCCGATCCAGCGCCATGTGCAGCTCCCCGGAGCTGTGCGCCACAAATCTCATGTCGGCCCAATCTGTGTACGCCGGCGTCACCGACTGGTAATTCCCCAGGTTCACCCGCTGTTCCAGACTCACGCTGACGGTGCGCGCGAAGATGGGGTCTGGCCCACCAGCCAGCGGCGGCTGCAACCCCAGAAACACCACTTCCCGGCTCCCTTGCAGCCGCAGTAATTGCGCCCGTACGTTTTCCCGCGCCATGCGCCGCACCCGCTCCTCGGCATGGTGCAAGTCGAAAGCGACCCCCTCCGCCGTTTGTGTTTTCACCCAGATGGTGATCGCCGGATTGAGCGATTCAAAGTTCCCCAGGTTAAACTTCCGGTCATACGTGACGGCAAAGCCCTTGACCTGCACCGGCTCTTCCAATGCGAAGGGCAAGCCCACACCCTCATCATTGGCGAGGGGGCCATGCCCATTGCCCCCGTTGCCATGTCCATTTCTCTGTCCATTCTTTGTCATGTTTGTTTCTCCTTTGGAGCGAGAGCAAGAGGAAGATACAAACGCTTACCTCTATCTCTCCACGCCACACCCTTCACTCTTCATTTCGCATTCCGCACTCTACAAACGACCCCCTGTCAGTGAACACGGCCGTCACCGGCAGCGCCTGCCAATACCCATACACCCCCACCCGCAGCCGTATCTCCGGCTTGCTGTCCAGACGGCCGATGACCGCATACAGCCGCGCCCCCTGCTCATCCGCATCATCCGTCTGGCTGAAGTAGGCGGGCATATTGCCATGCGAATGCAGGTCACACAGGATGTCCGGCGCGCCGCCGCCCACCGCCATGATGCTGATCGCCCCCACCTGCTGCTGTGGTTTCCGTACCTGCACCCGCTGCCCCTGATGATGGAATTGATAGAGAACCTCGTTCAAGCCGCCACCCACCCGCCGCGCCTGCCGCGCATCCGCCAACACCCGCGCCAGCAGGCGCCCAGGAATGCGCCCCACTTTGAGGCGAAATGACGCCGCCAGCGGGGTCAGCCCGCGCACCACGCAGGCGGCGATGGGCAGTTGAGCGTGAAAGAAATGCGTCTCGGCGCGCACGAAAACGCCATTGCCCGCCAGGATGTACTGGTAAGCAAGACCTTGCCCTGAGCTTGGCCAAGGGTCGTCGTTGGGCGCCGCCACCGCCCCGCGCTGAATGTGATGCGTGACCAGGTTGGGGAACATACAGCCCTCCTAAAAGCAAAAACGGCCGTTGTGACAACGGCCGTTCGCAGCAAATCGGTTTTTAGAATAGGGATAAGTTGGTGAACGTTGACCGCGATGTCTTAATCAGCGGTGATGCGCAGCCATCTCTTGAAGACGCCCCAGTTCTGCCTCCAACCAGTGGCGGCGGGCCGCCAACCGTTCAGCAAGCGCCTCCCCCGTCGCCGGTCGCCACTGCTCCACGCCCAGGGTACGCTGCGGTGATAGTTCCAGCATATCATAAGGGCGCGCATTGCCCACGTTGCGCGGAAAACGGACAAACAGGCACACAGCTTCCGTAAACTCGCTGCGCAAAACGTCTACAATCACGGCAATTTCCCCATTGGCATCCACAATCATGCCTGGCCTCAAGCCACTGATGATTTCAGAAAATGTCTGGTTTTCGGCCATAGGTAATCCTTTGGATGTCTGTTTATGCCTTATGGCACATTATACAATAGTATAGTAAGGATCATAACCTCAAAGCAGGTCTCGCAAATGTCTGCCCATCGCCACTAACTCCCCCACCGGAAAGCGCCGACGGCCGTCCAACTTCGCCCACAAACGGCGCACATCTTCCCCCTCGCTCACGCTCTTCCCCTGACTCAGATGCCCGTTGAAGGCGCTCCCCTCCAGGAACAGGCGCAGCGCCAGATGGATGCTCTCCGCCGTGCAGACCGGGAAGGGGGTATTCCCCTGGCAGATTGCGCCATCGTCGTGGACGTTGGGGCAAGGCGCGGCATAGAGGGGTTCCCATTCGTCAAGCGGCCGTCGCCTGACGGCAAAGATGTGGTACGCCGTCCCCTGCCCGACAAACAACAACGGCGGCAGGGGGATGTGGCCGGTCGTCAACGCCGCGTTGTCCGTCAACGCCACGCCACTCGTCATCTCCACCTGCACCCGCCACCGCTGCGCCGCCACATAGACGCCCAACAGGGTCTGGTCGCCCCGCTGCCGCCAGAACAATACGTCCGGTGGCAACAAGCCGCTGCGCAAATGCACCTGACTGCACGCCCCCACCAGGTCCGCGACCGCGATGGGATGGGTCACAGTACGGCCGTCGGCCATCCACCGGCTCATCAACACGGCCGTCTCATAAAAATCCAACCGCAATTGCGGATACACCCCCACCATCTCCTCACTCACCACACACCTCCCGCTCCCCCCGCTCTCACGCTTGCCCTCCCTCTAGCTCTATAGATGTTAAGAAAAAGATTTTGGGTTTTCTCACAGCTTGCCAAGGGCGTGTCAATCGTAAATCGCAAATCGTCAATCGTAAATTCTATAGCTTCCCCCACGCCGCCAACAACGCCCGCCGCACGGCCGTCAACTTCCCCGCCACTTCCTCCGGCGTCCCACCCTGCCAGGCCAACAAGCGCTGGATGCGTCCCCACAACGGCTCCGCTTCCCGCCACTGCGCCGCCAACAACGCCACATTCTCCGCCGTCCAATCGGGATGTCCGCCCCCCTCCGCCAACCCCATCTCGCCCACATCCAGAAAGATATTCCCGGTATCTTGACACAACATCGCGATCAGGTCGGGCAAGGCGTCCAACGGCGCCGGCAGCAGCGCCGCTTCTCCCGCTTCCCCGGCCAGACTGCGCAACGCCGTCGCCAACCGCTGCGGCTCCAAGCCATACGGGACGGGATGCTCCGGGTACAGCGCCGCAAATTCATCCTGCCCCATGTCGTTCCCCCGCCAACGGCCGTAAATCAGGTGCAGCAGGTATGGGACTGGCTCCGGGAAGTCATCCCATCCCTCATCCCAGATGTCAAAGCCCAGCGTCAGCAGCGGTATCTCGTACAAGCGCCACTCGATGGCCTCTAGACCCTGCTCCCACACCTCCACCCACACCGGAAACAGGCGTTGGTTCACCCGCTGCAAAAACCGTCCCAGCGCTTCCCCCACATCCGCCTCGTCCGTCCACGCGCCCACCACCTCATCCAACCACCCTTCCTCTTCAGGAAAGGCCAGCGCGTACAGGGCTGCCAGCCGGTCGGCCAACAGCAGCAGTGCAAAGGGGGGCAGGTTCAGGTTGGCCGGTGGCGCGAGCAGGTCTACAACCCAGGAGACCGTCTCCGCGCCGGCCGTCTCCACCCCCGTCAATCCCGACGTCAATCCCGACGCCAGCGAAACGCTCAGGTCTAGAAACCGAGGGGCAGCAGGGGTAAGGGAATGGGAGGTATTTCTTGACATGCGATAATCACCCGTCTCACTGCGCCACTTTGCGCCTGCGCCGTTTCCAGGTGGGCGTGCAGCAGCGCGCTATGCTCCCGCAAAACACGCAGCGTCAACTGTGGCTGCTGGCCTAACGCCATGAACACCGGCGCGGCCGTTACCTGGCAGGGCGGCAGGTTGGACAAGGCCGCGACCAGTTCCGTCAGCGGCGCTGCCTCGTCCCACAACCCCGCCGCAGCCGCTGGCGCAGATACGCCTCGCTCAGCCATCGCCGCCGCCCGCCCCCTTGCGCGTCACCTGCTTGCTGAAGGTGACTTCCAATGTCCCGTCGGGCAGCAGCTTCTCTTCGCTGCGGGCATGGCCTAACTCTGGTAAAAATGTCTGCAAATGTCGCCGCACATCCTCGCTGCTGTACGCCGCCCCTGGGTCGGGGAAGCTCTGCCCCCCATACCGAAAGACACGGCAGGTATACGCCGGCGCAGTCGCCGTTTCTCCAACGGCCGTCTCCGGGGCAACAGCCGTTGCCTCTCCATCTGGTCTATCTGTCGTTGTCATCGCTCGTCCTCCTGGAAAAGTGCGGAGTGCGGA
>JAANMY010004292.1_pt1 | contig 10890 bp, 8 predicted proteins | sample 7279691 | NCBI WGS metagenome assembly JAANMY01 (sample SAMN14094543, study PRJNA606508) | bioreactor metagenome | isolation source: A lab-scale SPAN reactor treating ammonium-rich wastewater day 388 | place: Ireland: Galway | collected 2018-02-07
CTGGTCACTTCGTTGGCTCTGATGGCCGACGTGTGGTTCCTTTTTTACTTTTCCGGAATGCCCGGTTTGTTACAGTATCCTTCCCTCGGTCTTAGTTTGCCTATTTTTGTATTAAATAAAAACTAATGAAAACAAAATTTTTAACTGTTGCATTTATTGCTGTTCTGAATTTAAGTAATATGTTTAGTCAGGTTGGGATAGGAACAACAGCTCCTCATTCATCATCTATTTTGCATCTTAACAGCACAAATAAAGGTCTTTTGCTGACAAGTATTTCTTTGTCATCTGTAACGGATGCCTCTACCATTCCATCACCTGCAACAGGACTCTTGGTCTGGAACAATGGAACGGGTGGACTTTCTCCCGCCGGATTATATTATTGGAACAATTCTCAATGGAATTTTATATCCAATGCAAGCAGCGGAAGCTCATCAACAGGATGGAGTACAAACGGAAATAATGCAGGATCATATTCCGGTGCTTCTACTACGCTGTCTATCGGAACTTCAACATTTGATGATTTGGTTTTTAAAGTGAATAATGCAAATGCAGGTCGTCTTGGAACTAACGGATCGGTTCTTTTTGGTACAGGAACTTCTTCTTCACAGAATGGTGTTGCTATAGGAACCAACTCGACAGCAAACAACAATGAAAGTACAGCAGTAGGAGCAGGTTCAAGTGCAGCAGGTTTTCAGTCTCTTGCTTTGGGATACAATGCAAAAACAAATTCCAATAACGAAACGGCTGTAGGTAATAACGCACAAACAAACGGGCAAAATTCTACTGCACTGGGTACAGGAACCAATGCATCGGGTCAAAATTCTACAGCATTAGGATTTGGAGCGTCAACAGCACAAGCTAATGCTATTGTTATAGGTAATAACAATGCCAACGTAGGGATCGGAACAAGCACACCCAATACTTCTGCAAAAATAGATGTAAACGGACAATATAAGCTTGGGGAGAGGGGAAGCATTCACAAAAATCAGATAAGTTTTGAAGTATTTCCGTCAGTTTCAATTGCTGGTTTGCAGTCAGGAAGAACTACAACAATCAATATTCCAATTCCTGCAGCATTACAGCCAGCTTCTACACGTGCAAGTATTGTAGTTTCTCCGGCATCAGATTTTGCAGGAATTTCAGAATTTGGAATTAATAACCCACGCCTTACTTCCACTTCCAACATAACGATCAATGTCACCAATATTACCAACGGAACGGCCAGTTTAAACTCAGGACATTTTTATGTAACAATCAATGAATTTTAAACCAAAATCAATATAAATGGAAAAGGATTGCAACCAGCAATCCTTTTTTTTACTTTATAATCCTTTCTAAAACCCATTCAATCAGTTTTCTTTCGGAAACCTGATGGTTGGAAGAAAATTCACCTCGCCTTCTGTTGGCAATAACATTATTAACTGTAATTGCTTTATGACCTAATAATTTTGAAAATGCATAAATTGCAGAAGTTTCCATTTCGAAATTGGTGATTCCCAGATCATTTAAGTTTTCAAGAAATTTTTCATCCAAAGCTTTTAAGCGTAGCTGTCTTCCCTGCGGCGCATAAAATCCCGGAAAAGTAGCTGTATTGCCGTGATAAGCTGCATCTTTATACAATTCGCCCAATTCTTCAGACCATTCTGAGAAATAAAGCATTGGCTTAATATTCAGATAAGGGAAATTTTCATAAAAGTTTTTAGAAAAATCATTTTCAAAATGATAATCCTGATAAAAATTCATCAATCCGTCTAAACCTACAACATTCTGGGTAACCAGCATATTATCTACCTTTACATCCGGATTTACACTTCCGCATGTTCCCATTCTGAAAAGACTTAACGACTGATGTTCTTTTTTGAATTCTTTGTTTTTCAGATCAATATTCACCAAAGCATCAAGCTCATTCATGACGATATCAATATTTTCTGTACCAATTCCTGTAGACATCACAGAAATTCGTTCACCACTCAAAGTTCCGGTATGGGTATAAAATTCACGTTTATTCTTTTTGATTTCAATGGTATCAAAGTACTGCGAAACTTTCGGAACTCTGTCGGGGTCCCCTACCAATATTATTTTTTCAGCAATATCTTCAGGTAAAAGATTCAGATGATAAACACTTCCGTCCGCATTAAGCACCAGTTCTGAAGCAGCAAGTTTATTGAGCATAATTATTATAAGTTTATGTATTCAGTTTAATTTTTTGGGGAGTTAAAATTACTAAATTTTAGGTGAATAAAAGATAAACATTATTTAATTCGCTGTTAAAACTGCTGTAATGTTCAGATAATAGTTTTGCAGTATGAAAATATATCCGTTATTGATCTTTGTTGCTTTCTTCGGTTTTTTTGTGATGTCTTTTGAAACTGCAGATAAAGGAGTGAAAGTAGAAAACAATTTTATTTCTTCTGCTTTACTGGACTTTAAAAAAAAGGTGGAGAAACTTAAAACCGATGTATATCTTTACCAAGATGAAAAAGCAGATATAGAAACCGTTCGCAAATCGCTGTCATCTGCAAGAAACTCATATAAAGAGATTGAGTTTTATATCGCCTATTACTATCCTGAGTTTGCCAAAACTCATCTGAATGCCGCTCCTTTATTCAGAATAGAAGCAGCCGGAACTTCCGCTTTTACTTTACCGCCGGAAGGATTACAGGTTTTGGATGAATTGATTTTTTCTGATGAAGCTTCTGATAACAAACAAAAAATTATTGAAATCACAGACTTTTTATATAATAACTATAATAACTTTTATCTGAGTGCAGCCCAAAACGGAACGAGCCAAGGTGTCAATAAAAGTCTTCCTTTACGGATTGAGCTGATCAGAATTTACACTTTAGGGCTTACCGGATTTGATACTCCCGGTTCGCTCAATATTTCTGAAGAAGCGGGACATGCTTTATCAGGAATAAAAAAATATATCAAAAACGATCTGTATTTCCGAAACTTTGCAACAGAAAAGGCAGAGCGGATGCTGTCTGATGCCATTGCCTATCTTTCTTTTCATACAGATTTTGAAAGTTTTGACCGAATTGAATTTTACAAGAAATATCTGCAGCCAATTTATGAGGAAATGGGAAAGTGGGATGGAAATGCTGATGAATTGAAGGAATTTTCAGGCTGGAATCCTTCCAATAAGAATATTTTCAGCAGTGATTTTCTGAATCCGTATTTTTACACGCTTCTGAAAGAATCTGAAGATAATGACCAGTTGAGAAATCTGGGAAAAAGAATTTTTTACGATAAAACATTAAGCGATAACGGAAAAATGAGCTGCGCGAGCTGCCATTTGCCTGAAAATGCTTTTACAGATTTACAGCCAAAATCTTTGAGTAATATTAAGGATAAAACTGTTCTCAGAAATTCCCCGTCTCTTTATAATGCTGTTTTTGCGAAGAGATTTTTTTACGATATGAGGGCGTTTTATCTTGAGCAACAGGCTGAACATGTAATTTATAATAGTGATGAGTTTAATACAAGCTATGAAAGCATTATCAAGAAGCTTAAGGCAGATTCAGGCTACAAAAAGGCATTCAGAATAGCTTATAAAAACTCAGAAATCAATCAGAAAACTTTTTCTAAAGCATTGAGTTCCTACGTTGCATCCCTTTACTCGTTTGATAGTGATTTTGACCGTTTTATGAGAAATGAAATAGAGGTTTCTGAAGATGTAAAGAAGGGATATAATCTTTTTATGGGAAAAGCCAACTGTGCCACCTGTCATTTTGCACCTCATTTTTCAGGACTTGTTCCTCCTTTTTTTAATGAAAACGAATCTGAAGTTTTGGGCGTGACAAAAAATCCAATTCAGAAATTTCCTTTAGAAATAGATGCTGACAAAGGAAGAATCAACAGCAACGTAAAAAAAGAAAATTCCTGGATTTATGAAAATTCTTTTAAAACGATGACGGTAAGAAATATTGCCCTAACGAAACCGTATTTTCACAACGGAACGTTCAGTACACTGGAAGAAGTTATAGATTTTTATAATGAAGGCGGAGCAGAAGGGCTGGGTTTGAAAATAAATAATCAGACTTTACCTGCAGATAAACTGAATCTTTCGTCTCAGGAAAAGCAACAGCTTATTTCTTTTCTTAATTCACTTACCGATATAAGTAAAGTAAACTCTAAAGGAAAATAGTTTTTTTAACAATAATTTAATCCTCGTAATATTCAGTTTTTGATTTGTTAATTTTTGGATTAGTTTATTTAAAACCTTATTAATAAAGACTTGGCAAAGATCAGATAGTTTTGCAACAGTAAAAATAAAAAGTATTAAAATGAAGAAAAAACTACTTACAGTTGCTATGCTTGCATCAATGGCAGGCTCACTGATTCATGCACAGACTACCATATTCGGACAGGGATCATCATGGAGCTACGATGACAGTAATGTGGCGTTGCCTGCTCAATGGAAAAATGCAGATTACAATATCACTTCCTGGGCTTCCGGAAACGGACCTTTAGGATACGGTGATCCGGTAACCACAACCATTAATTCAGGATTAATCACGGCTTATTTTGCAAAAGATTTTACAGTAAATCTGGCAGATTTAAGCGATAATATGGAATTTGGAGTAAGAAGAGATGATGGTATTATCGTGTATCTTAACGGACAGGAAGTCATAAGAGATAATATGCCTTCGGGAACCGTTACTCACAATACGTTTTCTAGTACTACAATAGACGGAGCTGCGGAAACTGCGATCAATCTCTTTACCATTCCGAAAAATAAATTTGTACAGGGTATTAATAGAATTTCTATCGAATTGCATAACAGAAGTGCAACAAGCTCAGATCTGACAATAGATGCTCATCTGAAAACCACTGTACCTGTGACACCGCCTGTCAATACATGTACCGGAACTCATATCAGCTGTTTTACATCTATTGTACCTACCAGCCAGACTTCTAAACTTATTATTCCCGCAGAACATACATATCAGATGATTCTGAAAGAAGGTGACAGCTATACCGAAGGTGGAGGAATGGTAGGTGGTCTTAATGACTTTACCGGTTATGTGCCAAAAAACTCAAGCAGTGTAGATGGTTATCTGTCCGTGAACCACGAGACCAATCCGGGAGGTGTAACGATGGCTGAAATCAATTACAATTCTACAACAAAACTCTGGCAGCTTACCAAGTCAAGAGGAGTAAGTTTTTCTGCACCAAGTCTGGTACAGACCATTAGAAACTGCTCAGGAGGTGTTACTCCATGGGGAACCATTGTTACGGCAGAAGAATCTGTAACAGGAAATGATACCAACGCAGACGGTTACAAAGATTACGGCTGGCTGATTGAAATAGATCCCGCAACAGCACAGGTTATTACAACCAATACAGATGGAAGCAAAGGAAAGCTTTGGCAGATGGGGATTATGAACCATGAAAATGTAGTAATCAATAATGCAGGAACTACTGCGTATTATGGGGAAGATGGAGGAACGCACATGATTTACAAATATGTAATGGATACTCCTAATAATCTTAGCTCAGGAAATTTATATGTATTAAAGCTTGATCAGGGATTATCAAACGGAAATCCAGTAACTACAACCGGAATCTGGATTCAGGTTCCGAATAAAACAAAGGCAGACCAAAACAATACAGCTGCATTGGCACAGTCTCTGGGCGGAACTCAGTTCAACGGAGCAGAAGATGTGGAGATCAGCCCAATTGACGGAAAGATTTACTTTGCAGCAAAAGGTTTAAATAAAGTATACCGTCTCCAGGATAACGGAACTACCGTTTCTCAGGTAGAAACATTTGTTGGCGGGCTTACAACACAATATTCATTCAACACAGCACAAGGGGTAAAAACCGAGACATGGGGAGATGGTAATGATAACCTTACTTTTGATGAGCTTGGTAACCTGTGGGTGCTTCAGGATGGCGGTAAAAACTATATTTGGGTAGTAGCTCCGGACCACACTCAGGCAAATCCGAAAGTAAGACTTTTTGCTTCCATGCCTGCAGGATCAGAACCAACAGGATTAACATTTACACCAGATCACAAATTCGGATTCTTCTCTGTTCAGCACCCGAGTTCTACAATTTCTACTGATATTGATGCAACTGGAAATACCATTGATTACAGAGGCAAATCTGCAACTATGGTTATTGCTCTTAAGCAATTTTTAGGAACTCAGCAGGTTCTTGGAACATCCGAAACTGTTGCCCAGTCAGATGTAACAGTGTCACCAAATCCTACTGCGGGACTTGTAAAAATCAATTCGCCAAAAGCATTGAAAAATCTTTCGGTTACTGCTTATAGTATGGATGGTAAAATTGTATACAGCAAAACTTTCAACGGATCAAATACTTCATTAGAGCTGGACTTTACTGCACAACTCCAGACAACAAAGGTATTGATGCTTAATATTGAAGCAGAAGGATTCCAGAAAACGGTAAAAATCCTCAAAAAATAAATTACTAATTTTCTTTCACGGCTGCCGGCAGTTTCTTTGTCGGTGGCTTTTTATTTGTAAAATATGAAAAAGCTCTTTCTATTTGCGGTTGTTTTCTTTGTTTTTTTTCAAACCAAAGCACAGATTGATCCTCTTAAATATCCTACATTTACAGACATTCAGGAAGCATTGGCTGCTAAAAAAACAGTTTACAGCATCAGTTTCAGAGATAAAGGTATCTATAATGTTTCTCCCGAAATATCAAAGTTTAAGAATCTTTTTTTTCTTAATCTTATGGGAAACAATCTTGAACAGATTGATCAGGAAATTTTTTTGCTTAATGAGCTTGAAATTCTGAATATCAATTCCAACAACATCAAATTTATTCCTGACGAAATCGGAAAGCTGAAAAACCTTACCAATTTCTCTATGAATCTCAATCAGCTGGTAAAAATCAATGAAAATCTTGCAAATCTTCAACAATTAAAAATAGTACAGTTTGATGCCAATAATATCACAGTATTTCCTGAGGTTTTACTGAAAATAAAAGGACTCGAAGAAATAAATCTCTCATCCAATCAGATCAGTTTTATCAGTCATGATCTGAGCGTGATTGAAAATTTAAAGTATCTGAATCTTTCTGCCAATCAGATCAATGATTTCAGCAACATAAGACTTCCGAAGAAACTGAAATACCTGGAGTTGCAGCACAATTCAATTGTCAGCCTTTCTGAAAAGCTTTTTGAGTCGGAAAATTTAGAATTTTTGAATGTAAGTGATAACAGAATTAAAGAAATTCCACAAAATGTAAAAAAACTGAAATCTGTTGTCAGTATGAATCTGGCAAATAATCAGCTTAAAGATCTTCCGAAAGAATTTAGCAGACTCAAAAATCTGAAAACATTAATTTTAGCGGGAAATCCGATGAATCATGAGACTATTGAGAAATTAAAAAAAATAATGCCTCACACACAAATCTATTTTTAGATTATCCGCCGACTCTTTTGGTTTTATAGCCCATTTCTTTCAGGATATTCATTATTTTATCCCGGTTGTCACCTTGTATGATGATCGTTCCGTCTTTTTCAGAACCACCTATTCCCAGCGTGGTTTTTATTTTTTTTGAAATTTTCTTCAAGTCTTCTTCACTACCTTCCCATCCTTCAACGATGGTTACAGGTTTTCCGTTTCTGCCTTTTTTTTCAAATTTACAAACCAGAGGTTCTTTTTGCTTAAATTCTTCTTCAGGCATTTGAAAATCCTGTTCTTCATGTTCCGGGAAAAGGTTTTTGAGTTGATCACGTAAGTCCATAAAGCAAAATTAAAAATTATTGTTAATTTGATGTAACCTTTCCTTATATTTATTTGTCTTTTTATAATAATTCAACCACTATGAGAAATATTATCTGCATTTTAACGACAATATTATTGTCCTTTGGTATGGCAAAAGCACAGTCAGGGTTTTCAGAAAGTCCTCTGAATGCCATATTTGAAACTAAAGATGTTGACAACTTCTGGAAAGCATTTGATGCTATGGAAACTTCAAAAAGCAATCCTTTTGAAGAATATATGAGCAGCGGTTCGCCGGGAGTGAAAGGATTTACACCATACAGGATATTGAATGCCGACTCATTATACCTTATGGTAAAAAACAAAAAAGAAGATTATATAAAAAGTAAAAATGTTCTGTCTGAAATCGGTTATAAAGAAAAAAGAATAAAAGCTATATACAGCGCATTGAAATATTGGTATCCGGAAGCTAAATTTCCGCCAGTATATTTTGTTTACGGACGTTTTAATTCCGGAGGTACGATTTCCCAGGACGGAATAATCATCGGAACGGAAATGCTTAAAGATCTGAACGGAATTACCGGGCTAATTGCACATGAGCTGATTCATTTTCAGCAGAATATCAAGGGAGATCATTCTTTATTGAGACAGTCTCTGGTTGAAGGCAATGCTGATTTTGTAAGTGAATTGGTGTCCGGAGAAAACATCAGCAATCCACACTTTAAGTACGGAGACGCAAATTCTGAGAAGCTTTATAAGGAGTTTGTAACAAAACTGAAAGAAGACGATTTGCAGGACTGGCTTTATGGAACAAGCGGGAAGGATAACAGGCCCAATGATTTGGGGTATTGGATTGGTTATAAAATTACCGAAGCATATTTTAATAAGCAACCGGACAAGCACAAAGCAATTCAGAATATTCTGAATATAGAGAATCCTCTATTATTTCTCAAAGAAAGCGGATTTTTGGATCCTTACATCAGAGAATATGTTAAAAAAAACAATACGAAATTCGATGACTTTTTTAAAGAATATTCTGACGAAACTCATGAGGTAACCTTTATAGTCAATGTTCCTGATAAAAATGATGAAATTTATATTACCGGAAATCAGCCGGAACTGGGAAGCTGGAATCCATCTTCTTTGAAAATGAACAGAAAAAACAACTACCAAAGATACATTACCTTAAAAATTCACCTTCCTGCACAATTAAAATTTACAAAAGGAAATTGGGACAAAGAAGCTGAAGTTTCAGAAATTGATAAAGGCAGCAATATAAAAATACAAACATTACCTTCAAAAACAATACATTATCAGATAAAAGGGTATCGCAATTAAACAATGTTTTTAATCTTTGTAGTCAATAATATTTCGTCGAAATTTAAGTCTTTCAAATTCTTCAATTCGCTTTAAAATCAATAAATTTGTTTGTTAAATAAATTTAAAATGTCAAAAAAAGCAATATTAGCAATACTTGATGGTTGGGGTTTAGGAACAAATCCTAATGTTTCGGCATTAGCTCAGGCAAATACACCATTTATAGACAGCTGTTATCAGAAATTCCCACATACAACTTTAGAAGCAAGCGGTTTGGCAGTAGGACTTCCTGCGGGACAAATGGGAAATTCCGAAGTAGGACATATGAATCTGGGAGCAGGAAGGGTTGTTTATCAGAATCTGGTAAAGCTCAATATGGCAGTAGAAAACGGAACTTTAGGACACGAAGAAGTTATTCAGCAGGCATTTGCTTATGCAAAAAGAGAAAATAAAAATGTGCATTTTATCGGTTTGGTTTCTAATGGTGGAGTGCATTCACATATCAATCATTTAAAAGGCTTATTATCTGCGGCCAAAGAGTTTGGTTTAAATGAAAACGTATTCGTTCATGCATTTACAGACGGCAGAGATTGTGATCCTTACTCAGGGCTCGGATTTATTGAAGAACTTCAGAATCATATGCTTCATACTACTGGAAAGCTGGCTTCCGTGATCGGAAGATACTATGCGATGGATAGAGACAGAAGATGGGAAAGAGTAAAGCTGGCTTATGATGCTATGGTGGAAGGTATTGGTCTTCAGACTACAGATGCTGTTACGGCAATAAAAGCTTCATACGAAGAAAATGTAACAGATGAATTCATCAAACCGATTGTAGTTGTAAACACTACACAGCTTGGAAATATTGTTCCGGTAGGAAAAATTGTAGATCATGATGTGGTAATCTGTTTCAACTTCCGTACAGACAGAGGAAGAGAAATTACCGAAGTACTTTGTCAGCACGATATGCCTGAGTATTTTATGCATAAACTGAATCTCCATTACATTACACTCACCAATTATGACAAGACTTACCAAAATGTAAATGTTGTTTTTGACGAAGAAGTTTTGAGAGAAACAATGGGTGAGGTTTTAGAAAGAAATGGCAAGACACAAATCAGAATTGCTGAAACCGAAAAATATCCTCACGTTACATTTTTCTTTTCCGGAGGTAGGGAAGAAGAGTTTCACGGTGAGAAAAGACTGCTGTGTCCAAGCCCAAAAGATGTTCCTACTTACGATCTGAAACCGGAAATGTCAGCTTACGAAATTACCAATGTCATTTTACCTGAATTGAAAAATCAGACAGCAGATTTTATTTGTTTAAATTTTGCCAACACAGATATGGTAGGTCATACCGGTGTTTTTGAAGCTGCTGTAAAAGCTGCCGAAACTGTTGATCAATGCATTGAAAAAGTAGCAACAATGGCCTATGAGAATGGCTACACAGTCTTTATTCTGGCAGATCATGGCAATTCGGATGTCATGATAAATGAAGACGGATCTCCAAACACACAGCATTCTACCAATCTTGTTCCGTTTATTGTAATGGATAAAGATAAAGAGTGGACTCTGAAACCAGGAAAACTGGGTGATGTGGCTCCTACTATATTACATACAATGGATATTGAAATTCCTGCAGTAATGACAGGAGATATTTTGGTATCTTGATACAAAATAATAATCTTAAAATAGCGTTACAATAAGAGCGTGTTTAATTTGTTTGCATAAGACTTTTGAAATATTATGTTAATTAAAAAGTTTTTGATAAGCAAACTCAGATAGTAATGCTATTTTTAATGATTTATATCAGGCATGGTATGAGATACATACGATATTATGCCCCAAATAATAAATAAATCATATCTTT
>JAANMY010004294.1_pt1 | contig 10879 bp, 11 predicted proteins | sample 7279691 | NCBI WGS metagenome assembly JAANMY01 (sample SAMN14094543, study PRJNA606508) | bioreactor metagenome | isolation source: A lab-scale SPAN reactor treating ammonium-rich wastewater day 388 | place: Ireland: Galway | collected 2018-02-07
GAGGTTGCCGCGCGAGGCGTTGATCAGCCAAGCCGAGGGCTTCATGCGCGCGAGCGCCGCCGCGTTTATCAGGTTTTCGGTTTCCTCATTCGCGACGGCGAGCGGTACGACGAAATCGGCATCGGCCAGGAGCGCCGCGAATTCGCTCTGCACGAGCGGCGGCGCGACCTGCTTGTAAGGATCGTGCACGAGCACGCGCATGCCGAGCGCCAGCGCGAGATCGGCGAGATACGCCCCGATCGCGCCGTAGCCGACGATGCCGATCGTGGCGCCGCGAAGCTGGCGCCCCATGCGCGCGGCCGGCGGCGCCTCGCCCGCGCGATAGGCGCTGCTGTAATGCGTGACGTGCCTCCCGGCATCGACCATCGCGCCCACGATCCATTCCGCCACGGCCGGCACGAAACCCGGCGAGGCGCGCGTGACGAGAACGCCGGCGCGGCTGGCAGCCGCCACGTCGATGTTGCGGATATCGACCGCGACGCGCTCGAAGACGCACAAGTCTGGCAGGCTTTCGAATACCGCCGCCTCGCCCGGCGTCTGCCGGTCGGCGATCACGATCTCGCAGCCGCGCGCGTGTTCGATCAGTTCGGCCGTGCCGAGCACGCGATCGAGCGGATTGAGCTTCACCTCGGCGACGGCGCGCAGCGCGGCCAAGGCGCGCTCGCCGTAGTAGTTCGCGCGCATCTCCGGCGCATGCGTGAGGAAGACGCGGACCGGCATCCGCTCAGCTTCCGCGGTTCTCGGGATCGCCGGCGAATTCGTTGCTGCAGAACGGGCCGCCCTCGAAGAGATCGCCGATCGGATCGGGCGGCAGCTTGGCTTGGCCCTCGAGCGCATGGGCGAGGTGATCCTCGGCGCGGCCCGTGGGCTTGTAGCCGAGGCGGAACGCCGCCGCGTTGTCCCACCAGCTCCGCGCATTGTCGGAGGCGCCGTAGACCACCTCGTACGTGAGCGACGGGTGCTCGAGGCCGATGCGGATGAGCTGCACGAGATCGTCGGGGCTGATCCAGATCGAGAGGCGCCGCACATCCGCCGGCTTATCGGTAACGTTGCCGATGCGGATGCAGAGGACGCGGAGGCCGTATTTGTCGGCATAAAGCGCGGCCAGCGCCTCGCCGAACGCCTTGCTCACGCCGTAGCGGCTGTCGGGCCGCACCGGTGCGTCGGTGCCGATGCGCCGATTGCGGCGATAGAAGCCGACCGCGTGATTCGACGAGGCGAACACGACGCGCTTCACGCCGTGCCGGCGCGCCGCCTCGAACAGATTGTAGCCGCCGACGATGTTGGCCTGATGGATCATCTCCCACGGCTTCTCGATCGAAACGCCGCCGAGATGGATGATCCCATCCACGCCTTTGACGATCTTCTCCACCGCAGCCATATCGGCGAGATCGGCGCGAACGAAGTTTTCGTCCTTGCCGAGCCTTTTCGGCTCCGCGATATCGCTGATGAGCAGCTTGGAATAGACGCCTTTCAGCTTGTTGCGCAGCATCGTGCCGATGCCGCCGGCCGCGCCGGTGAGCAGGACGCGCTTCGCTTTCGCCGCCTTCGTCGATGTCATGCCTGGACTTCCACCGCGGCGAGCTTCCGATAGCGCTCGCGTCCGCTCGTGAGATGGCGGCGCATCGCCTCGCGCGCGCCGGCGGCATCGCGGTTGCGGATCGCGGAAACGATCGCGCGGTGCTCGCCCTGGATCTTCTCGAGATAGGCGCGCTGGCCGGAAACGCGACCCGATTCCACGCGCACGCTCTGGCGCGGAATGATGTAGCGGCCGAGATATTCGAGGAAACGGACGAAATGCCCGTTGCCTGTGGCTTCGGCGATCGTCATGTGCAGCGCGTAATCCTCGTCGATGGCGGATTCGTCGCGCTCGATCGCGCGGTCGATGGATTTCAAGGCGTCGGCGATCGCGCGCAGATTCTGCGGCGAGGCGCGCTCGGCCGCGAGCCCGGCCGACTCCACCTCGACGCCGAGGCGCAGCTCCATCACGTTCAGCACTTCGGCGAGAGAGCGCAGGCCTTCGGGATCGATGCGGAACGGGCGGCGCAGCACGCCGGCCGCCACGAACGCGCCCACGCCCTGGCGCGTGACGATCAGCCCCTCGGCGCGCAGCGCGGCTACCGCCTCGCGCACGACCGTGCGGCTCACGCCCATCGCCGTCATCATCTCCTGCTCGGTGGGGAGGCGCGCGCCGGGCTGGAGGTTGCCGCTCGTGATTTCGGCGGCAAGGCGGTCCACCGCCTCGCGCGTGAGATTGCGCGGCGGCGAGAGCGGCCTCAGGGAGAGCTTGTCAGTGGATCGCGACAATGCTACGCTCGTATGACGTATGGTCATCGTATTGTATGATGACTAACACGCAAAGCGACGGACGGTCAATCTGAAGCCGAGTCTTTAGGGGCTTGGCGGGTGGAGGGCCAGCCGGACAGAATCAAGTCGCGAGGCCGCCGCGACGCGCGGACGGCGAACGCGAAGAGCAAACAAATGGGAGGAATTCTCATGAAGCGTCGTGATGTCATTCGCATGGGCGTGGCCGGCGCCGCCGTGGGTGCCGTCGGCCTCGGCACGCGGGCCTTCGCGCAGCAGAAGATGGTGCTGAAGGCCACCGACGTGCATCCGCTCGGCTACCCCACGGTCGAGGCCGTGGTGCGCCTCGGCAAGAAGCTCGAGCAGGCCACGCAAGGCCGCCTCTCCGTCCAGATGTATCCCTCGATGCAGCTGGGCGGCGAGAAGGAGATGATCGAGCAGGCGCAGGTGGGCGCCCTCGCCTTCGCGCGCATCAGCGTGGGCCCGATGGGACCCATCGTGCCCGAACTCAACGTGTTCAACTTGCCCTTCATGTTCCGCGACAACGCGCACATGGAGAAGGTCATCGACGGCCCGATCGGCGCCGAGATGCTGAAGAAGCTGTCGGACCACCCGACCGCCAACCTGATCGGCCTGTGCTGGATGAACGCCGGCACGCGCAACGTCTACAATAGCAAGAAGCCGATCAGCACTGTCGCGGATTTGAAGGGCCTCAAGATCCGCATGATGGGCAACCCGGTGTTCGTCGACACGATGAACTCGCTCGGCGGCAACGGCGTGGCGATGGGCTACGACCAGCTCATCAACGCCTTGCAGACCGGCGTCGTCGACGGCGCCGAGAACAACTATCCCAGCTACGCCAGCGGCCAGCACTATCGCTACGCGAAATATTACTCGCTGACCGGCCACCTGATGATCCCCGAGATCCTGGTGTTCTCGAAGCGGACCTGGACCTCGCTGCCCGAGGCCGACCGGGCGCTGATCGCCAAGCTCGCGAAGGAAGCGCAGCAGGAGCAGAGGAAGCTCTGGTACGAAATGGAGGAGAAGTCGCTGGCCGAGATGAAGAAGGCCGGCGTCGTCATCACCCAGGTCGCGAACAAGAAGGAGTTCCAGGACGCGGTGAAGCCGGTGTGGCAGAAATACGGTGCCCAGCACACGGCGCTCATCCAGCGCATCCAGGACGTGAAATAGCGCGCTCCGGCGCCTAGCTACGTCGCGTCAAGAGAGCCGGCCGGCCCCTTCGAGGATCGCGCCGGCTCTCCTCTTCTCTGCCTAAGGGGGTGGCATGAAGGCGCAATACGTCCGGGCGATGGATCACCTCCAGCGCCTCTGCCTGATCATCGCCGGTATCTGCCTCGTCGTCATTACGCTGATCATTCCGTGGGGCGTGTTCACGCGCTACGTGCTGAACAGCGCGGCCTCGTGGCCCGAGCCGCTGGCCGTGCTGCTGATGATCTGGTTCTCGTTCATGTCGGCCGCGGTGTGCTACCGCGAATATCTCCACATCGGCGTGCAGGTCGTCCCCGCGATGCTGAAAGGCAACGCGCGCATCGCCTGCGGCTGGCTCATCGAGCTGCTGATGGCCGGCACCTCCATTTTCATGCTGTGGTACGGCATCGAGGTGGTGAAGGCATTCTGGTTCCAGAGCATTGCCGATTTCCCGATCGTTTCGACCGGCATCTCCTACCTGCCCGTTCCGATCGGTGGCGGGATCGTGACGCTGTTCGTCATCGAGCGTTTGTGGACCGGCAAGCTGTTCCACGAACAGACGGCCGACGAGCTCAGCCACGTGTCGACCGAATAGAGCCGCCGCCCCATGGACATCGTCATTCTGATCGGCGGCTTCATCGGCCTCTGCCTGCTCGGCATGCCGGTCGCCTACGCCCTCGGCCTCGCCTGCATCTTCACCGCGATGTACATCGATCTCCCGCTCGAAGCGGTGATGATCAAGGTGTCCGACGGCACCGACGATTTCGCGCTGCTCGCGATTCCGTTCTTCATCTTCGCCGGCGCGATCATGGCCGAAGGGGGCATGGCCGAGCGGCTCGTGAACCTCGCGAAGATCTTCGTGGGGTGGATCCGCGGTGGCCTCGCGCTCGTGAACATCCTCGCCTCGACGATGTTCGGCGCGATCTCGGGCTCGTCGGTGGCCGATACGGCCTCGATCGGCTCGGTGATGATCCCGCAGATGGTGAAGAACGGCTATCCGCGCTTGTTCGCCGTCAACGTCACCGTTTCGGGCTCGCTCCAGCCGCTGCTGATCCCGCCCTCGCACAACGCGGTGATCTATTCGCTCGCCGCCGGCGGCACGATCTCGGTGGGCGCGCTTTTCATGGCCGGCGTGATCCCGGGCCTGATGCTCGGCCTCTCGCTGATGGTCCTCTGCCTCGTCATCGCGCGGAAACGGAACTTCCCGAAAGGCGAGCTGATCAGCGGCCGGCGCGCGCTCAAGATCGTCGTCGAGGCGTTCTGGGGCCTCGTCACCGTCTTCATCATCATGGGCGGCATCATCTCGGGCATCTTCACGCCCACCGAATCGGCCGCCGTCGCCTGCATCTACGCGTTCGTCATCACGATGTTCGTCTATCGCGACTACAAGTGGCGCGACCTGCCGCTCTTGATCGGCCGCGTCGTGCGCACGGTCGGCATGGTGATGATCATGATCGGCTTCTCGGTCGCGTTCGGCTACATGATGGTGCAGCTCCAGCTCGCGCAGAGGGCGACCGAGTTCTTCATCGCGGTTTCGGACAACAAATACGTGTTCCTGCTGCTCGTGAACATCCTGCTGCTGCTGCTCGGCACCTTCATGGACCTGGCGCCGATGCTGCTGATCTGCACACCGATCTTCCTGCCGGCGATCAAGCTGTTCGGCATCGATCCGGTGCATTTCGGGATGATCATGATCCTCAACCTCGGCATCGGCCTGCTCACGCCGCCGGTCGGGCCCACGCTCGTCGTCGGCTGCGCGATCGGCAAGGTGACGATGGAGGCGGTCGCGCGCAGCATCCTCGTGTTCTACATCCCGATGCTGATCGTGCTGGTGCTCGTCACCTACATCCCGGAACTGTCGCTGTTCCTGCCGCGGCTGTTCGGGCTCTGACGCCCACCGTCCGTCCCTCCGGCTTTGTCGGGGGCGGCGCCCTCGGACGGCGGCCGCATTTCGTGCCATCAGACGGCTTCTCGGCACGCCCCGGCGAGGTTACAAGAAGGCGCACCCGAACCCAGCGCCGCCATTGCGAAGCGTGCCGCGGGCTCGGGCATGAGCCAGCGCCCGGACCGCTTTCCCATCCGGACCTTGAACGGGCGAGCGCGACGATGGGAAAACGCGCCGCCATGGCGCCGGAAGGACGAGCAGGTCGAGGGTGCATCACGAAACGACGCTCATAGCCACGGTGGCGGCAGGTTTCGCGCTCGCCTTCGCCCTCGGGTTCCTCGCGGACCGTTTCCGCCTGCCGCCGCTGGTGGGATATCTCGTCGCCGGGATCGTCGTCGGCCCCTTCACGCCGGGTTTCGTGGCGGACGGCCCGCTTGCCGGCCAGTTGGCCGAGATGGGCGTCATCCTGCTGATGTTCGGCGTGGGGCTGCATTTCTCCGCATCGGACATCCTCGCCGTTCGCGCCATCGCGATTCCGGGCGCGATCGGCCAGATCGTGCTCGCGACCGCGATCGGCGCCGTCTTGTGCCTATCTTGGGGTTGGAGCCTCGGCGCGGGCATCGTCGTCGGGCTGAGCCTTTCCGTGGCAAGCACCGTCGTTCTGCTGAAGTCGCTCGAAGAGCGGAACCTGCTGGACAGCCCAAACGGCCGCATTGCCGTGGGCTGGCTGATCGTCGAAGACCTCGCGATGGTGCTGGCGCTCGTGCTGCTGCCGGCGCTCGCCCAGGCGCTCGGCGGCAACAGCGCCGAGGGCGCCGCGTCGAGCACGGCGGACATCGCGCTGTCGCTGACGATCACACTGGCGAAAGTCGCCGCGTTCGCGGCGCTGGCGATCTTCCTCGGCCCCAAGATCGTGCCCTGGATCCTCATGCAGGTCGCGCGCACCGGGTCGCGGGAGCTGTTCACCCTCTCCGTCCTCGCCCTCGCCGTGGGCATCGCCTACGGCTCGTCGACGGTGTTCGGCGTTTCGTTCGCGCTCGGCGCGTTCTTTGCCGGCCTCGTCCTGAGCGAGTCGCACTTCAGTCACAAGGCCGCCGCCGACAGCCTGCCGCTCCAGGACGCGTTCTCGGTTCTGTTCTTCGTTTCGGTCGGCATGCTGTTCGACCCGTCGATCCTGATCCGCGAGCCGGGGGCCGTGCTTGCCGTGCTGGCATTGATCATCGTCGGCAAATCGCTGATCGCCTTCGGGATCGTGCTGCTGCTGCGTTTCCCGATCAACACCGGCCTCATGGTTTCCGCCAGCCTCGCCCAAATCGGCGAGTTCTCGTTCATTCTCGCCGGGCTCGGCATTTCGCTCGGTCTCATGCCGGCAGAGGGGCGCGATCTCGTGCTCGCGGGGGCTCTGTTTTCGATCGCACTCAACCCGCTCGTCGTTTCCCTCACCGGGAAGCTGCAGAAGAAGCTGTCGTCGGCCGTGCGGCTCAGCCGCATCGTCGAGGGCAGCGGCCGCTTCGCGGCCATGAAGCGCGATCTCGACAAGATCCGGGCACGGACGGAAGAACGGCAGAAAGAGCACGAGCTGAAGAGCCAGCAGCTGGTGAAGATGTTTCCGTTCCTGTCGCTGATTCCCAAGGAGGAGCAGGAAAAGCTCCTGCTGCTCTTCCGGCCGAAGGGCGCCGCGGCGGGCGAGCGGGTGATCCGCCGCGGCGATGTCGGCGACGCGATGTATTTCATCGCCTCGGGGGCCGTGGAGGTTCACGTCAACGATCAGGCCATTCGCCTCGAAGCCGGCTCGTGCTTCGGCGAAATCGCCCTGCTCACGGGATCACGCCGGACCGCGGACGTGATCGCCGTCGATTTCTGCCAGTTCCTGGTCCTGAAGCGCAGGGATTTCAACCTGTTCATCGCACGGCACCCGGCCATGCGCGCCGCCTTCAACGACGTGGCGGAACAACGGCGCTCGATGAACCTGAGATCGCGCGAGAACGCGCCCACCGCCGAACGGCCGCCCGATGCCACCTAGCCGCACCCCCTTTCGCGGCCGCCACGCGGATGGCATATCCTCCAGTGCGGGCAAGGCGAGCGGCAAATGCATTCGATCGACCATCAGGAGCGGCCGGCGTTGATGCTGGCGCTGCGGCGCGGCCTTTTGGGCCGCTGCCCGAATTGCGGCGGCGCGCGCCTGTTCGCCTCCTACCTGAAGCAGGTCGACAGCTGCCCCGCCTGCGGCGAGACCTACAAGCACATCCGCTCTGACGACGCCGCGCCGTGGCTCACGATCCTCGTAGTCGGCCACGTGCTGGCGCCGATCATTCTCTGGATCGAGCCGCAGCTCACCTGGCCGCTATGGATGTCGCTCGTGCTCTGGTGCGGGTCGACGCTGGCCCTCACCTTCCTCACGTTGCCGCGCGCCAAGGGCGTGCTGATGAGCGCCATCTGGTCGATGCGCGCGCCGGGCTCGGAAAAGGATTAGCGCGACATAGGGGCGCCACTGAGATCCCACGCCGCGAATCCGCAACCGACATAAACCTCCGGCACCGGCACATAATCGACGAGCGAGAAGCCGCGGCTGCCGGCGGCGCCGTGGGCGACGATCCAGTTGCGGCATTCGTGCGAGCCGTTCCCCGCGCCGTCCATCTCGGCCTCGAGGAACTCCACGAGCGGCTTCTCGCGACCGTCGTTGAACGCGGCGATGCAGCGCTGGTCGAACGCCTCGTCGATGGCGCCCATCGTTGGCTCGCCGATCGAGTGGCTCAATCCGCCGGTGGCGAGCACCGCCACGCGCAGCCGTTCCGGGTACGACGCGACGGCCTTCGCGACGAGCTTGCCCCAAGCGAGGCAGCGCGAGACGCGCGGCATCGGCGGCTCGAGCGTGTTGACGACGATCGGCACGATGCGCGGCAGCGGCGACGGATTCATGCGCCACAGCGGGATGCAGAATCCGTGATCGAGCTTCATGCGGTGTGAAACCGAAGGCTCGAACTCGTTCGCGAGCGCGGTCGAATAGATGTGGTTCGCGAGGCCGGCATGGCCGGGAATCGGCCGCCACGGGAAGTCCTTCAGGAACGGCTCGGGCGGCCCGTCGTGCTCCTCGCCGACGCCGATGCAGATCGCGGGCAGATTGTCGATGAAGAAATTGATCCAGTGATCGGGCGAGACGACGACGATGACGTCGGCCTTCGCGCGGTTGAGGCGGGCGCCGAGCGCCTCGAACGCCGCCGTGAGGCGCTGCTTGTGCGCCGGCGACACCGCGTGCCAGTCGCGCTGGATCAGCGGGCCGTGGCTGGCCGCCATCACCTCGACGAGCTCAGCCATGGGCCCGCTCCTTCGCCGGCGCGCTCTCCCGCAGGCGCCGGATGAACTCGTCGTCCTTCATCCCGGCGGCGCCGAAATAGAAGCGCAGCAGATACGGGTTCACGCGCCGCGCCAGAAACCCGACATCGTCGCGCAGCAATGCCTGCTGCACCTCGGGCTTCAACGGATAGCGGGCGAGGAACTTCGCGCGGTCGGCGCGGTATTCCGCCGCGTTCGACTGCACGTCGTAGAACAGCTTGCTGAGCCAATAGTCTCGCATCGGCGCATCATGGCACGGTGGCGCGACGTTGCTCAATCGCGTGCGACCGCTTTCATGGCTGCGTTGCTCGCGGGGAGGCCGGAGAGTTCGCCCAACGTCAGCGGCTTCACCGGCGGGCGCAGGCGGTAGTGGCCCACCTCGGCCGGCGAGACTCCGCGCAAGGCCGCGATGATTTGTGTGACCGTGAGCCCGCACATGCGGCCCTGGCACGGCCCCATGCCGCAGCGCGTGAACGCCTTCAACTGGTTCGGACCGGCGCAGCCTTGCGCGACCGCTGCCGCGATCTCGCGCGCCGGCACTTCCTCGCAGCGGCAGACGATCGTATCGCCCGCCGGCGGCGCGAAGGCCGGACGGTAGTACGCATCGAGGAAGCGCCGCCCGCGCCGCCAGCGCGCAAGGCTACGCCGCGCGGAAATCTCGGCCTCGCCGGGACCGGTGCCGGGCCTGAGCGCGCGGATCGCGGCGATCGCGGCCCGCCGCCCCTCCTCCGCTGCGGATTCGCCGCCGCCGACGCCGCCGCCGTCACCGGCGATCGCGATGCCGTCGAGCGCCGTGGCACCGGACTCGTCCCGCTCGGGCACGAAGCACGCCTGCGCCTCGTTCCATCGGTGCGGAATGCCGGCGGCCATCGCGAGGTTCACGTTCGGAACGACACCCTGGTGCAGCAGCAGCAGATCGATCGGCAGCCGCTGCTCGCCACTCGCTGTAGCGAAACGCACCGCCTCGAGGCGACCGTTTCCCTCGGCGGCCAGTGTCGTGACGCCGCCGATCACGCGCACGCGGCGGCGCACCGCCCGCAGCAGCGCGAGGCCCTTGCGGAAATAGGGCGAGGTCAAGAAGGCCGGCCCGTGCAGCAGTGCGCGGCGCCGGTTCGCGCGCGGCGTGGTGTCGAGTATCGCGGCGATCTCCGCGCCCGCATCGACAAGCTGGCGCGCGAGCAGCAACAGCAGCGGCCCGGAGCCGGCGAGCACGGTGCGCCCGCCCGGCACCAGCGCCGCCGTTTTCAGGAGAATCTGCGCGGCGCCGGCCGTCATCACGCCGGGCAACGTCCAGCCGGGAATCGGGAACGGCCGCTCGATCGCGCCGGTGGCGAGGATCACGCGCGCGGCGCGCACGATCCGCGCCGTGCCGCCGTGCGAGACGCCGATCTCGCGCTCGCGCGAGAGGCTCCACACCGTGGCGCCGGGCACGTGCTGCGCGCCGCTCGCGGCAAACGCTTCGATCAGGCTGCGCCCGCGCCAATAGTCGTCACCGAGGACCGATCCGGCGCGGAGCGGCGTGCTGCCGGCCGCGCGATAGATCTGCCCGCCCGCGGCCGGCTGCTCATCGAACAGCACTGTCGCGAGGCCTGCGCGCGCCGTGAGCGTGGCCGCGGCAAGCCCGGCCGGGCCGGCGCCGATCACTGCCACGTCGTAACCATCGCGGATCGCGCTCATCGCGCGAGTCTCCGCGCGCCGGATTGCGTTTCCACCGCCATGCCCGCGCGCACGGTTTCGAGGCAGGCCTGGCGGCTGCCGATGCCGTCGATCGTCACGAGGCAGTCGAAGCAAACGCCCATCATGCAATAGGGCCCGCGCGGCGCGCCGCCGGCCGGCGTATCGCGGAAGCGCGCGAGCCCGGCGGCCAGCATCGCCGCCGCCACGCTTTCGCCCGCGCGCGCCGGCACATCCTGGCCGTCGACGCGGATCGTGAGCGTGGGCGCCGACTCAGGCCGCCGCCGGAACATCGAACCGCCGCGCGGAAAAGGCGCCGAGCTCGGGCGAAAGCACGCCGGCCGCGATCTGCGGCGCCAGCGCGGTTGCATGGGCGGCCGCGAGCGTGACTCCGCTGTGGCAGGTGGCGACGAACGCGCCGGGGCACGACGCCGACTGCTCGTAGATCGGGAAGCCGTCGCGCGTCATCACGCG
>JAANMY010004301.1_pt1 | contig 10861 bp, 8 predicted proteins | sample 7279691 | NCBI WGS metagenome assembly JAANMY01 (sample SAMN14094543, study PRJNA606508) | bioreactor metagenome | isolation source: A lab-scale SPAN reactor treating ammonium-rich wastewater day 388 | place: Ireland: Galway | collected 2018-02-07
CGGGGCTCGCCGCCCTGGGCGACAGGGCGTTTCCCTCTGCGCCGCCCTCCTGGCGCTGGCGTCCCTCTCGGAAAAGGCCTGCGGGCTGCCCGTCCAGTGGACGATCGAGTCCGGCGGAAACGGGCATTGGTACGAGGTCGTGGCCGTGCCCGAAGGCATCTCGTGGACCGATGCGCGGGATGCGGCCGAGCTGGCCGGCGGGCATCTCGCCTCGATCACGTCCGCCGGAGAGAACGCCTTCGTTTTCTCCCTGATCGATACGAATTCCCTGTGGAGGAACAACGTGTTCGGGCCATGGATCGGGGGCTACCAAACGAACAAGAGCGCGGAGGCCACGGGCCATTGGACGTGGGTCGATGGCGAGGCTTGGTCTTACACCGCGTGGGCACCCAGCCAGCCAGACAATTATTTGAACCTGGAGGACTACCTGCACTACTACTCGCCTACCGGCCGGGGATCCACGTGGAACGACTGGGAGGTCGACCCGGCCTCGGGCGCGCCCGTGGCCTACGTCATCGAACTCATCCCCGAGCCCGGCCACACCGCGGCGATCGCCTTGGCCTGCGCGTCACTCGCCCTGCTCGGGTGGATCCGCGCCAGGAATCCGACGGACCGAGCCCGACGGATTCCTCTGGCAAACCCGCCTTCCTCTTGAAAGCGCAGGACTGACGCGGGAGGGGCCCCGTTCGCCAGGGCCACGCGCAAAGAGGGGTCAGTCGAGAATGGCGCTAAGTTAAGCCGTGTTTGGGAGGGCCCGCGGCCTCGCGGGCCGGGTCGGCCGAGGCGCCCCGCATGCTGGTGGCGCGCGGACGCCGGGGCCGGCGTCCCTCCCGATTGAAAGCATAGCGCCACGGCTCTGGCCAAATGTCCCAGACCCCCCTTAAATTAGCGCCATTCTCGGCTGACCCCATTTCCGGGACATTTCCCCTCCCCTCCCTGCGCCTCGGCACCCCTGCGGGCGGTTCCTTTCCGGTGGGCGATTCTCCCGCAGAGACGCAGGGACGCGGAGGCTCTTGGCGTTGGGTGTTGAATTTTGGTTATCGGATGTTGTAAATGTCTCCCCATGCGCATTCACCCCATCGCCCTGACCCTCTTCGCCCTGCACCTGGCACCGCTGTCCATCCGGGCGGACGCCGTGCGCGAATCCGCGCGGGAGATCCCGATCGCGGCGGAGTGCGACGTGGCGATCGCGGGGGGGACCTCGGGCGCGGTGGCCGCGGCGGTGGCGGCGGCGAAGTCCGGGGCGAAGGTCTACCTCTGCACGCCGAGGCCGTACCTCGGGGAAGACATGTGCGCCACGCTGCGCACGTGGCTCGAGGAGGGGGAGACGCCGGAGCACCCGCTGGCCAAAGCCATCTATAGCGACCCGGAGGCGGGCGCGGGGGGGCCGGATCCCAACCGCATGCCCTTCACGTACACGACCGACGTCCCCTCCGAAAAGCCCCACGTCGACCGGACACCCCCGAGCCTGCTCGCCGACGGCAGGTGGAACAAGCCGGAGACCGAGAGCGTGCAGTTCGACAGCCACGTCGAAATCACCGTCGACCTCGGCCAGCCCCAGCCCGTAGACAAGGTGAGGCTCATCGCGTTCCATCGCGAGGCCAGCGATCCGGCCAAGGCCTTTATCGTGCGGCGCGTGACGATCCTCATCGAGGAGAGCGGCATCTGGCGCGAGGTGGCCAAGGGCGACAACGAGAATCCAAGCCAGGGCCTGACGGTCGTCGCCGCCAAGGTCGGCGAGACCGCGCAGCGCCTCAAGGTCTTCGTCGAGAAAGCCGAGGAGGCCGAGCGCATCCTGCTGGGCGAACTCGAGGTGACGCGGCCCGCCACCGCGCCCGAGGAGCCCGCGCGCGCCCGCGCGCCCCGCCCCCTGCACGTGAAGACGACCCTGGACCGCGCCCTCTTGGACGCCGGTGTCGAATTCCTTTACGCCTGCACCCCCACCGACCTGATCGTCGACGCCAAAGGCAAGCCCTGCGGCTTCGTGGTCTCGAATCGCGCCGGCCGCCAGGCGGTCCTCGCCAAGACGCTCATCGACGCGACCGAGCCCGCGCTGCTCGCGCGCCTCGCAGGCGCCAAGGCGAAGACGTCGCCCGCAGCCGAACTCACATTCCGCCGCACGGTGATCGGCGGCGAGCCGTCGTCGGCCCAAGGCGCGAATCACCGCAACATCGAACCCCCGTACCTCGGCCGCCATAGCCAGGATCCGTTCAGCGTCACCGAGTACACCCTAGGCCTGCCCATCGGGGGCCCCGATTGGAACGCGCGTGCCGCCGCCGACCAGCTCGCCCGCGACATCACCTACCAATCCAACCAGCAGGCCGCCGCGGAATGGTTGTTCGAGCCGGCGCCGACCCAGCTCCATTGCGAGACGCCCGTCACGAAGCCCGCCGCCGGCGCCGACGACATCCCTCTCGATGCCCTCCGTCCCGTCGGCGCGGCCAACCTCTTTATCCTGGGCCCCCGCGCCGATGTCGGCCCCGAGAACGCCGCGCGCCTCGCGCGGGCCATCCACCTCATCCCCCTCGGCGAGCGCGCGGGCAATGCCGCCGCCGAGGCCGTGCGCGGCAAGCCCGCCCCACAATCCCCGCGCCTGCTCGCCGCCAAGGATAAGGCCAACATCCCAGGCGAGGTCCGCGAATTCCTCGAGGGCGCCCGTCCCGCGGAGAAAGGGCGCACGATCCCGCAGCCCGAGCGCCCGCTGCCCGTCATCGGCCGCTACGACGTCGTGGTCATCGGCGGGGGCACCGCCGGCGCGCCCGCGGGCATCTCGGCCGCGCGCCGCGGCGCGAAGACCCTCGTGGTCGAATATCAGTACATGCTCGGCGGCGTCGGCACCGCGGGATTGATCAGCAGCTATTACTGGGGCAACCGCGTCGGGTTCACCGCCACGATCCCCACGGGGAACAGGTGGGACCCCGAGGAGAAGGCCGAATGGTACCGCGGGGAACTGCGCAAGGCCGGAGCCGATATCTGGTTCGGCGCCACCGGCTGCGGGGCGCTCGTCGAGGGCGGCCGCGTGACCGGCGCGGTCGTCGCCACCCCCCACGGCCGCGGCGTCGTCCTGGCGAAATGCGTCATCGACACCACCGGCAACGCCGACATCGCCGCCGCCGCCGGAGCTCGGGTCATCTATACCGACGAGACCGAGCTCGCCGTACAGGGCACCGGCCTTCCCCCGCGATGGCTCGGACAGGGCTACACCAACACCGATTTCACCATCGTCGACGAGACCGACATGCTCGATATGTGGCACGTCTTCGTCTACTCGAAATCCAAGTACCCCTCCGCCTTCGACCAGCAGCCCTTCATCGACACCCGGGAACGCCGCCGCATCGTCGGTGACTTCACCCTGACGATGCGCGACCAGCTCCTCGGCCGCACGTACCCCGACACCCTGTTCCGCGCCTATAGCAACTTCGACTCGCACGGGTTCACGACCGATCCCCTCTTGGAGATCAGCCACCCCGAAAAAGTCGGCTGCTACGTGGACGTGCCGTATCGCTGCTCGCTGCCGCAGGGATTGGATGGCATCTTGGTCGGCGGCCTCGGGCTGAGCGCCCACCGCGACGCCCTCCCCCTCGTGCGCATGCAGGCCGACCTCCAGAACCAGGGCTATGGGCTCGGCGTCGCCGCCGCGCTCGTCGCCTCGTCCGAGTCCGGCACGCGCGATGTCGTGATCCGCGAATTGCAGAAGCACCTCGTCGACGCCGGCAACATCCCGGCCGATGTGCCGGATCACAAGGACAATTTCCCGCTGCCGCAGGAGAAGATCGACGCCGCGGTCGCCGGCATCGCCTCCGGCCACCCGACCCCCGAGCAGGCCGCCGCCATCCTAACCCACGCGGATGCCTCGCTCCCCGGCCTCCGCAAGGCGTATGCCGAAGCCGCCGATCCCGCCGCCAGGCTGGCCCTCGCGCAGTCGCTCGCCATCCTCGGCGACCCCGCCGGCATCGATACGCTCATCGCCGAGGTCAAGGGCCAGGCGGAATGGGACGCCGGCTGGGATTATCGCGCCATGGGCCAATTCGGCAGCGCCCTCAGCCCATTGGATCGCCTCATCATCGCGCTCGGCCGGACCCGGGATAAACGGGCGCTACCCACCCTGCTGGACAAGCTCGCCACGCTGGATGCCAGCGTCGCCTTCTCGCACCACCGCGCCGTCGCCCTCGCCCTCGAGTTCCTCGCCGATCCCGCCGCCGCACCCAAGATCGCCGAACTCCTCGCCAAGCCCGGCATGACCGGCCACATCCACACCACCGTCCAGAGCGCCCACGCCGCAGATACCGCCTCCAAGGGCGGCACCAACGCCGTCGCCACCCGCCGCGATTCCCTCATGGAACTCGGATTCGCCCGCGCCCTCTATCGCTGCGGCGACCACGAGGGGCTCGGGGAGAAACTCCTCCGCGCCTACACCCAAGACCTCCGCGGCCACTTCGCCCGCCACGCCCAGGCCGTGCTGGCGAAGAAATGATGGGTCGTACGCCAACGTAGCCCATCGGGTGACCGATGGGCCCGCGCCACCGACCGACGCATCCGCGGACGCACGAGCCTCGCCGCACCTCACCCCCGCCCGATCCTCCGGCTCACCTCGTCCACAAACGCGGCGGGATCATCCGGCGATACCACGACGGTCTTCCCCTCGTACCGCAACACCACCGCGCGCGACGGATCCGTCACCAGCGCGCGATAGTGCCCCAGCTTCCGGTTCCAGAATCGCCCGGAAAAAGAGAACAGCCCGCCGTTCCCGCACGTCTTCACCCCGCGGCGCATCGCCTCGGGATCCGCCTCGACCGCGCGCAGCCCCGACCACGGCAACTGGTTCGCCCACAGCAACCGGTGAACGAAGAGGCCGTTCGCATCCACCGTGTAGCCGCGGATCGTGAATAGCGCCGAACCGATGATGATCAGCGGCAGGGAAGCGCACAGCCAAAGCAGGAATGCCGGCGCGCCCTGCCGGGCCACCGCCACACACGCGAACACCGTCACGCCAATTAGAAGCAGCGAACTCAAGATCGTCACCCCCGTCAGCATCCAACCCCACGGTGCCCCATATCGTCGCGCCATACACGTCTCTTTTAACCGCAAACCCCAATCCGGGCAAGCGCCGCACGACCCAATGAACCGGCTTCGGATCGCCACCATCCGGTCACACCCTTCGGGCGCCCGCACCACTGCGTACGAGGACTAGCTCGAAAATCCCGTAGCCGAACGCCCCAAGGCGTTTGGCCCGTGCCACCACGGCCTACGCGCCAACCCCGACATCGACGACGTCGATGTCGGGGCCGGCTGCAGTTCTTGCCCCGGTGGTGCCCCGCCGCGCGGGGCACCGGATCCGCGGGATCCGTATGCTCCGCCAGATTCCAAGATCGCCCAGCATCCCGCCCATTAGAAAATGTCATTAAGGAACCCAGGGGCACCGGTGTATATTGGACCAAACGCCGGTCGGGTGATCGGCGACGGAGCCGCTGTGGCGCCGCTTGCGGCGGACCAGACGGCTCCGTTGGAAACGACCACAAGGGTCGAGAAGAAATGATGAATAGAAAGGTGAAGGTAATCTCATGAGACTGACCCACTGGATCTGCGTCGCCGCGGTGGCGGCATTAGGGACCACGTGCCTGCAGGCAGGGCCCCAGTTGCAGCGCCCGACGACGAAATGCAATAGGCTCGACGTGGGACCCGCGCCAGACTGCCACCCGGCAAAGGTCTGCAAGACGTTCTCCCGCGTCTACCAATGCCCGATGTGCCGGGCGGATCTGGTCCCCGTCCGCGTGGACCTCAAGGGCGGCTGCGCCCCGTTGAGCCAATACCGCACGACTGAATACCGTTGCCCCGACTGCCGGTATTTCATGAGGGCGTGCGTGGTTAAACGCTGCTGCCCCTGCCCCAAACGCTAGGGACCGCCGGCCTTAACGCCGGGGGCGGGCCAGCGCCCGCCCTCGGCCTCCCGGCCAAGGCGCACCGCCGGAATGGAGAATATCCTAAGATGTGGCCACCACCCTGAATTGTTGCCTCATTTCGGCCAACGGCCTTTGGAGTGCGGACCGTCCCCGGGCCGCTCTTGGCGGGCAATGGGGAATCTTGGAGTCAGACGTCATGCCCCGCACATGGGGCACCACCAGGGGTGAAAGTTTGTAGCGAAGCCGATCGCCAGAGGCAACCCTGAGCCCCCGCCGAAGGGCGAAGGCCCTTCGCTACCGCCGGCGCTCTCACCCGTAGCGAAGCCCCCTCGGGCTTCGGCGCCCCACCGGGCCGCCGGCCGAAGGGCCGAAGGCCCTTCGCTACTAGCGAGTTACGTCGTATTTTCGAGCTAGTCAGTTCGCTTGCCGCTTTCACGCGGCTTTCACGCCTTTGACAAGCCGCGTCGCGTCCATTAGCATTATAGCGATGGTGGTACGCGCGCTAATCTGCACGTGGCTGGTCGTCGCGCTGGCAGCGCCGGCCTGTTGCTGCACCGCCGAAGCGTGGGCCAAGGTGGCGAAATCCGCGACGCCCCATTCCTGCTGCGGCGGGGCGGCAGAGACCGAGCGCGTCCCCGCCACCCCCGCGTGCGATTGCGGCTGCAGTCGCGATCTGCTCACACCGGGCCCTGCCTTAGTCGACATCCCGTCCGTTTCGCCCGATGGCGCATGGGTGGCCCAGCCGACCGTCGCGGCTCTGCCCGGCGCTCGCCGCGGTGCCGACATCGCGCCCAAGGGCCATGACCCGCCGGGTCTCGGCTCCCATCGCTTCCTGATCTTCGGCAACTTCCGTTGCTAGTCCCGCGCGGCCGCATTCTCGTAGCGGCCGGGTCATTTCGTCACGCGCCGCGGGCGCTTCCAACCGCCCCGAACAATCTTCGCGTGGACCCCAGCACACCCGCGCAAAAACATCTCGGCTTAAGTGGACTAGGAATGGAAAACGATACACCACAGGAAGACGAAGCGGCGATGACCCGCCTGGCAGGCGGCGATGGCACCGCCCTGGATGAGTTGATGGGCCGATGGTCCCGACCGGTCGCCGGCTTCATCCTGAGGATGGTGGGCGACAGCGACATCGCGAACGATCTGGCCCAAGAGACTTTCGTCCGCGTCTACGAGGCCCGGCGTCGCTATCGGGCCCATTCCGGTTTCCGGGGCTGGCTCTTCACGATCGCGGCCAACCTTGCGCGCAACCACAACCGCTGGCGAGCGCGCCACCCAACCAAACGACTCGGTGGGCCCGAGACGGAGGGCATCCCCGACCCTCCAGACACACGGCCTCAACCCGACGTGGAAGCCGATCGGCTCGAATTGGCCGCAGCCGTCCGGGCGGCGGTCGCACGGTTACCCGAGGACCTGAGAGTCGCGGTCCTCTTGGCCGAGTATCAGGGCCTCCGACAGGATGAGATCGCGCGCGCCATCGGCTGTTCGAGAAAGGCCGTGGAGATGCGCCTCTATCGCGCACGCGCCGAGTTGCGGAAACACCTCGGGCCATTCCTGTGATGAGGTCACCGACCGCTGCCCCTATCGGAGCGCTTGCCCGGCAGGAACCGGGGCCGTCCGCTTGACGGGGCCGACAACCGGATGAATCAAAAGATGATGGCAGATCAGAGAGAGCATCGGCATGGCGAGAGCTGTTGCCATGGCCATGGACACGCGGGGCACCAGGCGCGCGGCACGGGGTTCGCGCGAGAGTCGGGATCCTCGCCCGTGTGGTACACCTGCCCAATGCATCCGGAAGTGAGGCAGGCCTCGCCGGGGCAGTGCCCCAAATGCGGCATGGACCTGGAACCAGAGAGGCCGGAAGAGGGACCCGAAGGTGACGAGGCCAGGCGCATGACGGCAAGGTTCTGGGCGGCGCTGGCACTTTCCGTGCCCGTTCTGTTTCTCGCGATGGGCCACATGATCCCCGGCGCGAGCCTGGAGGAATGGGTTCCCGTCGGCTGGAATCGCATCGCTCAATTCATCCTGGCCACTCCGGTCGTGTTCTGGTGCGGGGCCTTCGCTTTCGGGCGATTCGCGGCATCGTTGCGGACGCGGAACCCGAACATGTGGACGCTGATCGGGCTCGGCACCGGGGCGGCCTATGCTTTCAGTGTGGCGGCATTACTCTTTGGCGATAGCTTCCCGGACACTCTTAAGGAAGGGGGGCACGTCCCGCTCTATTTTGAGTCGGCGGCGGTGATCCTCACGCTGGTCTTGTTGGGCCAAATGCTGGAGGCCGGCGCGCGGCGGCGCACCGGAGATGCGCTGCGCCGGCTGATGGACCAGAGCGCGAAGACCGCCAGGAGAATCCGGGATGGACGAGAGGAGGAGATCCCGGTGGAGGATGTCGAGGTGGGCGACGTCCTGCGCGTCAAACCGGGAGAGAAAGTGCCGGTGGACGGCACGGTCACCGAGGGGCGTTCCCGCGTCGATGAATCGATGATAACCGGGGAATCGGAACCTGTGGCCAAGGCAGAGGGTGACGACGTCACCGGCGGAACGGTCAACAAGACGGGCGCATTTCGGATGGAGGCCCGGCGGGTGGGCGCGGACACGGTGCTTTCGCGAATCGTGGACATGGTGGCGCGCGCGCAGCGCAGCCGCGCGCCCATCCAGGGCGTGGCCGACCGCGTGGCGGCGATCTTTGTGCCGTCGGTGGTGGGGGTGGCGGTCGTGGCATTCATCTCCTGGGCCATCTGGGGGCCCGAGCCCCGATTCTCTCACGCGCTGATCAATGCGGTCGCCGTGCTAATCATCGCGTGCCCGTGCGCGCTGGGTCTGGCCACGCCGGTCTCGATCATGGTGGGCGTGGGGCGCGGGGCCGGAATCGGCATCCTCGTGCGGGATGCGGAGGCCCTCGAAATGCTCGAGCGGGTCGATACCCTCATGGTCGACAAGACTGGGACCTTGACCGAAGGGCGACCGAGGGTGACGGATATCGTGCCCGACGATGGGACGGATGAAGCGATCTTGCTCCGGACCGCGGCGGCGATCGAACACGAGAGCGAGCATCCCCTCGGTGCGGCAATCCTGGAGGCGGCGAGGGAACGGGACATCGGGGGGGAGCAGGTCAGGGATTTTGACTCGGTGCCGGGCGCTGGCGCGCGCGGCGAGATCGCCGGGGAAGCGGTGCTCATCGGAAAGCCGGACTTCCTTCGCGATGGCGGGGTCGAGGGGTTGGACGTGCTGGTGGAACGCACGGATGGACTGCAGGGCGAGGGAAAGACCGTGGTCTGGGTGGCGCGCGGAGGCAGGGCGCTCGGCCTGATCGCCGTCACCGACCCGGCGCGCGACGGCGCGAAAGAGAGCCTCGACCAGTTGCGCGAACTCGGCCTGCGGATTGTCATGCTCACCGGCGATAACGAGGGAACCGCGCGCACTGTGGCGCGCCGTCTCGGGATTGACGATTTCAGGGCCGAAATCGATCCCGAAGCCAAACACGATGTGGTGAGGGCCGCCCGTGAAAAAGGGCACCGTGTCGCGATGGCCGGGGATGGGATCAATGACGCCCCCGCACTGGCGGCGGCGGATGTCGGCATCGCCATGGGATCCGGCACGGATGTCGCGATCGAGAGCGCCGGTTTGACTCTGGTGAAAAGCGATCTGCGCGCAGTGGTCCGCGCGATCCGCCTGAGCCGGGCGACGATGCGCAACATCCGCCAGAACCTGTTCTTCGCCTTCGCCTACAACGCCCTGGGCGTACCCCTCGCCGCGGGGATCCTCTACCCCTTCACGGGACTCCTGCTCAGCCCCATGATCGCCGCCGCGGCTATGAGTTTCAGTTCCGTCTCGGTGATCGGCAATGCCCTGAGGCTCCGGCGCCTTTCCCTCTGACGGGGAGGGCCGACCGCGCGCGACGCGCCGACCCGCGAGAAATTTTGAGGGATGGTGGCCGCCGCGGTGTACCAGAGGGTAGAGGGCGGTCGATATGGCCACCCATGATGAACAAGACGAAAGGATGGTACGAACAAATGAAAACGAGTCGTTGGATCAGTCTGGTCGCCACGGCGGGGCTGGCCCTGGCTGCGGCGCAGACACGGGCGGCGGACACGACCAAGGGCGAGAGGTTCGGGGTCGGTCCGATCTACGCCGTGAATCAGGCCGGCGGCGGCCAGAAGCTGGCGTGCCCGCACTGCAAGAGCGAACTCACGGCCGTGCGCGTGCCCGCGGACACGAAGGAACGCGCCCACCACGTGCGGTATGTGCAGGAACACCGCTGCCCCGGGTGCAAGTTCGTGTTGAAGGTCACCAAGGCGGGAAGCAAGGAGACCCGCACCACGATGGTGTGCTCACCGGCCTGCAAGCCCTAACCCGGATCGTTCATACGATCGGGTGAACAATCCGGACTAAGACGTGCGATGGCGATGCCCCGAGGGCGGTTGCGGATCCGCCCTTGGGGGCCGCGCCCAGAGTGAAAAGGGAACGATGGCGATCAAGGACGAGAGGCAGGATGATCCCTCACTGCGGCGGACACTGTCCGCCTGGAGGGCTGATGTTGACCTACCCCAAGACTTTCAGAGGTCCGTCTGGGATCGGATCCGCCGCCGGGACGAACGGCGGGCGGGCCGCTGGCTCCGGCTTCGGGAGGCCGTGAGCTGGCTGGGGGCGGATCTCCGCCTTGCGGCCGCCGCGCCCGCGCTGGCCGTGGCGCTCGGGTTCCTTCTCGGAGCGCGGCAGGATCGGCCCGGCAGTATCGATACCGAGAGGGGCTTCCAAACTGCCTACGTCGACTCCCTCGATCCCTACGCCCTGGCCTCGCGTCACATGGAGGCACCATGACGCGCGCGGTCGCCATTCTGTCCCTCAGCCTCGCGCTCGGAGTGGGCGCCTTCTGGGCCGGAGCCCGCACGAAGGGGCCCGGTTGCGGCGAGACGACGCCATGCGCCGAGAGCATGGGCTGGCTCAAATCGGAGTTC
>JAANMY010004302.1_pt1 | contig 10861 bp, 2 predicted proteins | sample 7279691 | NCBI WGS metagenome assembly JAANMY01 (sample SAMN14094543, study PRJNA606508) | bioreactor metagenome | isolation source: A lab-scale SPAN reactor treating ammonium-rich wastewater day 388 | place: Ireland: Galway | collected 2018-02-07
CCCGCCGAAGGGCCGAAGGCCCTTCGCTACCGCCGGCGCTCTCGCCCGTAGCGAAGCCCCTTCGGGCTTCGGCGCCCCACCGGGCCCCCGCCGAAGGGCGAGGCCCTTCGCTACCGCCGGCGCTCTCGCCCGTAGCGAAGCCCCTTCGGGCTTCGGCGCCCCACCGGGCCCCCGCCGAAGGGCCGAAGGCCCTTCGCTACTAGCGAGTTACGTCGAATTTTCGAGCTAGCGGCGCCGCCAGGCGGCGAGCAGGGCCATCCCGCCGAGGAGCAGGAGGGCCCAGGTCGTGGGTTCGGGGATGACCAGCGCGATCTGGTTTCCGCCCAGATAGTTATAGTCCAACTGGTACCCATCGGGCAGGAAGTTCACCGCACCGAATCCCGCGGTCGGGTCGTTGGTGACGAGGGTGCCATAGCTGGCGAAGATGTAGGCGGTGTCATCGAGGGTGACGCCATTGGTGACGAAGTTGAGGGTCGCCGCGGAGATATCGAGGATGCCGGTGACGGTGAGGAGATCGGCGAAGCCACCGCCCGAGGCATCGATCTCGATCGAGAGGATACCCTCGATATCGACGTCGCCCTGCACCGTCAGGTTGCCGATGCCAAGGCTGCCGGGGGCGACCGTCGCGCCGTTCGTCACCCAGACCGGGGCGCTGATGAGGCCGGTGCCGCCCAGGGTGGCGCTATCGATGACGCTGAAGGCCCCGCCGGCCCTCTGGGTGCCGTTGACCAGCAGGGTTCCCGCGGCGACTTGGGTCAGGCCATCGTAGGCGTTGTCTCCCTCGAGCGAAAGTATCCCGGCGCCCCGCTTCAGGAGGCCGATGGCGTAGAGCCCCGCCTGGCTGTTGGTGATGTCGCCACCCAAGATGGCCAAGCCGCCGTTCACCTCGATGCGGCGGTATTCCGGGCCGGATAGGAATATCCCTTCGCCGTTGAGATCCATGTCGTTCATGAAGCGCAGGGTGCCGGTGGCGTTGGCGGTGTTGAGGAGCAGCGCGCCATTGTTGGTGGACGGTCCGGTGGGATCGAACTCGGCAGAGTTCCAGATCAGCTGCGGGCCCGTGCCGGTGCCATCGCCGCCGATGTCCACGGTCAGATCGCCGCCGAAGGCGCTGAATCCGGGCCGGGAGTTCTGGCCCGCGTTGCCCCCGCCGACGATGGTCACCTCATTGGCGTTGGATCCCAGCGCCCGCGTGAAAAGCCCCGTGCTCTCGAGCACGCCCACCGCATTGGCGGGGCTCAGGCTCAGGTTGCCGGACGGGAGGTTGGCCACATCCGGGATCCGCAAGATCCCGGTCGCGACCCGCGTGCTCCCATCCCAATGGAATCCGTTGGTCAGCCAGAGCGTGCCGGCGCCGCCCTTGACGAAATCGGTCACGAAGGCGCCCGAGTTCGTGAGCGTCCCCTGGATCAGCGCGACATCCGCATGCACGTTGATGGTGCGGGTCACGTTCGACACCGCCGCGTTGAAATCGAGGCTGTTGGCGAGCGTGAGCTGCGATGCCGCATCATCCTGCTGGAGGGTCAGGATGCCGGGGTTGAAGGTGTCGGAGGCGCCCCAGATCAGGTTGGTGAGCCCGCCGCTCCCATCCTCGATCCGCACCGTCGAGGGCGTGGAGAACGAGCTGAAACCGGCCTGCAGGCCGGCGTCGCCGGTGAGCTGGACCTGGCCCGCGCCAGCGCCCAGCTCGCGCGCGAAATCGATGCTCAGGCCCAGCAGGCCACCGAACAGATTGATGTTGCCGGCCACGTTCGTCCCGCCGTCGCCGACGCGCAGCAGGGCGTTGTTGCCCACGACGAGATCCCCGCCCAAGGTCAGGCCATTGTTCACCAGCAACTGCGCGCGGATCACGTTGTTGCCGATGACCGTGAGGTCGTAGTTGCCTCCCCCATCGCTAACGCTTTCCACCTGGAAGGTGCCATCCCCGGTGCCCTTGCCGGCCCGCACGTCGATCGTGGCATCGCCCAGCAGCGACACGTCCCGCCCCACCACGCGATAGGCCTGATTCGCGGCCGAAAAATTCGCGGCGTCACGGTTGATCGTCAGCGTGCGGCCGGCGGCGATGGTGACGTTGCTCAGGGTCATGTCGAGGGCCACCGTGCTGGCGTTGGTGTGGGCGACGATGATGCTGCCGCTCTCGTCCACGATGACGCTGTTGCCGTAATTCTGGTCGGCACCGCTGGCCAGCCGCAGGTCGCCGCCATCCAGGCGGAGGGTTGTCGCCCCGCCGGAGCCGGCGCGCCGCAGCTCCAGGGTCCCCTCGTTGATGTAGAAATCTCCGCTCATCGCGTTGGCGACGGTGGGGTCCTTCGAGCTGACGGAATCCAGGATCAGCGTCCCGGGCCCGGCCTTGACGAAGCCATTGGTGCCGCGGATCTGCTCGTTGCTGTTGGCGCGGGAAATCTGGAGCGTGCCGATGGTGTGGAAGATCCCCTGGTTGTTGCCAAAATTCAGGATCACATCATTGTTGGCGTTGAAGGTGCCCCGCTCGACGAGGCTGGTGCCGCCGGTCTGCAGGATGGCGGCCGCGCCTCCGGCGGTGTTGAAGTCGAGGCGGCGATCATTGGCCGAGCCGGCATCGCCGCGGATGTCGATCCCATCGTCGAGCACCAGGGCGTTGAGGGCGCGGTTCCCGGAGAGATTCTCGTCGCCCAGGGGACGGACGTTGTCGGCGGCGATCCAGATCGACTCCGGATTCTGTTGGTAGGAGGTGAGGGCCGTGATCCCGATGTGGCCGCCGGTGCCCGTGTTGGTGGTCGCGAGATTGTAATCGGCGCCGGTGCCGCCGACCCCATCCTTGACCACGACCCAGGGGATGATGCCATTCTGCGGGGCGGGCAGGCCCGCGCCCGGGACCAGCAGGATCTCGTTCTGCGCGTTGGTGCCAAGCCCCGGCGCCTCGATCCGCGCCGTGGCGCCGGCCCCGGACCGCACGATCGCGGCCGTCGCGTTGCTGAATAGCAGCGCGGAGGAACCATCCGCCGCGCCCGCCGTCATCTGGATGAGGGTATTGCCCGAGCGGAAGTCCAGTTGGTCTAGGGTCTCCGAGAACGCCGCAGCCGCCGCGGCGTCATGGGAGAACGTCAGCCCGCCGCCCCGGCTGGTGAGGACGGCCGCATCCCCGATGCGGTCGCCAATGTTGTTGCCCGTGTTATTGATCTCCAGGGTGCTCTGGCGGACCACGATGTTGGTCGAGGCGCCCAGGACGCCGGCCGCCGTCAGCCGGAGCGTGCCCCCCTCGATGCTGGTCATGCCGGAATGGGCCGCATTCCCCTCGATGTTCAGGTGACCCACGCCGATCTTAAAGAGGTTTAGCCCGGCGCTGCCCTCGTTGATCGAGTTGGTGATCCGCAGTGCGCGGGCCTGCCCCGACTGCCGGTGGTCGATGAGCAGATCATCGTTGATCGTGAACGGCGACCAGATCTGGTGCGTGTTATTGATGTTATTCGCCGCCCGGAGGACGCGGATCTCCACCAGCCCATCGGCGTCATCGAACACCCATGTCGTGCCGCCGCCCACCGAGAAGCGATACCCGCGATCGCCGTCGTCCAGGATCAGGGTCCCGTTGGTGATGAAGCCGTCCGCGTCGTTCAGGGTGATGGCCCGGTTTGCGCCGATGTCGAAGGCGAACTGCGCCACATCGCCCACGCCATCCGGATAGAAGCCGGTATCGGCCCAGAGGTTGACATTGGTCCACTGGCCACCCGCGTTGGCATTCCAAAAATTCGTCTGCTGCGCATTGGCCGACGCCGCGAGACACGCCGCGGCGCACAAGACCGGCCGGAGACGCGCGCGGCACTTCATCCTTTGCCCTCCTTGCGCGCCGCGGCCCGCGACCGCCTGCGGCCTAGCCACAGCGTCAGAGCGACGCCACCGAGCAACAGGTTGGCCACGACGCTAGGCTCGGGGATCACCAGCGCGATCTGGTTGGCGCCCAGATAATTGTAATCGATGAGGTATCCCTCCGGCAGGGAGGCGAGGATGTCGAGTTCGTTCAGGAAGGCGCTGCCGAACAATGACCCGTAGGCGGCGACGATATAGGTGTCGTCCAGCAGCGCGAGATCGCCGCCGGTCCCCAGGTTCGTGAGGCTCAGGATGGCGCCATTGATATCGAGCGTGCCACTGACGACCAGGCGGTCACTGACGGCGAGTTCGTGGTCGACCTCGATCTGGAGGATGCCGCCGGGGTCGAAGGTGAAGTCATTGCTCACCGTCAGGGTACCGATGGAATTGCCCGGGGCCAGGAAGGCGTTGGATTGGACGGTGACCGCGGAGCCGATGAAGCCGTTGCCCCCGAGGGTGGCGCCGCCCGCCACGTTATAGGCATCACCGCCAAAGTGGTAGCCATTGACAATGAGGGTGCCCTGGGCCACCTCAGTGAGCCCATCATAGCTGTTGAGACCCTCCAAGACCAGCGCGCCCACCCCGCGCTTCCAGAGGCCCACGGGGTGGGACTGGCTGTTGCTGATGTCGCCACCGAGCACCGCCGTGCTGCCCTCCACCTGGATGCGGCGGTAGTCCGGGCCCGCGAGGAAAAGATCCTGGCCGTTGAGGTCGATGTCGTTCATCAGCCGGACAGTGGCGTTGGCCTCGGCGGTGTTGAGGAACAGGGCCCCGTTGTTGGTCGAGGGGCCGGAGGGGTTGAAATCGGCGCTGCCCCAGACCAGTTGCGAGCCGGTGCCGGTCCCGTCGCCGCCGAGGTCGATCGTCAGGTCGCCGCCGTAGGCGCTGAAGCCCGGCCGCGAGTTCTGCCCCGCGTTGCCGCCGCCGACGATGCGGACTTGGCCGACGCCGCCGCCCAGCGCGTTGGTCAGCAGGCCCTGAGTCTCGAGCGCGGCCGTGTTATTGCCGGCGTTGATGAAGAGGTTGCTCGCGGCGAACGAACTCGCCAGCGCGGTGACGTTGGTCACGCGCAGGACACCGGCCGCGATGCGGGTCTGGCCGTTCCAATCGGTCGCGCCCGTGAGCGACAGGGTGCCGCCCGTGGCGCCGCTCTTGACCAGGTTCGCCCTGCCGGCGCCGCTGTTGCTGATGTCCCCGGAAATCGTGGCCACGTTGTTGTGCACCGTAATGGTGCGATTTACGGAGCCCGAGGCCACGCCAAGGTCGATGTCATTCTGAAACTCGAGGGCGCTGTTGGCGTCCTCGGCATTCAGCAGCAGCTGGCCGGGATTGAAGGTGGCGGCGCCCCACACGAGATTGGTGAGGTTGCCGAAGCCATCCTCGATGCGCACGGCCACGGGATTTTCGAAGGCGCTGAAGCCCGACTGCTGTGTCCCGGCGCCGGTGAGGCGTACCTGACCCGCCCCGGTGCCGAGTTCCCTGGCGAAGTTCATATTGAGCGCCAGCGCGCCACCATTGAGGTTGATGTTGCCTGCGACATTGGTCGCCCCATCCGGGGTGCGGAGCAGCGCGGTGTTGCCGATGGTGAGGTCGCCGCCGACGTAGAGGCCCTCGCCGACGTAGAGGCGGCTCCGGTTGACGTTGTTGCCCCGGACCGTGAGGTCCTGGCCGGCGCCGCCAGCCAGCACGTTATTGACGCGCAGGGTGCCGACGCCGGTGCCCGGGCCCTCACGGATATCGACGGTCCCGTCATTGTCGAGGATCAGGTCCGCGGCAGTGAGGTTGTAGCTGGTGTTGTTATTGAGGTTGGTGCCCAGCATCAGGAAGGTGCGCCCATCGGCGATGGTGATGTCGCCCACGGTGTGCGTCACCGCGCCGCCGAGGGCGATGCGGCCGATGAAGTTGGTGCCGTTCTGATCGATGAAGAGATCGTTGCCAAAGTTGCCGTTGCCGTTGATGAGCAGCCACAGGTTGCCGCCATCCAGCCGGATGTCCCCGGTGCCTCCCGCCGCGGCGTTCCTCAGCTCCAGCGCCCCGGAGCGGATCACCGAGCCTCCCGAAAAATTATTCGCGGCGGTGAGGATCGTCGTCCCCGGTCCCGAGTTGGTGAGGGTACCGGTGCCGCGGATGGCGTTGGCCACGGTGATCGTGTCGGAGCGGTCGAAGACGAGGGCCGAGTTGTTCGTGACCGCGCCGCCGCCCAGCGTGCCACTGACGCCGCCAGCGCCGACCTGGAGGACGCCCTCGGAGATGGTCGTCTGGCCGGTGTAGGTGTTGTTGGTGGCGAAGACCACGGTGCCCGCGCCGACCTTCTCGACGCCCGCCGCGGCGGTGCCGCCGATGACGCCCGAAATGGTCAGGGTCCCGCCCGAGTCGGCGGCGATGTCGAAATTGTTCGCGGTCGCCTCGAGGATCGTGATGTCGCCCGCGTAGGTCGCGACCGACGCGCCGCCGCGGATGGCCAGGGTCTTGTTCTCCGCGCGATTCTCGATGATCATATTCCGGTCGATGGTGATGCCATCGGCGAGCTCGAGCCGCGCGCCGGTGTTGGTCATCGAGATGTAGCCGACGTTGCCGAAGGCCTGGTTGTTGGCGGCGACCAGGGTCCCGCCGTTGACGCTGGTGAGCCCGTCGTAGGTGTTCGCACCCGAGAGGACTAGGGTGCCGGCCCCGGCCTTGGTCAGGTTAGCGGGCGTGGCGCCGGAGTTGGTGATGGAGCCCGAGATCACGAGGTCTTCGGCGGCCAGTTCGCTATCGTTGACCGTGAAGGTCCGGCTGGCGGTGAGGTCGAGGTTGGCGGCGATGGTGGAGCCGGCGTTGGTGAAGCCCTCCGAGCCGATGCTATACGTGATTCCGCCGCCCAACTTCAGGAGGCCGCCGCCGACGGAATCGATGATGATGTTGGACGAACCCACCCCGGTCGACGTCTGGCCGATGGTCAGGCCTCCGATCTGGTTGGTCGTCCCGGCGACATCGAGGATGGCGAAGCTGCCGGTCTGGTTGGCGACGAAGGTGGCGTTGGTTCGGGTCAGGACGTTGTCGCCCCCGAGCTTGAGCGTCCCCTCCCGGACGACGGTGTTGCCGGTGTGCCCGCTGGCGCCGACGACCGTCAGCGTCCCCGTGCCCTGCTTGGTCAGGACGCCGCCGCCGCTCACGGTGTTGGTGTTCATCAGCGCATTGACGACGATATCGCCCGCGCCACGGAAGAAGACATTGCGGTTGACGCCCCCGTCCCCCGTGATGACGTCGCCGTCCAAGACTAGGATACCGGCGTCCGAGCCAAAATCGGTGGCGGCCGTCATGACGATGGTGCCCCCGAAGACGTTGCTGCCCGAGATATTGCGCAGCGCGCCGGTGCCGCCGATGCCGGTGCCGGCGAGGGTGAGTTCCTCGGCGCCGATCGTGATGCCACCCTCCAGCTCGAGCGCCGTTCCCGAGGCGACGATGGTGCCGCCATCGGTGGTGCCGAGGGCGTCATCGTTTTGCGCCCGTAGGGCCCCGGCGCTCACGACGGTGAGGCCGGTGTAGGTGTTGGCCCCGGACAGCGCCAGGGTGCCCGCGCCGGTTTTCGTGAAGCCCGCACCGCCCGCCAGTACACCGCTGAGCTGGGCATCGACGGCCCCCGTGCCATCATCGACCTGGACGGTCCGATTCGTGCCGGCGTCGCCCAGGACGATGCCATTCTGGAAATCCACCATGTGCGTTGCGATCGCCGAACCGAGGACCAGGGTCTCGTCGTGCGGCACGAAGTTGCCAACCCCCCAGGTGACCGCCTGCCCATCCCCGAAGAGGTTGACGACGCGATCGGCCCCCGCGGCGGCAAAGCCACCGCTGCCGGTCCACTCGACCTCGCCCGATCCCGTCCCCACATCGCGGGTGAAGTCGGCCGCGCCGAGGACGACCACCGCGAAGTTCGAAATGACCAGGTGGGTGTTGTCGGAGAGGGCGTTGGCGCCGGACAGGAGCAACTGGCCCGCGAAGATCTCCGTCGCGCCGCTGTAGGTGTTGCTGCCGGCCAGTTCGAGGGTCCCGGCGCCCGTCTTCCAGAAGGAACCCGTGCCGCTGAGATCGCCCTCGACGCGCCCATCGACCGCCGCGGAGCCATCGTTGGCGCGGAAGCGGTTGGTGCCCGAGAGGATGATGTCATTCTCAAAGATGAGCGTGTGGGTCGCGTCGGCCGCGCCGAAGATCAGCTCGTCATCGCCGGAGACAAAATCGGTCTGGCCCCAGGCCAGCTGCTGGGTGGCGCCGCCGATGTTGACGCGGCGGTCCGCGCCGTAGGCCGCGAACCCGCCGCTGCCGGTCCAGGCGACATTGCTGACCCCGGTGCCGAGTTCGCGCGTGAAATCGTCGAAGCCCAGGCCCAGGACGCCGCCGCCGTTGAGGCCGAGGGCACTGTTGCCGCCCGTGGTCCCCACGCCACCCGGCAGCGCGTTGGCCGAGCCGAGGACGAGGGTGCCGCCGGCAATCGTCGTCGGCCCGGAATAGGTGTTGTCGTTGGTGAGGGCCATGGTGCCCGTGCCCTGCTTGACCAGCGCTCCGGTGTTGGTGATCGTGCCGCCGAAAATCGTGCTGGTGTTGTTGCCGCCCACGGTGAGGGTGTTGCCCCCTAGGTCCACGGTCCCGCCGATCCCGTCCCCGCCTGCTAGGCTGCCGATGGTCTCGCTGCTCTGGAGTTGGAGCAGTGCCCCGACGACATTGGAGAGCGTCACCGCGCTGAGGTCCCCGATGGCCAGGCCGCCGGTGACGATCAGGGCGCCGCCGCCGATCGTGGTCGCGCCCGTGTAGGTGTTGGTCCCGGCCAGGATCCATGTCCCGGCGTCGATCTTGGACACGTTCACCCGGCCGGTAGTCGAGATGCCGACGTTGTCGATGATGGCCCCGAGGATCGCGTTCGCGGCGGCATTGGAGCCGCCCAGCGTGAGTGCCCTCGTGCCGGTGGCGGTGGCATAAGGGGAATTGAAATCCGTGGCGGAGAACACCAGCGCCCCGGTGCCATTGTTGAGGATCGTCGCGCCGCCGGTGTTGCCCACCGTGCCGCTGCCGATCTGGATCTGGCGATCCGTCGTCGCCCCCGAGCCGATGTACTCCAGCGTGCCGGTGTTGTTGTTGTTGCCCAACCGGACCACCGCGTTGCTCACACCCGTGCCCAGCGCGCTGTTGGTCCCGGCGCCCGCGATGGTGTTGACGGTCAGGGTGCCAGCGTTGATCAGCACCTGCCCGCTGAAACTGTTGTTCCCAAGCAGCACCCAGTTGCCCGTGCCCGCCTTGGTCAGGCTGACGATCCCGCCCGCAATGTTGTTGTCGATGATCGTGCCGATGATGGTGTTCGTGTCCGCGTTGCTCCCCCCGAGGGTGAGCGCCCGCGCGCCGGTCGCCGTGCCGAAGGCCACGTTGAACGCGCTGGCGCTGAACACCAGCGGGCCAGAGCCATTGTTGTTGATCGTCGCGCCGCCGGTGTTACCCACATTGCCGCTGCCGATCTGGACCTGCCGGTCCGTCGATGCACCCTCCCCGACATATTCCAGAATCCCGGCGTTGTTGTTATTTCCCAACCGAATGACCGACGTGCCGACGCCCGTGCCCAGGGAGCTGTTGGTGCCCACGTTGGCGATACTGGAGATCACCACCGTCCCCTGGTTGATGTTCACCGCCCCGGCAAAGGAATTGTTCGTCCCGGCCAGTACCAGGGTCCCGCCCGCGGCCTTCGTGAACCCGGCGGTGGTGCCCGTCCCCGAGATCACGCCGCTGTTGGTCACCAGCGAGTTGACGTTGACTGTCCGGACGACGTTGGCGAGCGACATCGGGCCGGTGAGGGTCAGCGCCCCGTTATCGGTGGCGTCCCCGATCGTGATGTTCCCGTTCAATGTGACGGCGTTCGTGATTTGCCGCGCCTCCGTCGAATCCGAGCTGAGCGTCGCACCGCCACCCCAGGTCAGCGTGCCGCTCCCCAGCGCATCATCGTGCCCGACGCGGAGCCTGCCCAGCGACAGGGTCAGGCCCCCGGTGAATGTGTTCTGGTTCGTGAGCGTGAGGATCCCCGTCCCCGCCTTCGTCAAGGTCGCGTTACCCGATATGACACCCCCGACCAGCAGGTTGTTTCCGAGGGTCGACGTGTTGGTATTGATCGTCCACGTCTGGTTCTGAGCCAGCGCCACGTTGGCCAAGATCGCGTGCGCCCCGGCGGAATCCGCGTCCACGATGATCCCGTTGCTGATCGTCAGCGTGTTGGCCCCGCCGATGGTCACCGCGCTGTCGGCGCCCGCGTTGAAGATCAGCCGATCGATGATCCAGTCCTGGCCGAGGAGGGTGCTCAGGTTGTTGCCCACCGAATAGAACTCGACGGATTCGCCATCCACCAGCGGGACATCGCCCACCCAGTTCGCGCCGTCGGTCCAGCTCCCGTCCGTGTCCCCATCCCAGATGTTCGTCGCAGCAGGCACCATCGACGCCGACATGCTCAAGACCGCCACTAATCCCGCGATGCGCCGCACGTATGAACGTTCCATTTCCATCCTCCTCGCGAGTCGAGACGGCGCGCCCTCCCCGGCGCGTTACAACGTTGCAGGGATCTCGGGCACGCTTTTCGACTACTTCGGTAACAACACGACATAACCCGCTGGAAGTCAACGCTAAAAACCCATAGTTCGTTCAATAATGAAACAAAATGGGGCATGTCCCTGAGGTAGGTCGGCGGGGGGATGTTACGGGGGTGGGGGAATCCGGTGTGGGGCCTCTGTGTCAGGCGCCGCCCCTGACCCCCGTTGCCGTCTTGCAGAGACGGCCTGCTATAAGATATCCTAATTCCGACATCACGCCCCGTCGGCGGGCACCGCCGCGGGTGAACATGTAGCCCCTCCGGTCGCGGAGGGGCCCACGGCCTCACGGCCGTGGCTACGTCGGGAATTTTCGAACCAGATCCCGTGCCCCGCGCGCGGGGCACCACCGGGGAGGAAAATTTGTAGCGAAGCCCCTTCGGGCTTCGGCGTGGGCCCGGGCCGCCGGCCGAAGGGCCGAA
>JAANMY010004309.1_pt1 | contig 10849 bp, 5 predicted proteins | sample 7279691 | NCBI WGS metagenome assembly JAANMY01 (sample SAMN14094543, study PRJNA606508) | bioreactor metagenome | isolation source: A lab-scale SPAN reactor treating ammonium-rich wastewater day 388 | place: Ireland: Galway | collected 2018-02-07
AAGCGCCTTGCGCCGCGCTGCGCAGCAACTGATCAAGTTCAACCGCATCCCCCCGCAACTTGAACACCGCCGCCAGCGGCTGGCCCACGGCCCTCCGGGAAGGCCAGCCCGTCAGCCGTTCCGCCGCTGGATTCAAGAACACCAGCATCCCGGCCTGATTGGTCATCAGGATGGCGTCGCCCGTGGACTTGATCGCGGCGGATAGTGACAGCTCAAGTTGCTTGAGTTGCGATTCTTGACGGTGGCGAATCAGCGCCAGCTCGATCCCGGCCCGCAATTCCTCCGGACGAAACGGTTTGAGCAGATAACCGAAAGATTGGGAACGGCGAACTTGATCCAGCGTTACGTCATCCGCCCGACCCGTCAGAAAAATCACCGGAATGTCAAACTTCCTGCGAAACTCCTCCGCTACTTCGAAGCCATCCATGTCACCCCGGATCTCAATGTCCATCAAAGTAAGATCCGGTCGGGCACGGCCCGCCTCATGGATGGCGTCTGCGCCGTTGTCCACGATGCCCGCCACTTGATAGCCCAGACGCTTCAGGTAGCCTTCCACCACCTGGGCAAAGGCGCGCTCGTCCTCAACAATCAGAATACGTTCGGCTGGCATGTCATCCACCGGTCAGGGTGGGTTCCATTCAGCCCCCATTTGGCGGTGGTTACAAGTTCATTTGCTGGCACATCGGTGTTACGTGCGCCGTAGTTTCGCCGCCCGAGGGACATTACGCGTTGCCAAGGCAACATCACAATCGCCCGGCGGCTCAATCCCAGGCCCTGCCGCCCGCACGAGTTCCGCAGAGGTTCACCTTGAGTCCCAGCGCGTGGGCCATTGCCGCCTTGGTCAGCAAACACTGGTCCGCCGCCTTCGCGTCCGTGGCATAGGCCACTTGAATATGATTGGACTTGTGTCGCGCCATCATTTGATCGCGCGTAACCCCGTAAGTCACCGCATGCATGATGGGCCATTGCCAGGTGGTAGCCTGCCAGCGGCGCTCCGTTTCGGCGCGCGGCAGTTCCACGACCGTCGCGCGCCCAAGGTCCATGTTCAACGCGTCGTTGGCCACGTAAATCCGCGACCAGACGATTTCCCCCGGTTTGGAGATGCCGCGCAGCGTGCTGCCACCTTTCGGAAAATACATCGGTGGCTGACGGAATCCTTCCGCGCCAGCCCAGCCGTCAATAAAATGAGCGGGCGGCGCCGCGCCACTGATGAGAAACACCCACACGTAGTCGTCCACCTTACCGGATTGATCGGCATCCCCCCAACGGATGTCGTGTAGCGTATTCTCCACCGGCTGGCCGAGTGCTTTGTGGACCCGATAGGTCAACAATCCATCCAGGCCCGCGCACTCATCCACCTCGTTGAAATGGACCAGTGGTTCGCCCTCGTACAACACGCGCCGGCCATCGCGCGATTTCACCGGAGGACGGTCGGTATTGTTCAACGTGCCCTCGACGAGGTCGCTCGCCGGCAACATGTCCTTCAAGCCCTGTTGGTACTGAATTCCAATGCAATCGCAGCCGAAATCATCGGCGATGCGCAGGGCCGCGACGTACATCGTGGCCTGCCAAAGAATCTGTTGATCGGTGAGGTCGGTGGCATCCTTCGGCCCGGTGTGAAATTTCATCCCGCGCGCTTCCATCCAGGCGCGGACGGCATTGGCCTCGGCGTCGCTGACGGTGGTGCTCTCGTAATAGAGCGCGGACTGGCTGAGGCGTTCCTTGAACACACCCGTCGCGTGAAGCAGGTCGTCTGGGATTATGGCGTTGAACATGCCCATGCAGCCTTCGTCGAACACGCCCATGATGGCCTTGTTCGCGCGCAATTCCGCCGCGAGGCTTTCGCCCACACGGCGCACGCCAGTGGGCGCCTTCACCTCACGCCAAGGCACCACGTGATCGGTCTTGTGCGCACACTTTCCGGTCAGCAGCCATTGTCGCAGGCGCTGTTGAAAGTAACCGTCCGAGAACTTCTCGCTCCAGAGGGTGGAATACTTCACACCCGCCTTGGTGAGCGAGCCATTCAAATTCAACATTCCGACCAGACCCGGCCACTGACCCGACCAGTTGGCCACTGTCAGAATGGGACCGCGATGCGTGGTCAACCCCGCCAGAACGTGATGGGAGTATTGCCAGACCGCCTCCGCCACGATCAGCGGCCCGTCGGGATCAACGTGCTTGAACACCTCCATGCCCTCGCGCTGGGAGCTGATGAATCCGTGTTTGTCCTCCGGGCGAAACGGGTGGGCGCGCACCACTTCATGGCCCGCCGCGCGAATCGCCGCGCCCAAGGCATCCTCCATTTCCTTTTGGGCGGCCCAGCAAACCTGGTTGGCGGAAAGCCGCAAATCGCCGCTGGCGATCAGTTGTACCTGACGCGGCTTGAGCCGTGGATGGCTCTGTTTCTTAGATGATCGAGTCTGGGCCATAATTCCCTCCGATACTCCCTTGGTTCAGTTCAATGCCTGGCCGCCGCTGTCCACGTTGCTTTTGTCGAACACGCGCGAGCCCAGGACAATCTTCTTGGGCACCGTTTCACCCTTCAGAATCTTGAGCGCCGTCGTAATCGCCTCCGCGCCGCCGGTCGGATACTGGAAGCTGGCGTCGAGTATCCCCTGTCTGACGTAAGCCACGCCCTCATGCGGCAGCGCGTCAATGCCCACAAACATCATGCCTTTCTCGCGGCCTGCCGCCTTCGCGGCCAGATACGCGCCGTGCGCGCCCGGATCATTGTGGGCATACACCAGATCAATCTCCTTGAAGCGTGAAAGCGCCGACTCCATTTCCTTGCGCGCGTCCGGTTCGAGCCATTTCATGTCGGCTTCAAAAATCACTTCGATCTCCGAGCCGGCGATGCCCGCGCGGAAACCATTGTGCCGGTCCTGGCCCGGAATTGAAGTCATCAGGCCTTTGAGTTCAACGACCTTTCCCTTGCCACCGAGCCTTTCCTTGACCCACTCCCCGGCCGCGCGGCCGATTTTGACGTTGTCCGCACCTATGAAGCAAGTGAACTGGTCACCCAACAATGCGCGATCCAGGACGATCACCGGAATCTTCTCGGCCACCGCCTTGGCAACCGGCTCGGTCAATGGCGCGGCTTCCTTCGGGCTGATGATGATGAGGTCCACGCCGGCGCTGATGAACTCCTCGACGTGGGAACGCTGCTTGAGGGTATCGTTCTGCGCATCCTTGAAGATCACCTTCACCTCCGGCTGTTGATCCGCCGCGGCCTTGAGGTCGGCGTTCATCTGCACCCGCCAGGGTTCGCCCAGATTGCACTGGCTCATGCCGATGGTGTATGCGGCTTTTTCCGGTTTCGCGCCGGCGCCGGATTGATCCGATGGTTTGCCGCACCCGGCGAGCAAACTGAGAGCGACGATGGAAGCAAGCGCGGAAGCCAATCCCGAAACTGGTTTGTAGTGTCCCATAGCAGAATCTCCAATAGACCTTTGTGGCCGACTTGAAAAGACTTTTCCAGCAGACCTCAAATTGCTGGAAGCGGTCAGGCGCGCCGCCGCCGTTGCGCCAGGACCGCCGCCACAATGATCGCGCCCGTGAGCATCAAACGGCTGGCTTCCGGCACGGCGTTCACGCTCAGGATTTTTTCGAGGTAACCAATCGTGAGCGTGCCAATCAGGGTGAGGCCGATGCCGCCCCGGCCGCCGGTGAGCGTGGTGCCGCCAATCACCACAATGGCAATGGCCGTGAGTTCGTAACCGATGCCCGTCTCGGGATCGCCCTGCTGTTCTTGGGCCGCCTGGCAGATGCCCGCCACCGCCGCCATCAATCCGCCGCCCACGTAAGCCAGCACCTTCGTCAGCCTGACCGACACTCCAGAGAGCCGCGCGGCTTCCTCGTTCCCGCCGATGGCATAGAGCTGCCGCCCCCAGCGATGGCGCGCCAACAACAGCCACGTCACCAGCGCGCAGACCAGGAAGATCACCGTCACCACGGAGACGTTGTCGCCCAGGATGCGACTATCAATCCACTGGAACACGCCCGGAGCGTCCACGTAGTCATACGTGCCGTCGGGCTGCTGGACGGAACGGGAAACTTTCATCCCGCCCGAAACGGTTTTCGCCAGGCCGCGCGCAAAGACCATCATGGCCAGCGTGGCAATGAACGGCTGCACGCGAAACACCGCCGCCACGCCGCCGGAAACCGCACCGCACGCTGCGCCCAGCAACAGACACAGTGGCACCGCCAACCAGGGCGACCACCCCCAGTGAATGCTCATCAACGAGAAGCTCACCGCGACCAGCGCCAGCACGCTGCCCACCGCGAGATCAATCCCGCCGCTGATGATCACCAGCGTCATGCCGCAGGCCAGGATGCCGAATACGGAAGCTTGCCGCAGCGCGTCGCGATGCGTGCCGGATTTGAAGAAGGCGCCGTCGGCGTTGAACACGCAGCCCAAGATGAGCACTAAGGCCAGCGCCAGCAACGCGCGGCTGGCGGGATTGGCCCACAGCCTGGTGATTGGGTTCGTGTTGCCCGCCGATAATGTCGTCATGCCCTGCGCGGCATGATTTGGAAAATTTCGGACGCGGGGCAAGGCAAATGTCCGGTTTCGTGCGCGACAAAAGGCCGAAGGATGATTTTGCGGACATCATGGCAAAAAGGGTGGATTGACGGAATTCTGGTGCGAGAGGACAATACGCATTGTCGGATCAGGTTTTTAACCAACCGAAGGAATGGCCGGGCTATGAAAATGGGTTATGCAATTCAGGTTCTTCTCACCAGTGCTTTCTCCGCTGTAAATAATGCGTCCCGAGTTTTGGTCGTGGTGTTCTGCGCCAGCTCAACTACGCAGGGGGACGAAACTCAAGGCACTCCGGCGCCTGCCAACCTTGTAAGCAATTGGCCTGCGGGCGCGCCTCCAAGCCATGTTGTGCAGGCAGCAGCGGTTCCCAGGCAGGAGCCCGTCATCGAACCGCCGAGTTCTGCTCCCACCAATGGCCCGAGCCTTGCCGACTTCGGCGTCGGGGCTTCCTGGCCAGTGCGGCAGGAAATCAGGTTATTGGATGACGGCGCGGCGGGGGATTACGGATTACTAAAAGTCTCCTTCCCAGCGGACATCACCGCGGCACCTGTCACCATCATCACTCCGGATGGAAGAACTCTGGCTTGTCGGCCCACGTTCCTGGCGTTGTACGACAATGCCAGTGGTCAAAGTGTCCTGTTGGGTGAGGTCAAGCCGAGCATCGGAGAACTGGTGGGCGACAACACGGTAATTTATCCGGACGCGTTCGACACGATCAGCGCGGACATCCGTTACCGCTACACGAAGTATTGGCTCGAACAGGACATCATTCTGCACGAAGCAATTCAACTGCCTGAAGCATTTCAATCCGAAAATGCCTTGTTGGAGGTCTGGTCGGAATGGATTGATTCACCGCCCGACGCGATCGAAGCCCAAACGATTGAATTGCGTCCGCCATCGGAAGACGGAGTGGTGCCCGCGGGAGTCGCTACGGACGAGCACGCCCGATTTGGCGCGGCTCGTATTGCCGATGGGTACGCCTTCGGGATTCAGAGCGAGGGCGAGAAGATTCCGGTGGCCAAAACCTTTACGCGGATCGAAGGGCGCGACTGGCTGATTGAGCGAGTGGATTACACGGCGCTAAAGCCTGAATTGGACAAGCTACCCAAGCCGCAAGCGAGCCTTGCTCCGGAGAAACTGAAATCCGACCGCGCGATACTCGTGCGCTCCCTGCACGCGCAGACTGATTCCAGGCCGTCCGGCAAGACAATGCAGTTGGCCAAAGCTTCGTCACAAAAACAAAGCGGTCTGGTGCTGGACTTTATCATCGTCAGTTCGGTGCCGGCGCCGGCGGACATCATCAGTTGGTGGCCGGGTGGAAATACCACCGATGTCATTGGCGCGAATCATGTATCTCTCGCGAACGGCGCGACCCATTCCGGCGGCAAGGTGGGACAAGCTTTTAGTTTGGACGGGGTGAATGACCGCATCACCGCGCCGGACTCCGCCACCCTGGACTTTGGTGCGGGACAAGACTTTTCCCTCGAAGCCTGGATCAAGGCTCAGGATTCAGGAAACAGCTACGGCGTGGCGACCATCCTTTCCAAGCGCTATGCGCCCGGTGCGGGAACCCTGGGTTATGAGTTGTATCTCATACACGGTGTTTTGGGGTTGCGCCTGGATGACCCGCAGAATCTTTACGCATTCCAGTCGAGCTCGGCGGATTTGCGGGACGGTAATTTTCATCATGTCGCCGCCACGGTGGACCGCGATTCTACCAGTGGCTTGAAACTTTACGTGGACGGTGTCGTGGTCGGGACGTTTAACCCGACCGTGGTCCCGGGCGATTTGTCCAACAGTGAGCCGTGGCGGATTGGCAACCATCCCACCCCCAGCTTGAATTGCTTTTTCAAAGGCATCATAGATGAGCCGGCGGTTTACGGGCGTGCCTTGGGACAATCGGAGATTCAAGCCATTTACCACGCCGGTGTGGCCGGCAAAATTGATCCGACTTGCGTCGCCGCTCCCGCCAACATCGTCGCTTGGTGGCCGGGCGATGGAAACGGCTACGATCTGGCGCGAATCAACTTTGCCACGCCGAGCGGCGCCACTTATGCGCCCGCCGTTGTTTCACAGGGTTTCTCCTTCGATGGCGTGAACGACGGCGTCACCGCCGCCCATGACAATGCGCTGAACCTGGTGACCGCTGAGGACGAGGTGACGGTGGCAGCCTGGATCAAACCCCTGGCCAACACCACCACCTACGGGGTGATGAGCGTGATTGGCAAACGCTACGCGCCCAATGCCTATACGACCACCGGTTACGAAATGTTTCTGATCAATGGGGTCCCGGGATTTCAAATCATGAATTCCTCGGGAGTCGCGACCTTCATCGCCACCGGAGATTTGCGCAATGGCAGCTATCATCACGTCGCGGTCACCATGGACCGTAACTCAACCACGGGCGGAAAGATTTATGTGGATGGCACCGCCATCCTGACCTTTAACCCCACGGTCCTCGCCGGCTCGTTAGCCAACAATGACCCGGTACGAATTGGCGTGCATCCCCAGCCCGGCTTCAACGGCTGGTACAAAGGCATCATTGACGAACCCACCATCTATCGCCGCGCGTTGAGCGGCACAGAAATCACTGCTCTTTACGCCGCCGGCAGCGCGGGCAAATGCAAAACCGACACCGACAGTGATGGTTTGACCGATTTGCAGGAAAACTTTCTCGGCACAAACCCAAATGATGCCGATACCGACAATGACGGATTGACCGACGGGGACGAGGTGTTCGTCCATTACACTGATCCGAACAATGCAGATACCGATGGTGACGGCTTGAGCGATGGTTGGGAATGGAATCATTTCGGCAGCTTTGCCCAGGACGGGAACGGCGACTACGACAATGACGGAGTCAGCAACGGCCTGGAATACGCAAACGGCACCGATCCGAACACGATCCAGTTCAGCACACTGTTCAATAATCTTCGTGTCGATAGCAGCAGTGCGAACGGAACGGTGACCGTAATCGCCGGTGAGCCGGCGAAACTCGCTGTGTTGGTGGACAGGACAGATTTTGAAAACGCATCCTGGGTTACTTACGATTCGGCCTTCATCGCTAACCTCGGTGCGACGGAGGGGACGCACCAAGTGTGGGTCGGCCTGAAGGGGCGAGCTGACACTTCCGTTGCAACTTGGGCAGGCTACGTGTTAACTCTCGATATGACCCCGCCAATGATCGTTATTACCAATCCGACGGCACCCACTGTTTTCCAATCAATACTGCAATTGCAGGGTTACAGCCCAGAACCACTGGCGAGTCTGCGTTACGATGTTGTCAACGATGCAGGGACGGCCGCGGATTTGGAAGGTTACGTGGTCAAACAGTTCGTTGACCCGGACACTTTGGAGATCACGACCAACTGGTTCGGTTGCGTGGACATCGCATTGACCAATGGGTTGAACACGATTACCTTATACGCGACGGACGAAGCCGGTAACATGTCCACAACCGTTCTCAACTATGAATTCGCGTTGCCCACCGCTCCTCCTGCGGTCGAGGTTTACTGGCCTCATGATGGCGCACGAATTAGCGGAACCAGTTTCACCGTACGCGGCCGGTCGAGTGACGCGACGGCAAGAGTATCGGCTGAAGTAATCGGAGGAGGGCAAACGATGCTGGCGGAAGGCATCGTTGAACGAGATGGGACATTCTGGATTGAAAACCTGCCGCTTGCCGATGGCGAAAACTCCGTGAATCTCACAGTAACCGATGTGGCAGACAATTCCACGACGGAGAGTCTGGTAGTGGTAAAGTCGTCGCTGGTGTTAACGATTGTTGCTCTGGATCCCTCGTATCTGAACCAGCCGTACGTGACGGTGACGGGAACGATCAACGCGAGCGACCACAAGGTTTGGGTTAACGGTGTGGAGGCAACGCTCAATGGCGACAACACGTGGACCGCCCTTGATGTGCCCATGACTGATGGCGGCACGGGAATCATTCAGGCACGGGCGATTCCCATAAGTGACAACGGCGGTAACGGCACTGGAGGCTCAGGCGGCGGAGAAGCCACGCCGGAAGATCCTGGCAATCCGAGTTCAAACGAAGGCAAGGACGTCGAATTTAACGGCGAGAAGCCGTGGGAAGTCATTCAAATCAGTTATTTTAAGGTATTAATTGATACTGCAGACCGGCATTTAGATCCGGGAGAAGATGAACCATACAAGGAGAAGCAGTGGGAAACCATAAGGTGGAAGATCAACCAGTCCGGACATTGGGATTCCAACGACTGCTGGGGCAAGCCTAGCACCACTTATTACGTTTGGGACGATACCAATTGGGAGAAGACAGGAAAAGGATTCGCCACGGGAGGACTTGACCCCGTGTGCGGGATTAGAGGCGAGCCTGGAGAGCCATATCCATTCATAGCCCCCACCGCTTGGCCAAATGATTATTGCAGTGTGGCAGTGAGCCGGGAACGAAGCGACGCTTTCCATGTCTGGACTGATACGCGGGCGCGCGCAGCCAAAACGCTTTATGAGTTGCGCACGGGCGGCAAAGCAAGCGCGTTCTCGAAACGCAAGAGCATCTTCATGCTGACGGCCAACGCGGTTGGCATTCGGAATCCGTGGTGGCCTGAACGGGAAACCTATGCCAATGCTGTTGATATTGCACCCACGAGCACTGTCATTGGCGCTCTTGGCACTTTGGGCAACGACGGACGGCTTTACAAGGCCTTGGAGGATAACACAACCCATGATGTGACGCCCAAGGTGATGGGTAACCCCTATTACATCTTTTATGGCCCAATCGCGACGAAGCACAAAGTGGTTCATCAGACGCATTGTGCGGCGCTGACAGACCCGGACCTAGAGCGGACGCAACTTGGAGTTGGCGAATATGTGAATCTGTATTTCGATCCCCCGCTCTACATGTCTATTCCAGAAGAACCTTGGTGGCTCCCATTTGCCGGCAGCGTGGATCCTGCCTTTGGTTCTGGAACGCTATTTACTGCGCCGAAAACTCCGACAACCACAACGGTGCGAGTTTTTGTTCGTGACGCTCAACTGGATACAGTGTTCACGGTAATCGCTCCAACGGGAGCCGCCGTCGAAGTCGACTCAAATCCAGGGCCTCCCGGTGTTTTCCTAGGTCCTCCGAATAATCAAATTGGCGCTGGGACTATGTACAAGGTTCAGTTCCTCCCAACCACAGTAAGTTTTGCAAATATTGTCGGTCGCGAGAACATTCCCGAATCGCCTGAGCGGCATTGGCCGAATGGCCAAATCACACAGGCTTCTGAAAAGACAGTTCCTTTTTCTGGTCTGGGTTGTTCAAGCAGAATCTTCGATTACATATCCGATGGCCCGGTTTCAATTGAACGACTATTCAACGGCACAACCTATGTGGATTTCTCCTACGGACGGAGTTGGCAAATTGAATATCAGAACGATGAGGAACAATGGGTGCCATTCGCGAGTGTGGCCACTTTGACGGAATTCAGAGGCTCAGACAAAAAATGTAGGGAGACTTACCAAGGTTTGTCGGGAACATGGCAAGGGCCTTGGCAATAGACCAAGTTGATGCATAGTCCAAGCGAAACCAGACAAAACCATGAACAGAAAAGCCATTTTATTAAAAACTGCCATGCTCGCGATGGCAAGCACAACGGCAGCAATCATCATCCAACCCTTCGATAGTTGGAGGAGCCTTACGGATCGGTCTCCAAATATCATTATTGCGCGCTGCACCGCGACTCCAGACCCGTTGAGCGGCAAGAAGAATGAAGTACTCCTTGATATCCAGGATGGCGTGATTGATTCAGAAATTGTAGTGATCCACGCCTTAAAAGGCAGAACCAATCTTGGCCCGTCTCGCCTTGTTTCTCAATATTGGCCTCGCCAAGGAGAAAACTATTTGATCTTCTCCGATTACGAAACGGGTGCCTACAATGCCATCGAAACGTATCGCATTCTCCCGCTGGGAACAGTTTTTTTGACGAACAGCTTAGTTGGAAGTTCGCTGGATGAGCAGATACGGAACCTCTTGCAGAGACGCTTGCGTAATCTAAATCGTGAAATCGAAGACCGTTTAAAGGAAAAGACGCGTTTGGAGACGTTTTTCTAGGCGGAACTTCTGTTCCACAATTCGAAGCAACGTCATCCCCAAAAGTAACTCCCGGCAAGTTGCGTGGTGGAAACGGCCGGAAACAGATAAATGGACAACGCTGGACAATGTTGTCGCCATTGCGCGCGGGCCAGACATTTTGTCTGGCCATCACCACCAACGCGGCTGTGGCAGAAAGATTTCGCCGCTGACGTTGCTTCGTCAATGCGGCCTCGAAGCGATGGCGCGAG
>JAANMY010004313.1_pt1 | contig 10843 bp, 20 predicted proteins | sample 7279691 | NCBI WGS metagenome assembly JAANMY01 (sample SAMN14094543, study PRJNA606508) | bioreactor metagenome | isolation source: A lab-scale SPAN reactor treating ammonium-rich wastewater day 388 | place: Ireland: Galway | collected 2018-02-07
AAGGCCAAGATCGTCGATCTCGACAACAAGCCCGCGGGCGAGATCGATCTGGATGAAGCGGTGTTCGGCCTGCCGTCGCGGCCGGACATCGTCGCGCGCGTCGTCAACTGGCAGCTCGCCAAGCGCCGCGCCGGCACCGCCAACACCAAGGGCATCAGCGACGTCCAGGGCACGACGAAGAAGCCGTGGGCGCAGAAAGGCACCGGCAATGCGCGCCAGGGTTCGCTGCGCTCGCCGCAGTTCCGCGGCGGCGGCATCATCTTCGGACCGAAGCCGCGCGACTTCTCGTTCAAGCTGACGAAGAAGGTGCGGAGCCTCGGCTTGAAGACCGCGCTCTCGGTGAAGCAGGCCCAGGGCAAGCTCATCGTCGTCAAGGACGGCGCGCTCGCCGCGGCCAAGACGGCCGAGCTCAAGAAGAAGCTCGCCGGCCTCGGCGTGAAGAACGCGCTCATCGTCGGCGGCGCCGCGATCGATGGCGGCTTCGCCAAGGCTGCGCGCAACATTCCCAACCTCATCGTGCTGCCGGCGCAGGGCGCCAATGTCTACGACATCGTGCGGCGCGACACGCTGGTGATGACCGAGGAAGCGGTGAAGACTCTCGCCGCCCGGCTCGGCAAGACCAAGCACAAGGGCCTGACGAACGAGGCCGCGCGGAATCAGGAGGCGCGGGCATGAACGCGAAGAAGACGAAAGAGCCGAAGGGCGAGAAGGCCGCGAAGCCGGCGCTCGTCACCAAGGAGCAGATGTACCGCATCGTGCGCGCCCCGGTGATCACCGAGAAGGCGACGCGCGGCTCGGAGCACAATCAGGTCACGTTCAAGGTGGCGCTCGACGCCAGCAAGCCGGAGATCAAGGCCGCGATCGAGGGACTGTTCGGCGTCAAGGTGAAGGCCGTCAACACGCTGCGCACGGACGGCAAGAAGAAGCTCTTCCGCGGCATGAAGGGCCAGCGCTCGGAATACAAGAAGGCGATCGTGACGCTCGAGGCCGGCCAGACCATCGACGTGACGACGGGAGTCTGACCCCATGGCATTGCGACAGCTCAAACCCGTCACGGCCGGCACGCGCGGCGTCATCCTCGTCGACCGCAAGGAGCTTCACAAGGGCGACCCGGTGAAGTTCCTGACCGAGGGCATCCATTCGAGCGGCGGGCGCAACAATCACGGCCACATCACCTCGCGCCATCGCGGCGGCGGGCACAAGCAGCGCTACCGCATCATCGACTTCAAGCGCCGCAAGACCGGCCAGGCGACGGTCGAGCGGCTCGAATACGATCCGAACCGCTCGGCGTTCATCGCGCTCTTGAAGTACCAGGACGGCACGCTCTCCTACATCCTGGCGCCGCAGCGCATCCAGTCGGGCGACGTCGTCGAGGCGGGCGAGAAGGCCGACATCAAGCCGGGCAACGCGCTGCCGCTCTCGAGCATCCCGGTCGGCACGATCGTGCACAACATCGAGATGAAGATGGGCTCGGGCGGGCAGATCGCGCGCTCGGCCGGCACCTACGCGCAGATCATCGGCCGCGATCAGGGCATGGCGCAGCTCCGCCTCTCGTCGGGCGAGATGCGCGTCGTGCGCGCGGATTGCTGGGCGACGATCGGCGCCGTCTCGAACGCCGACCATCAGAACCGGCAGATCGGCAAGGCCGGCCGCAACCGCTGGCGCGGCATCCGCGGGCAGACGCGCGGCGAGGCCATGAACCCCGTCGATCATCCGCACGGCGGCCGCACGCGCGGCAACCGGCACCCGACCACGCCGTGGGGCAAGCCGACCAAGGGCTACAAGACGCGGCATAACAAGCGGACGGACAAGTTCATCATCCGCCGCCGCAAAGCGAAGTAGAGGTAGGAGCGATGGCTCGCTCGATTTGGAAAGGCCCGTTCGTCGACGGCTATCTGCTGAAGAAGGCGGAGCGCGCGCGCGGATCGGGGCGTAACGAAGTGATCAAGATGTGGTCGCGCCGTTCGACGATCCTGCCGCAGTTCGTCGGGCTCACGTTCGGCGTGCACAACGGCCACAAGTTCATCCCGGTCCTCGTCACCGAGAACATGGTGGGTCACAAGTTCGGCGAGTTCGCGCCGACGCGGTCCTTCCACGGCCACTCGGGCGACAAGAAAGCCGTGAAGGCGAAGGATTAGCCATGGGCAAACCCAAAGCACCGCGGCGCCTGCCGGAAAACGAGGCGATGGCCAAGGGCAATCGCCTGCGCATCAGCTGGCAGAAGCTCAACCTCGTGGCGCAGCTGATCCGCGGCAAGAAGGCGGACCAGGCCGTGCACATGCTCCAGTTCTCGAGCAAGCGCATCGCGCGCGACGTGAAGAAGGTGCTCGAATCCGCCATCGCCAACGCCGAGAACAATCACGGCCTCGACGTCGACAAGCTCTTCGTCAAGGAGGCCCATGTGGGCCCGGCCCTGGTGATGAAGCGCTTCAAGGCCAAGTCGAAGGGCCGCGCCGGCCGCGTCATCAAGCCGTTCGCCAACATCACCGTCGTCGTCCACGAGCCGCCCGCGCCGAAGGCGGCGCCGGCGGAAGCCAAGGAGGCCGCGTAAATGGGCCAGAAGGTCAATCCCGTCGGCCTGCGTCTCGGCATCAACCGGACATGGGACTCGCGCTGGTACGCCGAGCGCGACTACGCGAACCTCCTGGCGCAGGACCTGAAGCTCAGGAAGTTCCTGAAGCAGCGGCTCGCGCAGGCCGGCGTCAGCCGCATCGTGATCGAGCGCCTCGCCAAGCGCGCCAAGATCACGATCCACACCGCGCGCCCCGGCGTCGTCATCGGCAAGAAGGGCGCCGACATCGAGGCGCTGCGCCAGGAAGTGGCGAAGCGCGCCGGCACCGAAGTGTCGCTCAACATCCTCGAGATCCGGAAGCCCGAGATCGAGGCGACGCTCGTCGCCGAGAACATCGCGCAGCAACTCGAGCGCCGCGTCGCGTTCCGCCGCGCGATGAAGCGCGCGGTGCAGTCGGCGATGCGCCTGGGCGCCCTCGGCATTCGCATCAACTGCGGCGGCCGCCTCGGCGGGGCCGAGATCGCGCGCATGGAGTGGTATCGCGAGGGCCGCGTGCCGCTACACACGCTCCGCGCCGACATCGACTACGGCGAGGCGACCGCGATGACGACCTACGGCACCTGCGGCGTCAAGGTGTGGGTGTATCGCGGCGAGATCATGGAGCACGATCCGATGGCCCATGAGAAGCGCATGTTCGAGAATCCGATGGCGCCCACGGGACGCCCCGACCGCGACCACGGCGAGCGCGGCGAACGCAGAGAGCGCAGAGAGTAGACGGCGATGCTTGCCCCCAAGCGAACGAAATACCGCAAGGCCTTCAAGGGCCGGATTCACGGCGAGGCCAAGGGCGGAACCGATCTGAACTTCGGCGCCTTCGGCATGAAGGCCGTGGAGCCGGCGCGCCTCACCTCGCGGCAGATCGAGGCCGCGCGCCGCACGATCACGCGCCACATGAAGCGCGCCGGGCGGCTCTGGATCCGCATTTTCCCGGACGTGCCGGTGTCGAAGAAGCCCGCCGAGGTCCGCATGGGCTCGGGCAAGGGCGCCCCGGAATTCTGGGTGGCCCGCGTCAAGCCCGGCCGCATCCTGTTCGAGCTCGACGGCGTGCCCGCCGATCTCGCGAAGGAGGCGTTCGCGCTGGCGGGCCGCAAGCTGCCGATCGCGACGCGCTTCGTCGCGCGCCTGGGCGAGGAGGCCTGAGCATGGAAGCATCCGATCTTCGCGCCAAGTCCGAGAGCCAGCTCCTCGAGCAGCTCACGGAGCTCGAGAAGGAGCGCTTCAACCTGCGCTTCCAGGCGGCCAGCGGCCAGCTCGAGAACACGGCGCGCAAGCGTGCCGTGCGGCGCGACATCGCGCGCATCAAGACCGTGCTGCCGAAGAAGGCGAAGGAACAACCGAACGACAGGATGCGCGCGCGGCGGCGGCGGCGGAAGCTCCTCGTCAAGCGGCAGAACAGGAGTTAAGGCCCCATGCCGAAGCGCGTCATGCAGGGTGTCGTCGTGAGCGACAAGATGAACAAGACCGTCGTGGTCTTGGTCGAGCGTCGCGTCATGCACCCCGTCTACAAGAAGTTCATCAAGCGCTCGAGCAAGTTCGCGGCGCACGACGAGACCAACAAACACAAGGTCGGCGACCGCGTGTGGATCGAGGAGTGCCGCCCGATCAGCAAGCGCAAGTCGTGGATCGTGCTCGAGGGCGAGCCGGGCGCCAAGGGCCCGGCGGCATAAGGCGAGTATCGAGGAGCAGGCGTCATGATTCAGCAAGAGACGCATCTCGAGGTCGCCGACAATTCGGGCGCCCGCAAGGTGATGTGCATCAAGGTTCTGGGCGGCTCGAAGCGCCGGGTCGCCGGCGTGGGCGACGTGATCGTAGTGTCCGTCAAGGACGCGATCCCGCGCGGCCGCGTGAAGAAGGGCGAGATCCACAAGGCGGTGATCGTGCGCACGCGCGCCTCGATCCGCCGCGACGACGGCTCGATCATCCGCTTCGACCGCAACGCGGCGGTGCTGATCGACAAGCAGAACGAGCCGATCGGCACGCGCATTTTCGGACCGGTCACGCGCGAGCTGCGCGCCCGGGCATTCATGAAGATCATCTCGCTGGCACCCGAGGTGCTCTAGAGGACATGGCGATGGCGGTTAAGCTGAGATTGAAGAAGGGCGATCAGGTGATCGTCACCACCGGTCCCCACCGCGGCAAGCGCGGCGAGATCCTGGAGGTCATCAAGGGCGACCGTCCGGGCGATCATCGCGTCGTCGTGGGCGGCGTGAACAAGGTGAAGCGCCACACCCGGCCCTCGCAGCAGAGCCCGGGCGGCATCATCGAGAAGGAAGCCCCGATCCACATCTCCAACGTGGCGATGGTGGATCCCAAGGAAAACAAGGCGAGCCGTGTCGGCTACACGTTCCTCGAGGACGGCCGCAAGGTTCGCTTCGCCCGCCGCTCGGGCGAAATCATCGATCGGTAAACAGCGATGGCCAGGCTCTACGACCACTACAAATCCACCGTGCGGCCGGCGCTGCAGAAGCAGTTCGGCTACACGAACCCGCACGAGATTCCGGGGCTCGTGAAGATCGTCCTCAACATGGGCGTCGGCGAGGCGACCTCCGACAAGAAGAAGATCGACGCGGCGGCGCAGGACATGGCGCTGATCGCCGGCCAGAAGCCGCTGATCGTGCGCTCGCGCAAGGCCGAGGCGAACTTCAAGCTGCGCGAAGGCATGCCGATCGGCGTGAAGGTCACGCTCCGGAAGCAGCAGATGTACGAGTTCCTCGACCGGCTCGTGAACATCGCGCTGCCGCGCGTGCGCGACTTCCGCGGCCTCAATCCGCGCAGCTTCGACGGTCGCGGCAACTACGCGATGGGCTTGAAAGAGCAGATCGTGTTTCCCGAGATCGATTACGACAAGATCGACACCATCCGCGGCATGGACATCGTCATCGTGACGACGGCGAAGACCAAGGAGGAGGGGATCGCCCTCCTCAAGGGCTTCGACATGCCGTTCCAGACCAACTAACCGGGCACCGCCATGGCCACCCGAATTTCGATCGAAAAGAACAAGACCCGCCGCAAGCTCGCGGCCAAGCACGCGGCCAAGCGCGCGGCGCTGAAGAAGCTGATCATGGACCGCGACACGCCGGCGGAAGAGCGTTTCCGCGCGGTCGTGAAGCTGGCCGAGATGCCGCGGAACGGCGCCCGCATCCGCATCCGCAACCGCTGCGCACTCACGGGCCGCGCGCGCGGCTATCACAGGAAGTTCGGGCTCTCCCGACTGATGCTGCGCGAGCTGGCGAGCAAGGGCCAGATCCCCGGCGTCACCAAGGCGAGCTGGTAGGAGCAGACACGATGTCCATGAGCGATCCCCTGGCCGACATGATCGCGCGCATCCGCAACGGTCAGAAGGCGCGCAAGGCCCAAGTCGCCGTGAAGGCCGCCAAGCTGCACACGGCGGTGCTCGGCGTGCTGAAGGACGAGGGCTACATCCGCGGCTTCGCCGACAAGGAAATCCGCAAGGGCGTGCGCGAAACGATCGTCGATCTTCGCTACCACGAGGGCCAGCCGGCCATCCGCGAGATCGAGCGCATCTCGAGCCCGGGCCGCCGCGTCTATTCGGGCATCAAGTCGCTCGCCCGGCCGCACGGCGGGCTCGGCGTCGCGATCGTCTCGACGCCGCAGGGCGTGATGTCGGATTCGGCCGCGCGGACGAAGAACGTCGGCGGCGAAGTCATCTGCCGCGTGTACTAGGAAACCGAGGAAGCCATGTCGCGGATCGGAAAGTACCCGGTGACGGTGCCGGCCGGCGTCGATCTCAAGATCGACGGCGGCGTCGTGCGCGCCAAGGGCAAGCTCGGCGAGCTGACCCTGCCGGTGGACAGGGACGTCGCCATCTCGCGCGAGGGCGACAAGATTTGGGTGAAGCCCCAGGGCGAGCACAAGCGCGCCCGCGTGATGTGGGGCACCACCCGCGCGCAGATCGCCAACATGGTCCGCGGCGTGTCGCAGGGCTATCAGAAAGAGCTCGAGATCAGCGGCGTCGGCTATCGCGCGCAGGTGCAGGGCAAGAACATCCAGTTCCAGCTCGGCTTCAGCCACGACGTGTCGCTGCCGATCCCGGAAGGCGTCACGGTCACGGTCGACAAGAACACGCAGATCGTCGCCAAGGGCGCGGACCGCAACAAGCTCGGCCAGTTCTGCGCCGAGATCCGCGCGCTGAAGCCGCCCGAGCCCTACAAGGGCAAGGGCATCAAGTACAAGACCGAGACGATCCTGCGCAAGGAAGGCAAGAAGAAGTAGCGCGCCGCCCCGCACGGGGGACGCGCTCGGGAATTTCGCCATGAGCAAGAAGACCATCGAACTCAAGAACCGCCGCGCCGATCGCGCGCGCTTCCTGCTCCGCCGGAAGTCGAAGGGGCGCCTGCGCCTCTCGGTGTTCCGCTCGAGCAAGCACATCTACGCGCAGATCATCGACGACGCGAAGGGGGCCACGCTCGCCGCGGCGTCCTCGCTCGACGAGGGCGTCAAGGGTGCGGTCAAGAGCGGCGCCGACATCGCGGCCGCCAAGGCGGTCGGCAAGCTCATCGCCGAGCGCGCGAAGGAAAAGAAGATCGACGCGGTCGTCTTCGATCGCGGCCGCTTCCTCTATCACGGACGGGTCAAGGCGCTGGCGGATGCCGCGCGCGAAGCCGGCCTGTCGTTCTAACGGATCGGATCAGGGAACACGTTCATGGCGCGAGAGAGAACACGCGAGCAGCCCGACCGGGAAGACGGCGAGCTCAAGGAAAAGCTCGTCGGCATCAACCGCGTGGCCAAGGTGGTCAAAGGCGGCAAGCGCTTCGGCTTCGCGGCGATCGTCGTCGTCGGCGATCAGAAGGGCAAGGTCGGCCACGGCACCGGCAAGGCGCGCGAGGTGCCGGAGGCGATCCGCAAGGCCACCGACCAGGCGAAGCGGCACATGGTCCGCATTCCGCTGCGCGAGGGCCGCACGCTGCATCACGACCAGAAGGGCCGCTTCGGCGCCGGCCGCGTCGTCGTGCGCGCGGCGCCGCCGGGCACCGGCATCATCGCCGGCGGCCCGATGCGCGCGATCTTCGAGTGCCTCGGCGTCCACGACGTGGTCGCGAAGTCGGTCGGCACCTCGAACCCGCACAACATGATCAAAGCCACGTTCGACGCGCTGCAGCACATCCAGTCGCCGCGCGAGATCGCGGCGCGGCGCGGCCGCAAGGTGTCCGAGATCATCGGCCGCCGCGGCCAGGCCGAGGCGAAAGAGGCGAAGGAATAGCCATGGCCAAGGGCAAGCAGATCAAGGTTACGCAGATCGGGAGCCCGATCGGCCGGCGGCACGACCAGCGCGAGACGCTGGTGGGCCTCGGCCTCAACAAGATCAACCGCAGCCGCGTGCTCGAGGATACGCCGGCGGTGCGCGGCATGGTCGAGAAAGTCCAGCATCTGGTAAAGGTCGAGCCCGCTGCCTAAGTAAGCGGGCGCCCGGCGCGCCGGGCGAAGGGAAAGGCATTTTCGTCATGAAGCTCAACGAGATCCGCGATAATCCTGGCGCGCACACCAAGCGCACGCGGCTCGGCCGCGGCTTGGGCTCGGGCAAGGGCCAGCAATCCGGGCGGGGCCAGAAGGGCCAGACCTCGCGCACCGGCGTGCGCATCGACGGGTTCGAGGGCGGCCAGATGCCGCTGTTCCGCCGCCTGCCGAAGCGCGGCTTCGTCAACATCTTCAAGCCCGAATATGCGCCGGTGAACATCGGCAAGATCCAGGCCTTCATCGACGCCGGCAAGCTCCAGGCCGGCGCGCCGATCGATGCGGCGGCGCTCGTGGCCGCGGGTGTGCTCACCTATCCGCGCGACGGCATCAGCCTGCTCGGCGACGGCGAGATCAAGGCCGCGATCAAGATCACGGTCACGCGCGCGTCCAAGAGCGCGGTCGCGGCGGTGGAGAAGGCGGGCGGCTCGGTCACGCTGCTGCCGCAGAAGCCGAAGCCCGAGGGCAAGCTCAAGCCCAAGTCGAAGCGCGCGGCCTGAAGGCCGCGGGCGAGTCCTAGCGCAAGATCGGAACCGGCATGGCCACTGCGGACCGCGTTGCCGCCAACATGAGCTTCGCCGCCTTCGGGAAGGCGACGGATCTCAAGAAGCGCATCTGGTTCACGTTGGGCGCGCTGCTCGTTTACCGCCTCGGCACCTACATCCCGATCCCGGGCATCAACCAGCAGGTCTTCGCCGATCTTTTCGCCCAGCAGGCGCAGGGCATCCTCGGCTATCTCAACGTCTTCGCCGGCGGCGCCGTCGAGCGCATGACGATCTTCGCGCTCAACATCATGCCGTACATCTCGGCATCGATCATCATCCAGCTCCTCACGGCGGTCTCGCCGAAGATGGAGGCGCTGAAGAAAGAGGGCGACGCCGGCCGCAAGAAGATCAACCAGTACACGCGCTACCTCACGGTCGTGCTGTGCACGGTGCAGGCCTACGGCATCGCGATCGGCCTCGAGGCGGCGAGCAGCAGCACCGGCGCGGTGGTCTCCGATCCCGGCATGTTCTTCCGCGCCACCGTGGTGATCACGCTGGTCGGCGGCACGATGTTCCTGATGTGGCTCGGCGAGCAGATCACCGCGCGCGGCGTCGGCAACGGCATCTCGCTCATCATCTTCGCCGGCATCGTGGCGACCCTGCCGTCCTCGTTCGGGCAGATCTTCGAGATGGGCCGCCGCGGTTCGCTCTCGCCGATCGCGATCGTCGTCTTCATTGTGTTCGCGGTCGCGGTCATCGCGTTCGTCGTGTTCGTCGAGCGCGCGCAGCGCCGCGTGGTCGTGCAGTACCCGAAGCGCCAGGTCGGCAACCGGATGACGGCGGGCGAAAGCTCGTTCATCCCGCTGAAGCTCAACACCTCGGGTGTGATCCCGCCGATCTTCGCGAGCTCTCTGCTGCTGCTTCCGGCGACGCTGTCGGGCTTCTCGGGCCAGGGCGGCGCGGGCCCCGAGTGGCTCAACACGCTCAACGTCTACTTCGGCCGCGGGTCGATCCTGTTCATTTCGATCTACGTCGGGATGATCGTGTTCTTCGCGTTCTTCTACACGGCCATCGTGTTCAACCCGCAGGATACGGCCGAGAACCTGCGCAAATACGGCGGCTTCGTTCCCGGCATCCGGCCCGGCAAGCCGACGGCGGACTATTTCGATTACGTGCTGACGCGCATCACGGTGGTGGGAGCGGGGTATCTCGCCTTCGTCTGCGCCCTGCCCGAGGTGCTCACCAGCAGCTTCGCGATACCATTCTATTTCGGCGGCACATCGCTGCTGATCGCCGTCTCGGTCACGATGGATACGGTGGCGCAGATTCAAGGTCATCTGCTCGCGCACCAATACGAGGGGCTCATCAAGAAGTCCCGGATCAAAGGTGCCAGGAAATGAACGTGATCCTCCTGGGTCCGCCCGGGTGCGGCAAGGGAACGCAGGCAGCGCGGCTCAAGGAAAAGTACGGCGTCCTTCCGCTCTCGACGGGAGACATGCTGCGCGCCGCGGTGGCCGCCGGTACCGACGTCGGCAAGAAGGCCAAGGCCATCATGGAAGCGGGCCAGCTCGTGCCCGACGACGTGGTGGTGGGGGTGATCGCCGAGCGCATCGGCCAGTCGGACGTGCAGAAGCAGGGCTTCGTGCTGGACGGCTTCCCGCGCACGGTGGCCCAGGCCAAGTCCTTGGACGACATGATGGAAAAGCGCGGCTGGAAGCTCGACCACATCATCGAGATGAAGGTGGACGAGCAGGCGCTGTTCGCGCGCATCGACAAGCGGGTGCGCGAGACGGCGGCGGCGGGCGGCGCGGTGCGTGCGGACGACAACGCCGAGACGCTCAAGAAGCGGATTTCGGTGTATCGCGAGCAGACCCAGCCGATCCTGCCCTATTACGCGAAGGCCGGGCGCCTCAAATCCGTGGATGGAATGGCGCCCATCGACGACGTGACGAAACAGTTGGAGGCGATCGTAGGCCGGGGCTAAGCCGTTGACAGAAAAGGATCGGCCCCTATAATCCCGCCCGCTCTTGGAGCGGGGCTCCCGGGGCCAGTTAGCGTTTGCGCAAAATCAATGTTGGTTGCGCGGGCGCGGCCCTCGGCAAGCGATCACGAACATCGAAGTACGACCGAAAGAGGAGTGCGCACTTTGGCGCGTATTGCTGGCGTCAATATTCCCACAGCGAAGCGGGTGGTCATCGCCCTTCAATACATCCACGGCATCGGCCCGGCGCTCGCCGGCCGGATCGTGGAGAAGGCCGGTCTGCCAGCCGCCAAGCGCGTGTCGCAGCTTACCGAAGACGAGGTGGTGCGCATC
>JAANMY010004318.1_pt1 | contig 10831 bp, 11 predicted proteins | sample 7279691 | NCBI WGS metagenome assembly JAANMY01 (sample SAMN14094543, study PRJNA606508) | bioreactor metagenome | isolation source: A lab-scale SPAN reactor treating ammonium-rich wastewater day 388 | place: Ireland: Galway | collected 2018-02-07
GTGCCGCAGCCCACGCGCCCGACCGCCGCGCCGCGGGCGCCGCGGCGCGCACCGCCAGCGCCGGTTACGCGGCGCCGTCCCACTGGCACCTGCGGGGGTGCCGTGCCCAGCGCGAACCACATGGTTGGCGGACCGCCACCGTGTCAACGGCCTGTCACTGTCCGCGCCCGCCGCGCCGGTGCGGATGCGCCACGCGACAGGGGGCGCGTCCCACCGCCGCCCCGCAAGCCACACCAACCGGAGAGACGAAGGGGTCGAACTTGTTATTCTGGCGCGCTGCCTGTCCTGACTAGAGCGCGCAAGCGCGCCAGATCACGGGAACGGGCAATAGGATCAAAATGCTGCAAGTCATTTTTCCACAGCCACTTGCGTAATTTACCCCCTTGCCAGACTCCTTGCTATGGCGCGCCCGGCACATCACGCCCGATCCGCAATCTGACGCACCGCGCGCCATAGCACCGAGACTCACCAGGTGGCTGAATGCGCCGCCAGCCGCTAATCCTCGGTTGCTCGCGGTTCGGGTTATTGGATTGGATTGTCGCCAATGGCAATTGTCAAGTGGAATCCGACGCTTTTTGCTTGTCTTCTTGACTGTACTCAAGTACACTTTCTCTCAACTCTCACTCCCAGCCAGGAGAAACCCGTGAGTCCTCAACCCCTGCCGGCATCCCCGCAACAACCACCGCGCCTCCTCGACCTGGTCCTTCAGGATGGGAGAAACGGGCGTCAGCCACGCTGGGACGAAGCGCATGCCGGGGAACCACCCGGCGCTGGCGCTCCGGGCTGGTCCAGCGGCACTCGCCCCGCCCGGCGCCAGACCTCCGGGGGTGTCCGGCGGACATGGGGCGTCGGTAGGATGGACAGGGTGACGCCCAACCGCACCGAAGGCAGGGAACCCGATGAGCGCTGACCGACCCGTCTACCTCGGCACCGACGGCGGGGCCACCACCTCCAAGGTGGGGGCCGTCTGGGAGGACGGCACACCCGTCTCGACCCGGCTGCTCCAGCAACCGACGAACGCGAGCGAGGGACCCGAGACGGTGGTGCGGGCGTGGGTCGCGGCCGCCGCGGCGTACCTGGCGCAGAACGGCCTCGGCTGGGACCAGGTCCGCGGCGTGGGTCTGTCGATTCCCGGCCCGTACCAGCGCTACGGCGTGTTTGACCGCTCGCCCAACCTGCCGGAGAACTTCGCCGGCTTCGACGTGCATGCCGCGTATGCGAGCGCCCTGGCGCAGCGCGCGGGGCGGTCGGTCCCGCTGGTGGTCGGCAACGACGGCAACTTCGGCGGGGTGGCCGAGGCCCGGCACGTGCGCGGGTCCGGGACGGGGAGCGTACTCATGCTCGCGCCCGGCTCCGGGCTGGGCTGCGCCTACGTCGGCCGCGACGGCCTGCCGCTCGCCGGCGACACCCTCGCCGGGATGGAGGGCGGCCACATGCCGTCGCCGCTGCAGCTTCTGGGGGTGCCGCCCTACCCATGCGGGTGCGGCCGAACCTGGGGGTGTGTCGAGGTGTACACGACGCTCGCCGGGCTGCCGTACCTGCTCGCCGACGCCCTCACCCGGCACCCGAACCACGAGCTGGCCAGATCCCCCCTCGGGCCGCGCGAGCGGGCGCTGGCGTTACGCGGACTCGCTCAGAAGGGAGACGCGCTCGCCCTCGAACTGTTCGACTTCCAGGCGCGGGCGCTGGGGCTGCACGTCGCGAACCTGGCCATGGCGCTCGATCCGCGGTTCGTCGTCATCGGCGGCGGGCTAATGGACCCGGAGGCGACGACCGAGGCGTTCCGGGAGCGCTACCTGCGCGTGGTCCGCGAGACCGCCTTACCTTACCTCTGGCCCGCCCAGCGCACCACGCTGAGCATCGTTCCAGCGGCGCTGGGCGAGCTCTCTCAGTCAATCGGCGCGGCGCTGGTAGCGCTGTACCAGAGCCGGGCGTGAGACTGGACCAGCCGCGAGCGCCAGCGCGTGGTCCGCTCCACTCGCTCGCGCTCGCGGCTGGTTGGACTCGCGCTCGCGGTTCGTTACGGCAGCTCGCGGATGCGGATGTTGCGGAACTCGATCGGCGCTCCCTCCGACTCCAGGCACAGGTGGCCGGTGCGCGGCTCGCAGTTGTTGCCGCCCGACACCTCCTCACCGTTCACCCACAGCCGCACCTCGCCGTTGATGGCCCGGATGTAGTAGTGATTCCACTCGCCGGCGCTCTTGCTCAGGTTCTTGCGTGGGAAACTGCGGCTGCCGTTGGGCGACGTCGGCGGGAACGGCTTCATCTTCGACTTGCCGACCGCGAACACGTCGCCGTGGGTGGTGAACCAGTCGCCCTTCTTCTTCGCCCGCTCCTCGTACTGCTTGGTGAAGCCGTTGTCGAGCACCTGCACCTCGATCCCGGACCCCGGCAGCTTGTTCTTGGGCAGCCCGTCGAGCGCCTCCTTGGGGCACCAGACGAAGACGCCGGAGTTGCCGGCGCTCTTGAGGTGCTTCCACTCGACCACCAGCTCGAAGTTCTTGTACGCCTTCTTCGTGGCCGTCACCCCGACCGGCTTGCCGGTGCAGTGGACTGACCCGTCCTGCTTCCACGTCCAGGTGTCGCTGTCGCCGTTGACGTTGACGAAGTCTTTCCCGCCGAGCTGCTGCCAGCCTGGGCCGGTGCCGTCGATGCACGCCTTCGGCGCGGCGGACGGCCCCTGGCCGGGGAGGACCGCGGCGGTGAACACAAGGGCCAGCCAGCCGAGCGCCAGGGTGCCGGTTCGTGGGGTCTGCATGGGAGATCTCCTGCCGGGCGACGATTTCTCCTGAATATACGAAATCGCCAGCGAAACGGACGCCGCGTGTCTTTCTGCACCGGCACCGACGATTTCGCGAAATCGGCTCCCCGGGACGGCGGTATGAGGCGATGTTGCGTGCCTTCCACCCGAGCGTGTTGCGAGCGGGTGTAGCGGTCGCGCAGTGCGTCCGATCGCACCGCCCGGGATTCCGTTGCACTGCACCGCAGGCTTTATTCCTTGCCCCAGAGGAGCAACCGGACTCGGACGGTACGAGTTGTGCGGGCAACGCGGCGGCAGATTCGCCAGATTTGCCAATTTTTCTCTTTTCCTGCGGCCGATTTCCGCTTATCGTGGTAGGGGATTGACGGGACATCTTGCCCAGATCGTCTGCCTCTCCCGTACACCCACCCCCCCGAGCCGCGCCGACTCCCGCGCCGTCGGCGCCTCTCTGGCGGGGTCGTTTACCCTTAACAACGACGGAACCTTCCCGCACGGGAATGCGCCAAACTGCATGGATCCTGCTGCTCCGCTGACAGTAGCCATACCGTTCTACCGCGGAAAGGAGTATCTCCGCGTCGCCATCGAGAGCGTACTGGCGCAGAAGGAGTCCGGGTGGCGGCTGCTGGTCTGTGACGATTGCGGTCCCGAGGAGGGCGTCGGGGAGTTGGTGCGCTCCTACGACGACTCGCGCCTCCGCTACCACCGCAACGAGACGAACCTCGGCATGGCGGCCAACTGGAACCGCTGCCTCGACCTGGCCGACACGGACCTGGTCACCCTCCTGCACGGGGATGACGCCCTGCTGCCGGAGTATGCGGGGCTCATGGTCCGGGGGGCGGCGGCGTGGCCGGGGGCGACCGCGTTCTTCTGCAACGCCCGGATCATCGACGCCGACGGCCGGGCTTGCTTTTCCTTCCCGGACCTGTTCAAGCGGGTGCTGACGCCGCAGGTGGAGGGGGAGCTGCTCCTGAGCGGGCGGCGGGGGCTGGAGGCGCTGAGCCGGGGCGACTTCATCATGTGCCCCACCGTGTGCTACCGCAAAAGCCGGCTCGGTTCGCGGCGGTTCCGCACCGACCTGGAGTTCGTGCAGGACTTCGAGTTCTTCACGCGCCTGATCCTGGACGGGGACGCGCTCGTCGGCCTGCCGGCCGTCGCCTACGCGTACCGCCGTCACCCGGCGAACGCGACGACCGCTTACACCGAGACGCTCCTCCGGTTCCGGGAAGAGGCCGCTTTGTATGATACCCTGAGCCGGACCGCCGCCGCGCGGGGGTGGGGCCGGGCCGCCCGGATCGCCCGGGGCAAGTGGATCGTCAAGCTGCACGTGCTGTTTCGGGTCATGGCCGACCTGATGCAATTCCGGCCGCGGCCGGCGGTCACCAAGCTGCGCTTCCTCGCTTCCCTGCTCTGCTGACGGGCCGGCCGCTCCCGGCGCCGCCCGCCACCAACGAGCCGAGCACCCTCGACCGCCTGATGCACCCATGACAAACCTGATCGTCATCCCCGCCTACAATGAAGAGGAAGCGCTCCCGCACACCGTGGCGGACCTGCAGTGCCTCCCGGACGGGTACGAGATCCTCGTGGTGAACGACGGGTCGCGGGACCGGACCGGGGCCGTCGCCCGCGATCTCGCCCGCACCAGCCGCATCCCGGTCCACGTGGTCGATCTGCCGATCAACGGCGGGATCGGGGTGGCGGTCCAGACCGGGTATCTGTTCGCCGTCCGCCACCCCCGCTACGACTACGTCATCCAGTTCGACGCGGACGGCCAGCACCCGGCCGAGTCGATCCCGGCGCTGGTGGCGGCGTGCGAGCGCGACGGGCTGGACGTGTGCATCGGGTCGCGCTTCCTGAACGGGGACGGCGGGGGGTTCCAGTCAAGCTTCACGCGCCGGCTGGGGATCCGGTTCTTCTCGCGGCTGATCGGGTTCCTGTCGGGGACGCGGGTGACGGACCCGACGAGCGGGTTCCGGTGCGCCGGGCCGCGGGCGTGGCGGAGCTTCGCGCGGCAGTACCCGGAGGACTACCCGGAACCGGAGTCGCTGTTCTGGTGCCTGCGGAACCGGCTGCGGTTCGGCGAGGTCGCGGTCACGATGCGCGACCGGCAGGGCGGGGTGTCGTCGATCCGGATGTGGCGGACGGTGTATTATATGTTGAAGGTGTCCTTCTCGATCCTGTTCGACCGGCTGCGGGCCGTGGAGCAGAGGCCATGATGACTGCCGAAACCCTGATGTTCATCGGAGGAGTGGCCGCCTTCCTCCTGACGCTCCACTGGGTGCGCCGCCGCGACCTGCGCGAGAAGTATGCCGTCGCCTGGATCCTGGTGGCGCTGGGGCTGCTGGTCCTCGGGGTTTTCCCGGACCTGATCAAGTCCACGGCGGAGGCGGCCCACCTGAGCTACCCGGCGCTGGTGCTGTTCGTGGCGCTGGGGGCGATCTACATGTTCTCGTTCTTCGTGTCGGTGTCGCTGACGCGGCAGTACCGGCGGAACGTGCGGCTGGCGCAGGAGATGGCGATTCTGGAGGAGCGGCTGCGGCGGCTGGAGAAGGATGCCGGGGCAAGTGGGGAGGCCAGCGTGTCGCAGAATGCCACTGGCCCAGCCTGTTCATCGGAGCCGGCATGCGAATTGCCATGAACATGGTTTTCGCTACCCCCAGGCTCGCTGGTGGGCGCGTTTACTGCGAGAGCTTGCTGCAAGGGCTGGCATCGGTTGATCGGCAAAACGAGTATCACGTATTTACTCGCCGAGATACAAGCCTGCCAGAATTGCCAGGTGACCAGTTCGTCCAGTTCAGAGCGCCCATTTCTCCTCGGAGCCTGGCGTGGCGAACCTGCTGGGAATACGGCGTGTTGCCTGGGAAAGTGAGGCGTGGCGGCTTCGCAGTATTGCACGGCATGGGCAACCTGTCTCCCACAGTCGCAGGGTGCCCCCTCGTGCTGACGGTCCACGATATCTACTATCGCCGCGTGCCGGATACGATTCCACTGGGACACCGGCTTTTCATGGCAGGCGTTCTGCCCTACGTGGCACGACGGGCAGCGCGTGTGGTGGTGCCTTCGCACTGGACGGCGAGGGACTTGATTCGCCTCCTCCGGGTAAGGGAGAAAAACATCCGCGTGATCCCCTACGGAACCGGGCAGATTTTCCAGGATGTTGACACAAGTACGCAAGACCCGGATGGGGTGCTTCAGCGTCATGGGATCCGGCGGCCGTACATACTCAGCGTGAGCAGATTATACCCGCACAAGAACGTGGCGGGCCTACTGCGAGCCTTCGGGGTGTTGCGGAAGCGGGGCTACACAGATGTGCAACTTGTCCTTGTCGGAGAGCGAGTGGCAGCAGGCCACATTTTGGATCAGCTGACTCACGAGCTGGAGTTCAATTCGGCTGTTCGGTTCACGGGGTTCCTGCCACCGGAAGAGCTGCGGGCAGTCTACCGCGCGGCGGAGGTATTTGCCTTCCCGTCCCTCGCGGAGGGGTTTGGGTTGCCCCCTTTGGAGGCGATGGCCTACGGCGTCCCGGTGGTGGCGTCGAACGCGGCGGCAATCCCGGAGGTTGTGGGGGATGCGGGGATACTGGCCGACGCGCGACAGGCAGACGAGTTCGGCGATGCCCTGGCGATGGTCCTCTCGGACTGTAAGCTGCAGGAAACCCTTCGGCTGCGAGGCAGGCAGCGGGCGAAGGAGTTCACCTGGGAGCGGTGTGCCAGGGAAACCCTCGCGGTCTACTCGGAATTCGAGTGACGGGCTGCGTCGTGCGGCGGGGCTGCCGTGGCGACTGAATGACGTACCAAGAGTGGGCCAATCCAGTGCAGGAGAAACCGGAACGCAGTTATGAAACGAGCCCTCATTACTGGCATCACCGGGCAGGACGGCAGCCACCTCGCCGACTTCCTGCTGGAGAAGGGGTACGAGGTCCACGGGGTGGTGCGCCGGTCCAGCACGACGAACCTGGAGCGGATCAACCACCTCATCGGGCGCGTCACCCTGCACCAGGCGGACCTGCTCGATCAGCTGTCGCTGATCGACGTCATCGCGAAGATCCAGCCGAACGAGATTTACAACCTCGCGGCGATGAGCTTCGTGCCGACGAGCTGGGAGCAGCCGGTGCTGACGAGCGAGTTCACCGCCCTCGGCGTGACGCGCGTGCTGGAGTCGATCCGGCTCCTGAACCGGAACGGCATCCGGTTTTACCAGGCCAGCAGCAGCGAGATGTTCGGCAAGGTGCGCGAGACGCCGCAGAAGGAGACGACCCCATTCCACCCGCGCAGCCCGTACGGCGTCGCCAAGGCGTACGGCCACTGGATCACGGTGAACTACCGCGAGAGCTACGGCATGTTCTGCTGCAGCGGCATCCTGTTCAACCACGAGGGGCCGCGCCGCGGGCTGGAGTTCGTGACGCGGAAGGTGACCAACACGGCGGCCCGGATCAAGCTCGGGTATCAGCGGGAGCTGCGTCTCGGCAACCTGGACGCGAAGCGCGACTGGGGCTACGCGGGCGATTACGTCCGGGCCATGTGGCTGATGCTCCAGCATGATAAGCCCGATGATTACGTGATCGCGACGGGGGAGACGCACTCGATCCGGGAGCTGGTGGAGACGGCGTTTTCGCACCTCGGCATGGACTGGAAGGACCACGTCGTTCAGGATCCCGCGTTCGTGCGCCCGGCGGAGGTCGATCTGCTGGTGGGGGACGCGAGCAAGGCGCGGCGCGAACTCGGGTGGGAGCCGAAAGTGACATTCCAGGAGCTGATTCGCATGATGGTGGATGCCGACATGGAGCGAGAGTCGCAGCAGAAGGGAGACTGGAAGGCGCTGGCAGGAAGGCAGCGGTGAGGACGAGATCAACCGACCCTTCCGATAGAGTCAAGCAGTGCCATGACCCGGCCCGTCCGAATCCTGCAGGTCGCTAGCTACATGACCCCAGCCCACGGTGGGGCTGAAGTGTGGTTGATGGAACTGCTCCGGCACATCGACCGCAGCCGATTCCAGATGGATTTCCTCGTTCATACGACGGAACCGCAGCCATTCCACGAAGAGATAAGATCTTTGGGGGGGAAAGTTCTGCCGTGCGTTCGGCCGCTGTATTTATGGAGGTATCCCTGGGAGTTTGGGGCCATTTTGCGTAGGCATGGCCCGTACGATATCGTCCATGCACACATTCTTTTCGCTGGATTCGCCCTCCGTCTCGCCAGACTCTTCGGGGTACCGAACCGAATTGTCCACGTGCATGCCGATCAGGGCAGCATGAGCGGGCATGGTCCGCTCATTGATATGTTCTTGCGTTGCACAAGGAACTGGCCACTCCGCGACGCGACCGCGGGAATAGCAGTGAGTCGGAAGGTTGCCGCATTCACATTCGGCGAAAACTGGCAAGACGACGGCCGCTGGAGCGTCATTCCCTGCGGCATTAACCTCAACCCATTCCGATCACCCATCAACTCCAAGGAGGTTCGTGCGGAACTGGGAATCCCTCCCGGGGCATTTGTCGTCGCCCACGTGGGACGAATGGTGCGTGAGAAGAATCACACGTTCCTCTTTGCAGTAGCGAAAGAAATCTCCTCCGTTGAGCCTGCATTTCGCCTGTTACTTGTCGGAGATGGTCCTCTCCGTGCCCAGCTTGAGGCAGAGGTGAAGGAGTTGGGATTGGGTGGAAGCGTGGTATGGGCTGGCCTGCGCAGGGATGTCCCAAGGATACTACGAGGTTGTGCAGATGTCTTCGCGTTTCCTTCTCTCTCTGAGGGACTGGGGCTATCGCTGGTAGAGGCGCAGGCAGGCGGATTGCCCTGTGTGATTTCAGATACCATCCCCACCGAAGTCGATATTATTCCGGCCCTGGTAACCCGCCTCTCGCTGCAAGATCCGCGCCAGTGGGCAACCACTATTCTCAAGGCATGCGCGTGCACCCCCGCGATTACTTGCGATGCGGCACTGAAGGAGGTTGAGGCTAGTCTCTTCAACTTATCTGTGGGGGTAAAGGCGATTGAGCAGGAGTACGCCAGAGCAAGACACGGCCACAACGGTTACCGGAGGTAAGCTGCAGGATAGGAGCAATAGGAAGAATGCGAGTGCATGCACATCAATCCTGTCACCGACGGAGAGATTTGACAAGCTGCCAAATGTTAGCTGCGTACACATGAGGATGGCTTGAGAATTGTGCTAAGATATCAGCAAAGGAAAATGGCGCTAGTGGGCTCTGCAACAAACGCCAGAGTCCTTGAACAATTCCGGTCGAATACGACAGGCAAGCCCAGAGCCAACGATTACCAAGGCAGCGGCTGAATGCAGGTTCCGGCCAAATGCGAGAGGCGGAGTTGACCCTTCTCAGTTTTGTCAGCCAGGCGTGGCTCCGAGGAATCATTGCAGCGCCCGCTCGCAGGTCGGAGAAAGAAAGGTGCGAATGCACTTCAAGTTCGTCTTCCGTGGGGACTAGCCCAATTGTTCGAAAGCAATCTTGGTGAATCTTGCGAACTGATTGAATTTGCAAAGCTCGGTACTTTCGGGTATAACTGGCGCCATGAAGGCGGTAATGGAGCAAGGTGTGCGGGATGTTGGCAAGCTGGGCAAACGCACTAATGTTAACCCATAGTCCATAATCCTCGGCGTAATGTTCCTCATCGTATTGTAGCCGATGTCGCACGAGCGTTTCTCGCCTGATCATCACGCTGGGATGTATTATTGGCGAATTGAACACCAAGGCGCAGCGAACGGCAGCCGGCGATGACGGCATGGCCATGATGGTGGATTTGCCCTGGCCAAACGTTTTTGCCCAGGTACCTACCACACTAACCTTTGGGTGCGTGTCCAGATACTCGACCTGCTGGCGCAACCGATTTGGGAGGCTGATGTCATCGCAATCCATCCTTGCGACATAGTCCCCCTTTGCCAACTCGAGGCCACGGTTGAGCGTCCTGACAAGCTTGAGGTTTTCAGAGTTATGGAGCAGCCGAATGCGAGAATCTCGGTATGCGGAAATGATATCCGCGCTGCGGTCGGTCGAGCCATCGTTGATGATCAGCAGTTCGAAATGCGGAAAGGTTTGGGCCAGTATACTGTCAATCGCCTCACGAACGAAGAGTTCGCCATTGTGAACAGGCATTAGGACGGTTACGAATGGCATGGGGCTTATTTCTTGGCGAGAGCCCAAACAACGACTGGGAAATCTGGTTCATTGCGCAATGAGTGCCACCACCGATAAATCTTCCAAGTGGAAAAATTCGCCTTTATACAAGAACGATTGCCCCAAGAACCAGTCGCGATGGTTTCAAGTGGGAAGCCGCATTCTGCCAGGAAGTACCGGAGCCCAGTCTCTGTCCAACGACTGCAATCATGAGGAGCTGGGTGGACCTTGAGGAGAAAGGGCGTTGTGATCAGAAAATGCCCGCCGGGTTTGAGCATTTGATGGACATGCTTTCCCGCGCGATAAGGCCAAAGCAGGTGCTCGAATACCTGCTCGGCGATAATAAGGTCAAATGTTTCCCCTAAGACTGTTTCGCAAACATTATACTCTGGGTAGAAAGCCTGCTTGTACGAACGAAAAAAGCCTGGAATGTTCCAAGTGCCTCCAGATATTTCTAACGCCTCGAGTTGTTCGGGATGCATGGCAAGGATTAGTTCACGAGTCGCCCTGTTCATTACAATTCGCGCCCACTGCCTAGCACTGTCTGCTGAATAGATTCTTTCCGCTAAAGCTACCAGTTGTTTTCCAAAAGGCATCCACTTCAAACCACTCTTGACCTTGTTTTTCAACATATGCTACCTTCCCGGCCAAGAACAATGAGCTAACAGTGCAGTGGTCAATATACCCAACAACAGTAGCAAGCAACCCGACAACTCGCGAGGGAGGGGCGAAAGCTGCTGGGCAGACTCATTGCGGCCGCTTCCAGACAAGGCAGTATAGCTTGTATAGCAATCGTTTGATTGGGCCAGATCTTTTGACTGCTGCAAGCAACTGTTCCGGATGTACGAGTGAGAGGCCATCCGGCGGTTCTTTCTTGCAGAATACGTGAATTTCATGCGGCTTTGCGCATCTCTGATTGGGCTATTTCATCGGATGGGTTTCGTGGCTGG
>JAANMY010004322.1_pt1 | contig 10820 bp, 9 predicted proteins | sample 7279691 | NCBI WGS metagenome assembly JAANMY01 (sample SAMN14094543, study PRJNA606508) | bioreactor metagenome | isolation source: A lab-scale SPAN reactor treating ammonium-rich wastewater day 388 | place: Ireland: Galway | collected 2018-02-07
GCAAATTCTTGAAAATGCTATTTATTTGGATGAAGAATTTGATAATTCTTACTTCAATATCACGTTAAACTCTACTTCGCCAAGAAACCAGTTGCCTTTTAAAATCAGTTTGGAAATTCCCAAAGCAGATGCTTTAGGACAAGAGCGTTTAAAAATTGTATCGTATGATTTAATGGTATTCTTAAAAAGCAGGATTGACAAACGGAATATTCCGGATTTTCTTGTACACGATGGTGTATTTCACGCTATATCTTACAAAACAATATCCAATGTCTTGAACTATATGTATCACAAATCAAACGAACTGCATAACTTTCAATATATCCTTACTTTCAATGAAGATGAAATTGATTTAAACGGGGATGAAAATAAGTTTGGCAAGTTTGATTTTGACTGGTCTAAACAAGTAATTGCTGAATTTTCAGATACCGAACAGAAAACAATTTTTAAACGTTTTTTTTAGATGGCGAATTATCAATTACCCCCTTTAAAAGATGAAAGGTTATTTGAGGAACTCACTTGTGATTTATTCAATTTTGTAGAGAATACCTCTTCATATATGAATACAGACTTTCAGACTTTTGGCGTGAAAGGACAAAATCAGAAAGGTATTGACATCTTTTCTTCTAAAAGCAAAACGGTAATTCAGTGCAAATTGAAAAGCATTGGCAGAAAAGACGAAACTATCAGGAAAAATCTAATTCAGGATATAAATGCAGACTTAGAAAAAGCAAGGGATTTAGCAATTGATTTTGACAAATTTGTTTTTGCTTCTACATTTCGTGACGATGCTCAAATACAGGAATACCTAAATCAAATTAAAAGAGAACAAGGACTGCCATTTCATTTGTATTATTGGGGATGGGATACCATAACAAAATATATTGAGCAATCAGAGGCTTTACTGCATAAATATTTTCCAAAGTTTGTAAAAAAGTCTAAGCCTGTAAAGCCAAAAATTGAATTACCGGACGGAGCATTGGGAAAAGAGCTTCCCAAGAAAAACTATATTGACTATTTAAAAAAACGCTATGGCGATTGGAAACAGATTGAATTAAATAAAAAAGGAGAAAAATTTAATTGGGCTGCTTTCACCATTTCATTATCCAAAAGATATAAAGCATCAGGTATGAATTATATTGATGTTCGACACTTTGATGATTTGGCATCATATCTAAAAAGCAGGATTGATGGTACAATAATGGGAAAAGTGAACAAGTCTAAAGGAATAAAAAACTATTCTGTGTTTGAAGAGTTCTCGGAAACTGAAATATAAAAAGACAAAGGGAAGTCTAAACAAACTCCCCAATGTCAAAATCACCCAAATCACTTTTCCGCAAGGTGGAAGAACCGTCGTCGCTTTCAGATGAAAGTGTGCTATCCAAAAGCTCGGCAATTTTTCGGGAAGCACCCTCAATGGAATTTTCCAGTAAGCTGAATAATTCGGTTCCCTGTAATTTCTGAACTATGGCTACCGCTGTTTCCTTTTGAGCCTGTTCCAAATTCTCTTTTTGGAGCAATGCCCCTACGGAGCTTAGTTCGTCGTAGGTAACCCCTTGGGCAAAACCGTTATCGCCACCGGATATTCCGTACCTGTTCCATTCTTCTTCCTCTTCTTCCAAATCAGGCATATTGCTGAAAACTTCGTCCAGTTCTTCCTGCGGAATTTGAATGCTGACGTTTTCGTTTTCGTCGTATTCGATGTCTAAATTATCAGGGTTTATCTCCGGTTCCGCTATTTGGCTTTCATTGGCAGTGTTTGGCACTGAAAGGCTTCTTACTGGCTTGGGCTGCCCCATAATATCGGGCAGGTTCGGGTTAACTTTTTCCTGTGTGGGCTTTTGCTCCGACCTTTTATGAATGACAATCTTATCCTGCAAAAGCAGTACAATGATTATCAGTAGGCAAATCACAATTACTATTTCCATAATCAGATGCTTTAAAAAATGGGTTTAAACTTTTCATTGAAATCATCGGTAATGGCTTTTTCAAACATCTCAAAATGATGCTCCAGTATGTTATCGAGATAAGCATACAGGGGTATGGCATCTTTACCGATGACCTGTACAATACGGGAAAGCCGTTCGTGATATTCCTGCCGGATATAAATGCTTTTATCGCCCCGTTTTGTCATCGAATGGGTTTTCAAAAAGTGTTCGCCGTAGCTTCCGTCAAGGTTTTTCTTTGTGCGGTTTCTTTCCCGTTGTGCGGGTTTGCTTTGTGATAATTCTTCCTGCTGCACCTCGTCTTTTACCGCTTCCTTTACCTGCTCTTCGGCAGGTTCAGGCGGTAACTGCAAACCGTCCTTTTTAATGCCGTCCACCATCAGGTTCATCATCATTTCTTCGTTAATGTCCGGCGTGACTTTTTTCTTATTGTCTTTTTCCATAGCACTACAATTGAATGATGTTTAAAAATTCGCTGATGAACAGGTCTAACTGGCAGGCTTTCATCAAACGCTCATCGGGTGGCATTACGGTAGAACGGAAAACCGTTTTGCTGTCCGCTTCGCTTTCCTTGCGAAAACGGGTGCTGTTCTTGATTTGGCTTTGCATCAGGCTTAACCCCAGTTGCGCGATAAGCTGATTGTACACGTCATATAAGGGTGTGCTTTCCCTACCGTCCACCTGGTTCCAAAACAGGTTAATGCTTTGTATGGAAGTTTCGCCCTTTTTCATAATCACGTCCTGTAAAAGCTGCGTAAAGATGAGCGTACTTTCCATTACCACACGGTCTGCCGTGATAGGCGTAAATATGTGGTGCATTCCCGCCAATGCTTTCAGTATGCCGGGCGTGTTCACGGTTCCCGGCAGGTCGAAGAACAGCACATCAAGCGGAACGGGAGAACTGTTTACAAATTCGTGCGCCGCATCGAGTACGCTATCCGCTTTGTGCTGCATAATGGGATAGGCTTTTTTGTTGATGGTGGTAAACTGCTTATACGCCAGTTTTTTCAACGCCTCATTTTCCATTACCATTGCCAAATCACGGGTTTTCATTTTCATCAAGCTGTGCTGCGGAAAATCCGCATCAAATACGGCTACGTTGTAGCCCAACCGATAGTGCATCGTGCTTGCAACAAGCGTGGTAAATGTGCTTTTGCCAACACCGCCTTTTTGAGAAGAAAAGGCGACAAACAGAGGTTTCTTTTTTGTGTCCATATTTTTAAAATTTAAAGTTTACATCTTGCTGTTTTCAGTCTTGCAGGCTTGCACCCGTGCAGTCCTGATTTCGTGCTGTCTTTCTTGCAGGATAGCTATCAGACTTGCCTGCGGGAATTGCTGATTACCTGCTTGCCTGCCGTACAGCAGCAATGCTTTCATTCAGGCATCTTATCAGGCGGGATTGCGTTCTTGCATTCGTTTCGTTCGTCATTCCATCCGTCACTCAGGCGTGATTGTCTGATAGCAGGCTGTCACGCTTTCCGTCATTCCTGCGCTCTTGCTTTCTTGCATTCCTGCAATCTTGCTGGCAGGATAACCTGCCATCTTGAATGTGTGCCGTCAGCTCGTCCTGAAGCACGGGCAGTCTGCCTGCCTGCCAACATTCAGGGGCAAAGAACTCATCAAATTCAATCGGTTGTATAGCGGTGGCAGTGTTTGGCGTTCAGAGGCGGCATTTGGCACTGTGGTACAGTGCAACGCTATCGTAAACAGGGCTTTACTTTGTATTGTGATTTTTATTAACGGATTTATGCAAAAGGATTTTGACAAATCAGGAGGTAACGGGAACGGCAACGAGCCGTTTTTCCCTGTTACATTCAATCCGTCCCGCAGGGCGGATTTTTGTGTTCACCGGAACACGGCAAGTTGTGTTTTGAGGCACTCGAAACCGAGTTCGTGCCTCAAAACAACTTGCCCTTTGCAGGGGGCAGAAAACACCTTCCGAAGTCAGGGTTTTGTATGGATTTTAAAATGGATTTGTGATGAACGAGAACAGTTACAGAAAACAGAATAAGGGCGGACGGACACCCAAAACAGACCCAAGCATCCATCGCCACGTTTTCCGTCTTACGGACGAAGAAAACGCCAAACTTTTGTCGCTTTTTGAAGCATCGGGAATGCCCAATAAAGCAAAGTTTATCATCTCCCTGCTGTTCAGTAAGGAAATGAAGTCAGTTAAGATTGACAAAGGAACAGTTGATTTCTATATGCGATTGACTTCGTTTCACAGTCAATTTCGCTCCGTAGGTGTGAACTATAATCAGGTTGCGAAGCTACTGTACAAGCATTTTTCCGAGAAAAAAGCCGCTGCATTCCTTTACAAACTGGAAAAACAAACGGCTGAAATGGCGATGCTCTGCCAAAAAATCATTCAGCTTACTGAAGAATTTGAGGAAAAACATCTGAAAAAACAGCGTTAGAAATGATAGCAAAAATCGGAAGAAGTGAAAATCTGTACGGTGCATTGGCGTATAATAATCTGAAAGTGGAGAAAGAAAACGGACAAATTCTGTTTACCAATAAGATAATCGAAACGCCAAACGGAGCATATACCGTTTCTCAATTAACCCAATCTTTTGAGCCGTACCTCATCGCAAATCGCAATACGCAATATCACACCTTGCATATTTCGCTCAATCCCGACCCGAAAGATAAGGTAAGCGATGACCAATACAGGGAAATGGCGGAAGAATATATGCGGGAAATGGGTTACGGCGAACAGCCTTTTGTAGTCTTCAAACACACGGATATTGACCGCAGTCATATCCATATTGTATCGGTCTGCGTGGACGAACAGGGCGTAAAGATTTCGGATAAATTTGAGAAAATACGGTCAATGAATGTGTGCCGTGAGTTGGAAAGAAAACACGGTTTGATACCCGCAACAGATAAGGAACGTAACCAAACAGACAAGGTTTTCCGTCCCGTGGATTATCGGGCAGGCGATATAAAAAGTCAGATTGCATCGGTCATTCGACACCTGCCGAACTACTATCAGTACCAAACTTTGGGAGAGTATAACGCTTTGCTTTCCCTGTTCAACATTACCGCCGAGAAAATCGAGGGCGAATTGCAGGGAAAGATGCAGCAGGGCTTATTATATATTCCGCTAAATGAAAAAGGCGAAAGAGCCGGACATCCGTTCAAGGCTTCGCTTTTTGGAAAGAACGCAGGGCTTCCGGCTTTGGAATTGCATTTTGCGAAATGCAAAACGGCTTTGAAAGATAGCCCGACCAAACAGACCCTAAAATCTGCCGTTACCATTGCCCTGCAATCCACAAACAACGAACAGGCTTTTAAAAAGCAATTAGGAGAACAGGGTATTAATGTTGTAGTGCGAAGAAACGATGCAGGACGTATATACGGAATGACCTTTATCGACCACAATTCCAAAATCGTATGGAACGGTTCACGTTTAAGCAAGGAACTTTCCGCCAATACCTTTAATGATTATTGGAACAATAACATCAAACCCGATATTAAAGAACCTGCCGTATCACAACCAAAACTATCCACATCAAATGATGCGGATCTTCCTGCGGAAGAACCACACCATTTGTTCGACTTTTTACATACTGAAAAACACGAAGACGGTTTGATTGAAGCATTGGGCGGTTTATTGCCCGAAGCACAGGGCGAAGATTACGAGGAACAAGATTTTGCCAATAAAATGAAGAAGAAAAGAAAGCGTGTCAAAAGAAGATAATTTATAAAAACTCATCTTGCACCAATAAAACTTCCTGACTGCTTAACCGTTCATTCAGCCATTGTTTTATTTTGTCTTTATCTTCATTTTTGAGTTTCTTACCCGCATTGTACAATACCAAGAACTGAACTTTTGTGCTATCGGTATTCGGATATTTTTCAATTTTTCCCAATTTGATATTCTTAAAATCGGGAAAAAGTATGTTCATTTCTTTTACAAGATTTGGTTCGCTGACTTTGTATTTATCCAACTCTTGTCGTAAATTATTGATGGTTACATCTTTCTCGGAAACAGAAGCATTCTGCTTGTTTATTTCACTCAATATTTCGGATTTGATGTCTTCCTCGTTCTGCCGGAAACTCAATACGGTATTATGAATACCTTTTTCGTCAAGCAGGCGATTATACATTGCTATTTCATCTTTGCCCAACTTCTTATTCAGGAAAGCGATGTCCACCGTTCGGGGACTGGCATTATAGTTCAGTTTTTTATAAATCACTGTAAAGCCTCTGCTACTGAACTCTGAATTGATGAAGTCTTCAACGGTATTGGTAAATTTTTTCTCGTTGAAAAGGTTATAGGCTAAATAAAAGCTCGGAACTATCATTATCATCACCAATGTGGTAATTCCTAACCGTATTTGTTTTTCAAAGCGTTTGCCTTTAAAGCTCGTAGCGGGATATTTCAAATATTTAACCACAAAAAAAGTGGCGATACAAATGAAAAAGCAGTTAATGATATATAGATAAAACGCTCCTGCAAAATAGGATAGATTAAATGTCGCCAGTCCGTAACCTGCCGTACATAAAGGCGGCATCAAAGCCGTAGCGATGGCTACCCCCGGAATGGGATTACCTTTCTCCACCCGTGTAATGGCAATCACGCCGACCAATCCACCAAAAAAAGCAATCAATACGTCATAAATATTGGGAGAAGTTCTTGCCAATAGTTCTGATTGTACATCTTTGAAAGGGCTAAGATAAAAATAGACGGCGGATACCATCAGGCTTACTGCGGTAGCAATCAATAAATTCTTCATTGATTTTTTGAGCAGTATAAAATCATAAGTTCCCAACGCAAAACCTGCACCTACAATTGGTCCCATTAATGGCGAAATCAGCATCGCTCCGATAATTACGGCAGTCGAATTTACATTTAGCCCGATAGAGGCGATGATAATGGCACAAGCCAAAATCCACAGGTTTGAGCCACGGAAAGAGATGTTGGCTGTTACGTTTTCGAGTACTTTGTTTTTTTCTTCCTCTCCGTTATGAAGATTGATAAAGTCAAATATTTTATTGCTCATAAGAATTGTTAAGTTTAGGAATTGAGATAATGCCCGCAACTGTAACAATATTTGGCATCATCCCGATGACCTTCCTTATTGCAATGAGCACACACTATACCGTTCAATTTGTTATGTTCTTTTTCCTTGCCGATGGATTTTCTTACCTCTTTTGCAATCTCTACACCTACAATTCCGGTAGGCACAGCGATGATACCATAACCGGTAACCATTAGTAGCATTGACAAAAACTGCCCCAAAGCGGTAGTCGGCACCATATCGCCATAGCCTACGGTGGTCAGCGTAACAATAGTGTAAAACACGCTTTTGGGGATACTTGTAAAACCGTTTTGAGGTCCTTCAACGTAATACATCAATGTACCAATCAATACGGCAATGATTAATACGGTGTAAAGAAATACCATTATTTTGGCTCTGCTTGCCATCAGTGCCACTTTAAGTCTTGCAGACTCCTCAACAAATTCAATCAACCGGAGCACCCTGAACAGTCGGAGTAATCTTAAAATCCTGAAACTACTTAAAATATGACTGCCCTTGATAAAGACAGAAAGGAACATTGGCAATATAGAAAGCAAATCAATGATACCGTAAAAGCTGAATATATATTTTAACGGTTTTTTACTTACAAAAATCCGTAACGCATATTCCAACGTAAAGATGATGGTAAAAATCCATTCTAAAACGATGAGTTCCCTGTGGTAAGTATGGTCGATACCTTCGACCGTTTCTGCCATTATGGTAAAAACGCTTAGCAAGATAGCTATGAGCAAGCCTACGTCAAAAGCCTTTCCAGCAGGAGTATTCACACCATATATGATGATATACATTTTCTGACGGAATAGGTCAAGTTTACTCTTGGGATTGTCAAAATAGTTCGGCATAAGCAAGTTTTAGTTTTTCTTACTTTGTTTGCTCAATACCATATAACCCAATACACCGCCAATAAGAGAGGCTATAAAAATACCAACCTTTGCCTGTACCTTGTATTCTTCGTGTGTGAATGCCAATTCGGTTACAAATAAGGACATCGTAAACCCGATAGATGCCAGCAGTCCTAATCCCAAAAGGTTTTTCATATTCATACCATCGGGAAATGGGGCTATCTTCAATTTTGCACAAAGCCAAGTGAAACCTACTACGCCTATAACTTTACCCAGCAATAAACCCAACGCTACACCGGTAGCTACATTGGTGCTGAACAGCTCATCAACATCAATATCCAATACAGAAACACCTGCATTGGCTAAGGCAAAAATGGGAATGATAATAAAGGTTACAAAAGGGTGCATTGCGTGTTCCAGCTTCTGCAATGGCGGAATGGCGTGGTTTGTATCTGCATTTACATTTTCGAGAATGTGAAGTTGCTCATTGGTCAACGTAGGGACTTTATTATTGGGGTCTGCACTTGCAAACCTTCCCAAATGTTTTTTTATTCTTTCAATGAAAACATCTTCCTTTATTTTCACATCAGCAGGTATGGTAAATGCCGCAAGAACAGAGGCTATGGTTGCGTGAACACCGGACAATAGGAACGCTGTCCAAACACCGCCAATACCCAAGATTGCATAGAATATAATGCTCCTTACACCCATTTTGTTGCCAATGTACATTGCTAACAGAAAAAGCAAACCGATAGCCAAATTCATCATCGAAATATCGGAAGTGTAGAAAAAAGCAATAACCAATACCGCTCCCAAATCATCAACAATAGCCAATGCTGTTAAAAAAACTTTTAACGCCAGAGGTATACGATTGCCCAAAAGATAGAGAATACCCAAAGCAAAAGCAATATCCGTTGCCATAGGAATACCCCAACCGCTTTGCACTTCGCCTGTCGGGTTTAAGCCGAAATAAATAAGGGCAGGCACAAGCATTCCGCCTATTGCGGCGGCAATAGGGAGCAACGCTTTTCTCGGGTTGGATAGTTCTCCGGCTACAATTTCCCGCTTCAATTCCAATCCCACCACAAAAAAGAAAATTGCCATCAGCCCATCGTTTATCCAATGGTGGAAACTGTATTCCAGATAGGTACTTCCGTTAAACTGAAAACCTAATTTCTGTTCAAAAAAATGGTGGTATTCGTGATACCAGGGCGAATTGGCTAAAAATAAAGCAATAATTACACTGATACCTAATATTAATCCGCCGGATTTTTCCTGTTGTATAAATCTCTGGATAGGTGTAACCACCCTGTCAATAGGAGCTTTCTTGATTTCGTTCATTTCAATTTCGTTATACGGCTGTAAAAGACTTGGAAAGCAAGTCTTCCGATAAAATAAAAGCACAAATTTACAAAAAACCATACGATTACAGGCATATTATCGACACAATTCAGCCAAACACCGCCACGCACTGCCAATGCCTGCCACAATCTTATAGCCAAGCTATACAGCCCATAAATTCACGCCCGAACATTAAAACTTAAAATAATGCAGGAAGAAGACGATTTAAGAGGGCTTGCCAAGATAATGGCATTTATGCGGGCAGTGAGTATTCTATTGGTACTGATGCACCTTTATTGGTTTTGCTACGGTTTCTTTTTGGAACGTGGCTGGACATTGGAAATAATCAACAAAATATTAGGGAATTTTCAGCGAACGGCAGGGCTGTTTTCGCATACCCTATATACCAAAGCCTTTGCTTTGGTTTTGTTGGCTTTGAGCTGTTTGGGAACAAAGGGCGTAAAGAATGAAAAAATAACGTGGACTAAAATCTACGTGGCGTTGGGCGTTGGTTTTGTGCTGTTCTTTCTGAATACGCCTTTATTAAAGCTACCTCCGGTAATCGGTACATTTCTCTATATCCTTACCATTTCGTTAGGATATATCGCCTTGCTAATGGCAGGTGTTTGGATGAGCCGATTGCTCCGTACCAACCTGATGGACGACGTTTTCAACAACGAAAATGAAAGTTTTCAGCAGGAAACAAGGTTGATGCAAAATGAATATTCTGTCAATCTACCCACGAAGTTTTACTACAAAAACAAATGGAATGACGGTTGGATAAACGTAGTCAATCCTTTTCGGGCAACGATTGTGCTGGGAACACCCGGTTCCGGTAAATCTTATGCTATCGTAAACAACTATATCAAGCAACAGATTGAGAAAGGTTTCAGTATGTATATATACGACTTCAAATTCGACGACCTTTCCACGATTGCTTACAATCATCTACTGAAGAACAGGGATAAATACAAAGTTCAGCCGAAATTTTACGTGATAAACTTTGACGACCCACGCAAGAGCCACCGTTGCAATCCACTTAATCCCGATTTTATGACGGATATTTCGGATGCCTACGAAGCGGCTTATACCATAATGTTGAACCTCAACAGGTCGTGGATACAGAAGCAAGGGGATTTCTTCGTGGAAAGCCCGATTATTCTATTGGCAGCCATTATTTGGTATCTGAAAATCTATGATAACGGCAAATATTGTACATTCCCACACGCCATAGAATTACTAAATAAAAAGTATTCAGACGTATTCACGATTTTAACCTCCTATCCCGATTTGGAAAATTACTTATCGCCTTTTATGGATGCGTGGCAAGGCGGAGCACAAGACCAATTACAGGGACAAATCGCATCGGCTAAAATTCCATTGTCAAGAATGATTAGCCCGCAGTTGTATTGGGTTATGACAGGCGATGATTTTTCGCTGGACATCAATAACCCAAAAGAGCCGAAAATTTTGTGTGTGGGCAACAATCCCGACCGCCAAAATATCTACTCCGCAGCTTTGGGTTTATACAATTCGAGGATTGTAAAACTGATTAATAAAAAGGGACAGCTAAAGAGTTCCGTTATCATAGATGAGTTGCCTACGATTTACTTCAGGGGACTGGATAACCTTATCGCAACGGC
>JAANMY010004323.1_pt1 | contig 10818 bp, 13 predicted proteins | sample 7279691 | NCBI WGS metagenome assembly JAANMY01 (sample SAMN14094543, study PRJNA606508) | bioreactor metagenome | isolation source: A lab-scale SPAN reactor treating ammonium-rich wastewater day 388 | place: Ireland: Galway | collected 2018-02-07
CTTGCGTTTCCACAGGACCGGCAGCAACGACAGCGCCGCCAGCCCCAGCAATGGCCCCAGAATATAGGGCCGAAAGATGACACCCAGATCCGGCGCGGCGCCCTGCGCGAAAACCTCGCCCAGCCCGGCCCCGACCCAGGTATAGACCAGCCCGCCCGGCAGGCTGCCCGCCAGCGTCGTCCAGGCAAAGCGCCAGGCCGACACCCCCAGAAAGGCCGGGATCAGATTGGCGACGAAAAACGGCACCACCGGAATCAGCCGCATCGACAACAGAACCGACAGCTCGTTGGCGCGCAGATTGTCCGACAGCCGCCGCGCCGCCCCGTCCGAGGCATCGACCCGCGCCTTCAACCGCGCGCCCAGCCCGGCGCGCACCGCCCCGAACAACGCCACCGCGCCCAGCGTGGCCGCGCCGACATTATAGATCACCCCCGGAAACACCCCGAACAGAAACCCGCCGGTCAGCGTCATCCAGATCGCGCCGGGCACCGAAAACGCCACGATCAGCGCATAGGTGGCCATGAACAGCAGCGGCGCCGCCACCGGATACTCTGCCCGCAACGCCAGCAAGGCCTCGCGGTTCTGCGCCAGCGCCTCGAAACTCAACAAGCCGCGCAGCCAGATCAGCCCCAGCACGGCGCCGGTCAGGATCACGATCAACGGCAACCAGCGGCGCAGGATCTGGGGCAAGGGGTCTTCCTCCGGGGGCCAGTCAAGGGGGCCAGTCAGCGGACAGGACGACGCCCGCACGCGATACGTTACGCGGTGAACCGCAACCGCCACCAGCCATAGCCCCCCAGCATCACCGACCCCAGCGCCGCCAGCAGATAGGGCAGCCGCAACGCCGCCTCGCTGCCCAGCACCGGCCCGGCCAACGCCAGCACCCAGCCCCCGGCCAGCGCGCCCAGCGGCATCATCCCCCAGGCAAAGAACCGGTACAGGGCATTGACCCGCCCCAGCATCGCATCGGGGATCAGCCGCTGGCGCCAGGATACCGTGACGAGGTTCCACAGCATCGCCGCCACCATCTCGACGAACAGCGCCAGCGCCATCACCCAGGCCGACCCCGCCAGCGCCATCAGCGCAAAGGCCAAGGGAAAGATCACCAGCGCCGCGCGCACGCAGGCCTGCCCGCCATGGCGCGCCACCAGCCGCGGCCCCAGCAACCCGCCCGCCACACCCCCCGCCGCCCCGGCGGTCAGCAACAGGCCATGCCCGGCCGCGCTCAGCCCCAGCCGCTCCTGCGAGACCAGCACCAGCACGGTCAGCGCCAGGGTGCCCAGCGCGTTCATCAGCCCCAGCATCACCGCCAGCCGCAACACCATCGGATGCCCGCGCATCCAGCGCCAGGCCTCGGCGGCCTCGATCCACATCGTCCGCCGCACCGGCGCCAGCCGCGGCGGCAAGGCGATCAGCCAGACGCACCAGGCCGCCAGCCCGAAGGCCAGCACCTCGGCGACGAAGGGCACCGGCACCGCCAGCGCGATCAGCGCCCCGGCCAGCGGCGGGCCGACAAAGGCGCCCATCACCTGCTCGATGCTCCACATCTGGCCATTCGCGCGCTCCAGATCGCCCGGCCCCACCACCGAGGGCAACAGCGTCTGCGCCGCATTGTCGCGCACCACCTCGGCACACCCCAGCAGGAAGGCCAGCCCGGCCAGCGCCGCAATCGCCAGCCCGGCGCCCGCGGCCTGCGGCTCCAGCGGCACCCCCAGCGCCAGCGCCACCGCCGCGGCGCTCACCAACACCCGGAACACATCCGCCTGCACCATCAGCCGCCGCCGGTCGCCCCGGTCGGTCAGCACCCCGGCGGGAATCGCCAGCAACAGCCAGGGCAGACGCGTGGCAAAGGCCACCAGCGCGATCAGCATCGGGTCGCGGGTGATCAGCGTCGCCAGCCAGGGAAAGGCCAGCGCGGCGATCCCGTCGCCCAGATTGGACACGGCACTGGCCGAGAACAGCAGGCGAAACGGGCGGTTGGCGATCAGCAGATGCATCCCCGCATGCAGCACCGCCACAGGAGAAAGGTCAAGCAACGCCGGTCTTTTTTCCCCGACCGGCGCCCCGGTCGATTGACTTGCCCGCCAGCCTTGTCTATTGCCCGGCCTTCAGAACGCATTCCCCCCGACTCCCGCCTTCGGGATTCGGGCCACGACAAAGGACCGGAGCGATGAAACGCACCTATCAGCCCTCGAACCTGGTTCGCAAAAAGCGCCACGGTTTCCGCGCCCGCATGGCCACCAAAAGCGGCGCCAAGATCCTCAACGCCCGCCGCGCCCGCGGCCGCAAGAGCCTGTCGGCCTGAGGCCACGGCGCCCGCGCCTGACATGAGCCCACCGGAAACGCCCCCCGCCAGCCGCCCCGGCGCTGGAATCGTGGCGGGTCCGGCGGCTTTGCCATGCCTGACAACCCTGCGCCAGCGCCGCGACTTCGTCGCCGCCGCCAAGGCCCGCCGCGCCCCCGTGGCGGGCTTTCTGCTGCAGGCCCGCGAACGCGGCGCCGATGAAAGCCCGGCCGAGCTGCGCATCGGCTTCACCTGCTCGAAAAAGATCGGCAACGCCGTGACCCGCAACCGCGCCAAACGGCGGCTGCGGGCGCTGGCGCGCGAAATCCTGCCACAGGGCGGCCGCCCGGGCTGGGATTACGTTCTGGTCGGCAAACCCGAGGCAACGGTCAGCCGCGCCTTCGACGACCTGCGCCAGGACCTGATCCGCGCCCTCGCCCGCATCCACGACTGACCCACCCCGCCGCGCCGGGGTCAGAGGGGGGCGCTCGCGCCCCCCTCTTTGCGTGCCGCAAATTCACCCCCCTGAGGATATTTGAAGCGCAAAGTTGCGGCGGCAGGATTCAAGACAATTTGAATCAAATTGTCTGCTTTTGCCCCGTCTTTGCTCTGAAAATATCCACGGGGGGCTCCGGGGGGAGCGTGCTCCCCCCGGGCGGGTGCGGGTGGCAACCCGCCGGGCGCGAGGGCCCTCGATGGGCCCGAGCGCCCGCCCCCTCAGCCGATCCGCCGCGCCTCGATCACCACGAAGGCCTGCGCCCAGGGGTGATCGTCGGTCAGCGAGACATGCACCACCGCCTCATGCCCTTCGGGCGTCATCGCCGCCAGCCGCTCGGCGGCCCAGCCGGTCAGCACCATGGTCGGCTGCCCGCCGCGCCGGTTGACCACGCCCATGTCCTTCCACGATATCCCCATCGCCAGCCCGGTGCCCAGCGCCTTGGAGCAGGCCTCCTTGGCCGCCCAGCGTTTGGCCAGGGTTCCGGCCTCGTCCTTGCGGCGCGCGGCCTTGGCCAGTTCCAGCTCGGTGAACACCCGGTGGCGGAAACGGTCGCCGAACCGCTCCAGCGTTCCGGCGATCCGCTCGATATTGGCCAGATCGGTGCCGATCCCCAGGATCACTCGATCACCACCACGCCATTCGCCTGATTGATGCGGATCTCCATCCGCTCCTCGATCGCCGGGCGCCCCTGTTCGACGCCGGGGTGCCAATGTCCCACCGGCACCGACAGCAACAGCCCGCGCGCCGGGTCATAGCTGGCTTCGATCCGCGGCACATCGACGTAATAGAACCCCTCGCCCGGCCGGGCAGAGGCCACGGCGCATTGCCGGTACACCGGCTCCTGCGCGCCATCGCCCGAGGGCGACAGGATGAGCAGATGCGCCGAGCAACAGACTGGCTCGCCCCCGGTATCGAGCAACGCCACCCGGATCGCACCATTGGCAAAGGTGCGGCTGAGCACCGACCAGGGCTCGGCGATATTGGCCGGGCTTGCGGCCCAGTCGCATTCGGTGATGACCTGGGCAGCGGCGCAAAACGGCAGGGCACCGCAGGCCGCCGCCAGAAGAAACGCTTTCATCGAAACCCTCCTGAGCAAAAGGCCATCATCCGCCAGCCCGGCCCGGCCCGCAACCGGCCGCGCGAAGACGTGAGATCACGCCAGCCGCGCCGTCAGCACCTTGACCGCCGCCAGCCCGAACAGCACGGCAAAGGCGCCGTCGAACCAGCGCCGCGCCCGCAGATAGGCCGCCGCCACCGGCCGGGCGGAAAACGCCAGCGCCATGCCCGTGAAGGTCAGCACCGACACCGCCAGACAGCAAAGCCCCACCTGCCACAGCACCCAGACCGGCGCATCGGCCGGGATCACCACGGCGAACATCGCCCCCCAGAACAGCACCGCCTTGGGGTTGGTCAGGTGGATCAGCGCGCCGCGCGCCCAGGCCCGGCGCAGGCTCTCGGGCGCCGCTTCCCGCACCACGGCATCGCCGGGCCGCAGCGCCGCGCGCGCCGATTTCCACGCCAGCCAGGCCAGATAGGCGGCGCCGGCATAGCGCAGCGCCTCGACGATGCCGGCATGGCTCATCATCGCCGCGCCCAGCCCCATGCCCGCCACCAGCGCCCAGAAGGCCGAGCCGGTGACAACCCCCATCGCCACCGCCAGCCCGCGCGCCCGCCCGGCCTGCATCGCCGTGCCGGTCAGCGCCAGCGTCGCGGGCCCGGGCGAGGAAATGGCGATCACCCAGCCGATCAGCAGCGGGATGAGATCCGACAGGGGCATGGCGTTCTCCGGGGTCAGGCTGGTGGGGTAGGGTGGGATGTCATCCCACCTCAGGGGCGGTGTTCTATCCGCGCGCTTCGGCCATCAGGCGGCGCATCTCGGCAATCGCCGGGCCGAGGCCCAGGAACACCGCCTCGGAAATCAGGAAATGGCCGATGTTCAGCTCGCGGATTTCGGGCGTCGCGGCAAAGGGGGCGACGGTGGCAAAGCTCAGCCCATGGCCCGCATGCACCTCGAGCCCCAGATCGCTGGCCAGCCGGACACCGCGCAGCAGCGCCGCCAGCTCCAGCGCCGCGGCCTCGGCCTGCCCTTCGGCCACCAGATCGCAATAGGCCCCGGTATGCAGCTCGATCACCGGGGCGCCGACCCGCACCGCGGCCTCGATCTGGCGCGGATCATGGCCGATGAACAGCGACACCCGGCAACCGGCCTCGGCCAGCGGCGCGATGAAACCGGTCAGCCGGTCGGCATCGCCCGCCACATCCAGCCCGCCCTCGGTGGTGCGCTCCTCGCGCTTTTCGGGCACCAGACAGACGGCATGCGGGCGGTGGCGCAGGGCGATCGCCTGCATTTCCGCCGTCGTCGCCATCTCGAAATTCAGCGGCACGACAAGGGCTTCCATCAGCCGGGTGATATCGCCGTCGCGGATATGGCGCCGGTCCTCGCGCAGATGGGCGGTGATGCCGTCCGCCCCGGCCTGCTGCGCCAGCAGCGCCGCGCGCAACGGGTCGGGATAGGCCGAGCCGCGCGCGTTGCGCAGCGTGGCGACGTGGTCGATGTTCACACCCAGTCGAAGGGGGGCCCCATTCATGTCTCGTCTCCGGCTTCCTGCGCGCGCTGACGTTCGCGCGCGGCCTCGAATCGTTGCTTCAGCTTCTTTTGCCGACGGCGCTGATAGGCGCGCACCAGCGGCAGATGCACGAAATACGCCAGAACGGCAAAGGGCAAGCCCAGGATCAGCCCGCCCAGCATATAGGGCAGATAGACCTCGTCCCAAAAGCGCAACAGCCGCGTCCAATGCGCCTGTTCCCCGTTGAACACGCTGAACAGATTGTCGGTCAGCTCGCCGCCCGCCCGGGCGATGGCGCCCATCACCCGCGTCACCGACACGCGCACCTCGGTATCCAGCAACCAGCCGCCCAGCTCCAGCCCGCCCGCCGCCATCAGCGGAAAGGTCAGCGGATTGCCGTAAAAGGTGCCCAGCAGCGCCGCCAGGATATTGCCGCGAAAGATCCAGGCCACCAGCGCCGCGCTGAGGAAATGCAGCCCATAGATCGGCAGGAACGAGACATAGACCCCGGCCGCGATGCCGATGCAGATGCGCTCGGGGCTGTCGGGCAGACGCCGCATGCGGTGCAACACATAGGTCGCCGCCCGCCGCCAGCCGCCGCGCGGCCAGAAGAACTCGGCGATTGTCCGCAACAGGGGCCTGGGGTCTCGACGCTTGAAGATCACGCGCGGCAATCCGGGGTTCAGGGTTGGCGGTTCGGGTCTCGGGCGCGCGTGACCTGGGCGATGTCGCTTTCTGCAGACAGGATGGTGAGAATGCGGTGCAGATGCTCGACATCTGATACCTCGATCTCGACCAGAATGCGGAAAAAATCGGGCTTTCGGTCCTTGAAGACCAGATCGGCGATATTCGCCTTCTGCTCGCCGATCAGACTGCAGACCCGGCCCAGAACCCCGGCGCTGTTGGTGATCGTCAGTTCCAGCCCCACCGGATGCACCGCCGCATGCTTGCCGTCATGCCAGTGCAGATCGATCCAGCGTTCGGGCTGATCTTCCAGCGCCGCCAGCACCGGGCAGTCGATCGCATGCGCCACGACCCCCTTGCCGCGGTAAGTGATGCCGACGATCCGCTCGCCCGGCACCGGCTGGCAGCACAGCGCGCGGCGAAACGGAATATCCGGGTCCAGCCCCATCACCGGGCGGCGGCCATCGACCTGCGGCTCGGCCAGGGCGGCGGTGTCGGGGTAAAGCTGCTGGATGACTGACCGGGCGCTGATCTCGGCCGAACCGATCCGCGACAGCAGATCGGCCGGGCCCTTGAGGCCCATCGCCCGCGCCGCGGTATCCAGCGCCTTTTCCGTCACCCGGCGGCCCACCCGCTCGAAGGCGACGCGCGCCAGTTCACGCCCCAGCCGCACGAACCGCTCGCGGTCCTCCTCGCGCAGACTGCGCCGGATCGAGGCCTTGGCCCGCCCGGTATGCACCAGCTCGATCCAGCTTGCCTGCGGGCGCTGACCGTCGGCGGTGATGATCTCGACCTGCTGGCCGTTGCGCAGCCGGGTCCACAGCGGCACGCGCAGCCCGTCCACCTTGGCGGAAACCGTGGCATGGCCGATCCGCGTGTGGATCGCATAGGCGAAATCCAGCGGCGTCGCGCCCTTGGGCAACTGGATCACGTCGCCCTTGGGCGTGAAGCAGAACACCTGATCGGCGTACATCTCCATCTTGACGTGTTCGAGGAATTCGTCGTGATCCTCGGCACTGTCCAGCCGCGAGGTCAGGTTCTCGATCCAGCGCGCCGGGTCGATGGCAAAGGGGTTCGCGGTGCGCCGCCCGTCCTTGTAGGCCCAATGCGCCGCGACCCCGGCCTCGGCCACCTCGTGCATCTCGCGGGTGCGGATCTGCACCTCGACCCGCTTGCCGTCGCGCCCCGAAACCGTGGTGTGGATCGACCGGTAGCCGTTGGTCTTGGGCTGGCTGATGTAATCCTTGAACCGGCCCGGCACCGCCCGCCAGCGGCTGTGGATCAGACCCAGCACCTGATAGCATTGATGCACATCGTCGACGATGATGCGAAAGCCATAGATGTCAGAGAGCCGACTGAACGCCAGCTCCTTTTCCTGCATCTTGCGCCAGACCGAATAGGGCTTTTTGGCGCGGCCATAGACGGTGCCGTCCAGATTGTCCTTTTCCAGCTCGAAACGGATATCGGCGGTGATCCGGGCGATCACATCGCCCGATTCGCGCTGCAGGGTGATGAACCGTCGCAGGATCGAATTGCGCGCCTCGGGGTTCAGGACGCGGAACGCCAGATCCTCCAGCTCCTCGCGCATCCATTGCATGCCCATCCGCCCGGCCAGCGGGGCGAAAATGTCCATCGTCTCGCGGGCCTTCTGCGCCTGCTTGTCGGGCCGCATCGAGCGGATGGTGCGCATGTTGTGCAGCCGGTCGGCCAGCTTGACCAGGATCACCCGCAGATCGCGCGACATGGCCATCAACAGCTTGCGGAAATTCTCGGCCTGCTTGGCCTCCGAGGATTTCGGATCGGCCGCCCGCGCCTCGTTCGACAATTGCAGGTTGGTCAGCTTGGTCACGCCATCGACCAGCTCGGCCACCTCATGGCCAAACAGCCGCTCGACCTCGTCATAGGTCGAGCGGGTGTCCTCGATCGTGTCATGAAGCAGCGCGGTGACGATGGTGGCGTCGTCCAGCCGCATCTCGGTCAGGATCGCCGCCACCGCCACCGGATGGGTGAAATACCGCTCGCCCGAATGGCGCATCTGCCCGGCGTGCATGGCTTCGCCATATTCCCACGCCCGGCGGATCAGCGCCTCGTCGCAGGTCGGATTATAGTTGCGGACCAGCGCAACCAGATCATCGGGCGTGATCACTATGCGACCCTGCCCGCTGCATCGTCAGTCCTGTTCGATCTGGGCCGCCACCAGTTGGCGCAGCATCTGCTCTTCGCTCATGTCATCGAGCGCCGGGCGGTCGCCATGGTTCCCCATGCGCGAGGCCATGTCGTCATCCTCGGGCATGTCCACCTCGTTCTGGGTGCGCATGCTCTCGATCAGCCGCTCGCGCAGCGCATCGGCGCCCTGGGTCTCGTCGGCGATCTCGCGCAGCGCGACCACCGGATCTTTGTCGTTGTCCCGGTCGATGGTGAGCGGGCCGCCAGCCGCAATCTCGCGCGCCCGATGGGCGGCCAGGATCACCAGCTCGAAGCGGTTCGGAACCTTGTCAACGCAATCTTCGACCGTCACGCGGGCCATGAAGCACTCCATCTGCGGCAAAGGGGAGGATCAGCCTGTGGCATGTAGCGGCATTTCCCCGGCTTGACAAGCGCAGGGCGCCGTCGATCCGCCGCAGATCGCCTCAAATCGGCCTGATCGCGGCAATTTCCGCCGGATCGAGCCCCGCCAGCATCGCCGCAACACTCTGCCCGGTCAACGGATGCACCCAGTCGGGCGCCACCTCGGCCAGCGGCACCAGCACGAATCCGCGCTGATGCAGCCGCGGATGCGGCAGGATCAGCTCCCCGGGCGCCAGCCGAAGCTGATCCTCGGGCGCCAGCGCCATCCACTGCGCCACAGTGTCGCGGTCCGGCCGCAGGGCATCGCCCATCGCCAGCAGATCGAGGTCGATCACCCGCTGCCCCCAGCGCCGCAACCGCACCCGGCCCATCTCCGCCTCGATGCCATGCAACAGCGCCAGCAGCGCCTCAGGGGTCAGGGCCGCCTCGACACTGACGCAGGCATTGGCAAAATCCGGCCCGCTGCCCGCCGGAAAGGCGGGCGTGGCAAAGAACCGGCTGCGACCCAGCAGCGCAACCCCGGCCGCCTTGATCCGGGCGAGCGCATCGCTAAGTATCAACGCACCGGACGCAACGTCGTCCGACGCATTGCTGCCGAGAGCCAGAAGGAAGCGGTTGCGGTCGTCAGGGCGCACAATTATGGTCCGTTCAGGTTCTTGTCGTATTGCTGACGACCCCGCCAGAGCCCGGCATCAAGAACAATAGTCAAAGGCATGCTGGTCGCGGCGCTGTTTTTTTTCGATGACGCTGCGATTTTGAAAGGAACTGCGATGTTTTACAAGGATGAGCGTCTCGCCCTCTTCATCGACGGCGCGAACCTCTTTGCTGCCGGAAAGGCGCTTGGCTTCGACATCGACTACAAGCTGCTGCGCCAGGAATTCATGCGCCGCGGCAAGATGCTGCGCGCCTTCTACTATACCGCGCTGCTGGAAAACGACGATTACTCGCCGATTCGCCCGCTGATCGACTGGCTGAACTATAACGGCTACACGATGGTGACGAAACCGGCCAAGGAATACACCGATTCCATGGGCCGCCGGAAGGTCAAGGGCAACATGGACATCGAACTGACGGTGAACGCGATGGAAATCGCCCACCGGCTGGACCACGCCGTGCTGTTCTCGGGCGATGGCGACTTCCGCCCGCTGGTGGAATCGCTGCAACGCCAGGGCGTGCGCGTGTCGGTCGTCTCGACGATCCGCTCGCAGCCGCCGATGATCGCCGATGAACTGCGCCGCCAGGCCGACAATTTCATCGAACTCGATGAATTGCGCGACGTGATCGGCCGCCCGCCGCGCGAACCGCGCGACATCCGGCCGCTGCGCGAGGATGCGCCCGCCGACGAAACCAGCGACCAGAGCTGATCCGCTGCCCGTCGCCCTGTCCGGCCTGTTCGCGGCAGCCTTCGTCGCCGCGACGGTGCTGCCGTTCCAATCCGAACTGATCTTCGCCGGGCTGCAGATCGCCGCGGCGGCACCGGTCTGGCTGCTGATCCTGGTCGCGGCAACCGGCAACACCCTGGGAACCTTTGTCAATTACTGGCTGGGCTGGCGGCTGGAAACGGCGGGGGCGCACCGCTGGCTCAAGGTGCCCGACAGCCAGTTCGCCCGGGCCCGCGCCTGGTGGGAACGCTGGGGGATCTGGACGCTGCTGCTGTCCTGGCTGCCGGTCCTCGACCTGACCACGGTGATGGCCGGGGCGATGCGCACACCGCTGTGGCAATTCACCCTGCTGGTCGCGCTGGCCAAGACCGGCCGCTATATCGCCCTCGCCGCGATCACCGCCGGGATCTTCGGCGCTTCGTCCTGAGGGGCGGGGCGGCAGGCGGGGTTTCGCCCTCAACGCCCGCTGCCGCGGGCGCCTCGGGCGACCCGCGCGCGGCGTGCCGCCGCGCGAAGAAAGGGGGGCGCTCGCGCCCCCCTCTTGGCCGTTCCGGCCAATTCACCCCCCTGAGGATATTTAAGGCGCAAAGTTCGGGCGGGGCAGGGGTTTGTTAACCCTGATGTGGCAGCCTGCAGGCACGGTACAGGCAGGGATGCCGATGACCGTGCGCGAAGTTGGCGGTGTGCCCCGGATCGGGGTGCACCGCTTTGCTCGTTCTGGCGCGGCGCGCGCGCAACTTTGCGCCTCAAATATCCTCGGGTGGGTCCGGGAGGGCAGAAGGCCCTCCCGGCGGGGGGCGGGGCTGGCCCCGCGCGGCGCCCGGCCCCCTCGAT
>JAANMY010004324.1_pt1 | contig 10817 bp, 13 predicted proteins | sample 7279691 | NCBI WGS metagenome assembly JAANMY01 (sample SAMN14094543, study PRJNA606508) | bioreactor metagenome | isolation source: A lab-scale SPAN reactor treating ammonium-rich wastewater day 388 | place: Ireland: Galway | collected 2018-02-07
ATGGAATTGGCGCGCACCCCGAAATTCATGCCGTAGCTCGGGACTTCCGGCATGCCGACTTCGATTGCCATCGACGGCAGCGTGAGCGCGCCGGAGACAAACGTGTGGGTGAAGACCCCGGTGTCCTCGACCGTGGTCGGGGCGCCAAGGAGCAGCTTCAGCCAATACCCGAAGTTGCGGAGATCGACGGGGACGACAACGTCGCCCTCGTTGTTGACCACGTCGCGGCTCGGCGGCAGCGGCTCCCGGCCGTAGCCAAGCAGATCGCTCGCGATCAGGTTCTGCTCGTCACCGAGCGCCGAAGAGACGAAGGGCAGCTTCTTGTAGCCGGCCACCGGCGGCGTGCCGTAAGTCGTCTCGAATGCCGCAGCCATGACGGCGTTGGCGCCGCGTGCGCGTGCCATGGGATTCTCCTGCTCTTGATTGCGTTCAGTTCAGCGGATCGGGCGTGCCGTAGACCGCGACGATGGCCGCGTCGGCCCAGCGGCCGGCACGCGCGCCCGCGGTTTCGACTTCGTCGGTAGAAGGCGCTTGCGCCTCGATGAAATCGCACAAACCGCCAAGCGTGCGGTCGCCCGACACCGCCACGCCGATCGCGCCAAGCATTTCGTCGAGCACCTGCTCGGGCGACTGCGAAGACGTCTCGTAGGCGGCAAGTTCGATCGGGATGCGATGGGTATAGACGTAGACGAGCGGCGAGAGCATCACTTCGGGGTCGCCCGGATCGCCATCGCGAACCACCACGAGACCGCCGGGCGGAATTCGCTCGGGCTTTGCGAGGTTGCGCCTCACGTCGGCAGTGGGCAGCGCCGAGGACAGCAGCGCCTTGACCGCGTCGAGCACCTGCTCGCGCTTGCTGCTCACGGTGCAAGTCCCACAAGCACGGAGATGATGAAGGCAAACGACAAAACAGTCATCAGGATGGCAATCGGTCGATGAAACACGTCTATCTCCAGCGACTGGCGATGACCCCCGGCACGCGGTCGGCCCATCGCTGGGCAACGCTCGCGATATCGAAGCGCTTCTTGAGCGTCACTTGCGGAACCAGCAGAAAGACCACCACCGTCGAACGGCCGGCGATCCGGGTGTATGTGGCACCGCTCCGCGTGCGGCCGGTGTTGACGCGCGCAAGGCCGCGCTTGGTCAGCCGTGCATTGTCGGCAACGAGCAGCGACGGCCCGCCGCGCCGATAAACGAAACGCAGGCGCATTCCGGTGCGACGTTCCCAGCCACCCGGCGTGATCCGCTTCATGGCGCCGGTAGCGCTCAGCCCTTTGACGCCGGCTGCCGCCGTGGGGATCGCAAGCCAGAAGCCGCGCTGCGACCGGATCGTCACCCCGCGATCGAAGGCATCGACGATATTCGGCGCCTTCGACCAGATAAACGATGCGGCCTCGAGACTGACCGCCCCTTCCGGATACGTCCTGCCACGCCAGGTGTTGGCGAGCCGCTGCCCCAATCCGGCGTCGGTGACGTCGGCTCGCAGTTCGCCTTTGAGCCCGTCTGTCACCTCGCGCATGGCAGCCGTCACCGAACGGGCGGCCGCTCCCTCGACCTCGCTTAAGCCTTTGGCGAGGTCGTCGGTCTTGATCGAAAATCGCATCCGCTCAGTCCTGCGGGGATGCCTCGCAGGTCCAGATCAGCCGCTCGGTGTCGATGGTCGGCGCCGCAATCACGGCGAAAGTCTCGCCTTCGATTTCAAGGGTGTCGCCGCCCGCCGGATTCGGCACCTCCGCTCGGCGCACATCGATCAATACGGTCGGCATGACCGCCCGGCTGTCGCCGAAGCCGACGACTTGGTCCGGCCGCTTGCGAATGACGCGGACGGCGCTGCCATCGCCCGCTCCCCCGGCGCGCCACACGGCGTCCCGGCCGAGGTTCGGATCGGCGAATAGGGCCTCAATGGCCAATTCGATTGCGTTCATAGGCGCTTATCAAGGAGCCAGGCACCGGAACCCGGGTGGTCGATTTGTCTTTCCTTAGGAAGTTTGTTGCTATATTCTTGCTACAGAAATGGAGGCAACTCGTGGCACCCACCAGATCCCGCCCGGTCTCCGCACCTGACAAGGCCGCCGTCCTCACCAAGGCAACGCTGCGAGCCGCCGGCCAGCTGGGCCTGACCAACAAGGCGCTCGCGACCGTGATCGGCGTATCGGAGGCAACCGTCTCCCGCATGCGCAGCGGCGACTACATGCTGCAGCCGGGCCAGAAGCCGTTCGAACTCGCGGTCCTGTTCGTGCGCCTCTACCGGTCGCTCGACGCGATCGTTGGCGGCGACGACGCGGTTGCGGGCTCGTGGCTGAAGAACCGCAACACCGCGCTCGACGTTGAACCGCTGACGCTTATTCAAACCGTGCCCGGGCTGATGAATGTCATCCAGTATCTGGACGCCCGCCGCGCTGTCGTCTGACGCCCGTGCCAGCAGCGGCACTTGCTGGCGGCTGGTCGAGGCGCAACACCATGTCTCGACACTCAAGCTCGTCGATTCGGTTGACGAGCAGGAACTGCTCGAAGACCTCATCGAGGAGAGCAAGCCGCCGCTGCCGCCCGAGTGCCGCGATCTGCACTACCTGCTGTCGACGCCGTTTCGCTATGGCGCGGTCTACCCCACGGGATCGCGTTTCCGGCGCGCGGGCATGACCGAGGGCGTGTTCTACGCAGCGGAAGCACCGCAGACGGCGGTCGCCGAGATGGCATTCTGTCGTCTGCTCTTCTTTGCGGAGTCGCCCGATACGCCGTGGCCCGCAAATCCCGCCGAGTACACGGCATTCTCAGCCGAATATGCCACCAAAAAAGCGATCGATCTGACCAAAGGCAAATACAGCGCCGACCGGGCACGGTGGATGCATGTAACGGACTACAGCCACTGCCAGGCGTTTGCCGATGCCGCCCGCGCGGCCAAGATCGAGATCATTCGCTACGCATCGGTTCGTGACCCCGATCATGGCATCAACCTCGCGATTCTGACTTGCCGGGCATTTGCGAAGCCCCAGCCGATCGAGCAGCAGACGTGGCGTATTCGTCTCAGCGACGCTGGCGCCCAGGCGATCTGCGAGGCGCCGAAGTCCGGCATCACGTTCGACCGCAAGGCCTTTGCGGCCGATCCGCGCATTGCCAAGCTGCGCTGGGTTCGCGCTTAGAAGCTCGCATTGAGTCGAACACGCCCGACGGTCTCGCCAGCTCCGTTGCCGACAGCCTCAATGGCGACGCCAATCAGCGTATTGTCGGTCGCCGTCTTGGTTGCCTGCTTGGCGGTATTGTCCCAATAGATCTTGTCGCCGACCGCCCAGGCCTGCGAGCCGACCTTCTTAAGGTCGAACACGCCGACGAGTGCGGTCTCGATCGCCTCGCCGTTCGCAGCGGCGCCGGTGGCGACGCCGAAGATGGCACCAACGAGCAGGCCGTCGCCCGACGCCACGTCATAGGGCGCCGTGAGCGTGACGGTGTTGCCGGGTTGAACGTAGTTCTTCATGGCAGATGTCCTTCTGAAACGACGAAGGGCGGCCGAAGCCGCCCGTTCCGTCAGTTCACGATCAGGGTTTGAGGTTATGCGCCGGCGTTTTTGTAAAGGCCGCGCCAGTCGATCGCTTTGGCACCGAAGTCAAGCCGGCACTTGATCTCGACCCCGTCGACGTCGAAGCCGTTGCGGGTTTCGATATAGGCGCCCTGCTGCCCTTCGAGATACGCGTACTCGATGGTGTCGATCTGGGCGGGGTTTGCGGCGAGATACCAGGCCGTGGCGCTCGCGTTGTCGAGCCGAGGTTCGGAGATCGGGGTGAGCGTGCGGATCGATTGCGGCACCACGTCGCCGGTTTTCGCCGGCACAAGGTTCTGCGCGATCAATTGCTCGGCTGCGAGCTCCAGCGCCGCCGGCACGATCAGGAAGGACGGGCGGATGTTGAGCACCGTCTTCTTGTCGAGGCCGGTCTGCTTGGCCATCGCGGCGCGGCCGTCGCCCACCGTGGTGACACTGAGGGCAGCGCCCGAGGCGGCCAGGTTCTTGTGGGTCGCGTGGAAGAGCGCGACGCCGTCCGCCATCGCGGCGTTGGCCGTGACGATGGCCCAGACCACATCGCTTTCGAGCGTGGCGATGGCGGTGCCATACATCGCCGGAATGCGGGTGAAGGCATCGAGGTCATCGTTGATCAAGACCTGGCGCGTGATGCCGACCACGCGACCGTAGGTTTCGATGCGATAGCTTTCCTTCGACTCCGCGATCGTTCCGCGCTTGAACTCGCCGCTCTCGTTGACCTTCAGGAGCTGCGGCGCCTCGCCGATCTGCACCCGATTCATGGCCTTGAAGTCAGTCGCAAGCACTTGCCGGCAGAAGGCCGTGAAGGTGCGCGGATAGGCATCGTAAGCCTGGCGCAGCGTCTTGTTGGTGACCGCGGAAAGGATTTCGGGGAAGTCGGAGGTCGAGTGCAGCGCGCGCGTCGCGATCTCGTCGCGCGAGAAGCCGCGGACATTGACGCCGGCATTCGCCAGGAACTCGCGCGCCAGTTCGAGCAACGTCATGCCGCGGTATTCGCGGGCGGGTTCGCTGAGTGGGAACAGCGTCGGGCTGTAGCGGTGCAGGAGCGCATTCGCCACCGCGTCGCGGCGAGTCACGCGCTCGTCACGTCCGCCGAGCGGTACCGAGACATGTGGGAAGACCCGCGTGCGGTCGGCGGTCTCGGCGACCTTGTCGAGGATCACGCGCCGCGCCTCGTCGACCCCGACATTGCGCTTCACCAGATCGTCGGAAAAGGCGCGTTCCAGCCCGAGCCGCGTCGCGAGATCGTAGATGGTCGAGACCCGGTCGCGCTCGATTTCTTGTGCGCGGGCGATGAGCGCGTCCGCCGTCGGAGCGGCAGACATCGGCACCGCCGGCTCGGTCGCCACCTGAGCGGGCTTAGACGGCCGTGCCTCGGCTTGTGATCGCTGTTCCAATCCGTCCTCCTTGTGATCGAGGATCCCGGGCAAGGCGAGATCACCGGCCGCGTTCGGGTCGGGTGCCGCCGGCTTGGTCTGAGCATTTTCCATGATGGTTCTCCTGGGAGTGGTCGCGTCATCCCGGTCGAGGACGCAGGGCATCAGGCAATCAACCGAGCGGAAGCCGGCCGCCGGGTCGGCCCCGACCGGGACCGCGGAGATTTCGAAGGGAGTCCAATCGACGGCACGCCACAATTCGGGGCCGTTGTTCGGACGGGTGATTTCGTAACGCTGGACCTGATAGCCGACCGAGACCGCGCGGATGTGCCCGCTGCGGATATCGTTCCAGACCGGGGTGACGTCCTCTCGCTCGCTAAAGCGCACGCGGGCCAGCCCGCGACCGTTCTCGATGCGCGCCGTGCCCGGCACCACCGAGCCGATCACGGCCTCAAGCGCGAACCGATCGTGCACCTTGGGCAAGCGTCATGGTGCCCGATCGCATCGCCAGCATGTCGGCCATGGCGTCTTTCAGCGGATCGACCGCCTCGAAGCGCGGCGGCGACCACGCGACCGCGATCTTGGGCTGCGGCAGGCGTCCGGCTGCCCAGGCTTGCTCCGTGAACCAGTCCCAGACCGGCTGGCAGAACATCGGAATGAACAGCTGCCATTGCACGGCATCGATCATGCGGCGGAACTCGACCAGGCCCGCGCGGATCGACGAATAGTTGACCTGGCTCAGATCTCCGGTGAGCAGTTCGTAGGGCAACCGGAATCCGGCCGCGACGATGTGCAACTGCGCCCGCAGCCATTCCGACACCGCCGCCGTTGTGGCCGGCTGGTTGAACTTGATGTCCTTGCCGCCGCGCGCGTAGGCAATGAGGCCGGGCTCGAACTGCTCGACGCGATTGCCATCGGCATCAACGACAGATGGGGCGATGCCTTGCTCGCCCTCGTCGGCGCCGAGCACGATGCCGACCACGCAAGCCTCGGTCTTTTTGCGGACCAACTCGGCCTGGGTCCAATCGTCGAGGTCGCGCAGTGCCCGCATGACGGGCGTGCCCCACGGCACACCGCGCACTTGTGCACGCTGCTTTTCGTAGAGATGGACCACGTCGCCGGCAGGTACTGCCGCACTATCGAGTCTGCGGCGCAATGACACCGCGTGATCGCCGGGATGCTGGGCGAACAGCCAGTAGGCGCGTCGACGGCCGATAGCATCGAACTCGACGCCCTGCAGAATGCGCCCACCATTGGCGAGATCGCCGTTGCGCGTGCCGTCCAGAAGATCGGCTTCGATGATCTGCACCTGCAGCGGGACATCGAGCCCGTCCGTCGCCCGCCGCGGGCGGCGCCGTAGCAACACCTCGCCGGCCTCGACCATCTCGCGGCAGGCCAGCGTCTGCAGGCCGTAGCAATCGAGTTGACCGTCTGCGTCGCACTGGGACGACCAGCTCTCCCACAGCGCATCGGCCTCGCGATCGAGCTTCTCGTTGCCGCTCGCGGCGCGCGGAATGATTCCGGCGCCGACGATATTGTTGACCAGAACCGACACCGCTTTGGCCGCGTGCGGATTGTTGCGCACCAGGTCGCGCATGCGATCGCGCAACAGCGCGCCGGCCATCGCGATCTCGGCGTCAGCCGAAGAGTTTGGCGCCCGCCAACCGTCCGTGCGCCGGCCACGAGCCGCGCCGTCATAGCCGCGCGTCAACACCTCGAAGCTTTGCCGTGCCAGGACACGGCGAACGGCGGCACGAGGGGCGACGGCGCCGATGGCGCGGTCAAGCCAGGTCGCTTGCGCCATCAACGATCGCCGCGGGAAAACCCGGCATAGCCGGCCACCGGCGCTGAAGCCGACGACGCAGCCGCGATTTCGCGCTCGATGGTCCGAATGCGCTTCAAGAGATCGTCGGCCGAGCCGTATTCGACGGTGCGGCCGTCATAGCTCACGCGCAGCGTCCCCGATGCGTAGGCGCGACGGAGTGCGGCCAGCTCGTTATCGGTCCACATCACCTCAGCCATCCTTTATCTACGGCGAGCCAATCGGAGCGGCGCCTGCCGGCTACGCTCGGGGCGCGGGCGAGGACGCCCGCGGTCAGGCCTTGCGCGTCGCTCTGCGCCGAGGTCGCCACACTTTCATCGGGGACCGGCCCGACCTGATCCTCGAGGTCGCGCCATTTCGAATCGGTCCAGCGGTCGGCGCCGGCGATCCAGGCCGCGCCGCGCGCATAGACGCGACAGTCGAGCGCCTCGTTGCGCTCGCGCAGTTTCTGCCACTCAAGCCGACTGAAGCCGCGTTTAGTCCTGACAGTGACGAGCTGCTCGGCGGCGAGCTGCTTGACCCACTCCGCCTCGACGCCGCGCGCCAAGTGAACGAAGCCGGGCGGGAAGGTCGCGCCTTCCACAAGCTCCTCGTCGGTAGGCCGTTCAAGACGCAGGAACCGATAGGTCTCGCTCTTGAAGGTCGCGACCGCGATCGTCCAAAGCCGGGCGCCGCGCCGGAGCTTGCGCCCCGCCTCGGTCACATCCACGAAGGTCGGACCGACCACCGGTGCCGCCCGGTTGAAGCCCTCGACACCCTTGACCGGCGCGACCTGCGCGTGCCCGACCTTGCGCGCCCAGGCGTAAACCGCGGGCGACTCGTAGCCCGTATCGATTGCGAGCTTCGCGAGACCAAGCCGTGCGCCATGCGCGTGGGGCCAGGTGCGATCCAGCAAGCCGCTCAGTTCATCCCAGCTCTCGGCGCGGTCGGGTCCGCCCTCGATCACAAGATGCTCGACCAGCCAGCTTTCAAGGCCGCGACCCCAAGCCCAGATGTCGACTTCGATCCGATCCTTCTGAACGTCCGCACCTGCCGTCAGGAACAGACCGCGGGACGGCACCGTGCCGATCTGCCAGGGCTCGCGACGATCGTAGAGCCGCTGCCAGTCGGGCGCCTCGCCGGTTTCGATCCAGGTCTCGCCGAGGACGCCGTTCTTGAAGCTGCGCTTGGCTTCGTCGGTGGCCTGCGCTGCCTCCCACATGCGCGCGATGTCGGCCCATGAGAACCAGCCGACCGGCGAGTAAAGCGCCGACAAATGAAAACCGATCGTGCCGGGATCGGCCGCTTCCGCGGTCGCTTGCCAATCGCCGGCTGCAAGCATCGCGGTCTTGTGATGCTCCTCGATCACCATCTCGCAAGCCTCGCACTCGTAATGCGCACTCTCCGGTTTTCCCTTGTCCCACCGCAGCCGCTCAAAGCGCAGCCACTGCAGCACCCCGCAATGCGGACACGGCACGAAGAAGCGGCGCTGATCGGATGCCTCGTACTCGCGCTCGATCCGCGAGAAGCCGTGGATCGTCGGGGTCGAGGTCAGGAACGTCTTCGCCCGCCAGGAGAATGTTCGCGTGCGTGCCTCGGCGAGCGCGACGGGATCGCCTTCTTCGTCGGCGGACGGCGGATAGGCATCGACCTCGTCGAGAAACAGGTAGCGCGCCGGCATGGAGCGCAGGCCCACCGCGCTGTTGGCGCCGGTGATGACCAGCAAGCCCGCTGGAAACTCCTTGGACAGGACCGTGTTGCCGGCATCGCGCGAACGCGCCGGCTTCACCCGCTCGCGCAGAGACGGACATTCCTCGACCAGCGGGTCGATGCGTTGCCGGGAGAAGCGCTTGGCGAGCTCGACGGTCGGCTGCACCGCGAGCATCGGCCCCGGCGCATGATGGATGACGTAGCCGATCCAGTTGTTGCCGGATTCGGTCGCGCCGACCTGTGCGGCCTTCATGAACACCACGCGGCGCGCCGGATGGGCCGGCGAGAGCGCATCCATGATGGCGCGCATGTAGGGCGTGCGATCGGTCCGATAACGCCCGGGCTCGGCGGAAGCCCGCGGACTCAAGACCCGATGTCGATCCGCCCATTCCGAAACCGTCAGCGCCGGATCGGGCGTTAGTCCGTCGCGCCATGCCTGCCGAAGCTCGTCGGCGCCGTCGAAGCCGAAGCCGTCATCGGAACTCGGGCCGGATGGCGGCGAGTTCGGCAAGGTGGCCGCGGACATGCGTCTCCAGAAGCTTTTGCATGCGATGCGCTCCGATCTCGACCGGCTGGCCGATCATGTCGCCGCACGAAGCCGACAGCTCGGATGCCATCAATGCTGCGATCCGCGCCGGCCAGTTCGCCCAGGCATCGCGCTCCTCGCGCGCCAGCCGAAACACCAACGCGGTCGCGCGCGCCCGATCAACGAGCTCGCCGCGGCGCTCCTGCAGCTTGAGCCGCGCAAGATGCGCCTTCGCGATCTCGTGCGCGGTGCGCGCCTGCACGAAGGTGACATTGCCGCCCGCCGGCAGCCCCTGCTCCTTGAGCGTCTCGCGCACGGAGCCGACCGCCGCTTCCGCAACCGGCTTGAGCTTCGCGGCGTCGGCCTTGGGCTTCGCTTTCGATTTCGCACGAGCTGGATCGGTCGAACGCTCCCATGATGCGTCGGCCTTCGCCGGATCGATGGTGCCATCCGGCTCCTGCGGCACACGGCCCTGTTTGATCGCGCGCAGCACGGCAACATGGCTGACGCCGCGCTGGCGGGCATAAGCGCGAATGGACAGTCCCATGGCGAAGCCCAGGCCCCCGAAAGCAATCAAATGATCCGATTATCCGCTTGGCTCAGGGCCCAAGCAGCGCATCCATGGGCGGCATCGAATTTTCGGGGACGCCACCATGGACGATTGGACCGGACTCACGCCTGCCGAGATTCGCGCCCGCGTTGCCGCGGCGCGTGAACCCACGCTGCGGAAATTTCTCGCCAACTGCGGGGCGACCGTGCTCCCCGGCGAAACGCTCGAACAAGCCGTCAGGCGCGTGCAACTGGTCATCTTTGGCGCGATCCGGCAGGCCGCCCAGACCGCCCGACCGGGCGAAACCTTCCAGCAATCCATGGATCGCGTGCTGTCGCGCAAGCGCTGATCGGATTCCGCAACCCTACAGGTCAGCCCAGCTCCGATGCGGGGCTCGGGGTCGTAGAAGGGCCGCGATGGTCGCGGCTCGACTACACGAGGAGCCCATCATGGCGCTTTCCGATACCCAACTCGTCGTTCTTTCCGCAGCTTGCCAACGTCCGGATCGATCGGTCTATCCGCTCACGACGAAGCTTCCCGGCGGCGCGGCCGCGAAAGTTCTCGGCAGCCTGCTCAAGCAGAACCTCATCAAGGAGGTTCAGGCCAAGCGCGAGGACACCGTCTGGCGCGAGGACAAGAAGCGCGGACGCCTGACCCTGCGCGCAATGCCCGCCGCTTCCAAGGCACTCGGCATCGACGAAGCCTCCACCGAAGGCGAAGCTGAGACCGCGGCGAACACCGAAGCCAAGCCCGCCCGGTCGGGCAAGTCCGGGAAGAGCAAGCCGAAACCTCGCGGCACGCGCGCCGACAGCAAGCAAGCCAAGCTGATCGAAATGCTGAACGTTCTGTTGGCTGATGAACTGACGGCCATATCCCAGTACATGGTCCATTCCGAGATGTGCGCTAACTGGGGCTACGAGCACCTGCACAAGAAGATCGAAGCCCGGGCCATCCAGGAGATGAAGCATGCGGAAAAGCTGATCAGCCGGATCATCTTCCTGGAGGGAACGCCGCGGGTCGATCGGCTTAACAAGATCAACATCGGCCCGGACGTCCCCACGCAACTCGCCAACGACCTCGAGGCTGAGCATGTCGCCTGGAAAGCGTACAACGATGCCATCCATCTGGCCGGCGAGGTCGGCGACGCCCCCACCCGCAACATGTTGGAGGGGACCGCCCGCGATGAGGACGCTCACATTGACTGGCTTGAGGAGCAGCAGGACCAGATCAAGCAGATCGGCGTCGAACTCTACCTCAGCAACCAGACGAAGGAGTGAGTGTTCGGACGACCGACGGTGTGATCGCGGCACGCGTCCGAAGAG
>JAANMY010004327.1_pt1 | contig 10808 bp, 9 predicted proteins | sample 7279691 | NCBI WGS metagenome assembly JAANMY01 (sample SAMN14094543, study PRJNA606508) | bioreactor metagenome | isolation source: A lab-scale SPAN reactor treating ammonium-rich wastewater day 388 | place: Ireland: Galway | collected 2018-02-07
GTGGGTTGGCGCTGTTGGCACGGATCAGGTCGGCAATGTCTTCAAGGGTCATGCTGGCATCCAACCAGAAATCCCATTGACGTCCGGGCGCCGGCGGGCGGACGTGGGCCAAACACCCTCACTGATCGAGAAAACTCCGCAGCTTCCGGCTCCGGCTGGGATGCTTCAGCTTCCTCAGCGCCTTGGCCTCGATCTGGCGGATCCGCTCGCGCGTCACCGAGAACTGCTGGCCGACCTCCTCGAGGGTGTGGTCGGTGTTCATCCCGATGCCGAAGCGCATGCGCAGCACCCGCTCCTCGCGCGGGGTGAGCGAGGCAAGGACCCGCGTCGTGGTTTCCTTGAGGTTCTCCTGGATGGCGCTGTCGAGCGGCAGGACCGCGTTCTTGTCCTCGATGAAATCGCCGAGCTGCGAATCCTCCTCGTCGCCGATGGGCGTCTCGAGCGAGATCGGTTCCTTGGCGATCTTCATCACCTTGCGGACCTTCTCGAGCGGCATCTGCAGCTTCTCGGCCAGTTCCTCGGGCGTCGGCTCCCGGCCGATCTCGTGCAGCATCTGGCGGCCGGTGCGGACGAGCTTGTTGATCGTCTCGATCATGTGGACGGGAATGCGGATGGTACGCGCCTGGTCGGCGATCGAGCGGGTGATGGCCTGGCGGATCCACCATGTCGCATAGGTCGAGAACTTGTAGCCGCGGCGGTACTCGAACTTGTCCACCGCCTTCATCAGGCCGATGTTGCCCTCCTGGATCAGGTCGAGGAACTGCAGCCCGCGGTTGGTGTACTTCTTGGCGATCGAGATGACGAGGCGGAGGTTGGCCTCGACCATCTCCTTCTTGGCCTGACGGCTTTCCTTCTCGCCCTTCTGCACCTGGTTGACGATGCGGCGGAACTCGAAGATGTCGACGCCGACGTACTGGCCCACCGCGGCCATCTCGGCGCGCAGCTCCTCGACCTTGTCGCGGTGGCGCTCGATCAGCGTCTGCCAGCCCCGGCCGGGCTTCCTGGCCACCCGGTCGAGCCAGCCGGGGTCCAGCTCGTTGCCCTGGTATTCGTCGATGAACTCGCGCCGGTTGATCCGCGCCTGGTCGGCGAGCTTCACCATCGCCGAGTTGATCGACATGATCTTGCGGTTGATGCCGTAGATCTGGTCGACCAGCGCCTCGATGCGGTTGTTGTGCAGGTGCAGCTCGTTCACCAGCTCGACGATCTCGGACCGCAGGGTCTGGTAGACCGCCTCGTCGGCGGCGGGGAAGCGGCCGTCCTCCCGCAGCGTCGCCTGCATCCGCCGGTCCTGGAGTGCGGCCAGTCGGGTGTAGTCGGCAGCGATCCGGTCGAGCGTCTCGAGCACCTTGGGCTTGAGCTGCGCCTCCATCGCGGCGAGCGACATCGCCGAGGCCTCCTCGTCCTCCTCGTCCTCCTCCGAACGCATGATCGGGTTGCCGTCGGCATCCAGTTCGGGCTCGGCCGAGGTGGCGCGGCGCGGCGGCGAGGAAGTCGAGATGTCGATCCCGTCGACCACGCTCGCCGGTTCGGCCTCGTCGGCGTCGAGCGAGCGGCCGAACGTCGCCTCGAGGTCGATCACATCGCGCAGGAGGATGTCCTCGGACAGCAGCTCGTCGCGCCAGATGGTGATCGCATGGAAGGTCAGCGGGCTTTCGCAGAGGCCCGAGATCATCGTGTTGCGGCCGGCCTCGATGCGCTTGGCGATGGCGATCTCGCCCTCGCGCGACAGGAGCTCGACCGAGCCCATCTCGCGCAGGTACATGCGCACCGGGTCGTCGGTCCGGTCGAGTGCCTCGGCCGGCGCGGCGGCGATCGCGACCTCGCGCGAGCCCGACGCCTCGACCAGTTCGCCCGCCGATTCGGGCGCGGCCTCCTCGGTCTCCTCCTCGTCGATGACGTTGATTCCCATCTCCGACAGCATGGCCATGATGTCCTCGATCTGCTCCGACGAGACCTGATCCGAGGGTAGCACCGCGTTGATCTGCGCGTAGGTGATGTACCCGCGCTCCCGCGCCTCCGCGAACAGCCGCTTGATAGCGGTCTGGCTCAGGTCGAGGGTGATGTCGGCGTCCTGTTCCTCGGTCTTGGGCTCGTCGGTGTCCTTGGCGGCCATGGCATCTCCTCGGGGACCGGGTCCGGGGGGACCGATTCTGTGGCGGCGGATGTAGCGATTCCTTCGTGCGAATCACAGATACGGAAAGCACGGCCGGCTATTTCTTCGCTAACGCCCCCCCGCCCAGGAGCGCGGCAAACCGCGCGGCGATCGCCGCCGGGTCGGCGTCCTCGGGCGCCAGCGGCGGCAGCGGCGCGCGGCGCGCGCGGTCGATGGCACGGGCCGCCTCCGACAGCCGCCATGTCACGCCCTCGTCGGCAAGACCGGCAAGGTCGGCCGTGGCGTGGGCTAGCTCAGCGGCATGGGCGCGTTCGGCAGCGAGCCGGGCGAATTCCTCCCTCAGGCAGGCGGCGGCATGTTCGGGGTCGCCGGGGGACCGCACCGTCGGGGCGATGCGAAGATCGGCGCGGCCGGCCAGCCGGGCCAGTGCCGCGGCCGCAGCCGGCGGCAGCGGCCCCTGCCCCGCAGCGATGCCAAGAAGAGCCCCGTGCAGGAGGCGATGGTCGGGTTCCTCGGGCACAAGCGCCTCGAGTTCGGCGGCGAAGCGCGGCACGAGCTCGGGATGCAGCGCCAGCGTGGCAAGGATCAGGCACTCGCGCAGCCGCGCCCCGGCGCCCTCGGGCGCCGCGGCAAGGTAGGACCGGCGGGTGGCCGGCGCCGGCGGCAGCGGCGGCTGGCCGGGCCCGGCGAAGGGATTTGCGCCGCCGCGCGGCGGTCGGCCGCGGGCGGCGGCGGCGCGGGCGGGCCGAAACAGCGCGTCGCGACGCTCGTGCAGCGCCGCGGCGTAGTGGCGGCGCAGATCCGGATCGCCGATCGCGCGCAGCAGGGCGGCAAGCCGGCGGTCGAGCGCCGCGCGGCGCTCGGGGCTGTCAAACGCCTGCCCCTCGGTCTCGCGCCGCCACAGCAGCGCCACCATCGGCTCGGCGGCCTCCAGCACGGGCCGGAAGGCCTCGGCCCCGCCGGAGCGGATCAGGTCGTCGGGGTCCATGCCGCCGGGCAGCAGGGCAAAGCGCAGCCCCTGCCCGGGCCCGATCAGCGGCAGGGCGAGATCGACCAGCCGCAGGGCGGCGCGCAGCCCGGCCGCGTCGCCGTCGAGCGCGACCACCGGCTCGGGCGACAGCGCCCAGGCGAGCGCCAGTTGCTCGGCCGTCACGGCGGTGCCGAGCGGCGCCACCGCGCCCTCGAACCCCGCGCCGGCCAGCGCGATGACGTCCATGTAGCCCTCGGCAAGGATCACCGGCGCGCCCCTCGCCGCCGCTGCCCGGGCTGGGGCGAGGCCGTAGAGCGTCTGGCCCTTCTGGAACAGCGGGGTGTCGGGCGAGTTCAGGTATTTCGGCTCCTGCCCCGGGCGCAGCGCCCGAGCCCCGAAGCCGACCGCGCGGCCGCGCCCGTCGCGGATGGGAAACACCAGCCGGCCGCGGAAATAGTCGTAGGGCGAACGCCCGTCATCGGGCCGGCGGGCAAGCCCGGCCTCGACCAGCAGGTCGACGGCGATGCCGCGGCCGGCCATGGCCTCGACGAGCGCGCGGCCGGAATCGGGCGCATAACCCAGCTCGAAGCGCTCGCGCAGCGCGGGCGCCATGCCGCGCCGGTCGAGGTAATCGCGCGCCGGCCCGCCCTCGCCGGCCGCCAGCCGCAGCCGGAAGAGGCGCACCGCTTCCTCCACCACCTCGGCCAGGGTCGTGCGGCGGGCGGCGCGGGCAGCGGCCCCGGGATCGCGGGACGGGACCGGCAGCCCGGCCTCGCGGGCCAGCGCCTCGACCGCCTCGTGAAACTCCATGCCCTCGGTCTCGCGCAGGAAGCTGACCGCGTCGCCCTTCGCCTGGCAGCCGAAGCAGTAGTAGAAGCCCTTGCGGTCGTCGACGTGGAACGAGGCTGTCCGCTCCTGATGGAACGGACAGGGCGCCCAGAAGTCGCCCTTGGCCTGGTTGGACCGGCGCATGTCCCAGGTCACCCGACGCCCGACGACGCGGGACAGGGGCACTCGCGCGCGCACCTCCTCGAGGAACCCCGGCGGCAGACTCATGGCGCCAATGTGGGGACGGGCGCCGCCCCTGTCCAGCCCCGCCGGGGACTGCGGTCAGAAGCGGTCCTTGCGGCGGCGGAGTTCGGCGAACACCTCGGCGGCCGGCGCGCCCGCCATGCCGATCGCCGCAGCGGCCGCCGGCAGGGCGGCACGCAGGAAGGGGTTGGTCGCGCGCTCGACGTCGAGGGTGACATGTACGCCCTCCGGCCCGGCCGCCCGCGCCGCGGCCAGCCGCGCGTCGACCGCCGCCGCGTTGGCCGGCTCGACACTGCGGGCGAAGGCGGCGTTGGCATCCAGGTAGTCGTGGCCCGAAAGGATGCGGGTGCTGCCCGGCAACGCGGCCAGCCGGCCGAGGCTGGCCCACATCATTGCCATCGTGCCCTCGAACACCCGTCCGCAGCCCATCGCCATCAGGCAGTCGCCGGTGAAGGCGGCGGCGGCCGCGGGGACGTGGTAGGCCAGATGGCCGACGGTGTGGCCCGAGGCGTCGAGCACATCGACCCCGAGGCTTCCGACTGCAAGGCGGTCGCCGGGCGCCACGGCAAGGTCGAGGGGCGGCAGCCGGTGGGCGTCGGCGGCCGCCCCGACCACCCGCGGCCGCGGGCTCGCCCCGGCGACGAGGCCCTCCAGTCCCTGGACGTGGTCGCCGTGGTGGTGCGTCACGAGCACGTCGGTCAGCCGCCAGCCGCGGGCGGCAAGCGCCGCGGCCACCGGCGCCGCCTCGGGCACGTCCACCGCCGCGGTCGCGCCGGTCTGCGGATCGTGCAGCAGGAAGGCGAAGTTGTCCTTCAGGCAGGGGACGACGAGCAGGATCGCGGCCATGGCATTCGGCTCCGTTCGCGGTAATGTCGGGCAAGACTGGGCGAAGCCGGATGCCGGCACAATGCATCTCGACGTGCTCGACCTGCGCAACTTCTACTACCGCACCGGGCTGGGGCGCGCGGTGCAGCGGTCGGTGCGCGAGCCGCTGCTCGAGCTCTGGCCCGAGGCGCGGGGCCAGACGGTGGCCGGCTTCGGCTTCGCCGTACCGCTGCTGCGGCCCTACCTTGGCGAAGCGCGGCGCGTGATCGGGCTGATGCCCGGGCCGCAGGGGGTGATGGCCTGGCCGGCCGACAAGCCCAATGTCAGCGTCCTCTGCGAGGAGACGCAGTGGCCGATCGAGACCGGGCTGATCGACAAGCTGATGGTGATGCACGGGCTCGAGACCTCCGAGCACCCCTCGGCCCTGCTGGAGGAGGCCTGGCGTGCACTCGGCCCCGGCGGGCGGGCGGTCTTCATCGTGCCCAACCGCTCGGGCCTGTGGTCGCGGCGCGAGGCCACGCCCTTCGGCTTTGGCCGGCCCTATTCGCTGTCGCAGCTCGAGACGCAGCTGCGCCGCCACGCCTTCACCCCCGAACGCCACCGCGCGGCGCTGTTCGCACCGCCGTCGCAGCGCCGGTTCTGGCTGCGCACCGGGGCGTTCTGGGAACGGCTGGGCCGGCGCCTGTCGTCCTACTACGCCGGCGGCGTGCTGATCATGGAGGCATCCAAGCAGGTCTACCGCCCGGCCCGTGCGACGTCGCGGGCAAGGGTGCGCAACCCGCTGGAGGTGCTCGACGGCCTGCCCTCGCCGGCACCGCGCGGCAGCGCCCGCGGCCACGCTCCGCCCGCCGGCGTCACGGCTGCCCCGGCGCTTCACACCGTCGCAGGCTGATGCCGCGGCGCAGCGGCGCCTCCCCCGCGCGCGGCTTGGCGGTTGCGGGGTGCGGGAGGCTCTGCTAGAGCGGCGCCGGGTTTCAGGTGCCGGGGGCTTCCGGGCGCCTCGGGTGGCATGTGGTCCATCCGTGGCGCCGATCGTCCGCGGCCTCAGACATCGGAAGGGTGGACGTGACCGAACCGGCTTCGATCTCAGCGGGCATTGCCGCGCGCTACGCCGCGGCCGTCTTCGACCTCGCCGCCGAGTCCGGGGCGATTGCCGCCCTTGAGGCCGACAGCGACGCGCTCGACGCCGCGCTCGACGCATCGGCCGACCTGCGGGCGATGATCGCATCGCCCGTGATCAGCCGCGACGAGCAGGGCCGCGCAATGGCGGCGCTGGCGGCTCGGATGAAGCTGTCGCCGCTGCTTGCCAACACCCTGGGGCTGATGGCCGCCAACCGGCGCCTGTTCGTGCTGCCGCAACTGGTGGCGGCGCTTCGCGCGCGCATTGCCGAAGCCAAGGGCGAGGTGACCGCCGAGGTCACCGCGGCCCGCGCGCTGACGGCCGCGCAGGCCGAGCGCCTTGCGGCCGCGCTGTCGGCACGCGTCGGCAAGACCGTGAAGCTGAAGGCGACCGTCGATGAGGGGCTCATCGGCGGTCTTGTCGTCAAGGTGGGCTCGAAGATGGTCGACACCTCGATCCGCTCGCGCCTTGCCGCACTGCAGAATGCCATGAAAGGGGTCGGATGATGGGTATCCAGGCGGCCGAGATCTCGGCGATCCTCAAGGAGCAGATCAAGAACTTCGGACGCGAGGCCGAGGTTGCCGAGGTGGGCCGGGTGCTGTCGGTGGGCGACGGCATCGCCCGCGTGCACGGGCTCGACAACGTCCAGGCCGGCGAGATGGTCGAGTTCCCCGGCGGCATCCGCGGCATGGCGCTGAACCTCGAGGTGGACAACGTCGGCATCGTGATCTTCGGCGACGACCGCGACATCAAGGAAGGCGACACCGTCAAGCGCACCCAGGCGATCGTCGACGTGCCGGTGGGCGACGGGCTGCTCGGCCGGGTCGTGGACGGGCTCGGCAACCCCATCGACGGCAAGGGCGACATCCGCGCCGCCGAGCGCCGCGTGGCTGACGTCAAGGCGCCGGGGATCATCCCGCGCCGGTCGGTGCACGAGCCGATGGCCACCGGGCTGAAGTCGGTCGATGCCATGATCCCCATCGGAAGGGGCCAGCGTGAACTGATCATCGGCGACCGCCAGACCGGCAAGACGGCGCTCGCGCTCGACACCATCCTAAACCAGAAGGTCTACAACGAGGCCGCCGGCGACGACGAATCGAAGAAGCTCTACTGCGTCTACGTCGCCGTGGGGCAGAAGCGCTCGACGGTCGCGCAATTGGTCAAGAAGCTCGAGGAAGCCGGGGCGATGGGATACACCATCGTCGTTGCCGCCACGGCTTCGGACCCCGCGCCGATGCAGTTCCTCGCGCCCTATGCCGCGACCGCGATGGCCGAGTACTTCCGCGACAACGGCCGCCATGCGCTGATCATCTACGACGACCTGTCCAAGCAGGCGGTCGCCTACCGGCAGATGTCGCTGCTGCTGCGCCGCCCGCCCGGGCGCGAGGCCTATCCGGGCGACGTCTTCTACCTGCATTCGCGACTGCTGGAGCGGGCGGCGAAGCTCAACAAGGATCACGGCGCCGGCTCGCTGACCGCGCTGCCGGTGGTCGAGACCCAGGCCGGTGACATTTCGGCCTACATCCCAACCAACGTCATCTCGATCACCGACGGCCAGATCTTCCTCGAGAGCGAGCTGTTCTACCAGGGCATCCGACCGGCCGTGAACACCGGCCTCAGCGTGTCGCGCGTGGGCTCGGCGGCGCAGACCGCGGCGATGAAGTCGGTCGCGGGCGCGGTGAAGCTGGAACTGGCGCAGTATCGCGAGATGGCGGCCTTCGCCCAGTTCGGCTCCGACCTCGACGCCGCGACCCAGCGCCTGCTGAACCGCGGCGCGCGGCTCACCGAGCTGATGAAGCAGCCGCAGTACTCGCCGCTGACCAACGCCGAGATCGTCTGCGTCATCTTCTCCGGCACCAAGGGCTATCTCGACAAGCTGGCGGTGCGGGACGTCGGCCGGTTCGAGGCCGGGCTGCTGCGCCACCTGCGCACCAAGCACAGGGCGCTCTTGGACGACATCACCGGGAACGACCGCAAGGTGGCGGGCGAACTCGAGCAGAAGATCCGCGCGGCCATCGACGAATACGCCAAGGACTTCGCCTGAGGGCGGTCCCCCTCACCGGCCACAGCGCGGGGACAGGTAGATGCCAAGCCTCAAGGCACTGAAGAACCGTATCGTCAGCGTCAGGAACACGCGGAAGATCACCAAGGCGATGCAGATGGTCGCCGCGGCAAAGCTGCGCCGCGCCCAGGAAGCGGCGGTGGCCGCCCGGCCCTATGCCGAGCGAATGAACGCCGTCATCGGCGGGCTTGCGGCGGCGGCGGCAGGATCGGACGCGGCGCCGCGGCTGCTGCGCGGCACCGGGCAGGACCGCGTCCACCTGCTCGTGGTCATGACCTCCGAGCGCGGGCTCTGCGGCGGCTTCAACTCTTCGATCGTGCGGCTGGCCCGCGCCCGGGCGGCCGAGCTGCTGATGCAGGGCAAGACGGTGAAGTTCCTCACCGTCGGCAAGAAGGGACGCGAGCAGCTGAAGCGCGACCATGCCGACCGCTTCGTCGGCCACATAGACCTCAGCGACGTCCGCCGCGTCGGCTACGCCAACGCCAGGGCCGTGGCCGAGGACGTGCTCGCCCGCTTCGAGGCGGGCGAGTTCGACGTCGCGACGATCTTCTTCAACCGCTTCAGGTCGGTCATCAGCCAGGAGCCGACGGCCCAGCAGGTGATCCCTGCCGCCTGGGAGGCCGCGGGCGATCGCGGGCTTTACGACTACGAGCCCTCTGAGGAGGCGATCCTTGCCGACCTTCTGCCGCGCGGCATCGCCACCCGGCTGTTCACGGCGCTGCTGGAGAACGCGGCCTCCGAACAGGGCGCGCGGATGACGGCGATGGACAACGCCACCCGCAACGCGGGCGACATGATCGATCGGCTGACGATCCAGTACAACCGCTCGCGCCAGGCGGCGATCACCAAGGAACTGATCGAGATCATCTCGGGCGCGGAGGCGCTCTGATGCGCAGCGCCGAGTTCGAGAAGTGGGCATCCGGCGCCGGTGGTCTCAACGCCGCGTCGGCGCGTTCCTACGTCAGCTATCTCGCGTCCGTCGAGCAATCATATGGGATCGACCTCGATCGAGACTGGAGTTCCACGCGACTGACCGTTGTCCGGTCCCGGCTCGATCAGGATGGGGCGCTCAACAGGAATACCCAGCGAAACCGAATGTCGGCGCTGGCGAAGTACGAAGATTTCTGCACGGCTACGCGCCGCTGATAACCGGAGACACCACATGGCCAAAGCAAGAGGCAAAGTCACCCAGGTGATCGGCGCCGTCGTCGACGTGCAGTTCGACGGCGCGCTGCCGGCGATCCTGAACGCGCTCGAGACCGACAACAACGGCAAGCGGCTGGTGCTCGAGGTCGCCCAGCACCTCGGCGAGAACACGGTGCGCTGCATCGCCATGGACGCCACGGAAGGCCTTGTCCGCGGCCAGCCGGTCAGCGACACGGGCGGGCCCATCGCGGTGCCGGTGGGCGATGCCACGCTGGGGCGCATCCTGAACGTCGTCGGCGAACCGATCGACGAGAAGGGCCCGGTACCGGCCACCGAGAAGCGCACCATCCACCAGCCCGCGCCCGAGTTCGCGGCGCAGTCGACCGAAAGCCAGGTGCTCGTGACCGGCATCAAGGTGATCGACCTGCTCGCGCCCTACGCCAAGGGTGGCAAGATCGGCCTCTTTGGCGGTGCCGGGGTGGGCAAGACCGTGCTCATCCAGGAACTGATCAACAACATCGCCAAGGTGCACTCCGGCTATTCGGTGTTCGCCGGCGTGGGCGAGCGCACCCGCGAGGGCAACGACCTCTACCACGAGTTCATCGAATCGGGCGTCATCAACATCGACAAGCTCGAGGAATCGAAGGTCGCGCTCGTCTACGGCCAGATGAACGAGCCGCCGGGCGCCCGCGCCCGGGTGGCGCTGACCGGCCTGACGCTGGCCGAGCAGTTCCGCGACCAGTCGGGCACGGACGTTCTGTTCTTCGTCGACAACATCTTCCGCTTCACCCAGGCGGGCTCGGAAGTGTCGGCGCTCCTTGGCCGCATCCCCTCGGCGGTGGGCTACCAGCCGACGCTCGCCACCGACATGGGCGCCCTGCAGGAGCGCATCACCTCGACGAAGAACGGCTCGATCACCTCGGTGCAGGCGATCTACGTGCCGGCCGACGACCTGACCGACCCCGCGCCGGCGACCTCCTTCGCGCACCTCGACGCGACCACGGTGCTCTCGCGCGCGATCTCGGAGCTCGGCATCTACCCCGCCGTGGACCCGCTCGATTCGACCTCGCGCATCCTTGACCCGCAGGTCGTGGGCGAGGAGCATTACCAGGTCGCCCGGTCAGTGCAGCAGATTCTCCAGCGCTACAAGGCGCTGCAGGACATCATCGCAATCCTCGGGATGGACGAGCTTTCCGAGGAGGACAAGCTGACCGTGGCGCGGGCGCGGAAGATCCAGCGCTTCCTCTCGCAGCCCTTCGACGTGGCACAAGTGTTCACCGGCTCGCCCGGCGTGCAGGTACCTCTCGAGAAGACCATCGCCAGCTTCAAGGCGGTGGTGAACGGCGAATACGACCATCTGCCCGAGGCTGCCTTCTACATGGTCGGCGACATCGAGCAGGTTGTCGCGAAGGCCGAGCGGCTCGCAGCCGCGGCCTGAGGAGGGCGCGATGGCCGGCACGATGAAGTTCGACCTCGTCAGCCCCGAGCGGCGCCTCGCCTCGGCCGAGGCGACCGAGGTGATGATCCCGGGCGCGGC
>JAANMY010004336.1_pt1 | contig 10780 bp, 7 predicted proteins | sample 7279691 | NCBI WGS metagenome assembly JAANMY01 (sample SAMN14094543, study PRJNA606508) | bioreactor metagenome | isolation source: A lab-scale SPAN reactor treating ammonium-rich wastewater day 388 | place: Ireland: Galway | collected 2018-02-07
CGGCCGCGCGTTAATTTGGAAAGTTACTATCCATCAAGGAGATTTGCCATGAAGAACAGAATTCGAAGCTATGTTCGCCCCCTGGGCCTGGTGGCCGCGCTGCTGCTGCTCCTGCTGGCGGCCGGCGTGGCCCTGGCCGCCGGCAATATCGACGCCACCGACAAATGGGCCTGGGGTACGAATATCGGCTGGCTCAACTTCAACGACACCAACGGCGGCGTCACCGTCTACGCCGACCATCTGGAAGGCGATGTCTGGGCGGAGAATGTGGGGTGGATCCGGTTGGGCGGCAGTGAAGGCGGCGGCTCGCCTGATTATTATGCCAACACCAGCAAGGAGACCTATGGGGTGAACAACGACGGTAACGGTGTTCTCTCCGGCTATGCCTGGGGTACGAATGTGGGCTGGATCAAATTCAATCCCACCCACGGCGGCGTGACCATCGACAGCAGCACCGGCGAGTTCGACGGCTACGCCTGGGGCGAAAACATCGGTTGGATCAGCTTCAAGAACACAAGCGGCAATGCCTACAACGTCGTCACCACCTGGACCGGCTCAGCGGCCACTGCCACCGCCGTAGACGACTGGTTCTGGCAAAACCCCTTGCCCCAAGGAAACCTCCTCCGTGGCATAACCTGCCCGTCGGCCAATCTGTGCAAGGCCCTGGGGGATGGGGGTACAATCCTCTCTTGGGATGGCAGCGTGTGGAGTGCAGACGACTCCGGCACGACAACCTTCCTCTACGACGTAACCTGCCCGTCGGCCAATCTGTGCAAGGCCGTGGGGAGTGGCGGCACAATCCTCTCTTGGGATGGCAGCGTGTGGAGCGCAGACAACTCCGGCACATCCACATCGCTCCACGGTGTGGCCTGTTCGTCGGCCACTCTATGCAAGGCTGTGGGGGAGGCTGTGGGGGAGAGCGGAACAATTCTCTCCTGGGATGGCAGCGTGTGGAGCGTCGACGCCTCCAACACTTCGGAGTGGATTAACGGCGTGGACTGCCCGTCGGCCAATCTGTGTAAGGCCGTGGGGGGTAGCGGCACAATCCTCTCTTGGGATGGCAGCGTGTGGAGTGCAGACGATTCCGGCACAACTGAATTTATGGCAGATGTGGCCTGCCCGTCTGCCAATCTGTGTAAGGCAGTGGGGCTAAACAACACAATCCTCTCTTGGGATGGCACCAATTGGAGCAGTGAATCCTCCCCTGTTCTCAACGGTTCGTTCGAGAGGGTGGACTGCCAATCGGAAGGTCTGTGCAAAGCCGTGGGGGGTAATGGCACTATTGTCTCCTGGGATGGGAACAATTGGAACGACGACTCCTACAGCGGATTGTACGGCGAATCTCTGGTGTGGCTTTACGGCGCGGCCTGCCCATCGTCCAACCTATGCAAGGCCGTGGGGGACGGCGGCACAATCCTCTCCTGGGATGGCAATGTGTGGACGGCCGACAGCTTCTTTCATACGTCAAACGACCTGAAGGGCGTGGCCTGCCCATCGCCTACCCTGTGCAAGGCCGTGGGGAGCGGCGGCACGATCCTCTCCTGGGATGGCAGCGTGTGGAGCGCTGACGACGCCGGCACATCCACGTTGCTCCGCGGTGTGTCCTGTTCGTCGGCCAGTCTGTGCAAGGCAGTAGGGGGCGGCACAATCCTCTCCTGGGATGGCGATGTGTGGAGCGCAGACGACTTCGGTATGGGCACAGGAGAGGGTCGATCCGAGCGTCCATCAGAGGGTCCACCAGAGGGTCCGCCAGGGGGAATCAACCTGAATAGCGTGGCGTGCCCATCGTCCAGTTTGTGCAAGGCGGTGGGAGATAACGGTACAGTCCTCTCCTGGAATGGTAGCAGTTGGAGCGCCGACAATTCCGGCACGACAAACTCACTCTACGGCGTGGCCTGCCCGTCGGCCAGCCGGTGCAAGGCCGTGGGAGCAGAGGGTACGATCCTCTCTTGGGATGAAAATAGCTGGAGCGTAGAAGACGGTGGCACATCACAGGATCTTCGCAGTGTAGCTTGTCCGTCAACCAACTTATGCAAGGCTGTAGGCAACGGCGGTGCAATCTTCTCCTGGGATGGCAGCAGTTGGAGCGGAGATGCCGCTGGCGGTGAAGAGGGGGATGACTTTTTTGGCGTGACCTGCCAGTCGGCTGATCTGTGTAAAGCTGTGGGAGATAGCGGCACAATCCTCTCCTGGGATGGCAGCAGTTGGAAAATCGACAACTCCGGTGCGAGGAAGACTCTCTATGGTATAGACTGTGGGTCGGCCACGCTCTGCAAAGCTGTGGGACGTGACGGTACGATTTTGGGGATGGTATACCAAAGTTTAACCGACGTCTCGGCCGGTTTTTCTCTGGACATCTTCAATGACAGTGGCTGTCTGGTAGAACTGAACGTCACAGAAACTGCCAGCAACCATCCCAACGCAGTCCCTGCTCTACAGACGGGGCGCTATTGGACCCTGAGTTCTGGTAGCTGTACCAGCGGTTTCAGCGGCTCTCTCATCCTGCCCACCAGCCTGACCCCGGATGCCAACGACAAAATCTGCCGCTATACAGGCAGTAGCTGGGATTGCGCGTCCAACGGCTTTACTGCCAGTACAGTAACCCGCACCGGCATCACCGGCTTCTCCGATTGGGCAGTGGGAGACAACGCAAGCCCCACCGCGGTCACCATCGCCGACTTTCGCGGCCAGGCGGTCTGGGGCAGCGGCCCCGTCCTGCACTGGCAGACCGCCGACGAGATGGCGCTCTCCGGCTTCCACATCTGGCGGGGCAGCCCAGCCCAGGCCGAAACCCGGCTGACCGACCAACTGATCGGGGCCAGCGGCGCGCTCACCGGCAGCGAATATACCTGGCAGGACGCCGCGCCCCTGGCCTGGGGGCAGCGCCTGCACTACTGGCTGGAAGCCGTGGAAGCCGACGGCAGCAGCAGCTTCACCGGTCCCGTGGAAGTGGTGGGCATCGGCAAACTCTTCCTGCCCAGTGTGGGACGGTAGGGGAGAAGGGAGGATGGGATGATGGGAGGCGGCAGTCCATCATCCCATCATCCCACACCCCCCATCGCCCTGCCGCCAATCTCCAATCTAATCACCAATCACCAAACCACGAAAGGTTCACACCCATGCAATCCCAACAACCCATCGAAGTCACCCAGCCCCAGACCGCCGACACAACATCCCAGACCGCAGAACGCCTGCCCTGGAGCGAGCCGATCCTGCAGAAGATGCCCCTGGACCAGACCGCGGGCAAGTCAGGAACCGGGGGCGACGCTTCGGTGGCTTCCTCCTGAGCAGCGCGCAGAAAGTGGCAACCCAGAGAGTTTGCAGATGATACCCGCTCTCCTCCACCCAATCCACATTCTTCTGCTCCTGGCCCTGCTGACCCTGCTGCCCGGCAGGGCCGGGATGCAGGCGGCTGGTCTGCCCGGCGCGGACCAGCCGCCTGCCCCCCTGCGGGTGGAGGTGCTCAGCCCCCAGCCTGTGCTGGCCGCAACGACGACGGCAACGGGCACCTTCGTGGCTGTCCAGATGGCCGGGTGGCCCAGGGGCGGGCCGCCCGGCGCGCCGGATCTGCCCCGCTACACCCGGCTCATCGCCCTGCCCCCGGGCGCCACGGCGGCTGTGCGGGTGGTGGAGCAGCAGAGCCGCTCCCTGCCCCTGGCCTCCCCGCCCCTGCCCAACCCCACCCCCAGCCTGGCCGGGGACGACGCACAGGGGCTGCCCGTCCTCGGCCCGGCCCGCTACGACCCTCACCCGGCCTACTATCAGAAACCTCTCTACCCGGACCGTCTGGCCTGGCTCGACGCCCCCTTCGACTGGCGGGGGCTGCGGGTGGCCCGGCTGACCGTCGCGCCCCTCCAGTTCGACCCGGTCCACACTCAACTGCTCTACCACAGCCGCCTGCTGGTGGAGGTGACCTTTCAGCCCGGCCCACCCCGCCAGGCCGCCGCTCCCCCGCCGGACCCGCTCTTCGACGCAACCGTCCGCTCCCTCCTGCTCAACGGCGATGAGGCCCTGACCTGGCGTTCCGCGCCCCTGCCCGCGCCCCGCCCCCGCCTGGCCGAGACCCAGCCCTGGCTCAAAATCAGCGTCCGCTGGAGCGGCCCCCACCTCCTCACCTGCGCCCATCTGGCCCAGGCCGGGGTCGACCTGGCCTCCCTGGATCTGGCGACAGTGCGGCTCTTTGCCGGGCGGCGGGACGGGCCAGAGATCGCCCTGAAAATCGAAGACGGGGGCCAAAGCGCCCCCTGCGACGGCGACGACCGCCTCCTCTTCTGGGTTGGAGATGACCAGAACGCAGATTTCACAGAGGAGGCAGATTCTCGCAGACCTCCAATCCGCACAAATCCGCCCAAACCCTTCGACCGGGCTTCGACCCTACGACAGGGTTTCGACAGGCTCAACCCGCCAGCTCAGGAGAGCGCAGGCTCAACCGACCAGATCAGGACGCCGCCGTGCAAATCCGTGGACATCCGTGACAATCCGTGTCCCTTTTTCGGTTCAGAAGCGGGTGACAGTCGCTACTCGCATCTGGCCGTCTACTGGCTCACCTACGGCGGGGCAGCAGGACGGCGCATGGCAGAGCGCCCCGCCCTGAGCAGCGGCGCGCCCGTCACCGCCAGCGCGGCCCTGCTCACCCTGGCCGAGAAGCGCTTCTACCAGCCCCAGTTGCCCCGGGAAGAGGGCTACGAGCACTGGTTCTGGCGTATGCACAGCACCAACCGCCCCTACTGGCCCGCCAGCCGCGCCTACACCCTCAGCCTGGAGAGCGGCGTGACGGCCCGCTCTCTGACCGTCGCCCTGGCCGGGGACGCCAACAGCCACCGCACCCGCTTCTTCGCCAACGGTCTGCCCCTGGGCGAAGTGACGTGGCGCGGCGCGGTCGCCTACACCCCCACCCTCTCCCTGCCCGCCGGCGCCCTGACCCCGGGCGCCAATGTCATCACCATCACCGAAGCCGCGGCTGGCCCCAGCCTGGTGGCCGTGCAGAGCATCGCCATCGGGCTGGAGCGTCCCCTGCGCGCCCTGGACAACCGGCTGGATTTTGCCGCACCCGGGCCGGGGAGCTGGCGCTTCCAGGCCGACGGCTTCGACGACCCACCCGGGCTGCTCTGGGATGTGAGCGACCCCTACGCGCCGGTCGTCATCACCGGCTTTACCCTCGGCTCTCTCCCCCCCGACGGGCTGAGCTTTGGCGATGAAACCGGCGCGCCAGCCCGCTACGTGGCCGCGGGCCTATCCGCGCTCCTCAGCCCGGCCGCGCTGGATCCCTACACCCCCTCCCATCTGGACGACCCGGCCAACGGGGCCGACTATCTGCTCATCGCCCCGGCCTCCCTGCTCCCGGCCCTGACGCCCCTGGCCGCATGGCGGACCGGCCAGGGGCTGCGGGTAAAAGTGGTGGACGCCCAGACCATCTACGACGACTTTGGCCGCGGGCTGCCCGAACCCCCAGCCATCCGCGCCTTTCTGGCCTACGCCTATCACAACTGGCAGCCCCCCGCGCCCCTCTACGTTCTGCTGGTGGGCGACGGCCACTACGACCCCAAAGGCTACTGCCTGGCACCGGGGGAGTGCGACAACGGGCGGGTGACGCCGCCGGGGGCCAATCTGCTGCCGCCCAATCTGGAGCTGGTGGACCCCTGGCTGGGCGAGACCGCGGCCGACAACCGGTTGGCGATCTTCGACCCGGCCAACCCCCTGCCCCAGATGGCGGTGGGGCGGTTGCCCGCGGCCAGCGCCGAGGAGACCGCCGCCCTGGTGACGAAGATTCTGGCCTACGAGCAGCAGCCCGGCAACGAAGCCTGGCGCAGCCGTCTGGCCTTTGTGGCCGACAACGCCTTCGACGCCCAGGGCAAGCCGGACCCCGCCGGCAACTTCTGGCAGCTTTCCGACCGCATAGCCGACGACCCGACCCTGACCCGCCCCGGCTTCAGCGCTGAGCGCTACTATCTGAACATCTGCGATCCCCAGGGCTATCCTCACTGCGCCCTGGCCGACCCGCCCTATACGCCCTACACCGGCGGGCCTGCCATCACCGATGGGCTGGCAGCGGCCTTCAACAGCGGCCACTTTCTGGTCAATTACATCGGCCACGGCCGGATTGCGGGCTGGGGCGGCGCGCCTTCTATGCTGGATGTGAAGGATCTGACCCGGCTGAGCAACCGGGAGCGGCTGCCGCTGATTCTGGATATGACCTGCTACACAGGCTATTACCAACGGCCCGATCTGGCCCTCGCTTCGCTGGCCGAGTCCCTGGTGCGCAAGCCCGACGGCGGCGCCATCGCCGCCTGGTCCTCCACTGGGCTGGGGCTGGTCGACGGTCACGACCTGCTGAATGGGGGCTTTCTGCAGGCGCTGATGCAGGGGGGTGTGCGCCGGGCCGGGCTGGCCGCACTGGCCGGGCTGGCCAGCCTCTACGTCCAGGGCGGCGGCGCCCATCTGGAGAATATCGATACCTTCCTGCTGCTGGGCGACCCGGCCCTGCGTCTAGCCCTGCCCGGCGACGGGCAGATATATCTGCCGCTGATAACTGACAGCGAATAGGAGGAGGGCGCGAATCGGCGCTCAATAAACGCGGGACGCTGATGACGCTGATCTGAATTGATCTGCGCTGATAAAATTTGTGACAATCATCTGTTTCAGTGCAAATCAGCGTCCACCTATCATCACCAAAGGAGTCATCCAATGTCACACCCACCGATTACATTGAAGAGCGTTATCGCCCGCCAGGGCGCGCCCCTGGAAGCAGAGGTAGACGGCGAAGTCGTCCTGCTGGGGTTGGAACAGGAAGCCTACTACGGGCTGGCCGGCGCGGCCCAGGCCATCTGGCAGGCCATCGCCCGGCCTGTCTCTGTGCAGGATATCTGCGCCGATCTGACCCGCCGCTATGCGGTAGAGCCGGCTCTCTGCGCCGCCCAGACCTGCCGCTTTCTGGAAAGCCTGCGCCGGGAAGGGTTGGCGGTGGTGGTCCAGTGAACGCTCTCTGTGGCCTTCTGCATCTGGACGGCGCGCCGGCGGACCCGGCCCACCTCCGACGTATGACGACAGCCCTGGCCGACGGTCGCACCGGGCCGCGCCTCTGCTGGCAGGGTGGACCGGTAGCCCTGGCCTGCCTGGACGGGGAAACCCGCCGCGAGGAGCGTCCCCCGCAGCCGGTCTGGGACGAGACAAGCGGAGTCGGCCTGGTCGCTGGGTCCCGGCTCATCAACCGGGGGGAGCTCCACAGCCAACTGGCCGCCCACCTGCCCCTGCCGGACAGCCCCAGCGAGGCTTACCTGTTGCGGGCCGCCTGGCAGGTGTGGGGCGTGGAATGCGCCCATCGCCTGGACGGGGACTGGCACTTCGTCCTCTGGGACGCCCCAGCCCGGCGGCTCTTTCTGGCCCGCAGCCACGCGGGGTGCAGCGCTCTCTACTACCGGCAGCTGGGCAACACCCTTCTCTTCGCCTCCACCCAGAAACCCCTCATCGGGCTGGCCGGGCTGGCCGACCGCCCCAATCTGGCGCGCATGGCCGAGATTCTCTGCCCCGACGCGGAAGATGGAGCAACCACCGGCTACGTCGATGTGCTGCGTCTGCCCCCGGCCCATTGGATGGTCGTCGATGGGGGGGGCGTCCACATCCGGCGCTACTGGTTTCCCGAAGATATGGCGGAGGAACGGCTGGAGAGCGATAACGCCTACGCCGAGAAGCTGCTCTGCCTGCTGGGGCGGGCGGTGGAGCGCCGTGTCGCCTGCCAGGGGGAAGTGGGAATCTCTCTGAGCGGCGGGCTGGATTCGGGCGGGGTGGCGGCCCTGGCCGCGCCGTCCCTGGCCGCCGGGAACAGGCGGCTGGCCGCCTTTACATCCGTACCCTTTGGCCCACCCGCAGCGTCTCTGGCCCGCCAGGGACCCACCGACGAGAGCGGGCTGGCCGCCGCGGTTGCTACCCACATCGGCAACATCGACCTGCGCCCGGTGACAGCCGAACGGATCACCCCCCTGGCCGGCATCGAGTGGGCCTTGCGGGTTCACGACGAGCCGAGCCACCCCGCGGGCAACTGCTACTGGCTGTGGGCCGTGCAACAGGCCGCCCAAAGCCAGGGGGTGGGGGTGCTGCTGACGGGCACCGCAGGCAACAATACCCTCTCCTGGACGGGGCTGCCCCCGGACTTGACGCCTCTGCTCTGGCCCTGGCGCTGGGCAGAGATGGCCGACGCGCTGGCCGCTCTGCGCGGCCGCAGCCACGCCGGGTTGGGTAGGCTGCTGCTGGCCGGGATCGCTCGTCCCCTGGCCCGCTCCCTGCGCGATGGGCTGGCAGGTCCGCGGCCCGGCCCGTCTGCCCTCTCACCGGTGCCCATGCGCTTTTGGCAGAGGGTTGGGATGCCGGGGGTGTTGGAAAGCCTGGAGAAGGAACAGGAGAAGGAGGATCCCCGCCGCTTTCACTGGCGCTCCTTTGGGCCGGGGGTCTCTTCCCTGGGCGCGCGGCAATACCAGACGGGTTGGGAGAGCGGTCTTGACCTGCTGGACCCCACCGGGGATCGGGCGCTGGTGGAGTTCTGCGCCACTGTGCCCGCCGAGCAGTTCCACAGCGGCGTCCAGGATCGCCGGCTCATGCGCCGGGCACTGGCCGGTCTGCTGCCCGAGGCCGTGCGCTTGCAGCGGGGCCGGGGACGCCAGGCCGCGGACCTGGGCTACCGGGTGGCGGCCAGCCAGGGCGAAATAGCCGACGCCCTGGCCCGGCTGGGGCGACACCCCCTGGCCGCCGAAGCCCTGGACCTGCCCCGGATGGAGCGTCTGCTCCAACAGGCCGTGGCGGACCCCATCGCCGTCAGCCAGCAGGCGTGCAGCCTGCTCCTCCTGCGCGGGGTGATGATCGGTCTCTTTCTCAGCCGCTTCTGACCCCGCAGGGCGGATTGCCAATCCGCCCACAGCGGACGGAATACCATTCCGTCCTACAAAGATCGGTGTTCTTATGACTCTCTACCGCGCTTTTGGTCTGACCATTGACTCCGCCCTGGAACTGCCGGAACTGCCCATCGCCGCCGGACCTGCCGACGTGACTATCCGCTTTGGCCCTACGCCCCCGCAACTTGAGAAGCCCGCCATTTGCCGGGTTCTCTACCAGGCTCAGGGCGACCGCTGGCTGATGGATGGCGGGCGCATCGTCCCGGCCCGCTTTCTGGTGCAGGGCGGGCAGGAAGTGGTGGTGGAGCAGACCGGCCCTGTGGATGCGTCGGTGCTGCGTCTCTTTCTGCTTGGCTCGTGTATGGGGGCGCTGCTGCTGCAACGGGGCGTAATGCCCCTGCACGGCAACGCGCTGGCGGGCAGCCGGGGCGCGGCCGTCCTCACTGGCTCTGTGGGCGCGGGCAAATCCACTCTCAGCCTGGCTCTGCTGCAACGCGGCCACCGTCTTCTGGCCGACGACATCAGCGCGGTCTATCGGGACCCGGCGGGCAGACCCCAGGTCTCCTCCGGTTTCCCCCGGGTCAAGCTGTGGGCCGACAGTTGCGCGCTGCTGGATGTGGAGACCGCCGGGCTGGAGCGCATTCGACCCGAATTGGAGAAATACCATTTCCCGCTCAACGGCGCGTTCGCCCCTCAGCCCCTGCCCCTGGATACTGTCTACGTGCTGCTGCCTGGCCCGTGGGACGCGCCCAGAGTAGAGGAATTGCACGGCGCGGCCAAAGTGCGCGAGTTGCAGGCCCAGTTGTACAAAGTGCTCTTTGCCGAGGGGCTGCGCATCTGGCCCTGGCTCTTCGCCCACAGCAGCGCGGTGGCGGCCCACATCCGTCTCTGTACGGTGCGCCGCCCCCAGAACCCCGTATATCTGCCCCACCTGGTCGATCTCATTGCGGAGGATATGGCGCGATGAGTATCCTCTGGTTGGCCTCCTATCCCAAGTCGGGCAATACGTGGCTGCGGGTCTTTCTCACCAACTATCTGCGCGACGGGGATGAACCGGCCTGTATCAACGATCTTGACGCCATGCAAATCGTCACCAGCCGGGAACTCTTCGACACATTTTGCGGCGGCGAGTCGTCGGATATGACCGGCGACGAAATTGACGGGTTGCGACCGGATGTCTACACTTTGCTGGCGGCTACACAGCCACAGAGTGGCTTTCACAAAGTCCACGACGCCTATCGGCTGTTGCCTGATGGCCGCCCCCTCTTCCCGGACGCAGCCAGCAGGGGTGCGATTTACATAGCGCGCAACCCCCTGGCCGTGGCGGTCTCTATGCGCTATCACTTCAACGATAGCTCCTATGACGAAAGCATTCAGCGGCTCAACACCGCGACCTGGCTCAGCAGCCGCACGGACAGGATAGTTCCGCAACTGCGCCACTATCTCGGCTCCTGGAGCGAACACGTCGCAAGCTGGCTGGACGCGCCCAAAAGTTTTCCCGTCCATCTGGTCCGCTACGAAGACCTGCTGGACAGCCCGGCAGAGAGCTTCGCAGCCATCCTGGGCTTTGCCGGTCTGCCGCTAGAGGAGGATCGTCTGGCAAAAGCCATTCGTTTTTCGTCCTTTGCCAGCTTGCAAGCACAGGAACGCAGCCAGGGCTTTGCCGAACGGGCCGGGCAGGGCGCGCTCTTTTTCCGCCGGGGTGCGGCCAATGGCTGGCAAGAGGAACTGAGCGCAGCCCAGGTAAATAGAGTCCTCGCTGCCCACGGACCGATGATGCGGCGTCTTGGCTATTGGGGACAGCCATCCAGCGTTCCCCATTCAACACCGATCCCCCGTCGCCCGTGGCAACCCCGACGCCCCAGGTCCAGGAGCAAGTAGCCTTCTCCACACCCACG
>JAANMY010004337.1_pt1 | contig 10778 bp, 12 predicted proteins | sample 7279691 | NCBI WGS metagenome assembly JAANMY01 (sample SAMN14094543, study PRJNA606508) | bioreactor metagenome | isolation source: A lab-scale SPAN reactor treating ammonium-rich wastewater day 388 | place: Ireland: Galway | collected 2018-02-07
GACCTGCGCCTGGGCTGGAAATTCGATCCCGCATGGAAGCTGCAACTCGCGGTGGAGAACGTCTTCGACCGGAAGTTCGAGACCGCCGCCTTCTTCAACCAGCCGGGCGGCACCTGGCTGCTGACCCTGCGCTACCGCGGCCTCTGAGCCGGCATCCCAAGGAGACATCGCCATGAACATCGAGACCCTTCGCAAGCAGCTCCCTGTTGCCGCCGCCCTGGTGCTGGCGATGACGCTCACGCGCTTCCACCACATCGGCAGCGTGCTGCACCTGCAGGATGCCTCGATGGCGGTGTTCTTCCTGGGCGGCCTGTTCCTGCGCCGCCATGCGGCCTTTGCCGGCTACCTGCTGCTGGCGGTGGTGATCGACTACATCGCCGTCAGCCTGCGCGGGCTGAGTTTCTTCGAGGCCTATTGCGTGACGCCGAGCTATGGCTTCCTGCTGCTGGCCTACGCCGCGCTGTGGTACGCCGGCCGCCTCTATGCCCCGCGCCTGCGCCTGGAAGAGAAGTCGCTGGCGGGTGCGCTGGGCGTGGGCCTGGTGGCCGCGACGGTGTCGTTCCTGATCTCCAACGGCGCGTTCTACTGGCTCGGCGGCCGCTATGCCGAACCGCACTTCGCCGAGTACATCAGCCGCGTCGGCCAGTGGGGCCCGCTGTTCGTGCGGGTGACGATGACCTACATCGTGGCCGGCCTGGCCGCGTATGCGGGCGTGATGGCGCTTCGCCGCGGCGACCGCGCCCGCATCGCGCGGGCCTGAGCCATGCGCGACGACCCTCTGACGCCCGACGAGCGCTACCGCGAACGCGCGCGGCGCAAGAAGGAACTGGTCGACCGCCGCATCGCCAAGGCCACGATCGACCGCGGCGTGGTGGTGGTCAACACCGGCAACGGCAAGGGCAAGAGTTCATCGGGCTTCGGCATGCTGGCGCGCTCGCTCGGCCATGGCTTCCGCTGCGGCGTGGTGCAGTTCATCAAGGGCAGTTTCTCGACGGGCGAGGAAGCGTTCTTCCGCCGTTTCGAGCCCGATGAGCTCGCCTACCACGTGATGGGCGACGGCTTCACCTGGGAGACGCAGGACCGCGAGCGCGACATCGCGTCCGCGCAGGCCGCGTGGTTCACGGCGAAGGCGGTGCTGGCCGACGAAAGTTTCGACTTCGTGCTGCTGGACGAACTCAACATCGCGCTGGTCAAGGAATACATCGACGTGGCCGATGTCGTCGCGGCACTCGCCGCGCGGCCCGAACGCCAGCACGTCGTCATCACCGGGCGCGGCGCACCGGATGCGCTCGTCGAGGCCGCCGACACGGTGACCGAGATGCGCCTGGTCAAGCACGCCTTCAAGGCCGGGATCATGGCGCAGAAGGGCATCGAGCTGTAAGCGATGGTCGCGCTGGGCATGCTCGCCGCGGTGCTGCTGGACGCGTTGTTCGGCGAGCCGCGGCGTGCGCATCCGCTGGTGGCGTTCGGCGGCCTGGCATCCCGCATCGAACACCTGTTGCATGGCGACGCGCGCTGGCGCGGCGTGCTGGCGTGGATGCTCGCGGTGTTGCCGCTGGCCGCGTTGTGCATCGGCTTGGTGCGATGGCTGGAGGCGGTTTCGCCGTGGCTGGCGTGGGGCGTGTCCGCCGTGGTGCTTTACGCCTGCATCGGGCTGCGCAGCCTGGGTGAACACGCGCGCCCGGTGATCGAGGCCTTGCGCGGCGATGACATCGAAGCGGCACGCGCGGCGGTGGGGCGCGTGGTGAGCCGCGACGTCGATGCACTCACGCCGACGCAGGTCGCCGGCGCCGCCACCGAATCGGTACTGGAAAACGGTTGCGATGCGGTGTTCGGCGCGCTGTTCTGGTTCGCCGTACTTGGCGCCCCGGGTGCCTTGCTCTACCGGTTGGCCAACACGCTTGACGCGATGTGGGGCTATCGCAATGCGCGCTATCGGCGTTTCGGCTGGGCGGCGGCGCGCATCGATGACCTGTTGAACCTGGTGCCCGCGCGGCTCACCGCATTGACCTATGCGCTGTGCGGGCGATTCACGCGCGCGCTGCATGGCTGGCGTACGCAGGCCCGCGCGTGGAAGAGCCCGAACGCGGGTCCGGTGATGGCGGCGGGCGCGGGCGCGATCGGCGTCCTGTTGGGCGGACCGGCGCCGTACCACGGTGAAATGACGATGCGGCCGCCGCTGGGCGAAGGCCGGGCCGCCGATGCGACGGCCATCGAATCCGCCTTGAAACTGGTGCGCCGCGGCGTGCTGCTGTGGCTGATCGTGGCCTGCGCCGTGCAGCTCGGCGGGAGGCTGGCCCATGCTTGAACACGGCGGCCGCCTGCTGCGTGCGGCGCGCGAATACCGCATCGCTCCGGATAAGTGGCTGGACCTGTCCACCGGCATCAGCCCGCGTGCGTGGCCGGTGCCGCCGATTCCGCCGCGAGCCTGGCATCGCCTGCCCGAGGACGACGATGGCCTGGTCGAGGTGGCGCGCGACTACTACGGCGCGCCCGACCTGTTGCCGGTCGCCGGCTCGCAGGCCGCGATCCAGACGCTGCCGAAGCTGCGCACGCGATCGCGCGTCGGTGTCATCGCGCCCGGTTATGCCGAACACGCGCACGCATGGCGGCAGGCCGGGCACGAGGTCGAGTGCGTGTCCGCCACGCAACTGCTCGACACGCACGCGGACTACGACGTCGTCATCCTCATCCATCCCAACAATCCGGGCGGCGAGACGTTCCCGCGCGATGCGCTGCTCGCGCTGCATGCGCGGCTCCATGCGCGCGGCGGCTGGCTCATCGTCGACGAGGCCTTCATCGATGCGGCGCCCCAGCACAGCCTGTGCCCGGACACCGCGCGCGAGGGATTGATCGTATTGCGCTCGGTCGGCAAGTTCTTCGGCATGGCGGGTGCACGGGCAGGCTTCGTCTGCGCATCGCACGCGCTGCTCGACGCGATGCGCGAGCGGCTCGGCCCATGGACATTGACCGGCCCGACCCGCTGGGCGCTGGCGCAGGCCTTGGCCGACACCGGCTGGCAGGCTTCGCAGCGCGACTGGCTGCACGAACGCAGCGCGAAGCTGACGGAGACACTCGTGCGGCACGACCTCGCGCCCGCCGCCGGCACCGCCTTCTTCCAATGGCGCTGCGATGCGCGTGCGTCGGTGTTGCACGCGGCGTTGTGCCGTCGCGGCATCCTCACCCGCTTGTTCGACACGCCGATGAGCCTGCGCTTCGGATTGCCGGCCGATGACGGCGAACTCGCGCGGCTCGATGCCGCGCTCGCCGACATCCACCAACGCGGGGAACGGGCATGAGCGCGCATGTCCTGATGGTGCAGGGCTGCACGTCGGACGCGGGCAAGAGCGCGCTGGTCACGGCGCTGTGCCGCTGGGCGCACCGACGCGGCGTCGACGTGGTGCCGTTCAAGCCGCAGAACATGGCGCTCAATTCCGCGGTCACCGTGGATGGCGGCGAGATCGGCCGCGCGCAGGCGGTGCAGGCGCAGGCCGCCGGCGTCGCGCCGCATACCGATTTCAACCCGGTCCTGCTCAAGCCCAACAGCGACACCGGCGCGCAGGTGATCCTGCACGGGCGCGCCATCGGCAACATGGATGCGGTCGGCTACCACGCCTACAAGCAGGTGGCGATGGCGGCGGTGCTGGCTTCGCACGCGCGGTTGGCAGCGGCGCATCAACTGGTGCTGGTGGAAGGCGCGGGCAGCCCGGCCGAGATCAACCTGCGCGCGCGCGACATCGCCAACATGGGCTATGCCGAAGCGGTGGACTGCCCGGTGATCCTGGTCGCCGACATCGACCGCGGCGGCGTCTTCGCGCACTTCGTCGGCACGCTGGCGCTGCTGTCGGAGAGCGAACGCGCGCGCGTCGACGGCTTCGTGGTGAACCGGTTCCGCGGCGACATCGCGCTGCTGCAGCCGGGGCTGGACTGGCTGGAACGCGAGACCGGCAAGCCGGTGATCGGCGTGTTGCCCTACCTGCACGGCCTGCACCTGGAAGCCGAGGACGCCCTGCCGCGTGATGCCGTGCGCAAGACCGATGCGCGCCTGCGCGTCTGCGTGCCCGCGCTCCCGCGCATCAGCAACCATACCGATGTCGATGCGCTGCGCGCGCATCCGGACGTGGACCTGCGCTTCGTCCGGCCTGGCGAAGCGCCGCCGGCCTGCGACCTCATCGTCCTGCCCGGTTCCAAATCCACCCGCGTCGACCTGGCCTGGCTGCGCGCGAACGGCTGGGAGGCCGCCCTGCAACGCCACCTGCGTTACGGCGGCAAGCTGGTCGGCATCTGCGGCGGGCTGCAGATGCTCGGCCGCGCGATCCACGATCCGCACGGCATCGAAGGCGAGGCGGGCAGCAGCGAAGGTTTCGGCTGGCTCGATTTCGAGACCACGCTCGCACCGTCCAAGCAACTGCGCAATGTCGAAGGCGTGCTGCGTCTGGGCGGTGTGGAAGCCGGGGTGCGCGGCTACGAAATCCACTGCGGCGAAAGCCATGGCCCTGCTTTCGCCGCCGCCCCGATCACCTTGGATGATGGACGCGCGGACGGCGCGCGCTCCGCCGATGGCCAGATCTTCGCCACCTACCTGCACGGCGTGTTCGACACGCCCGGTGCGCTGGACGCCCTGCTGCGCTGGGCCGGCGTGGAAGATGCCGACGTCATCGACCTGCACGCGCAGCGCGAAGCCAGCATCGAGCGCCTGGCCGATGCGGTGGACGCGCATCTCGACACCCGCCTTCTGGAGCGACTCATGGGCATCTCCTCATGCGCAGCCTGATCCTGGGCGGCGCGCGCTCGGGCAAGAGTGCGCTGGCCGAGCGCTGGGCAGCGGACAGCGGCCTGGCCGTCACCTACATCGCCACCTCGCAGGCGGGTGATGGCGAGATGGCCGAGCGCATCGCGCACCACCGTGCGCGTCGTCCTTCGGCGTGGGGGTGCGTCGAGGAACCGCTCGCACTCGCCGACGCGCTGCGCACGCAGGCCGCAGCCGATCGCCTGCTGCTGGTCGATTGCCTGACCCTGTGGCTGTCGAACCTGCTGTGCCTGGAGGACGGCGCCCGTTTTGCCAAGGAACGCGACGCCTTGCTCGATGTCGTGTCCACGCTACCCGGCGGGCTCATCCTCGTCAGCAACGAAGTGGGCCTCGGCATCGTGCCGATGGGCGCGTTGAGCCGCCGCTTCGTCGACGAAGCCGGGCGCCTGCATCAACAACTGGCCGCGTGCTGCGAACGCGTGGTGTTCGTCGCCGCCGGCCTGCCGCTGGCCCTGAAAGGAAGTCTCTGAATGGCATCGACCACGCCCACCGAATGGATCACGCAGCCCTGTGCATCGGCCGATGCCGATCATGAAAACGAAGCGCGCCAGCGCCAGTCGCGCTTGACCAAGCCGCCGGGTTCGCTTGGCGCGCTCGAGGACGCCGCGATCCGCCTGGCCGGGCTGCAGCGCAGCGCGTCGCCGAAGGTCGATGCGGTGTGGATCAGCGTGTTCGCCGCCGACCACGGCGTGGCGGAGGAGGGCGTGTCCGCCTTCCCGCAGGCGGTGACCGGCGAGATGGTGCGCAACTTCGCCAGCGGCGGCGCGGCGATCAGCGTGCTGGCGCGCGAACTCGGTGCGCGGCTGGACGTGGTGAACCTGGGCACGGTCAATGACCCGGGCGGGATCGACGGCGTGCGTCGTGCGTGCATCGCGCCGTCATCGACCAACTTCTGCATCGCGCCGGCGATGGACGATACGCAGCTCGCGCAGGCGCTCGGGGCCGGCCGCGAAAGCGTGCGGCTGGCGATGGCCGGAGGCGCGCAGCTGTTCATCGGCGGCGAGATGGGCATCGGCAACACCACCGCCGCGACCGCGCTGGCCTGCGCCTTGCTCGATGTCGCCCCGGACGCGCTGGCGGGCGCCGGCACCGGGCTGGACGCGGCCGGCATCCGCCACAAGATCGATGTCGTCTCCCGCGCGCTGGCCTTGCATCGCGATGCGGCGTCGCCGCTGGAGGTGCTGCGCAGGCTCGGCGGCTTCGAGATCGCCGCGCTCGCCGGTGCGTACATCGCCGCCGCGCAGGCCGGACTGCCCGTGTTGGTGGACGGCTTCATCGGCACGGCGGCGGCGTTGGCGGCGACCCGCATCCAGCCGCAGGTCCGGCCGTGGCTGCTGTTCGCGCACCGCTCGCAGGAGCGCGGCCATCGCGCGTTGCTGGACGCGCTCGACGCCCGCCCGCTGCTCGACCTCGACATGCGCCTCGGGGAAGCCAGCGGCGCGGCCGCCGCGGTGCCGCTGCTGCGCCTCGCTTGCGCGCTGCACAACGGCATGGCGACGTTCGAGCAGGCCGGCGTGTCGGAGTGAGATGGCGATGATCGATGCCGGCTTCGACCTGCTGCGCCACGGCGACACCGGCCAGCGCAGCTATCGCGGACAGCTGGACGACGCGCTGAGCCCGCTCGGCTGGTCGCAGATGCGAGAAGCGGTGGTGGGGCGGGCATGGGACCGCATCGTCTCGTCGTCGATGCGGCGCTGCGCCGCCTTCGCGCGCGAACTGGCCGATGCGCGCGGCCTCCCACTCGCCATCGATCCGCGCCTGGCCGAATACCACTTCGGTGACTGGCAGGGCGTGCCCATCGAGCAACTGGCCGACGAGCAGGGCGATGCGCTCGCCGCGTTCTGGCGCGATCCGGTGGCGCATCCGCCGCCCGGTGGCGAGACCTTCCACGCCTTCGCCACGCGCCTGTGCGCCGCGCTGGACGCCCATGCGCCGGCAACGGGCGAACGCGTCCTCGTCATCACCCATGGCGGCGCGATCCGCCTGCTGCGCTGTCTGGTGGAAGCGCGCGACTACGGCGACATGGCCGGCATCGACGTGCCGCACGCAGGCCTGCACCGCTTGGCGTGGAACGTCGGTGCCGAACGCCGCCTGCCGGCCCGCGCGGCATGAAGGCGCTGCTGCACGCCATCGGTTTCCTGACCCGCATCCCGGTGCCGTCGCGGGTGTTCGCCGATGCCGATGCGGCGAAGCGCTCGCTGCCGTTCCATCCGCTGGTCGGGCTGCTGATCGGCGCACTGCTGTGCGCCCTGTCGTGGCTGCTGCGCGATGCGCCGCCGCTGCTTGCCGCCGCCGTGCTGCTGGCGGCGTGGGTCGGGCTGACCGGCGCGCTGCATCTCGATGGCCTGGCCGACAGCGCCGACGCCTGGGTCGGCGGCCTCGGCGACCGCGAGCGCACGCTGGCGATCATGAAGGATCCACGCAGCGGCCCGATGGCGGTGGCAACGGTGGTGCTGGTGCTGCTGCTGAAGTTCGCCGCGCTGGCCAGCCTGCCTGTGCAGGCATGGCCGTTGTTGCTGGCCGCGCCGATGATCGGGCGTGCATTGCCGGTGCTTGCCTTCATCACCACGCCTTACGCGCGGATGCAGGGGATGGGCAGTGCGCTCACGGGCGCGTCGCGTGCGTGGAGCGTGGCCGCGTTGATGCTTTCGCTGGCCTTCGTCGCGTGCTGCGGCGTCGCTGCCTGCGTCGGCATGGCACTGGCGCTGCTGCTGTTCATCGCCTGGCGCCATGCCTGCATGAAACGCCTCGGGGGCTTCACCGGCGATACGCTGGGCGCCTTGGTCGAGCTGGGCGAGGTCGCCGTCCTGCTCGCGCTCCTCTTCATCCCCGTCTGAACCGACAAGGAAACGCCATGGCCCGTTACCGTCCCCGTACCCCGTTGCGCTGGCCGCTCGATTACGGCTGGGGCAGCCATCGCTGGCGCTGGAACGACCATCACGATGTATTGCTGGAAGCGCAGCCGTGGACCACCCGGCCCGATGAAGTGCGCCGTGCCGTCCACGGCTGGCTCGCCACCAAGACCGCCGATACGCGCCTCGTCGACGGCGTGCCGCGCGCCACCGTCTACGAAGGCGGCATCTGGATGTATGCCGAGGACCGCCGTGGCGGCCAGCCGGCGATGTCGGTCTACCTGCACTCCAGCGGGCAGGACGCCTTCGATGCCATCCACTGGTACGCCAACGAACTGGTGGACGCGCTGCTCGAGGCCGATCCGGCGGTCAAGGTGAAGTGGATCAAGCACCCGCATCATCGCCATGTCCACCGGGGAAGCGGGGACTGAGCCGGCTGGCGCGATCTACAATAGGGCGATGATTTCCTTCCGCAATTTCGCCCTGCGGCGCGGCGAACGCCTGCTGCTGTCCGATGTCGACCTGGCCCTGCACGCGGGCTATCGCGTCGGTGTCGTCGGCCGCAACGGTGCCGGCAAGTCGTCCCTGTTCGCCGCGTTGATGGGCGAGGTCGAACCCGACCGCGGCGACATCGACCTGCCGGGCAAGGCGCGCATCGCCTGGGTCGCGCAGGAGACCCCGCATCTGCCCGATCCCGCGCTCGACTTCGTGATGTCGGGCGATGGCGAGCTGCATGCGGCGGTCACCGCCGAGCGCGAAGCCACCCTCCGCGAGGACTGGGAAGCCGTCGCCGAAGCGCACCACCGGCTGGCCGAACTCAACGGCTACGACGCCGACGCGCGTGCCGCCACGCTGATGCACGGCCTCGGCTTTCCGGCCGAGACGCACGAGAAAGCGGTGGCCGATTTCTCCGGCGGCTGGCGCGTGCGGCTCAACGTGGCGCGTGCGCTGATGACGCCCAGCGACCTGCTGCTGCTCGACGAACCCACCAACCACCTCGACCTCGACGCCGTGGTCTGGCTGGAGGACTGGCTGCGCCGCTACGACGGCACGCTGCTGGTGATCTCGCACGACCGCGAGTTCCTCGACAACGTCACCACCCACATCCTCCACCTGCACGACGGCAAGGCCAAGCTCTACGCCGGCAACTACACCGCCTTCGAGCGCCAGCGCGCCGAGCACCTGCGCCAGCAGCAGATCGCCTTCGAGAAGGAACAGGCCGAACGCGCCCACCTGCAGAGCTTCATCGACCGCTTCAAGGCCAAGGCGAGCAAGGCGCGCCAGGCACAGAGCCGCATGAAGCGCCTGGAGAAACTGGCCGGCACCGAGGCGGTGCGCGTGGAGCGCGGCGTGTCGATCACGCTGCCGGAACCGGCGCGGCTGCCGAATTCGCTGCTGTCGTTGCGGCATGTCGATGCCGGCTACGGTCCCGGCGCGACGATCCTCCAGGACGTCGGCTTCGCGCTGGAGGCCGGCGACCGCATCGGCCTGCTCGGCGTCAACGGCGCCGGCAAGTCCACGCTGGTGAAGACGCTGGTCGGCGAACTGCCGCCGATGGCCGGCGAACGCGTCGCGCACCCGGACCTGCGCATCGGCTACTTCGCGCAGCACACGGTGGAATCGCTGGTGGCGGGCACCTCGCCCATCGACCACCTCAAGGAACTCGCGCCGAACACCGCGACGCAGGAATTCCGCAACTTCCTCGGCGGCTGGCAGTTCCCGGGCGACCGCGCGTTCGAGGCCATCGACAACTTCTCGGGTGGCGAGAAGGCGCGCCTGGCACTGGCGCTGCTGGCGTGGAACAAGCCCAATCTGCTGCTGCTCGACGAGCCCACCAACCATCTCGACCTCGAGATGCGCGAAGCGCTGGCCGAGGCGCTGAGTGATTTCGAAGGCGCGATCGTCATGGTCTCGCACGACCGCCATCTCATCGGCCTGGTCAGCGACGAGTACTGGCGCGTGCACGACGGCGTGGTGGAGCCTTTCGACGGCGACCTGGACGACTACGCCGCCTGGCTGCGTTCGCGTCCCGCGCCCGGTGAAGACAAGACGCCTGCATCGAAACCGGCCGCCGTGCCCGAACCCGTCGCGGCACCGCCGGCGCCCGCGAAAAAGCCGGCCAAGGTCAATCCGCACAAGCTGAAGGAAGCCGAGGCGCGGGTGGCGCGGCTGGAAGGCAAGCTGGCCGAATGCGAGGCGCAGATGGCCGATCCCGCGGTGTTCACCGATGCCGGCCGCGTCGCCGACCTGGGGCGTGCGCAGATGCAGCTGCGTGCCGAGCTCGACGCGGCCGAAGGCGAACTGCTCGCGCTTTACGGCTGACGCGCGCCGGCGCGTGCGGTTTGCCAGCGCACCGCCATGCGGCTAGGTTGGGGGGATGAAGACGCTTCTCCTGCCGGTTTTTTCCGCCGCCACGCTGCTCCTTTCCGCCTGCGCCACGCCGCCCGCCGCCCGGCCCGCGGCGCCCGCCGACGCCTTCCTCGCCGCCATCGCCGCGCATTGCGGCCAGGCCTACGAGGGCCGCATCGTCGCCAACGCGCCGAAGTCCGCCACGCCCGATCCCTTCGAAGGCCAGCGGCTGGTGATGCACGTGCGTGGCTGCGAGACGCCGGCATCGCGCATCGAAATTCCCTTCCATGTCGGCGATGACCGCTCACGCACGTGGATCCTGACCCGCACCGGGACGGGCCTGCGCCTCAAGCACGACCATCGCCACACGGACGGCACGCACGATGCCATGACGATGTACGGCGGCGACACCGCCTCAACCGGCAGCGCCGGACGCCAGGCCTTCCCGGTCGATGCCGAGTCCGTCGCGATGTTCCGGCGCGGCGGCCTGAACGCGTCGATCGAGAACACCTGGGCGATGGAGATCCACCCGAAGACGTTCGTCTACGAACTGGCGCGCCCGAACGGCCGGCTGTTCCGCGTCGAGTTCGACCTCACCCGGCCCGTCGCGCCGCCGCCGGCGCCGTGGGGCGGGTGAGCGTCAGTCCTTCAGGAAGTACTCGACCGTCGTCACCACGCGCACGCGCTTGACCTGCGGGCTGCCGGCGTCGCGGTTGTCGATCGACACCACGCCCTGGTTGGCGGTGCGGATGCCGCTGATGCGCGCG
>JAANMY010004338.1_pt1 | contig 10778 bp, 11 predicted proteins | sample 7279691 | NCBI WGS metagenome assembly JAANMY01 (sample SAMN14094543, study PRJNA606508) | bioreactor metagenome | isolation source: A lab-scale SPAN reactor treating ammonium-rich wastewater day 388 | place: Ireland: Galway | collected 2018-02-07
AGGGGTTCTGCAACCGCTCGCTCGATCAGCAATTCACGCCGTTCAGCTATCCGATGCCGGGTCATCCGGAAGTGAAGCTGTGGTACCGCTACGGCGGCTCGTTCATGGGGACGATGACCAATACGAGCAAATGGGTGCGCATGTATCAGAGCCCCAAGCTCGAATTCGTCGTCAACCAGGACTGCTGGTGGTCGTCGGAAACTGGCTATGCTGACATCATTTTGCCGGCCTGCACGCAGCTCGAACGCGACGATATCGGCGAATGGGGCGAGCCCGGCGGTCAAAGCAAGGGCGGCAGCTCAGGTTGCAATTTCCGCGTCGTGGTCCGCATGAAGAAATGCATCGATCCGTTGTGGGAATCGAAATCCGACTATCAGATTTTCTCGCTTCTCGCGCAGCGTCTCGGGCGTGAAGAGGACTATACCGAAGGAAATTCCGATATCGATTGGGCGCGGAAATTTTTTGAGATTTCCGATCTGCCGCAGCGCATCTCCTGGGAGGAATTCGAACGTAAGGGATATTACATCATCAATGTCCCCGAGGATTATCGTGCGACGCCGGCGTTGCGGTGGTACGCGGAGGGGAGGACCTGCGACACGCCCGACCCGAATAATCCGAAGCGGCTCACCGACAAGGGCCACGAGCTCGGGACGGACAGCGGTAAGATCGAATTCCTGTCGCAGAGCCTGAACCGTCGTGCACCCGACGACAACGAGCGTCCGCCGGTGCCGCACTATCTGCCGAGCTGGGAAGGCCACCGCACGGCGCAGGCGGCGAGATATCCGCTGCACCTGATCTCGCCGCATCCGCGCTTCAGCTTCCATACCCACTACGACAAGCATGCCGCCTGGCTCGACGACATCCCGGCGCATCGGGTGCAGAAGGACGGTTACGCCTGGTGGCCGGCACGCTTGCATCCAAGCGACGCGGCGGCGCGCGACATCCGCGACGGCGACATCGTGAAGCTGTTCAACGATCGTGGAACGGTTCTGTGTATCGCGGTCGTGACCGAGCGCGTGCGGCCCGGCGTCGTGCATTCCTATGCGTCCTCGGCCAAATACGATCCGTTGGAGCCGGGCAAGGCCGGTTCGCCGGACCGCGGCGGCTGTGTCGCAATCCTGTCACCAGACCGGATGCTTTCCAAGAATGTCGCCGGTATGGCTTCGAACTCGTGCCTGATCGACGTCGCCAAGTGGTTGTTAGGACGCGGGCCATGACTCAATACCGGATGTTGATCGATGTGAGCCGATGCATCGGCTGCTATAACTGCTATCTGGCCTGCCGGGACGAGCATGTCGGTCGCGATCACCGGCCGCTGTCGGCGCCTCAGCCGGAAAGCGGGCACAAATGGATGGCCATCCGCGAAGAGGAGCGGGGGACCTATCCCAAGGTGAAGATGGCGCATATTCCGGTTCCTTGCCAACAATGCGCCGAAGCGCCGTGCATCAAGGCCGCGAGCGACGGCGCCGTTTATCGTCGCGGCGACGGCATCGTCGTCATCGACCCGGACAAGGCCTCGGGCCAGCGCGCTCTTGTCGAGGCTTGTCCCTATGGCGCGATTTTCTGGAACGAGGCGCTGAGCGTTCCGCAGAAATGCACCTTCTGTGCGCACCTGCTCGACAGCGGATGGAAAGAGCCGCGTTGCGTCGAAGTGTGTCCCACGCAGGCGCTGGTGTTCGCAGATGCCGACGATCGCGGCAGCGCAGTGGTGAAACCGGACTCCGTCCGGAGCGCCGAAACATTGCATCCCGAATTCGGCATGAAGCCCTTGGTCGAATATATGAATTTGCCGAAGCCCTGTCTGGTCGGCGAAGTGAGTTTCGGCGACCAGGTGCAGGTCCCGGCGGAGGATATCAGCGTTTTCCTGCGGCGCGGCGATCACGTACGGATCGCGGTGACGGACTGCTTCGGCGATTTCGAATTCGATAACCTGGAAGCTGGTGCCGAATATCAGCTGAAGATCGAGCAGGTGGGTTACCGGGCGCACGAATTGCGTCTGCGGATGCAAACCGATCTCGATCTCGGCACGATTATCCTCGATCGATAACTTTTCCTATTACCGCGTGCGGCGTGGCGGCAACGTGATGCCGTGCGCCGCATGATGCGCTGCCGCCATCGCGCGGTATGGCGATTGCGCACATAACAAATTCTCATCGGGGCGGGCCTGTTATTGATTGGACGGAAAATTGGCCGTTTTCTAAATGTTTTTCGATGCCCTTCGCGTCTGTAAGTCGCGACTATTACGCAAGAATTCTGACAGAATTGAACCGATACAGGGCGGGTTCAATGAAGAAAGGGGGGAGTCGATATGACCAGGCATAAAACTCTTGCATGCTTGAGTGTCATTATCGCGCTGTTCGGGCTCGGTGCGCCCGCCAGCGCTCAGGAAATCAAGCTGACCTTTGCTGACCAGAATCCGCCTGCGGGCTGGGGGCCGACCAACGCCCTGCAGCCCTGGGTGAAGCAGATCGAGGCCGCCACGAAAGGGCGCGTCAAGATCGAGATCTTCCCGTCGCAGACCCTGGTCAAGGGTCCGGAGATGTGGAAGGCGGTGCGCTCCGGTATCGTCGACATGGGCTGGTGCTTCCATGGCTACTGGCCCGACCAGACTCCGCTTGCCGACGTGATCACGCTGCCGTCGCTGCCGTTCATGTCGGCGGAGAAGGGTAGTGAGGTGCTGTGGAAGCTCTATGAGAAGTTCCCCGCGATCCGGAAGGAATTTTCCGACGTCGTGCCGCTGACGTTGTGGAGCAGCCATCCGTACTTCATCCTGACATCCAAGAAGCAGGTGAAGACGCTCGACGATCTGAAGGGTCTGAAGATCCGCGTCACCGGTGGCCCGCCCACCGAGCAGATGAAAGCGCTTGGTGCGGTGCCGACTCCGATGCCGATGCCTGACGTCTATCAGGCTCTCGACAAGGGTGTGGTCGACGGTATGGGTGCGCCGTGGGAGGCTATCCTCAGCTTCCGCCTCTATGAGGTCGCCAAGTACTATACGCTGGTTCCGCTCTCCTCGGTTTACTTCTCCATTTGCGCCAACAAGCAGAAGTGGGAAAGCCTGCCGAAGGACGTCCGTGATCAGATCATGAGCGTCAGCGGCCTCAAGGGCGCCAAGCATTGGGGCAAGAACTTCTTCGATACGCCGGAACAGGCGGTGGTCGAAAAAGCCAAGGCGGGCAAGCATGAGATGATCCGCTACAACGTGCCCGCTGACGAAGTGCAGCGCTGGCGCAAGATCGGTGCCGAGCCGGTGTGGGAAGCCTGGGTGAAGAAGATGGAAGACAAGGGCCACAAGGAGGCTCGTGAAATCCTCAATACCACCCTCGAATTCCTAAAGTAATATGAGCATTGTCGCCGCCCGCCCTTCCGGCGGGCGGCGATGTCATATGACGGCGGCTCACATCATGCCTCGTATAATCAGCAACCTGCTTGCGCGCTGTGATGCGGTTCTCATCGGCGCAGCCGTGATCGCGACTGCGATCATGATGCTCCTGACCAGCGCCGATGCGATCGGGCGCTATCTGTTCAATTCTCCGATCATGGGGGCGTATGAGCTGACCGAGAAATATCTGATGGTGGCAGCCGTCTTTCTCGGCATGTCTTGCGCTTTTCGCGAGGGCATCTTCATCCGCGTGACATTTCTGGTGGAGCGCCTGCCGCGTCGCGCCAGGCTGATTTCGGATTTCGTTTCACACCTGATTACCATCATTTACAGCGCATTCATCGTGTACGCCGCCGGCGCGCAAGCGCTGCGTGCATTGTCCGACGAAACCACGCTCAGCACGGTGCCGGTGCCGCTTGCGCCGGCCTATTGCCTCGTGCCGATCGGCTTCGCGGCCCTTCTTGTAATGTTGCTGATCGACCTGCCGCGGGTGCGCACGGGCAATTCCCTGCTCTTCCGTGAAGAGGCCCCGACGGCATGATCCGTGGGCTTCCCGTCGCTTCCGTCAGATAAAGGATAGCTGACATGACGACCTGGCTACCGCCACTTGCGCTGGTTCTGGCGCTGCTTTTCGGCGTGCCGATCGCGGTCGCGCTTGCCGGTGCCGGCATGCTCGGCATCTTTCTCGTCACCGGAGACATCAATAAGGTCCTCGGCATCGTCAGCCTGGCGCCGTTCAGCGCGGTAGCCGACTATGCGCTGACCACGATCCCGATGTTCATCCTGATGGCGTATTTCTCGGCATCGAGCGGGCTCGCCCGCGATCTCTATGCCGCTGCCGCGAACTGGCTGTCGCATATTCGCGGCGGTCTTGCGATCGCGACCGTCTTTGCCTGCGGCATTTTCGGTGCGATGTCGGGGGCGAGCGTAGCTGCGGCATCCGTGATGTCAAAGATCGCCATGCCGGAAATGCGTCGCCACGGCTATTCCGACGAGCTTGGGGCCGGAGCCATCGGTATCGGTTCAACCCTCGATATACTGATTCCGCCCAGCATTGCCATGGTGATCTATGGCATCGCCACCCAGACGTCGATCGGTAAATTGCTGATCGCGGGCGTGGTGCCTGGTATCCTGGCCGGGGTGCTGCTCGCGGTCATGGTTTATCTGTGGGTCGTCTTCAGCCCGCAGCATGCCCCCACCACTTTTCGTACGCCGTCGGCGGAGCGCTGGGCGAGCCTCGCGCGGATCTGGCCAAGCCTGTTGCTGATCCTGTGCGTGCTCGTGCTGCTCTATACCGGCATCGCCACGCCGACCGAGGTCGGTGCGCTCGGAGCGCTGCTTGCCGCGATCATCGGTGCGGCATTCGGTCGGCTGACCGTAGCCGACGCTGTCCACGCACTGCGCCAGACCATTCGTACCTCGGCCATGATCTTCCTGATCCTGATCGGGGCGACGATTTTCGGCTACTACATGGCCTTGAGCCGGATTCCGCAGGAAATCGTGACTCTTGTCACTGAAATGGACCTCAACCGTTGGATCGTCATGATCGGAATAGTCGTCGCCTATTTCGTCATCAGCATGTTCATGGACGAGATTCCACTGTTGCTGCTGACGTTGCAACTGACCTTTCCGTTGATCACTTCACTCGGCTTCGATCCGGTCTGGTTCGGCGTCGTGTCGATGATGATGGTGGCGATGGGCCTGGTGTTCCCGCCAGTCGGCTTGATCGCCTTCGTGGTCAGCGCAACCGCGGGTGTCGACCTGGTCAAAGTCTACAAAGGCACCGGCGTCCTGATGTCCGCGCTCGTGATCACCACGATACTGCTGATGGTGTTTCCCGAAATCGCGCTGTGGCTTCCGGCCACCATGCGCTAGCGCTGCAGCTTGATTGGCGGGCCTGCTCGGCCGAATCCGGCTTGCGGGCGCATTCTTGATTTCTGTCAATGCTCTGGGCTGGAATCCGGCCCAGTTGACTTCAATGGCTCAATCTCGTCCCGTAACCGTCAGCGGCGCGCGCAATGCGCCGCCGTTTCTGGTGGATATTCCACGACGCCTGCTGTCGATTGTGCCGCTGGCCGTTCTTCAACCGGTGCTTGACCGCATTGCGTCACATGTCGCCCGGGCGCGGCCGCGGCTGTTCGCGCGTCTCGGGCCGCACACCGATAAACGCTATCTGATCGATCCTGTCGATCTGCCGTTTGTGCTCGTTCTGATTCCAAATTCGGCGCGGCCGTTCCTGAAAGCCTATCCGCGCAACGATAAGGTCGATTACGACGCCGGCATCGCCGGCCGGTTCATCAATCTGCTGACCATGATCGACGCATCGCTCGACGGCGACGCGCTGTTCTTCACGCGGGACCTGCGGGTGGTCGGAGACGTCGAAGCCGTCGTCGCGCTACGCAACGCGCTCGATGACTGCGACGGCAGCATTGTCGACACCATAACGGCTGCGTTCGGTCCGCTCGCCGGTCCCGCCGGATTGGCGTTGTCGGCCGTGCGCAGAATGACGGCCGGGCACCGGCCGATGTGAGGCCTGATGTGAGCGCGACTGAATTTCATCGACCGGAACTCGTCTGCCCGGCAGGCACGCCGGCCGCCGCCCGCGCTGCCGTCGATGCCGGCGCGGACGCCGTCTATTGCGGGTTGCAGAACGCGACCAATGCCCGCAACTTTCCGGGCCTCAACTTTACCGAAGAGGAAATCGCCGAGACCGTGGATTACGTGCATGGGCGCGGCGCAAAAATCCTTCTGGCGGTGAACACGTTTCCGCCGGCGGGGAAGTTCGATCTCTGGCGGGACGCGATCGATCTGGCCGTCCGCCGCGGCATTGATGCCGTCATCGTCGCCGATATCGGCGTGGCGTCCTATGCATCAAGCCGTTATCCGGCGCTGCGCGTGCACCTGTCCGTACAGGCCGGCGCGTCGTCGCCCGAGGCGATCCGCTTTTATTGCGAGGAGTTTGGCGTCAAACGCGTCGTGTTGCCGCGCATGCTTACCGTGTCGGAGATCGCCGACATCCATCGTCAGATTCCGTGCGAAATCGAAGCTTTCGTTTTCGGCAATATTGGCATGATGGCGGAGGGACGCTGCAGCCTGACCAATTACGCCACCGGCGTCTCCACCAACATGGACGGGATCTGCTCGGCCGCCGGCGACGTGCATTATGACGAGGACCGGGACGGTAACCTGACCGTCCGGCTCGGGAATTTTGTGCTCGACCGGTTCGGCTGCAATGAGAGCGCCGGCTATCCAACCATCTGCAAGGGCCGCTATTCGTGCGCGGCGCGCACTGAGCCCTATTACGCGTTCGAGGAGCCGGTCACGCTCAATCTGTCCGCGCTGCTGCCCGATTTGATGCGGGCGGGCGTCACCGCGCTCAAGATCGAAGGTCGCCAGCGCAGCCGCGCCTACGTGAAAGCGGTGGTCGCAGCGTTCCGCAAGGCGGTTGACGATATCGGATCCGGCAAGGAAGCCAAGCTGGCCGATCTCATCGCGCTGACGGAAGGCTATCGGGAAACCGAAGGCGCATTCCGCAGCAAGACATGGCGATAGCCAAGATATGGCGGTAGCAGAAACATGGCGATAGGGCAGGAGAAAGTCGAACTGACGCTGGGACCAGTCCTGTTCAACTGGCAACCCGAGCGCTGGCGCGATTTCTATTACCGGATCGCCGACGAGGCGCCGGTCGGCACGGTCTATCTCGGCGAGGCGATCTGCTCCAAGCGGGGACCGTTCTTCGATGCCCATTACGACACCGTGGTCGAGCGGCTAAGCGGCGCCGGCAAGACGGTGGCCTTCTCCACGCTTTCGGAAGTGATGCTGCGGCTCGACCGCCAGATGATCGAGCGCGTGTGCGCGTCCCCGGAACTGCTGGTTGAGGCTAATGACGTCTCGGCGCTGTTTTATCTGCGCGGGCGGCCGCATCATATCGGCCCATTTCTGAACGTCTATAACGAACAAGCCGCGCTCGCGCTCGTGCGGCGCGGTGCCCGCAACATATGCTTGCCGACCGAGATGCCGGCCGCGGCCGTGCACGAATTGTGCGCGGCGGTCCGCCCGCACATGGTGACCGTCGAGACGCAGGTTTTCGGCCGCATGTCGCTTGCGCTATCGGCACGCTGCTATCATGCGCGCGCGCACGGGCGCACTAAGGATAGCTGCCAGTTCGTATGCGAGAACGATCCCGACGGGCTCGACCTGAAGGCGCTGGACGGCCGCTCGTTCCTCACCATCAACGGCATCCAGACGCTCTCGTACGACTATCTCAACCTGATCCGCCAAGTGCCGGATTTGTGCGCCATGGGCGTGTCGCGGCTGCGCCTGTCGCCACACACCTGCGATATGGTCGCGGTGGCTTCGGCTTTCCGCGACGTGGCCGACGGGCGTATCGCGCCGGAAGAGGGGGGGCAGCGCCTTGACGCCCTCAAGCTTCCCGCGCCGTTCTCAAACGGGTTCTATTTCGGCAAGCCCGGCCACAGCCTCGTCAAGCCAGAATCTGCTCCTGCCCCGACGGCCTGAACGCGTTTTGCGTCAGTTCTCCGTCGCCGCGACCGCTTCGGCGTGGAAATCGCCGGCGAGCCCGCCGGTGCGCATGAGGTCGGGATAGGCGCGCCGGAAATCGGCCTGGATCTGTTCGAAGGGAACGTCCGCAAATGTCCCGCGATCGTTGAGATATTCCATGTGCCGCCGTCCGGCGCGGTCGAAGGCATGGAATAGCGAATCCGACGAGCCGTCGAATTCAAGCGGCTTGAGGCCAAGCTTGTCGCATAGCGCGAGATCGAACACCGGTGTCGCCTTGACCCAGCGGCCGCCGAGATAGAGGTCGGCATAGGAATGCCACAGGAACAGGTCGCTCTTCTGATGCGCATAAAGCCGCGGCGACGTCATGTGGTTCTTCACGTCGGCATAACCGACCCGCGCGGGAACGCCGATAACACGGGCGCTGGCGGCCAGCAGCGCCGCCTTGCCAATGCAGAAGCCGCGGCCGCGTTCGATGATTCCGCTCGCCCGATAGTTCTGCGGATCGGTAAGGTCGACATAGGGATCGTAAACGATGCCGTCGCGGATACGCTCGAAAAGGCGCAGCACGCGATCCAGATCGCTGTCCGCATTCGCGCTGACCTGGCGGGCGAATGCGATCACCTGCGGGGAATCGCTGTCGATGAAGCGGCCGGGCTGCAGGAACTCAGTCATCGTCATGACGAACCATCGGGTTGGCGGGCCGCGCCCCGCTGAGACTGCACGGACAGTCCGCAGCCTGATGCCGGCTGCGCCCTACCTCGTATCAAGGGCCGGCAAGGAGGGTCAACCGGGCGGTCGGAACGCTTTCGGCTCGGTTTCCATGCCAGGCGATCCGATCAGGTCGAGGCAGTAGGGAATTGCCGGGAATACCGCATCGAGACAGGTGCGGATCGATCCCGGACGGCCGGGCAGATTGACGATCAGTGTATTGCCGCGAATGCCCGCGGTTTGCCGCGACAGAATCGCGGTCGGTACTTCACGCAAGCTGATCGTCCGCATCAACTCGCCAAATCCCGGCAACAGCTTGAAGCAAGCGGCACTCATCGCTTCCGGCGTCAGATCGCGATCCGACGGGCCGGTTCCTCCGGCGGTAAAGATAAGCCCGCAGCCTTCGTTGTCGGCGAGATCGATGAGATGATCGCGGACGCTCTCCAGCCCATCCGGGACAACGCGACGAACCGAGCGCCACGGGCTTACGAGAATTTCGCCGAGGTACTGCTCGATCGCAGGTCCGTTCAGATCTTCGTAGACCCCGGCGCTTGCGCGATCCGAAGCGTTCAATATCCCGATCTTGATCGCATCCAGGGCAGTCGAGGCCATGCTTATCTTTGATCATGGGAAAACGAATGGATGCGACCCAGATACTAACTTTGGTCAATGTCCGAATTGACCTCGATCAAAGCGGCCGTGCCGCCGATCCGGAAGATAGCGGCAGGAGAGGCCAATGTCCGTTCCCGCTACCCGGCTGCTTCTGGCGATCGTTTACGACGACGGTATTGTCGCGGACCGCATGCTCTCCGAGCTCGGCTATGCGCTTCGCGATCAGGGCGTTGCGGTAAAGGGTCTCGTGCAGCGCAATAGCTTCCGGCGCGACCGCGCGAAATGCGACATGGAGCTCGAGGAATTGGGTAGCGCTGCCGTGTTTCAGTTGTCGAAAGATCGCGGCAAACACGCCGGCGGCTGTAGGCTGGACCGGGAGGCGATCGTGTCGGCCGCGGCTTTGATCGGGCCCGCTTTGAACGAGAGCTGCGATTTGCTCATCCTGAACAAGTTTGGGCGCAGCGAAGCGGAAGGTCGCGGATTGCGGGATATTATTGCCGCGGCAATCGATCTTGAAATTCCGACGCTCGTAGGCGTGCCGCGCAGAAATCTCGAGGTCTGGCAGAAGTTCGCCGAGGGCCTTTTCGATCTCGGCAGCGTCGATGATGCCCGGACGTTGCGATCATGGGTGAAGCGCCAGACCGGCCGCGACGTCATGCTTGGCGCTTCCGTTTCCATTGGAGAACACCACGGAAACGCGACCGCTTCAGCGTGAAAACTAGCCGATCTTCCCGTCGATCAAGGGCGACGGGCTTGCGAATGCCACCAAAGCCTCTTTGTCCGTGATCGTTATCGTCCGCCCCGATGTAACGACGCCTGCCGTTCCGAGTTGGGCGAGGGCTCGCGATAGGTTCTCGGGCGTGGTGCCCAAAAGCGACGCCAGCGTTTTCTTCTCGAACTCCAGGCTGACCACCAGGGAGTCGCCGTGTTTCGTGTAATTTCGCAGTAGCCAGTTCGCGAGCCGCTCTGGGGTGGACCGAAGTTTCTGATCCTTCAGTAGCTTTACCAGGCCACGATAGCGTTCCGAAATCTCGGCGATGGCCGCGAATGCGAAGTCCGGATCTTCACGAAAGATCGCCCGCACATCCTCGGCGGGCAACAGGAGCACGCGCGATTCCAGCAATGTTCGCGCGGATTTCAGATAAGGCTGGTCGAGAATAACGGCCGCAAAAATGAATGTCGTCGCCGCTCTGATAATGTCGATCGTCGTATGGCGGCCGTTATGCGATGCGAAGAGTTCGATGCAGCCTTCGACGAGGACGTGAAGAAAATCAGGCCGCTCGCCTTCCGAAACGAGAAGCGTGTTCGGCGGATAGCGTTGAAAGGATGCGGTTTGCGTCAAGCGCTCGAATTGGCGAGCGGACATTTGCTTGAACAAATGTAACTCGCGCAGTCGCTCGAGATCCGCAGCCCGCATTGTCCAGAACGCCTCGCAGTCTTCAACTTGATATTTATCAAATGACAAATCGACGAACGTTATCTGCGCCGCTCATCGCCGAACTTTACCGTGGAATGTCACTAAATTTGCTGGCGAGTCCTTGATGCATATCAATAG
>JAANMY010004344.1_pt1 | contig 10761 bp, 7 predicted proteins | sample 7279691 | NCBI WGS metagenome assembly JAANMY01 (sample SAMN14094543, study PRJNA606508) | bioreactor metagenome | isolation source: A lab-scale SPAN reactor treating ammonium-rich wastewater day 388 | place: Ireland: Galway | collected 2018-02-07
CCCTCGTTGGGTTCGCTATAGAGGCTGGTGAGTGGGTCGGCGCCGGCCCCCAGTTTGGGCCGCACCGTGCCGCCGATTGCCGCGCCGGCCGCGTCGGTGGTGCGCACACGGATGCGACTCTCCGGCGCCCAGCCTGCCACGGCGTTGCCGCCAGGGTCGAGGCCCTGTACAAAGAACCAGGTTTCGGTGAGAGAGGCCCCGCTCAGGTCTGCCTCTGCGGCCAGGTTGCTGCGGCGATCGAGCAGAGAGACGGCCGCGCCCTGCGGCAGCACCCCGGCTGCAGCGCTGCCGGCCGCGGCCTCCTGGCGCAGCGTCAACAGCGCGGTCTCATCCCACACCGCCAAGCGGATGGCGCGCGTCATCGGCCAGGCAAAAAAGACCGCCAGATAGAGCAGCGAAGGCAAGATCAACAGATAGGGCGCCCATTGGCGTCTAGGCCGCGGCTTTGTCTTGGTCAATGCGATGGCAGCATCGGTCATGGCCCTGCTCCTGATGGAAGGGAGGAGTCCGCACGAGCGGGCGCGTGCGGACTCCTCGGGGATGCGCTTAACGCGGAGCCACCTGGCAAGGGCCATCCGAAGGGGGATCGGGGGCCCAGCAGGCAGCGCCGGTCTCGTTCATAAGGGCTTGCAGGCTGGCGGCCTCGCCGGCCAGCACCGCGGCGATCTCCTCGCCGTTCAGCACCACGCGGTCGAAGGCGTTGCGGAAGATCTGGTTGATCTCGCCCCCGCGCGCGCCCAGGCCCACCGGCAGCAGGGCCGGCAGAGCGTCAGCGGCGTTGGCCTGCGCGGTCACCGCGCCCAGTTCGATGGCCACGCCCTTGGGCAGTCGCGAGGTGTTCACCCCGCCCACCACCGGGAAGAAACCCAACTCGCGCAAGATCTGCTCCTGCACACCGGGCCGGGTGAGGTAGTCGATCAGCGCCATTGCATTTTCCGGGTTGGGCGCGGTCTTGGGAATGCCCAGGCCGACGATGACAGGCATGAAGCCGCGTCCCGCTGGGCCAGAAGGCGCAGGGAAGGCCACGAAGTCATCCGGCTTCTCGTTGAAGGCGTTCAGCAGGCGGGCTGTGTGGTCGAAGGCCACCCACACCTCGCCCGCCAGCAGCGGCTCTTGCATGAAGCTGTAGCTGATCGACTGCGGGTGCACGTAGGGCCACAGGTCGTCCTTCAGCCAGGTCAGCATCTCCTCGGCCGCCGCGCTCTGGAACTGGCTGACCATGCCGCCGGTGAAGGAGGGCCACATGTAGCCTTGCAAGAAGCGATGGAAAAGCCCGGCCTGGGGCAAGCCGCAGCGCGCCTCGCCCGTGGCGTCGACGATCGCCTTACACCACTCGCCGAACTGCTGCCAGGTGAGGTTGTTCAGATCCGCCCCGGCAGGCAGGTATGGCAGGGCATCCTGGTGAGCGGCCATGATGTAGGTGGCCTGCATCCAGGGCACGTAGTACAGATAGTCCTCGCTGCCCAGCAGCCCTGTATCGAGGAACGCGGCAGCGAAAGCGCGGTTGGCGGAGAGATCTTCAGCCACATCTGCCACATTGGCCATGGCGTTGGCCCGCTGCAAGGGTGGGAAGGTGCCGTGCAGCGCCCCCACCACATCCACCGTGCCCTTGCCGGCCTGCGCTTCCGCCAGCACCAGGTCAAGCAGCGGCCCCTCTTCCGAGCCGGTGACATCGAAGCCTGCTTTCTTGAGGATGGCGCGGAACTTCTCCTGCTCCTCCACCGGCACGAACTGGGTGGAGAAGAAGGTGACGTTGACCGGGGCGGCTGTCAGGGCCGAGGCCGGAGCCTTCACCTGGCAGGGGCCATCGGAAGAGGGATCGGGCGCCCAGCAGGCGGCGCCGGTCTCGTTCATCAGCGCTTGCAGATTGGCGGCCTCTTCGGTCAGGGCAGTGGCGATCTGTTCGCCGTTGAGCACCACGCGGTCGAAGGCGTTGCGGAAGATCTGGTTGATCTCGCCCCCGCGGGCGCCCAGACCCACCGGCAGCAGGGCCGGCAGGGCATCGGCGGCGTTGGCCTGCGCGCTGACCGCGGCCAGTTCGATGGCAATGCCAGGCGGCAGATCCGAGGTATCCACCCCGCCCACCACCGGGAAGAAGCCCATATCCTTGAGGACGCGGGCCTGCACAGCCGGCGAAGTCAGATAATCGATCGCCTGCATCGCCGCTTCCGGGTTGGGCGCGGTCTTGGGGATGCCCAGGCCGACGATGACCGGCATGAAGCCGCGTCCCGCCGGGCCAGAAGGCGCAGGGAAGGCCACGAAGTCATCCGGCTTCTCGTTGAAGGCGTTCAGCAGGCGGGCCGTGTGATCGAAGGCGACCCACACCTCGCCCGCCAGCAGCGGCTCTTGCATGAAGCTGTAGCTGATCGACTGCGGGTGCACGTAGGGCCACAGGTCGTCACGCATCCACCGCAGCATGTCGGCGGCCTCGTTGCTCTGGAAGTTGCTGACCATGCCGCCGGTGAAGGAGGGCCACATGTAGCCTTGCAAGAAGCGATGGAAGAGTCCGGCCTGGGGCAAGCCGCAGCGCGCCTCGCCCGTGGCGTCGACGATCGCCTTGCACCACTCGCCGAACTGCTGCCAGGTGAGGTTGTTCAGATCCGCCCCGGCAGGCAGGTATGGCAGGGCATCCTGGTGCGCGGCCATGATGTAGGTGGCCTGCATCCAGGGCACGTAGTACAGATAGTCCTCGCTGCCCAGCAGGCCCGTTCCCAGGAAGGCTGGGGCGAAGGAGCGGTTGGCGGAGAGGTCTTCGGCCACATCTGCCACATTGGCCATGGCATTGGCCCGCTGCAAGGGTGGGAAGGTGCCGTGCAGCGCCCCCACCACATCCACCGTGCCCTTGCCGGCCTGCGCTTCCGCTGTCACCAGATCCAACAGCGGGCCTTCCTCCGAGCCGGTGAAGTCGAAACCACCGTCGGCCAGGATGGCGCGGAATTTCGCGGCCTCCTCCACCGGCACGAACTGGGTGGAGAAGAAGACCAGGCTGGACATGTCCACGGCAGGGGCCGCGGTTGGTTCAGGCGCTTGGGTCGGTTCGGGCGCGGTGGTTGGCGCCGGCGCGGTAGTGGCAGCGGGGGGAGCGGGAGCCGTAGTCGGCGCGGGTTGCGTCGTGCCTGCGCAGGCGGCCAGCGCCAGGGCCAGGATCAGCAAGAACGCAAGGAAAAGCGTGTTTCGTTTCATGAGTCTCCTCCGAGAAAAGCAAATAGGTGGGTTTGAGATAGGAATGGATACAGATTTTCTTCTGCGGTCATGCAAAGGCTGATTACCTCCTTTTTTTCTTTCAGGGCGTGCGCCAAGGGGTCAGGCGCCGGCTGGGGGCGCTTAGGCGGCGCCGCAGGAGCGCCGCACCACCAAGCGCGGCTCCAGCAACACCTGGCTCGGCTGCGGGACGCGGCCGGCGATGATCGCCAGCAGCATATCGACCAGCATGGCGCCGATCTCGTAGATCGGTTGGTGCAGGGTGGTGAGGGGCGGGTGCGAATGCTCGGCCATGGGGATGTCGTCGAAGCCGGTGATGGCGATGTCCTGCCCCACAATGAGACCACGGCTTTGAGCCGCGCTCATGGCGCCCAAGGCCATCAAGTCGTTGCCGGCCACAATGGCCTGTGGCCGCGCCGCGCGGTCGAGCAGGCTTCCGGCGTCACGGAAGCCCCCGCGTTGGGTCAGGTCCCCTGCGATGATATCTGTCGGACGCAGAGGGATGTCGTGGGCGAGCAGTCCCTGGCGCAGCCCCTCCAGTCGGTAGTGCGCAAACATCAACTCCTGCGGCGGGGTGAGATAGGCAAAATGGCGCCCGCCCAGCGAAACCAGATGGTCGGCGACCAAACGCATGCCCAAGACGCCATCTTCATCCACAAAAGGAAAGTCGAGCACGCCTTCGGTGCGCCCAAAGGCCACAAAAGGGGCCTTGGCCCGCCGCAGATACTCGATGCGCTCATCCTGGCGGCGGGTGCGCACGATGATGAAGCCATCCACCTGCCGACCTTGCACCTTGCGGCGATAGGCCTGCAACTCATTCGGGCCTGGCGCCTGGGTCGAGACCAGCAGGTCGAAGCCATCGCGGGCGGCCCGGTTGCCGACGCCGGCCAAAAACTCGCTGAAGAAAGGATCGGAAAAGCGGGGGCCAAAGGTGGGGAGGATGAGGCCGATGGTATCGGAGCGTTGCTTTTGCAGCCGCTGCGCCAGCCGGTTCGGTTCATAGCCCAGTTCCTCCGCCACCTGGCGCACCAATGCCTTGGTCTGCGCCGAGACATCATCATAGCCATGCAGAGCGCGCGAAACCGTTGTCACCGACTTGCCGGTGCGTTCGGCAATATCCTTGATCGTGGCGGGCATGGCATCGCTCCCCTTATGACAATGCTTGCAGGTGCGCAAGCTGCGAAGCGGCAACACGTTTCCAAAACGTTTTGGAAACGTTGTCATTCTAAACCAAAACGTTTTGGTTGTCAATAGAGATCGCGAACGCGCGTTGGTTTTCGGGCGCGTTGCGCGGCTGTGCTACAATGCCTGCCAGTCTTTTTCATCTTGCGAGGATCTCTTCCCTTGAAACGATTGCAGTTCTGGGTGGGCGTAGCCATCAGCGTGCTCTTTTTGTGGTGGGCGCTGCGCGAGTTGCAGCTGGCCGATGTGTGGGCGGCGCTGCGCACGGCTCGCTATGCCTGGCTGCTGCCCGGCGTGCTCGTCTACTTCTTCGGCGTGTGGGCGCGCACCTGGCGCTGGCACTACATGCTGCGTCCCTTCAAACAAGTGCCGCTGCGCCGCCTTTTCCCGGTGGTGACGATCGGCTACATGGGCAACAACATCTACCCCCTGCGCGCCGGCGAGGTGATCCGCTCCTACGTGCTGAAGAAAAAGGAAGGCATCCCCATCAGCGGCAGCCTGGCCACGGTGCTGGTCGAGCGCATCTTCGACGGCCTGGTGATGCTGCTGTTCGTGTTCGTGGCCCTGCCTTTCACCGAAAGCATCCCCAACGTCTACCGCAATTGGGTGACGGGATTCAGCGTCGCCTTCCTGGCCGCGCTTATCCTCTTCATCCTGCTGGCGGCGCGGCCGGCGCTCACCCGCCGCCTGTATGACTGGACGGCGCAGCGGCTGCTGCCCGCCCGCCTCCGGCCCCGGTTCGGCGATCTGTTCGATCGCTTCATGTACGGGCTGGCCTCGCTGCGCAGCGGCCGCGATGTGTTGATGATCTTCGCCACCTCGGTGGTGGTGTGGCTGGCCGAGACGGTGAAATACTGGTTTGTCATGCACGCCTTCGATTTCGAGGTCTCCTTTCTGGTGCTGATGCTGATGAACGGCATTGTCAACCTCTTCACCAGCCTGCCCGCCGCGCCCGGTTATGTCGGCACTTTCGACGCGCCCGGCATCGAGATCCTGGAGGTGGTCGGCGGGGTCAATCGTCAGGTGGCCACGGCCTACACCCTGGTGCTGCACGCGGCTCTGTGGTTGCCGATTACCGCGCTCGGCGCGTATTATTTCTATCGCGAACGCCTGCGCTGGAGTGATTTCGAACAGGCCAACCGCGAGGTTAGTGGGCAGTAGGCAGTGGTCAGTATTCAGTATTCAGTGGTCAGTTGACGCATTTTGTGCATTTCACGTACTTTGTAACTACAAATAATATCTAATATCTAATATCTAATATCTAATATCCAATATCCTTCTCATCAGGAGTAACATCTTATCATGAAGAATATCTGCGTACTCGGCGCTGGGTATGTTGGGCTGGTGACAGCGGCTTGTTTTGCCGATCTGGGCAATAAAGTCACCTGCATCGACATCGATCAGGCCAAGATCGACGCCCTGAACAACGGCGATGTACCCATCTACGAGCCGGGTCTGGCCGAACTGATCCAGCGCAACCGGGCCGCGGGCCGACTCCTCTTCACCATCAGCTACGCCGCAGGGCTGGCCGAGGCCGAATTCGTCTTCGTCGCTGTGGGCACGCCCTCTGGCTACGACGGCGAGGCCGACCTGCAATATGTGCGCATGGCCGCCGAATCCCTGGCCGATGCCATGGATCACCCCCTGATCATCATCAACAAATCCACCGTGCCCGTGGGCACCGGCGACTGGGTGGCCGACATCATCAGCAAACGCCAGCAAGACCCCGTACCCTTCTACGTGGTCTCCAACCCCGAATTCCTGCGCGAAGGCTCGGCCATCTACGATTTCATGAACCCCGACCGGGTGGTGCTCGGCTCGCTGCACCCCGAAGCCGCCGAAAAAGTGGCGCAACTGCATCTGCCCCTGCGCACCACCATCCAGATCACCGATCTGCGCACCGCCGAGATGATCAAATACGCGTCCAACGCCTTTCTGGCCACGCGCATCAGCTTCATCAACGAGATCGCCACGATCTGCGAACGCCTGGGCGCGGATGTAAAGGAAGTAGCCGTGGGCATGGGCTACGACAAGCGCATCGGCCCCTATTTTCTGGATGCCGGCCTGGGCTTCGGCGGCTCCTGCTTCCCCAAAGATGTGCGGGCGCTGGAGCACATGGCCCTGATCCACGGCGCTCACCCCTCCCTGCTGCGGGCCGTGCTCGACATCAACCAGCACCAGCGCCGCCAGATCGTGGTCAAGCTGCGCAGCCTGCTGGATGGCCTGAACGAACGCCGCGTGGGCATGCTGGGCCTCTCCTTCAAACCCAATACCGACGACATGCGCGAAGCGCCCTCGGTGGACATCGTGCGCCAGTTGCTGCGCGAAGGCGCGCAGGTGCAGGCCTATGACCCCGTGTCCATGTCCGTCGCCGCCCGTCTCCTCCCCGCTGTGCGCCTGACCGAGAGCGCGTACGAGGCCGCCGAGGGCGCCGACGCCCTGGTGCTGATCACCGAGTGGAACGAATTCCGCCACCTGGACATGGCCCGCGTGCGCAAAGCCATGCGCGGCGCTGTGCTCGTGGATGGCCGCAACATCTGGGACCCGCAGGAAATGGCGGCGTTGGGCTTCAGTTACGCCGGCGTCGGCCGCGGCCCCAGGATCAACGGTCATTGAGCGCCCACCCATGCGCACCGGCGTCGATCTGATCGAGATCAGCCGCATCGGCCAGACCCTGGCGGAGCATGGCGAGCGCTTCCAGCGCCGCGTCTTCACCGCGGCGGAATGGCGTCTCTGCGGCGGACGGCCTGCGGCCCTGGCCGGACGCTGGGCCGCCAAAGAAGCTGCGGCCAAAGCCCTGGGCTGCGGCATCGGCGATGTGGCCTGGCTCGAGATCGAGATCCTGAATGACGCCCGCGGCGCGCCCATCCTGCGCCTGCACGGGGCCGCTGCCCGCCTCGCCGCCGAACTCGGCCTCGATCAGTGGACGATCAGCCTTTCCCACAGCCGCGATCTGGCCATTGCCCTCGTCATCGCCTATTAGAATAATGCGTAAAACGTAAAACGTGGCACGCATTACGTTTTACGTTTTACGCAATCCCCTAAATGCCAGCGCCCCCCGGCAACGAGTTGCCGAGGGGCGCCACACACAGGGAGGGAGATAATTCTCCTGAGTCAAGATACAAGATGCATATTTCAACACCATTACAATCAGCTTGCAGAATCCTGACAGCCCCCGCCCCCCGGAGCGCCACGCCATGACCCGCCCCCTGTTGATGATCCCCGGCCCCATCGAATTCAGCGAAGATGTGCTGGCCGCCATGGCCCAGCCCACCGCCAGCCATGTTGATCCCGCGTTCATCGCCATCTTTGGCCAGGCCCTGACCGATCTGCGCGCGGTTTTCCTGGCCGACGACAGCTACCAGCCCCTGATCCTGGCCGGCTCCGGCACCCTGGCCATGGACACCGCCGCCGCCAACCTGGTGGAAGGGGGCGACCGCGTGCTGGTGGTGGACACCGGCTACTTCTCGCAGCGCATGGCCGCCATCTGCCGGCGCTACGGGGGCATCGTCGATCTGCTCAGCGCCCCGCCCGGCGACACGATTTCCGCGGATCAAGTCGCGGCCCAACTGCCACAGGCCGCTTACGCCCTCGTCGCCGTCACCCATGTCGATACTTCCACCGGCGTGCTCACCGATGTGGCCGGCATCAGCGCCGCGGCCAAAGCGGCCGGCGCCCTGGTCATTGTCGATGGCGTCTGCGCCGCCGCCGGCGAGGAGATGCGCCAGCAGGCCTGGGGCGCCGATGTCTACTTCACCGCCTCGCAAAAAGCGATCGGCGTGCCGCCGGGGCTGGCCCTGCTGCTGGCCTCGCCCGCGGCCCTGGGCAAATGGCGGGCGCGCCGGACGCCGGTGGCCAGCTATTACAGCGATTGGGCGGAGTGGCTGCCGATCATGGCCGCGTACGAGGGCCGCCGCCCCGCCTATTTCGCTACCCCCGCTGTCAACCTCATCGTCGCCCTGGGCGTCAGCCTGCGCCGCATCCTGGCCGAGGGCATGGACGACGTCTTCGCCCGCCACCGCCTGCTCGGCGACGCGGTCAAGGCCGGGATCGCGGCCCTGGGCCTGGGCCAGGTGCCCACACAGCCCACCCACGCCGCCCACACCCTCACCTGCCCCCGTTATCCCGCCGGGGTGGATGCCAGCCTGCTGGCCCACGTGCGCGCAGCTGGCGCCATCCTGGCCGGCGGCCTGCACCCGGCCATCCGCAACGACTACTTCCGCATCGGGCACATGGGCGCGGTCACGGCCAACGATGTGCTGGCCACCCTGGCCGCGCTGGAGCGGGGCCTGCGCCGGGCCGGCTACCCCGTCGAACCTGGCCTTGCCCTCGCTGCCGCCCAGGGCGTGATGGTGGGTGGCGCCTAAGCCGCAGCGCCGCCTGCGCCTGCGCACGCGGCTGCCCCTCTATTTGCTGGGCCTGCTGGGCGGCCTGCAACTGATCGTACCCGATAAGATCTGGGCCGCGCTGCTGGTGGGCATGGCCGCCACCCTGGGCGTCGCCTATCTCTGGGCGCGGCAAATGCGCGATCGGGTGCGCATCAGCCGCAGCAGCCGGGGGCAGTGGGTGGTGGCCGGCGACCTGCTGGAAGAAGACTGGCTGCTGCAAAACCACAGCATCCTGCCTGTGCTCTGGGCCGTCGTGCGCGATCACTCCGACATCCCCGGCTATGCCATCGACCGGGTGGCAACGGCCGCGGGCGAGGGGCGCTATACCTGGCGCACCCAGGGCACTTGCACCCAGCGCGGAGTCTTCACCCTCGGCCCCTGCACGGCCAGCCTGGGCGATCCCTTCGGCCTGTTCGAAGTCACACACGATTACCCCGACACCCGCACCCTGCTCGTCTACCCACGGGTGATGAAGCTGCCCGAATTCGATCTGCCGCAGGGCCACACCAGCGGCCGCGCCCGCCGCTCCCGCCGCGCCACCCCCGAGACCCTGCTCGCCAGCCATGTGCGCGGCTACCTCCCCGGCGACAGTCTGCACCTGATCCACTGGCCCAAGAGCGCGCAGCAGGGCCAACTCATGGTCAAACAATTCGATCTGGAGCCGGCCGGGCCGCTGTGGCTGGTGCTCGACCTCGACGCCGCAGTGCAGGCGGGGCAAGATCAGGAAAGCACCCTCGAATATGGCGTCATCCTCGCCGCCTCCCTCGCCGCCAAACACCTCTACGCCGGCCGGGCCGTGGGCCTGATCGCCTACGGCCAGGAGACCTGCCTGCTGCCCCCACAATCTGGGTCGGCCCACCTCTGGCGCATCCTCCCCCCGCTCGCCCACGCCGCGGCCAGCCCCGAGTGGCCCCTGGCCCGCGTGCTGGCGCAGGTCACGCCCGATATCGGGCGTGGGCGCACCCTGCTCGTCATCACCCCGGCCGCCACCGCGGACGCGGGCTGGCCGGGCGAATTGCTGCGCCTGCAACGCCGCGATATCGCGCCCGCCGCCCTCCTCCTCGACGCCGCCTCCTTCGGCGACCCCTCTGCCCCCGCCGCCGATCTGCCGGCGCTGGCCGCGCTGCTGGCCGATCAGGGCATCCCGCACCACATCATCACCAAAGCATACGACTTCCAGCCCCTGATCAAGATCACGCGGCGCCGCCGGGTGCTGAAAACCCTCTCCGGCACCGGCCGCGTCATCGCCGTGGACGTGGAGGAGGAACTGTGATCCGGCTCCTGATCCAGCGGCTGCCGCGCCCACGCGAGGGCTGGGACGCGCGTACGATGCTGGCCATCGTCATCGTCCTGGCCGCGGCCCTCGGCGTGCTGGCCTGGGCCGTGCAAAACGCCGGCTGGACGCGCGGCAGCCCCGGCCTGATCGCGCCCACGCTGCTGGCCATGCTGATCGGCCTCCTCCTCACCCGCCGGCCGCGGCCAGCCTGGCGCACGGCCAGCCTCGCCCTGCTCAGCAGCCTTCTCTTCCTGCCACTGACCGCGGCCCAGGCCTGGCCCCCCCTGCGCCTGCTGTTCGCCAACCTGCGCGGTCTGATGGCGCTGCTGCGCCACCCGCAGGAGCCATTCCCGGCCCTGCCCCTGCCCTTGTGGATGAGCGAACGTCTGGGGCAATGGGCGCAGGATATGGCTGCCTGGGCGCTGGCCGGCCAGCGGGAAGCCAATGATCTGCCCTTTGCCTTCCTGATCTTGCTGTTGCTGTGGCTGGCCGGGCTGTGGGCCGGCTGGCAGACCTTCCGGTATCGCGGCGACTGCAGCGCCGGCGATGCCTGGACGGCGCTGGCGCCCGCGGGCGCAGTTCTGGCCGCCAACAGCTTTTTTACGTTTGCCGGCCTGGGCTGGCTGCTGCTCTTCATGGCCACGCTGCTGACGCTGGCGCTGATCTTGCGCGAAGGCAGCCTGCGCCAGCAGTGGGAGACGCAGCGCATCGACT
>JAANMY010004345.1_pt1 | contig 10761 bp, 7 predicted proteins | sample 7279691 | NCBI WGS metagenome assembly JAANMY01 (sample SAMN14094543, study PRJNA606508) | bioreactor metagenome | isolation source: A lab-scale SPAN reactor treating ammonium-rich wastewater day 388 | place: Ireland: Galway | collected 2018-02-07
AACGGGTGACGGTTACAGGCAAAAGGTCAGGGGGCGATGTTCCTAAGATCCGTCTCCAACAGGTCGCAGCGCTGCGGCGAAGCTGGCCCCATCGAGGCCCGATGGCGCCGGCAATCCGGCGAGTTCGCACAGGGTCGGGTAGATGTCCACGGTCTCGATCAGCGCCGCTGTCTTGGCCGCTGCCTTCATCCCGGGGGCGGCGACGATGACGGGGATGCGGGCGGCCTGCTCATAGTTGGTGTGCTTGCACCACATCCCGTGGTCACCGAGGTGCCAGCCGTGGTCGCCCCAGAGCACGATGATGGTATCTTTCGCGAGGCCCGTCGCATCCAGCGCATCCAGAACCCTACCGAGTTGCGCGTCCATGAAGCTGACCGCGGCGTGGTAGCCGTGGATCAGGTGCCGGGTCATCGCATCATCCAGCGGCCCGGTGGGCGGAATGTCGGTATACGCGCGCAGTTCGCCCCAGGTGGTCGGCGCAAACTCGGGGGCCCCGGCCGGCGGACCCTTGATCTCGGGCAGGGGAAATGCCTCGGCCCTGTAGAGGTCCCAATATTTCTTCGGCGCGCAGAAGGGCAGGTGTGGCTTGAGGAAGCCGACGCCCATGAAGAAGGGCTCGCCGGGTTTGTCCTTCGCCGCGCGCAGCCGCTTGATGGCCTCGTCGGCGATCATGCCATCGGCATAGGCGCTGTCCGCCACATCGGCGCACTCGGTCGAGGGGCCCTTGACGAGGCTGGAACGCTTGCTCTCGGGCACGCCGTCGGCCTTGGCCTTCGCCGCCCTTTTCTTCGTGTCCTCGACGTTTTCAGGCAGGGCGTACCCGCCGCCCCCGGGTTTCCAGTGGGGCACCGTCCACGAGGCCTCGTCCTCGTGGTTGCCGTGGCCGACGTGCATGATCTTGCCCATCGCCTCGGTGCGATAGCCGTGGGCGCGGAAATATTGCGCGACGGTGACGGCCTCGGGCACCGACTTCCGAAAATTCGTGGGGAGGTCGTAGATGCCGATGGCCTGCGGCCGCAGGCCGGTCATCAGCGCGTTGCGCGATGGGGCGCAGACGGCCTGGTTGCAGTAGGCGTGCTGGAAGGTCACGCCCCGCGCGGCAAGGCGGTCGATGTGGGGCGATTTCACCATCGCGTCCCCATAGCAGCCCAGCAGCGGTTTGAGGTCATCGACGCAGACGAGCAGGACGTTGGGTTTCGCCGAGGCGGCGGCCGCCGCGAGGGGCGCGCAGAGAATCGCCCCGATCAGACACGGGATGTATGGTCTCATGGTCTATCTCCTCTTCAGGTGGGGCCCGATGGCCTCGGCGACCTGGCCGCCGAGAAGATCGTATCCCCGCGAGTTGAAATGGCAGTCGTTCGGATTCTGGCACTCGGCCAGGTGCGGCGCAATGGATGAGTACAGGTCGTTGATGGGGATGCCCCGTTTCTCGGCCAATCCGGCGGCGATCTCGTTGCGCGCGACGATGGCGCCGGGATCGCCATACTTGCTCTCGGTGGGCAGCGGCGTGGAACTGGCCCAGATCAATTGCGCCCCGGTCTTCCTCAGCCGGGCGATGATCTCGCCGAGGCGCGTCTCGTATTCGGCGGACGGTGTCGCGCGATCGTGGATCCCGAAGTTGAAATGGATCACGTCCCATTTTCTGCCACCGAGCCATATATCCAGCTTCTTGAGCCCGTTGGCCGTCGGCCCGCAATTCTCGGGGGCGCGGTGGACGTTGGCCTTTCCCGCGAGCGCCTTCCGGACCGCCAGCGTGTAGCCGCGCGAGATCGAGTCCCCGATCAGCAGCACGCGGGGCAAACCCGGCTCGCCCTTCACGTAATCCCAGGCGGTCTCGGCGCCCTTGACCTTGTCGCGCTTGTACAGCGGCAGGTAGAAAGCCCCGAGGTTCTCCTCCAGCACCGTCTCCCAGGCCTGCTGTTCCGGGGGGAGAGAGGCCTTCCATTTCGCGAACGCTGCATCCACCGCCCTGTCTGCGTCGGCCTTCTTCTCCGCGGCCTCCTTGGCGTTGGTGGGTTCCCCGCCCTGCGCGGCGGATGGCGGCAAGGGCTGGGCAATGAGCATCGCCAACCACGGCAGCAGGGCCGCGCGCAGCACGCGGGGTCTTCGGACAGAGCGCTTCAGAGGGAAAGGCGTGCGCGACATAGGGAACAGATGTTTGAAGGAGGCGTCGGGATCCGTCAACAGGGAGATGGCATCCTGGACGTGTCGTAACAGGGCCAGCGCATGGGTCGCTCATCCGCCAGCGGCGGACAGGCAGCTCCCCGCTACGTCGCTGTCGCGTTTCGCGAGCGAGATTCCGGCGTGGTCGCGGCGCTAAGTTAATGGGGGTTTGGGACATTCGGCCAGAGCCGCGGCGCCATGCCTTCAATCGGGAGGGACGCCGGCCCCGGCGTCCGCGCGCCACCAGCCTGAGGGGTGCCTCGGCCGACCCGGCCCGCGAGGCCGCGGACCCTCCCAAATGTGGCTTAACTTAGCGCCATTCGGTTCAGACCGTGGATGCGCTGGCTGAGCGGCCCGGCCCATCTGTCACCAGATGGGCTACGGCATGAGGTCCTCCTCACGCCGATATCCCCATCACCCCTTGCCCCGCCCCATCGTGATGAACTCCTCCGGGCTCAGGGAGCCGTCCTTGTCCGAGTCAAACGTGGGAAAGCGCCGCCGGCCCTCGGCCTCGTCGGGGAAGTTGTGAAGATATTCCTCCAGGCTCATCCGACCGTCGCCGTTGGTGTCCTTTTTCTTGAACATCTCGGCGCGGTCGATCGCGGGCTTTGCCGCATCCTTGGCGTCGCCCTTGCGCGGCGGGCGCGGCGCATCGACGGGTTTGCCGCTGGCGGCGGCCTCGTCTCGCGCCTTGCAGGGCGGCAGCGCGTCCTTCCAGGCAAGGGCCTTGGCCGTGAGGGCCTTCACCACGTCGGGATTCCCGGCGGCCACGTCGTGTTTCTCGGCGATGTCGTTCGGGATGTCGTAGAGCTGCGCGCCGCCGCCATCGTGGTTCACGAAGAGTTTCCACCTCCCGTCGCGGATCGCGAGCATCGGCGGCATGTACTCGTCACCCCAGACACGGAAGAGCCATTCCCAATGCAGCGGCCTGGTCCGCGGGCGCGATCCCCCCAGCCAGATATCGCTGACGTCCTCGCCATCGGGGCGGACGCCGGCCGGCACCGGGACCCCCGCCAGCTTGCAGACCGTGGGGAGCCAATCGACGCCGCAGAGGACGCTGGTCTCATCGACGCGCCCGGCCGCCACGTGCCCCGGCCATCGGAGCAAGCCGAAGGTGCGGACGCCGCCCTCGTACATGCTCCGCTTGCGCGCGCGCAGGGGGCCGGCGTTGCCCACGCCCGCGTTCGCCGCGTTGCTTATATTATAATCCTCTGGGCCGTTGTCGCTGGAGAAGAGGACCACCGTGTTGTCCGCGATCCCCAGCTCATCGAGCGTCTGCATCAGGCGGCCAAATTGCGTGTCCAGGTCGGTCAGGGAGGCGCAGAAGACCCGCATCTGGCTGCGCAGGTCCTTGGCGGCGGCCAGATATTTCTGCATCCAGTCGCCGAAGGCCGGATCGTCGGCGCGCGGCGCGAGATCGTCATACACCGCCAATTGCTCCGGGGTGGGATCCAGTTTCGCGTGCGGCACCAGGGTCCAGACATTGAGATAGAAGGGCTTGTCCTTGTTCTCCTTTAGAAAATCGATGGCGTGATCCACGATGATGCCGGTGGATTTGCCCCACCAGTGCTCCTCGGGCGGGGCGCCCTTCTCCCTCAACTGCGGTCCGTTGGAAACGATCGTCACGTATTTATCGATACCGTAGGCACCGGGCTCGGGGGCCCCGTCGCCACTGCCGAGGTGCCACTTGCCGAAGTGCCCCGTGGTGTAGCCCGCCTCCTTGAGGACTTTCGTGACGGTCATCGCGTCGGTGTCCAGCCAGTTTGGCATGGAGCGCGCCGCGTTCTGATCATGCGTGGCGAAATGGCCGTGGACGTGGTGCCTCGCCGGGAAGTGCGATGTCATGAACGCGGCCCGGCTCGGCGAGCAGACGGTGGCCGCCACGTAGAACTGCTTGAACCATGTCCCCTGACCCACGAATCGGTCGAGGTTCGGCGTCTTCACGTAGGGATGCCCGGCGAATTTCGCGTCGGCCCAGCCCTGGTCATCCGTGAAGAAGAAGATGAAGTTGGGGCGTTGGGCGGGCGCGGCCGAGACAAACGAGGTGGCGAGGCACGCGACGAATGCGAAGATTAAGGTTCTCATGATAGGTCCATCTTTCGGGGTGATATTCTGGTGGAGGACGGGGCCAGGATGCAACAAAAACGGGCCGCCGCCGGGAGACGAGAGCGCACCCCCCTCCCCAAGCGGCGGGGCCCCACCGGAATGCGAATGTAGCCCATCTGGTAACAGATGGGCCACGCGCGGGAAGATCCACGGCCTCACGGCCGTGGCTACACCTGGAATTTTCGAGTCAGGCATCATGCCCGCCACGGCGGGTACCCCGGACGAGAAATGTGGCCGAACGCGTGAGCGTTTGGCAAAGGGCCCTGGTGGCACGGGCCAAACGCCTTGGGGCGTTCGGCTACGGGGATTTTCGGGCGAGCGTCACCGGGCCGAGCAGCCCGGAGGGCACCGGGGGGGTGTCTTTCTTATAGTGCCTGCACGTCGTGAAGGTATATCGCCCCGACGGGCGCGGCTTTCCCTCGCGGAACCACCCGGGCCATTCGAGCAAGGTCTCGAAGTCTTTCCAACTGCCGTCTTCTGGCAGTTGCTCGTCGCCGATCATCCGGTTGATCCAGAGATTGACGACCTCGATCTGCAGGTCGTTCTTCCCCTCGCGAACGGCACCGCCGATGGGCACCCGATACGGTGGCTTCCACGCGACGCCGCAGTCCGCCCCATTGACCTTTACCCGCGCCATCACCTCAACTTTGCCGAGGTCCAAGAACAACCCCGCCGCCGCATCGCCGCCGCATGAGAAGCGGGTCCGATAGACCGCGGTTCCCGAGTAGTACCGGATCGCGCCCTCCGCCCTCTGGCTCCAATCCTCCAGCGCATCGAACGCCACCGGTGCCGCGGGGCCGCCCCACCTCGGGTCGAACGTCACCTCCCAAGGCCCGCTCACTTCCGCCAGGCGCAGGAACTCAGGGAAGTTCTTTCCCTGAGCTCTCGCTCCCCCACCGTCGCGCCGGAAGACGACGAAGCCGCTCCCCACCGGCCCGAAGCGCAAGGGAACGCGCGTTCGCCCTCCCTCCTCCCCGTATTCGGGCAAATCGCGGATCTCCCCCGTCTCGGGGTCCCAGAATTCCGGCGCCTTCCCCGACACCCGGAACGCGCACTCGACATCCCGCGCCTCGTCCCGCGGGTTGGCCACGAAATACACGTCGGAGTCCCCGATGCGGCGATGCAGATACGAAAGCCCCTCGCCCTCGAAATCGGGCCGGAGCCCATCCTTCTGGAACACCTCGGCGAGCGCCTGCCCGCTCAAGACGCGACCCGAGTCCCACAGGGCCTTCGCCACCCTCTCGACCTCCGCGTCACACGCCGGGTAGTCCGTCAAGCCGTGCGCGCCCTTCGGCCGCGGGCCGGCGATGACCCGCGCGCCACCCTCCACCAGCTCCTGCACCTTTTTGGCCAAGCGGGTCGTCATGCGGTCGGCCTCTGGCAACCGGAGGTACCGATAGCTCGTGCCCGACGGCAGCACGAGGCGCCCGTCGCTCACCCGCATCTGGAGCACGGTCTCCGAGGCACAGAGGTCGTAGTCGTGGCCCGCGGGCAACTCCAATCCCATGTGGTCCACCCCGAGCGGCGCGCCCTCGCCGAACCAGTAGCAGACATCCGCCACGAACGTGCCCTGCTGCAGCAGATATTGGCAGCGGGAGAGGTAGTCATTCCACGCGAGGGACTGGTCCCACCAGGTGTTGAAGCGCTGGAAGTGCTCGCCCCACTTCCGGTGCGTGAGGCCGGGGACCATGTCCTCGTAGGGCTGGTGCGCGTAGAGGTGGAATATCATGCGGTTCACGCCCTGGCAGAAGGCCCAGTCGCCCATCGATTTCAACAGATACGGGTGATCCCGCCACCCGCGATCGGAGGTGAATGCCTCGGCGCCGACGACCGGTTTGCCGCCGGTGTGCGCGGCGGAGGCCATCGCCTTGCTCGATGGGGCATAGCCTCCTCGCCCCGCCAGCAGATCGGGAAACCGCTCTTCCCCCCGCGCCCAGAATTCGCTCACGGGCATGTCGCAGACACCCGCGTACGACAGGTTGTCGATGCAGAGGTGGCCGTAGGCCTCGATGGACAATTTCATGCCATGCGGGCGGACCAATTCCCGCAGCCTCGCGGCGTAATTATCCCGGATCATCTCGCCCACGGTCGCCCGCATGTCCCACAGGAACCGGTCGCTCAATTCGGCGCTCCCGACGACGCGTCCCGTCAGCACGGGCAGCCACGGGCGAATGTCGTACCCGCGCCTCGCGCGGAATTCCTCCGGGAAGGTCGCGGTCCAGTTCTGCCCGCCGGCCTCCCAGCTATCGATGTGCGCGTGGGACAGCGCCCGGCCCGTCGCCCCCCCGGCGCCATCGATGATCTGCTTCAGGAAGGCGCCGAAGTGCGTGTCGATCCCAGCGCGGCTCAGGCGGTCGCACTCCAGCCCGACCGCCGCCTGCGGGCAGGGCCGCGTCATCTTGAAGTTCGAGGCGTGGCCCAACCGGATGACCAGCCACTTGCCCGGCGGCGCATCCCAGGTCAGCCGTCCGCCTTTATCCATCCGCGAGGTCAGGTCGATCACGCCCTCCAAAGGCGTCGCCGCGCCCGCGGGGATCCCGGCATCGCCCCGAGGCGCGGGCCCAAAGCCCACGCCATTCTTTTTATCCAGATCGGCTATGCGGTAGTCCCGCGCCTCCGGCGTGCCCGGAACCGGGATCGCCATGACCGCGATATCGCGATACGAATCGACCGTCTCGATGGCATCGAGGACCTTCGGGTTCATCGCCATCCCGGGCCTCAGCCACGCGGACAGCTTCTTCTCCACCCTCGGCCGATCCAGCACGAGATCGACCGCGCCGCCGCCGTCCACCAACGCGTCGCACCAATAGAGTTTCTGCATCGACAGATCCGGGGTGATGTGCGGCCCGCCGCTCCCGTAGCCGAAATCCAGCGTGGCGTCGAATTGCATGCCCAGGCGATCGCACTCGCGGATCGCCCATTGGAACGCGCCATGCCACTCGGGGCTCAGCGGCACCACCTTCCCATCCGGCGCCCACCACGGACCGCTCACCTCCATCCACAGGACGCCCCCGATCCCGGCGCGATCCATCGCCTCGAGATCCGCGGTGATCCCCTCCTTGCTGATATTCCCGTTGATCCAAAACCAGAAGACCCACGGGCGCGCCGAGGAAGGCGGGGATCGAAAACTGGCCGCGAGGGAGTCGGATGGGGTGGCGTGGGTTGACCCGGCGGATGACAGGGGACACAGCGCGCACAGCGCCGCAAAGATCGCCGGGAGGCGGATGAAAGGATGTTGCCTCACGGATGCATGATGCGCGCCGCAAGGTGATTGCACCAACCCGAATCGTTCCTCATTTTGCGACAGGGCCCTCGCGCCCTCAGGCGCGGGCCAGCGCGTTCTCGCTCACGAAGAGGTTTCGTGCGCGAAAGGCCGGCGGGCTTTCCATGCGACTTTTCCACACCCGTGTTCGGGAGGCCCGCCCCCTCACCGGGACTCGCTCTTCTCCAGCCTCACCTCTGCGCAATTCTCCATGACGATCGGTTTTGCCAACGCCTTCGTGGCCCGCGCCGACTTCGCCTCGCCGATGATGCGGTTTCCCCGGACGATGGAATCGGCCACGTCGCGGAGCAGCATCGCGGGGAACGGGAACTCCCGGATCTCATTGTTCTCGATCAGGAGATTGCGATGCAGGCGGTCGCCGCCCGATTTGAATATCGTGGCCCAGATGGCGGCGTGCTCGCGATCGAGGCGCCCGCAGTTCAGGATGCGGTTGCCGCGCACGACGTAGTTTTCCGCGGCGAGCCCCTCGAAGGGCGAGTTCCAGAATTCCACCCCGCCGCCGCCCAGCCCCTCGAAGGTATTGCGCTCGATGAGCCCGCCGTCACCCTTCGCCAGCACGCCGATGCGGCGGCCGTTGCGCGCGATGTTGTTACGAAACACGAACCCGTTGCACATCCGGCTGGCGTTGTAGACCTCGGTGACCTCCGCGTTGCCCTGCGCCGCGTAGCCCAACCCCTTCGCCGGAATCAGGCGTCCGGCCGTCACTCCCTTGATGTCGCGATCCACCGTGACCTCGATCGCCTTCTCTTGCGGCACCGCCGACACGACCCTGGCCTCCGCCACCAGGCGGCCCGGGCGCCGCTGGAAGAACTGCAGCCGGTCGCCGGGCCGCATGTCCAGCTTCGCCTCTTTGCCAAATTGGTCGTAGGGCTGGTGCAGATTGATGATCAGCCTGTCCGGCGCGGGCTGCTCCGCCACGGCCATCGCGTAGCCGTTGACGTGGCACACGTCGTCGCCGCAGTTCTCGAACAGGCAGCCCTCGATCCACGGCCCGGTGCGCGCGTTGTGGTGGTTGTTGCCGCCGTTGTTCACGGAGAGCGCCCGGCCCGCCTTGCGTTCCAACCGCACGCGGAGGATCGCGTGTCGGTCGGAGTAGAATGAGCCGAGGCATTCGTTCGCGGCGCCGCGGAGCGTCAGGTCGTAGAATATGATATCCTCGCCGCCGAAGACCCCCGCGCCGTGGCCCCCCGCCGCATCATACCACCGCGGGTCCAGGATATAGATATCTCCTGCTGCGAACAGCGAGGATGTCTTCGCCCGCTCGAAGCGGAAGCGGAACCGCCTCCCCTCGACCCGCTCGGCGACCTTGTGTTCCACCACGAGCGGGATGCCCCGCTTCATGGCGAAGCCATCGGCCTCCGTGACGACCATGCCCTTCGTGTCGCGCGCGAACGCCGGATACGCATCGGGCAATGCGTGACCGGGAAGGATCTCCGCGTCGATCGTCCCGCCCTTCGCATCCACCGCCACCACCCGACCCGCGGTGTACGCCGGCGGGTCGAAATCGAAGACGAAACCCTTCACCATCACGCGCCGGCAGCTCTCCAGATGCACGAGGCTCACCGGATGCGTGAAGGTCACGCCCGAGCCACCCCCGTCGATGATCAGATCGTCCGCCTTCGCGAATGCGATGAACTCCCGGTCCTCCCCGGGATCGAGCCGGTACTCGGCCTTCTCGAACACCACCCGGCACGGGGTGTGGCTCGCCGCCTCGGCGAACGTCGCCTTGACCTGAGCCCAATTTGCGCCCGCGGCCACCCGCAGCACGCGCTCCGGCGGCCGCACCGAAAACTGCCGCGCCGCCGACCACGGCCCGCGCCGCCCCCCCGCGTCCACCACCGCCACGCGCCACCAGTATTCGCCGGGCGCCAGCTCCTTGTCCGGCACGTACCAACGGATCACCGCCGCGATCCGGTCCTCATCCGCCACCTGTCGAAACCCCGCGTCCCGCGCGATCTGGATGTCGTGCGACGACATGTTCCCCGGTGTCGCCGGACATTCGCCGACCCACCGGAAATTCGGGATGCCCAGCGCCAGCGCCGCGCCGTCCGTCGGGGCAACTGGCGCCACGGATTGCGCGGCGCCACCACCGCGCGCCCCGAGAAGTGCCACAAGACCTACCATCGCTCCAGAATAGTGTTTCATCATCGTCCATTATCCGCCCCGGCGCCCTCGGTTCCGAAGATGGTCCCCAGCGGCTGGCCATCGACGAGCAACCGGAATCGCCCCGGCGCCCCCGGCGCGCCCCACTGCGCCACCCAGTCCTTGGTGCGGACCCAGACGCGGTAGCTTCCCGGGGCCGGAAAATCGACCTCCGTCACGGCATCGGCGACTGGCCGGCCAAGCCCATGCGCCAGCAGATAGGGCGATCCCATCTGTTCCATGAACTGGGGATCCAGGACCCACCCACCCCGCCGCGCGAAACCCTCCGCCTCGACTAGGACGAAACCAGATCCCGCCAGCCCGTCACCCCGCAGGCCGACCGGGGCCGCCAGCAAGGCGGCCAGGCCAAGGGCTGGAAGGGGTCTCATGCTTCGTCCCTTTCGATGCGTCGGAGTTCCCGGATCGCCTCCAGTTCCGCGCGCGGCTCGTCATCGGCATGGGCGAGCTTCCCCGCGCGGCGATACCAATAGCGACTGTTGCCCATGTCCCCCTCGATCTTGTGCAGGACCGCGTGGACCCATGATGCCGTCGCATCCTCCTCGTGCTGCTGGACGATCCGGTGCGCGGCATCCCACTCGTCAGCGAGGGCCAGATCGATCGCCTTGAGAACATCATCGTTCATGCGTCCCCTGTAGCAGCTCGCCGGACAAAGTCCGACAGATTCCTTCAGCGGCCACGCATTCGGGATCCGGAGGGCGCGGAAGGGTTGAGACAGACGGCGCTGATCTGATGGCGCTCGTCGCGGGCGCCGACCACATCCACCCGCAACTGGTATTGGCCGATGCGGGCGGGCCTCCAATAGAAGATGAGGCGGGCGGGATTCTGGTGGAGTATGCGCCATTCGCGGTCGTCGGCATGTTTCTCGAGCACGGTGATGCGGCGGCTGTTGCGCGGCTCGCGCAGGAGGATCTGGACGCGGGTTGAGCGGCCAAGGACGACGGAATGGTCGTCCATCATAAGCTGGACGCCGCCGCAGGCCGGAAAATCGCCCATGACCAGGGAGCTGCGCCCTTCCATGCGGACCGGCTCACGGCCGGTGCGGATGG
>JAANMY010004349.1_pt1 | contig 10744 bp, 7 predicted proteins | sample 7279691 | NCBI WGS metagenome assembly JAANMY01 (sample SAMN14094543, study PRJNA606508) | bioreactor metagenome | isolation source: A lab-scale SPAN reactor treating ammonium-rich wastewater day 388 | place: Ireland: Galway | collected 2018-02-07
GGGGGTGGCGGTGGCGTCGCTGGCGATCGGGGAAATGAACCGGATCCCGTTCAAGAGCGATCCGAGAACGATCGAGTGGGTGAGCGACAGCGTGGACGCTTGCGCGGCGATGGGGTGCAAGGTGGTGCTGCTGGCGTTTTTCGCCAATGGCGATCTGAAGGGGGACAAGGCGGGGACGGACGAGGTGGTAAACCGGCTCAAGGCGATCGCGCCGAAGGCGGAGAAGGCCGGGGTGATTTTGGGCATCGAGAGCTGGCTGGATGCCGACGAGCATCTGGACATCATCCAACGGGTGGGCTCGCCCGCGGTGCAGGTCTACTACGATGTCGCTAACATGGAGAAGATGGGATACGATCTCTATTCCGAGATCCGGCGGCTGGGGAAGGAGAAGCTGATCTGCGAGGTGCACGCGAAGGAGAACGGTTTTCTGCTTGGGCAGGGGAAGGTGGATTTCCGGCGCGTGCGTGAGGCGTTGGACGATATCGGCTATTCGGGGTGGGTCCAGATCGAGGGAGCGGTGCCGAAGGGCGCCGAGATGCTACCGAGCTATCGGGAGAATCTGAAATTTTTGCGCGGGGTGCTGGGGTAGTCTTGGCGAAGGGGATCCCCCCTTGGGCGGGGGGATGGGCCGAGGCCGGAACGTTTGGAAAATCGCCTCTGGCGACCGGCTTCGCTACGGGGTCGGGGGGGGATGGGCCGGTGTCGGGTCAGGGCGCCGGGTTCGTGCGTTTGGGCGCCGGGGCGTCGTAGACGGGGACGAGGTGTTCGGCGCGGACCCATCCGGTTTCACCATTGGCGAGGCGGAGGAGGCGCCATCCGAGAAATTCTTTATCGATGGTGGCGAGGGTTCCGGCCGGGAGATCTTTCGTCTCTTGCTGTTCGAGTTCGGTGGGGATGGAGCGGAGCTGGGCGGGGGTACTGACGATGGCGGCGGAGCGGTCGGCGAGGATGCCGTAGTGGGCATGGGCGACGGCGGCGGCGGCGATGATGAGGGCGGCGAGGACCGGGGCGGCCAGGGCGGGTGTCCCGCAGCGGCGGAATCGCTGGTGGTGTTGTGCGAGGAGGACGAGGGCGAAGCCGCCGGCCCCGAGGGAGGCGGCGAGGACGACGAGCCATTGCCACTGAGCCGGGGAGAATGCGGCGACGAGCGCGAGCGGTCCGGGGGGATGGGCGATGGCGAGGAGCTCGCGATGGGTCACCTCGGGGATCTTCTGGTCGGCGGAGGGCATGTTCTCCTTATCGCGCACGGCGTCAATGAAGTTGGCGAGGTGGGGAGCGTGCCGCGCGGCGGCGATACTCTCCGGGGAAGCCATGCCGGCCTTTTCGAGCGCGATGCTGAGATTCCACGCGATGGAATTGTCGCGCGGGTTGAGGACGCGGGCGGCGGTCCAGTGTGCGGCGGCCTCAGTCCATCGCTTTTGTTGGGCGAGGGCGAGGGCGAGATTGTTGCGCGCGCGCCAGTCGGTGGGGGCCTTGGCGACCCGTTCGGTGAACAGGGATTCGGCCTTGGCGAAATCGCCGGCGCGGTAGGCCTCGATGGCATCGTCGGCGCGGGAGTGGGGCGTGGAGGAACAGAGGAGCAGGAGGGCGGCGGTGGGCCAGAGATTTCTTGGGAGGAGCAGATGGAAGGGCGGGACGCGCGGGATGCGACGCGCGAGGAGGGCGGCCTCGGCGCGGGCGGGCCAGTCCGGGGGAAGGTCGGTGTCGGGGGCGTAGAGGGCGTCTTCGGCCTCGGTCCAGAGGCGTTCCCATGTCTCGATGGTCGATGGGGCGACACCGCGTTCGCGGCGGAGGGCATCGAGCAACTGTTCTTTCTGTGGGGCCGCTGCCGGCAGGCCGCAGCAGTGGGCGCTGGCCTGCAGCCATTGCGTGAGGGCGACGCGGCGCGGGGAAGGCCCTGGGGAGAGACGGAGTTTGGACACGGCGTCGAGGGCCCGCGCGCGGGCCTTGCGTCGCCAGGTGAGGCCATCAGTGAGGAGGGCTCGGCGATGGGAGAGCGATAGCCAGAGGACGACGGTGGCGATCGCGGGGATGAGGCAGAGCCAGACCGCGTTGGAACCGATGGGCCTGAGGGCGCTGGCGACACCGACCAGGGCGTCGCGCGGTAGCGCTGGGGTGGGATCGAAGGCGGGGGCGGGCGGCGGCGGGGGCTCTTCCGGGATGGGCGCGGCGGATGCGGGCTGGGTCGTGGCGGGTGCGGTGCCGCCTGGCGCCTTCGCGGACTTTTTCGCCTGGGCGACAGTCACCTCGACCGGTTCGGTGACGATGGTCTCGTAGCGCTCGGCGACGGGATTGAAATAGGACCAGCGCACCGGGCCGAGGGTGTAGGTGCCGGGGCGAGTGGGGATGAGGACGACATCTTCGGTGAGGGTGCCGTCGAACACGATATTCTCGTGCTGGTCGAGGCGGGCCTTGGATGGCGGGACTTGGAAGTCGGTGGAGACATCGCGCGCGGGTAGGGCGATGCCGGCATTCCAATTCCCCGCGCCCGAGAGCGCGAGGGTCCAGGTTATGGGATAGCCCTCGGAGACGGATTCGGGGACCACGCGGGACTCCATTTTAAATAGTCCGACGGCGCCGGAGAAACTCGGCGGCTCGGGCGAGGGGAGCGGCTTCACCTCAAGGGTGCTCGGCTCGCTCTGGACGTCCTGATCCTGGTTGAACGGGGTGGTGAAGATGCCGAAGCGCCGGTATCCCGCCAGGTAGCGGACGCGGATGGTGGCCGGTGACAGGGCTTGTTTTCGGCGCGACCGACGAGAAGGATCTAAAAGAAAAACGCCGCCTCGCGAAGATCGTGAATTTTGGTATCGCGTACGCTGTCGAAGCGTTCGGGCTTTCGACGCGTGTCGGTATTTCGCGTGCCGAAGCGCGCAAGGTGATCGACGATTATTTTGCGACCTACAAAGGGATCCGCAAATATATGGACGATATACCTCAGCAGGCGAAAAGAGACGGCTTCGTAAAGTCGCTTTTTGGCCGCCGCCGATACTTTCCGTCGATCAACGATCGCAACTTCACCGTTCGTGCAAGACAAGAACGAGAGGCGATCAATATGCCGATCCAGGGCACGGCGAGCGACATCGTGAAGATCGCGATGATCAACGTCGATAAAGCGCTTCGCAATGAAAAACTCGAGACAAAAATGATAATGCAGGTGCACGACGAACTTCTTTTCGAAGCACCTGTCAACGAGATCGAGCAAGCATCCGCGATCATCAAACGCGAGATGGAAACCGCCGCAAAACTCGATGTCCCACTCATTGTCGAGGTCGGTGTCGGCGACAATTGGATGGATGCAAAATAATATAATGACTGAAACACCAAAAGCTCAGCCTGTGACGCCTCGCGTTCGTGTAAAACGGCTGCCGGATCGCGGCAGTTACGATCGCGAGACCATCGAATCGATCCTCGACGAAGCGTTCATTTGCCACGTCGGGTTCAATTCGGAACACGGCCCGATCGTCATCCCGACAGGATTCGGACGCGACGGCAACGACCTCATCATTCACGGTTCCGCCGCGAGCCGAATGCTCCGCGACCTCTCGAACGGCATCGATGTCTGCGTAACGGTAACGATCCTTGACGGCCTCGTTCTTGCGCGGTCCGCCTTCCATCATTCGTTCAACTACCGCTCGGTAATCATCTACGGCAAGGCTGAGTTGATCACCGATAGGGACGAGAAGATGCGGGCTCTCGAGATACTGAGCGAGCACATCATTCGCGGCCGCTGGGCAGATGTTCGGCCGCCTTCCGAAAAGGAATTGAAAGGCACGACCGTGCTTCGTCTTCCGATCGACGAGGCGTCCGCAAAGATACGCGTCGGCCCGCCGAAGGACGACGAAGAGGATTATTCGCTTCCGGTATGGGCGGGCGTCGTGCCGCTCCAGACGACACTAGGAACGCCGATCGCCGACGAGCGAAACCTCGACGGAATCGAACTGCGTGATTACTTCGCCCGATAGCCGAAGAAATTTCTATTTTTCTCGAAAACAAAATATCTTCGCCTTGCGTATATTCCTGGATTCTATGAACAACTCAACGCGTTTCGGCATGACGCTCGTCATGCTTGCCATCGGAATTTTGTTCGCTGCTCAAAATAGCTCTGCTCAGAGCGATATGGGAAACGTGCCGCTCGAATGGCAGACCGTCGCCGAGAAAACGAACTACGACCGCACCGGCACCTACGACCAGGCGGTTGCGTACGCAAAGAAACTCGACGCCGCTTCACCGCTGATCAAGTACGCAACGTATGGGAAAAGCGGTGAGGGCCGCGACCTTCCGCTGCTGATCGCCGCAAAAGATGGTGCATTCTCGCCTCAGCTTGCAAAGGAACAAGGCAAGGCTGTCGTGCTCGTCCAGGCCGGGATCCACGCCGGCGAGATCGACGGCAAGGACGCAGGATTCGCTCTCTTGCGCGACATCGCGATCACAAAGACTCGTACGCATTTACTCGACAATGTCGTTATACTTTTTCAGGTGATCTACAACGTCGATGGCCACGAGAACTCGAATCCGTATATGCGTTTCGCTCAGAATGGCCCTGCGGAGATGGGCTTTCGCGGGAATGCGACGAACCTGAACCTCAATCGCGACTATATGAAGGCCGATGCGCCTGAGACACGCGGCTGGCTGAAGCTTTGGAACGAATGGAACCCTGACGTATTCGTCGATTGCCACGTTACGGACGGTGCGGACTTTCAATACAACGTAACTTACGAATACGCGCATTTTCAGGAGATCGACCCCGCGATCAAGGCCTGGATGGACGAGCATTTTGATAAGAACGTCGTCCCGAAGATCGAGAAGGAAGGCAATATCGTAACGCACTACGTCGAGTTCGCAGGCCGCGAGATCACGAGCGGGATTGCGACCTTCATCGCAACGCCGCGTTTCTCAACCGGCTACACACCGCTTAGAAACCGAATCGGCCTGCTCATCGAAACCCACGTCTATAAACCTTATAAGTCTCGTGTTCGCGGCACTTACGACACGCTCCGATACTTCATCGAGGAGATCGGCAACTCGAAGAAGAGCCTTTTTGCCGTCAACACCGCCGCCGATACGCAGACCGTCGAACGCGGCAAGACCTACGACGCAAGCCGTCAATATCCGCTTAACCTTACGGTGACGGACAAGGCGACCGAGATGAAATTCAAGGGCGTCGAATATTCCATTCAGGACTCGGACATCTCCGGTGGCAATATGCTCGTTTACGGCTCGACGCCGAAAGAATATACGATCAAAAAATACGACGAGGGCCGCGTGGTCGATTCCGTCGCACCGCCACTCGCATACATAATTCCGCCGCAATACAAAGACGTGATCGAGGTGTTACGGCTGCAGGGCTTGAAGATGCAGACCTTGCAAAAACCGCTGACGATCGAGGTCGAAAGCTATCACCTCACTGAGCCGAAGTGGGCTCCGTCGTCATTCGAGAATCGGATCACGCTGCGTACAAAGCCGATCCGATATACGGAAAAACGTACATACATCGCGGGCTCTGTCATCGTCCCGTTGGATCAGGTCGCGGCAAACGTTGCGATCCATCTGCTCGAACCCGCGGGCCCGGATTCATTTGTCCTCTGGGGATTCTTTAACTCGATCTTCGAGCTGAAGGAATTCGGTTCCGGCTACGCCCTCGAGAAACTCGCTCGTGAGATGCTTGCAAAGGATCCGAAGCTAAAGGAGGAGTTCGATAAGCGACTCCAGGATCCGACATTTGCAAAAAGCCCGCGGGCACGCCTCCAATTCTTCTATGAGAGAACGCCGTATTTTCTCAATCAGAAGCAAGGCGTCTATCCCGTTGGGCGGATAACGACTCCCTGGAAATAACAGCGTGCGTAACCGTCAACTTTCTGCGTGGAGCACAGTGGCCGTTGCTACACTCTCACTTGCCGTCAGCAACGGCCTCTCGATCGGCGGCCTTCCGCCGTTCTACAAACCGCTGCGTGAGGAATTCGTTGCAAGCGGCGCGGTCGCTGCCGCACATGCCGAGACCTTCATCGCCAATTCTGCGAATATCACGTTCCTGCTCTCGGGCGTTTTTTCGCTCATCGGCGGCTGGCTCGCACTTCGCTTTCCGCTGAAGAATTTGATGATCGCAGGCTGCCTCTTGCTCGGCGGCGGACTCGTTCTCCATTCGCTGGCCGGAACAGCGAATTCGATCTACATCGCACGAGCATTGATGGGAGCATCACTCGGCTTCATTGGCGTCGCACCTTGCGTCGTGCTTGTTTCACGCTGGTTCGAGAAAGGCCGCGGCACGGCACTTGGCATCACGCTAGTCGGGACAAGTCTTGGCGGGGCACTCATCCCTTTGATCGCGTCTCCGCTGATAGCACATTACGGATGGCGGCTCGCGATGCTCGGCTTGAGCGGACTCGTCTGGCTCGTCCTGCTGCCCGCGGTTCTCATCTTTGTCCGCGAACGTGTTTCAGGAAAGGACAGTGTGGAGAACGCTGCCGTCCTCGAAGGCGCTTCGTGGTCTAAGGCACTTCGCTCGCCGCTCTTCTGGGCACTCGCGGCGTGTTCGGCACTCGTCTTCTACCCGATCTTCGCAACGAGCCAGCAGTTCATTCTCTACCTGCAAACTCCGAAGATCGGTGTATCCGCCGAAACCGCTGCATTCGCCCAATCTGCACTCTTTGCGATCAGCATCGGCGGCAAGTTCCTTGCAGGGTTCGCAAGCGACAGGCTCGGCCCCATACGCGTCATGACGTTCTGCGCGTTCCTGCTCTTTGCGGCCTCACTGGTGCTTTTCTACCTGACCGCGACAACGGCGCTTCTCTTTCTCTTGCCTTTCGCGTTGGGTTACGGCGGAACATTCGTCCTGATCCAGCGGCTCGCCGCCGAACTCTTCGGCCGTGCCGACGCGGGACGCATCCTTGGCACCATCACGCTCATCGAGGTCATCGGCGCAACCATCGGCGGTAAGATCACCGGCTATCTCGCCGACCTTCATGGAGGCGATTACACCGTCGCGTTCTACGGCGTGACCATCGCCGCCGCCGGTGCATTCATCGCCGCTATCGCCATCGCCCTGCTCTCCGAACGCACCCGCAAAACAGCCGCTCCGGAATGAATTTCGCCGCGAGATCCATCCCCTTTGCGTCCTTCGCGGGCCTCCCTTTGCGTTTTCTGCTCATCGAATCCACGCTATTGCCCTCTGCACTCTTCACGTTGATTCAAACGCAAAGAACGCAAAGGAATTTCGCAAAGTTCACAAAGACGCTGCCGCGGGATCCATCCCCTTTGCGTCCTCTGCGGGCCTCACTTTGCGGCCTTTGCGTTTTCTGCCGATCAGTGAAAGGTAGATATTCTTTTCATTTCTGGTAAGCTAAAGCTACAAACTTAAGAGGAGCTAACTTGTGGATCCCAACAAACTTCCCACGCGCTGTTTTATTACGGCGTCGCTGCTCTTGTGCTTTCTTATCGCCGCCGTCGCTCAGGAACGACGGACCCGACAAATCCAACGGCCGGCCGCAGCGATCGGTTTTACCGGTTCGTACACGCAGGATTTTCAGTCGTTTACGGGCACCTCAAATACGAATCAAAATCTAACAACGCGAACAATGTACGAGTTGGCAGGGTTTGCAGACGGCGGTGGTATAACTGGATGGTACGTCTATGCGACGGCCGACCACTCGAGTGGCCCCCCGAGATGGGGACGAAATAAGGGCAGCAACGGTACTGGCGCCTTCTACTCCATTTACGACGATCAGACAACGCGAAACCGTGCGTTCGGTTCATTGGCATCGAACTCAAGTTTCGGATATTTTGGCGTCGTGCTAAGGAACGATACGCCGAATTCGATAGTCACCGTCAGCGTTACGTATGACGCGGTGGTCGCACGAAATCCATCGAGTTCGGGGCCTCCTAATAGCTATCCGGTAAAATGGCGTGTTAGCACCGTGCCGGCAGATACCACGGAAGGTGCGACGGGAGACGGTACGTTCAACGACCTTGCCGGGACATGGCACGTTCCGGGCGAATTTGAAGAAGAGCCAGATGTTCTTAGTTTTACGACGCCATCTAGCGGTACGGGTTCGCCGGGGTCGCAGGCTCAGATCAACCCGCTTTTCGTCATTGGCACAAAGACGCAGCAGCTTCAGGGGATCGGTTGGGATCCCGGCCAATATCTGTACATCAGATGGTTCGACGCAGACGACGTTAGCAGCGACGCTCTTGCCGGAATCGACAACTTTCAGATAACGACGGCGGTGACTGCGGCGAATGCGACGGTCTCCGGTCAGGTTCTCGATACTTTTGGAAGCGGCGTGAGCGGTGCGGTCGTTACGCTGACATCCGCGAGCGGTGAGATCCGACGGGCAAGAACCTCGCCATTCGGCTATTTTAGTTTTAAAGAAGTTCCGGCCGGCGAAACCTATGTCCTGGCCGTCGCGAGCAAAAGGTATTGGTTTACGCCGCGTACCGTCAACGTGGGCGACAATATTGACGACCTGAGGATCGTCGCGACAGGCAGACAGTAACGCACGGCGTTCTGCGATGCGGTGTAGGCAGAGGATGCGGATTTGGGTAGAATAGCTTGATGGAATTAGCTGACCTGCACGCAAAATACGAAGAGATCAAAGAGAAAGTTGCCCAACTTGGGAGGTTTCTTTGACGCGCCTCAAAAACAAACCGAATTAGACGCCCTCGAAAAAAAGATCGCTGAGCCCGGCTTTTGGGACGATCCCGAAGCGGCCCAGAAGGTCGTTCAACAGCGTTCGCGGATCGAGAAAGCTCTCGAACGACAAAAGGCGTTCGAGACGGCGGTCTCCGATGCTGAGGTTCTCTTTGAGTTTGCGGAATCAGACGAGGCTTCAGCGACGGAACTCGAAGAGCTTATCGCAAAGCTCGACGGCGAGGTTGCTGCCGCCGAGGTCGAATCTCTGCTCGCAGGCGAAACGGACGCGAATAACGCGATCTGCTCTCTCCAGGCCGGCGCAGGCGGAACGGACGCACAGGATTTCGCGCAGATGCTCTTGAGGATGTACCTGCGTTGGGCCGAACGCAAAGGCTTTAAGGTCGATATCCTCGACGAACAGCCTGGCAGCGAGGCGGGCATTAAATCCGCGACGTTCCGCATTGAAGGCGATTACGCATACGGCCTTCTCGCGGCAGAGGCCGGCGTGCATCGGCTTGTTCGCATCTCACCATTCAATTCGGGCGGCAGCCGCGAAACGTCATTTGCCTCGATGTTCGTCTCACCGGAGATCGATGAGAATATCGAGGTGAACATTGAGGACAAAGACCTTCGCGTCGATACATATCGTTCGACAGGTGCGGGCGGCCAGCATGTGAACACGACGGATTCTGCGGTTAGGATCACGCATATTCCGACCGGCATCGTCGTAACCTGCCAGAATCAACGTTCGCAGATACAGAATCGTGCCGTGGCGATGCAGGTTCTTCGCTCGAAACTTTACGAGCTTGAGCTAGAGAAACGAAGGGAAGGTGCCGCCGAACTTGAGGCGGGCAAGATGGACATCTCATTCGGCTCGCAGATCCGCAACTATGTCCTGCATCCGTATCGGCTCGTCAAAGATACTCGCACCAAACACGAAACGTCGGTTGTCGATTCGGTTCTCGATGGCGAGATCGACGATTTCATACAGGAGTATTTGCTCTTCAAGAAGGGAGCCGCCGCGTCCGCTCAGAAATAAGATGGCAAAGCAGCCAGCAACAATTTTTGTCTGTCAGAATTGCGGTGCACAGGCCCGCAAATGGCTTGGGCAATGCACGGATTGCGGCGAATGGAACACCTTTGCCGAAGAACGCTTTCGCGCGGCATCGGCGAACAAACACACGGGCTCTTTGATGAATTATCGCCCGGCTGAGGCATACGCGTACGGAGCGATCGCTTCGGATGAGGACGAACGAACCACGTCGGGTATCGAGGAATTCGATCGCGTGCTTGGCGGCGGAATTGTTGCGGGCTCGCTCGTTCTGATCGGCGGAGCTCCCGGTATCGGCAAATCGACACTTGTTCTCCAAATGGCAGAACAGCTCGTGGCTCGCGGCATTTCGGTTCTATATGTTTCCGGCGAAGAGAGCGAGCGGCAGATCAAGCTGCGTGGCACAAGGCTTGGGCTTGCGGCCGACGGACTTTTCATAATGCCGGAGACGAATCTCACGCTGTTGATGGACGAGGTTGCGAAGATGCGTCCGCAAGTTGTGATCGTTGATTCGATACAGACGGTCTTTAGCCCGTCGATCGAATCGGCGCCGGGCAGCGTTTCGCAAGTGCGTGATGTCGCGTCGCAACTGATGATGTTCGCAAAGCAGACGGGCACACCGGTCTTTCTAACGGGGCACGTTACGAAAGAAGGTTCCATTGCCGGACCAAAGACGCTTGAACACATCGTTGACACCGTCATCTATTTCGAAGGCGATCGCCATCACAATCATCGCATCATACGCGCGACGAAAAATCGATTCGGTGCCGCAAATGAGATCGGCGTTTTCGAGATGACCGGTACGGGACTGATCGCCGTCGGCAATCCGTCGGAGCTTTTCCTTCAGGAGCGTCCAGAGAATGCGACCGGCTCGGTCGTAACCGTCTGTATGGAAGGTACGCGACCAATGCTCGTCGAGATACAGGCGCTTGCAAGCAGTACAAAATTCGGCTCCGGACGCCGTATGACACAAGGTTTCGATCACAATCGCACGTCGCTGCTGATCGCCGTTATGGAAAAACGTCTTGGGATGCAGCTTGCGGCGGACGACGTCTTTGTAAATGTTG
>JAANMY010004355.1_pt1 | contig 10730 bp, 9 predicted proteins | sample 7279691 | NCBI WGS metagenome assembly JAANMY01 (sample SAMN14094543, study PRJNA606508) | bioreactor metagenome | isolation source: A lab-scale SPAN reactor treating ammonium-rich wastewater day 388 | place: Ireland: Galway | collected 2018-02-07
CGGCAGTTCTCCTCGGTCAGGATCTGCTGCCAGTAGTCGTGGCAGGCGCGCAGCCCGCCGGCCCGGAAGCGCTCCGACAACTCGGCGCTCTGCAACCGGCCCAGCTCCCGCCAGTAGGCGCGCAGCTCCTCGGGCCCGCGCTCGGCCAGGGCCTTGAAGACCTCGTTGTAGAACCGCACGAAATGGTCGGAGGGGATCATCCGGCACGCCTCCGCAGGGTCTGCCGGCACCGGCCGCCGCCCAGCACTTCGGTCGTGGCGGTGAACGGGCCGCCCTCGGCCAGCGCCTCGTTGAGCACCACGGTGGCGTGGCAGAAACCCTCGTCGATGGGGATGCCGCGCGACTCCAGGTAGGCGATGGCCGGGCACCGGTGGACCTCGAGCCGGACCTCGTCGCCGTCGCGGTGCAACTCGTACTCCCCGCCCTCGCGCGACAGGAAGTGGCGCTGGTGCTCTAACCACTGGTCCGGGTCGCCGGCCTTCAGGTCCTCGTGGATGGAGCGGTAGACGTCCAGGGCGGTGCGGCGGACAAGGTCGTCGACGAACTCCTGCCCGTAGCGCTCGCGCAGCCAGGTGAAGGTGCCGTTGATGGTGCGATGGAAGTCGAGGTGGACCTCGCCCGTCTCGGCATAACGCATGGCGGTCTCAGCTCGGGCAGATGAACTCCCGGTACGCGTCGATCACCGCCTCGACCTCGCGGCGGTCGTCGGCGGTCAACGGGTAGTCGAGGTGGAGGAAGTCGTCGGCAAACAGATCGAGGTAGACCAGGGCGTGCTTGAGCCCGCCCAGCCAGCGGCTGATGTCCCGGCGGAAGACGCCCCAGAGCAATTCGTTCGAGCGCACTTGCCAGCCGTCGGCGGCCGCTCGATCACCGCTGGCCAGACAGCCCAGCGCGCGGCGGAGCAAGCCGCCGATGAGGATCCCGGTGCCGGCCAGCCCGCCGTCGTAGCCGTCGGCCACGGCGCCGACCACGTCGAACTCGTCGCCGGTGAGGACGGTCAGCTCGGGCCGGTGCGCCTTGGCCGCCAGCAGCGCCGCCCGGACCTCGGGCGACGAGGTGGAGTCCTTGAGGAACCGCACCCGCGGGTGCCGGGCCAACTCCAGCCACAGCTCGAGCGGCACGGCCGGCGCCACCGAGGCCGGCAGGAGGTACAGCCCGACCGGCAGCGGCGCATCCTCCAGCGCCTCGGTGAAGTAGCGGAAAAGGAACCCGGGCGTGACCATCCGCGGGCTGTAGGGTGGCGCGATGACCAGCGAGTCGGCGCCGGCCTCGGCCATGGCGTCCATGTTGCGGATCACCCGCGCCGCCGACAGGTCCGACACCTGCGCCGCCACGTGGAGCAGGGCGCCGGCTTCCTCTTTCAGGACCCGGACCCACTCGGCCCGCTGCTCGTCGGGCATCCACGGCCCCTCGCCGCAGCTCCCGCAGGCGAACAGGCCGGTCAGCCCGAGCCGCAGATGGTGCTCGACCACCCGTCCGGTGGAGGCGATGTCCAGCGCTCCGCCGGGCAGAAACGGAGTCGGCGTTGCCGACCAGATCACCGCGTCCGCCATCTCGGCCTCCCTGACGCAAGCCACCGCGCGTCACCCGTCCAGCGCGCTCCGGCCCGGCTGCCGGCCCGGATTCGGCGTCCAGCCGAACTGGTCGCGCAGGCGCTTGGTCTGCTCCACCATGTGCAGCCGCATGGCCAGCAGATCCTGCCCCCACCACCACAGCTTCACGCCGCGTTTCATGTACCGCTCGGTGAACTCCGGCCCGACGTCCAGCAGGGCCGGGTGCTTCCCCGCGCCGAACACCGCGTCGACCACCCGATCGATGGCGCCCAGCACCGTCGGGTGCTGGAACTGCCTGGGCAGGCCGAGCTGGACGCTCAGGTCGCCCGGACCGACCATCACCGCGTCGAGCCCCTCGACCGAGGCGATCGCCCCGGCGTTGGCGACGGCCGTGGGCGACTCGACTTGAGCCATCACCAGCACCTCGCGGTTGGACACGGCCATGTGCTCCTCGATGGCGAAGCGGGCGTAGTCGCTGGCGTAGGAATGGGTGTAGGCGCCGCGCTGGCCAACCGGGTGGAACCGGCTGTGGCGGACCAGCTCGCGGGCCATCTCGGCGTTTTCGCACCAGGGCAGCAGGATGCCCTGGACGCCGATCTCCAGACAGCGCAGGATGCTCTGCCGGCTGCCGTCGCTGAGCCGCGCGATGGGCGTGATCCCGGCGGCGTCGGCGGCGTAGACCATGGTCTGGAGCGTCTCGAACGAGATCCGTCCGTGCTCCAGACAGCAGCAGGCGAAGTCGAACCCGGCCGCCGCGGTGGCGCCCATGACGTGGGCGTCGGTGAGGAAGATGAACGGCCCGGCCACCACCTCGCCCGCCGCCAGCTTCCGTTTCAACGCGTTCTCGCGCATCGGCTCCTCGATTCTACCGGCCGGGCGACGACTCGTCGGAGCGGAGCACCGCCAGGAACGCCTCCTGCGGGATCTCGACGCTGCCGATCTGCTTCATCCGCCGCTTGCCTTCCTTCTGTCGCTCCAGCAGTTTCCGCTTCCGGGTGATGTCGCCTCCATAGCACTTGGCGGTGACGTCCTTCCGGTAGGCGCTGACCCGCGCCGAGGCCAGGATCTTCGCCCCGACCGAGGCCTGGATGCGAATCTCGAACTGCTGCCGCGGGAGGATCTTGCGCAGCCGCTCGCACAGCTCGCGGCCCCGGTCCTGAGCGACGCTCTTGTGCAGGATGGCCGACAGCGCGTCGACCCGGTCGCCGTTGATCAGGATATCCACCTTCTCCAGCGACGCTTCCTGGTACCCGGCCAGCTCGTAGTCCAACGTGGCGTAGCCGCGCGAGCGGGACTTGAGCACGTCGAAGAAGTCGTGGAGGATTTCCGACAGCGGCAAGCGGTAGACCACCAGCGCGCGGTTGGGGGTGACGTATTCCATGGTCACCAGCTCGCCGCGCCGCTGCTGGCAGAGATCGAGACACGGCCCGACGTACTCGGGCGGGGTCATGATGCTGGCCTTGACCAGCGGCTCCTCGATGGACTCGATCTTCGCCGGCGCCGGGAGCAGGGCGGGATTGTCGATGTCGTGGATCTCGCCTTCGGTGGTCAGCACGTGGTAGACCACGCTGGCCGCGGTGCAGATCAGGTCGATGTCGAACTCGCGCTCGAGCCGCTCCTGGACGATTTGCAGGTGGAGCAGGCCGAGAAAGCCGCAGCGGAAGCCCATGCCCAACGCGGCCGAGGTCTCCGGCTCGAAGCTCAGCGCGGCGTCGTTGAGCTGGAGCTTCTCCAACGCGTCGCGCAGGTCGGCGTAGTCGTTGGAATCCACCGGATAAAGCCCGCTGAAGACCATCGGCTTGGCCGGCTGGTAGCCTGGCAGCGGCTCGGCCGCCGGCTGGCGCGCGTCGGTGACCGTGTCGCCGACCCGCGTGTCGGCCACCGTGCGGATGCTGGCGATGACGTAGCCCACGTCGCCCGGACCCAGCTCCTGGACGGGTTTCGGCGAGGGGGTGAAGACGCCCAGCTCGTCCACCTCGAACTGCCGGCCGGTGCTGAACATGCGGATAGCCTGGCCTGGGCGCAGCGTGCCCTGCTTGACCCTCACGTAGGCCACCGCGCCGCGGTAGGGGTCGAACCGGCTGTCGAAGATGAGCGCCTTGAGCGGGGCGTCGGGGTCGCCGTCGGGCGCCGGCATCCGGGCTACGATGGCTTCCAGCACCTGATCGATGTTGAGCCCGGCCCGGGCGCTGATGGCCACCGCCTCGTCGCCGGGCAGGGCCAGGATGTCCTCGATCTCCCGCCGCGCGCGGGCCACGTCGGCGGCGGGGAGGTCGATCTTGTTGATCACCGGGACGATGGTCAGGCCCTGGTCCAACGCCAGGTGGTAGTTGGCGATGGTCTGCGCCTCGACGCCCTGCGAGGCATCGACCACCAGCAACGCGCCTTCACAGGCCTGCAGCGCCCGGGAGACCTCGTAACTGAAGTCCACGTGGCCGGGAGTGTCGATCAGGTTGAGGGTGTAGACCTGCCCGTCGGCGGCGCTGTAGGGCAGCCGGACGGCGCTGGCCTTGATGGTGATCCCCCGCTCGCGCTCGAGGTCCATGCTGTCGAGGAGCTGCTCGCGCATGGCGCGCTGATCGACCGTCCCGGCAATGTCGATGATCCGGTCCGCCAGGGTCGACTTGCCGTGATCGATGTGCGCGACGATGCAGAAGCAACGGATTCGGGACAGATCGGGCATGGGCGAAGGGTCCGTGAGAACGCCGTCCAACAGGCGCGATGCGCGACATTGTAGGGCCGCGCCGGGGAGCGGTCAATCGGCCGCGAGGGAGCGCAGATGGTCAACCTGACCGGTCCCGCCGCCGCCGTCGGGCGAACCTTCGGGACCATCAACGGAGCCGACATCCGCGAGCACGTCGACGCCGTGCTCGTCCACTGGCGCGAGCACGGGCTGTCCTGCGCCGAGCTGGCCGAGCGCTGCGGGCCGATGGAGCGGTTCTGCGAACGCTTCGCGCCGTACTGGCTGGACGAGCTGGCCGCCTGCGCCGAGGCCGCCGGGGTGCGCGATTCCGACTACCTGGCCTTCGTGGCCGGGAAGTCGCGCGACCTGTTTCTGATGGACGAGTGTACCTCGTTCCTGGCCGTCGGCGCGGCCACCGCCGACGGGGCGACGCTGTTCCACAAGAACCGCGACAACACCGCCCGCAACCAGTGCGCCTACCACAAGCGCATCGAGCACTCGTCCCGCCCGGCCGCCTTCTCGGCCACCGGCGACACCAGCGACCAGGGCGTGATGATGATGGTCAACGAGCACGGCCTGGCCGGTTCGGCCGATATGGGCGGCTTGCCGGTCGATCGGCCGGCCAGCCGCGGGGTGATGAACCCCCAGATCCTGCGAGTGATCGCCGAGCGGGCGACCACCTGTGAGGAAGCGCTGGCCATCATTCAGGAGTGCCTCCGCGACGGCTGGTACGCCGGCGGGGCGAAGACCGGCACCCACTGGCTGTTCGCCGATCGCCGCGGCACCGGCCTGCGCATCGCCCAGAACTCGGATGAGGAGCAGCACTGGTTCTGCCGCGACGACATCGTCTTCCTGGCGCGCGGCGACACGCCCGGCGCGGAACTGGCAAGGTCGCGCCGCGGTCAGGTGGCCCTCCGCGACATGAACGCGGCGGCGACGCACCCGAGCATCTGCTTCCAGTCCAGCATCTCGGCCATGACGGCGCGGATAGACCCGGCCGACCCCACCGCCGACGAGGTCTGGTTCGCCCTCCCGGCCTGGGCGCCGTACGTGCCGCTGATCCCGCCGGCCACACCTGCGCCGCTCCTCGACGGCGGCTACTACCGCGCCACGGAATCCCTGGCGACCCACCGCCAGGACGGCTTCGGCGCCGGGGTCCAGCTTCCGCCCGAGCTGAACGCCCGCCGCGCCGAGGCCCAGGAACGGATCTACGCCCTGGCGGCCGAGCGGACCGACGACTTTGACCGCCGGTGCTGCGAGATAGGGATGGGGCTGATCGAAGATGCCTGAACGCCGCCGTCGTCGGCTCAGGCGTACCCGCCGTGCTCCCGCGCCAGCTCCATCGCGTAGCGGTAGGTGTCGAAACAGACCGTCGGCGGGACCGAGTGGTCGGACTGGTGGATGTAGCCGCCACCCACCTTGGCGCATTCCACCTTGCTCACCACCTCGTGCCGGACCAGGTCACGGTCGTTCGTGGCCAAGATGTCCATATCGATGTTGCCGAAGAAGCTGATCCGGTCGCCGTGGAGCGGCTTCAACTCCCGCACATCGTTGCCGGCGCGGGCTTCCAGGGGTTCGATGCAGTCGAAGCCGGCCTCGATCAACAGCGGGAGGTACTGGCGCACGTCGCCGTCGCAGTGGTGGATGAGGAACATGTCGTGGGCGTGGCAGAGATCGGCCATCTGCCGGTGATAGTGCATCATGTGGCGGCGGTAGGTGGCGGGGGAGAAGAGCATCCCGTTGCGGTAGCACAGGTCCGACGAGTAGAGCACCGCGTCGGGGCGATAGCCTTCGGCCAGCAGACGCTCCATCATCTGGTAGGCCAGCGCCGCCACCCGGTCCATGATGTCCACCACGAACTCGGGCTCCAGGGCCAGCGCGGTCAGGCCGGTCTCCATGCCCAGGGTGGTCAGCATCCACCACACCGGCTCGCCGGGCAAGAGGCAGCAGAACCGACCGGCCTCGGCCGCGGCGGTGATGGCCTGCCGGACTGCATCGGGGATGCGCTCCTCGGCAAACTCCAGCCGGTCGCGGTAACGCTCCCAGTCGGCCCGGGTCTTGATCAGGTGATCGACCTCGGCCGGCGGGCCGTAGTTGCGCTTCCAGCGCTTGTGAGCGACGCCGTTGGAGTCCCGGTCGATCAGCCACTCATCGGTTTCCTCGATCAGCTCGTTGGGCAGGCGCAGGCTGCGGTCCAAACCGAGCTGGACCAGGGCGTCCAACTCGAAGTACCGCTCCGGGCTGGTGTCCTCCGGCAGGCCCTCGGCGTGCCAGCGGTCCACGGTCTGAGGCCAATAGCATTGCTCGACCATCGGCAGCCGGTCCGGCTCCCGTCGGCTCAACGCGGTCCGCAATCGCTCTCGGGAAGTCATGGCAGAAAACCGGGGACGCTCGACCTATTTCCGGGTCCAACCCGGCGGGTGGGCGCCTCTCTGTCGCGTATCATACCGGCTCGTCAACCTGGCGAGAAGTCGTAGATCGGTCGGTGGAGGAACAGGCTCAGCACACTCCAGAAGGCGCCGACCACGTACTCGCCGAGGAGCACGCCGTAGCACACCGGCAGCGCCTTGCGGTAGGCGCCGTACCCGCCGTAGCGGAGGGTGAGTCCCTTCAGCGCCCAGGCGAGCAACATGCACATCCAGAAATAGTCCACGCCGAAGGTCATCGACAGGGCGTAGCCGGCGGGGTGGAACGGCCAGTTGAGGAAGCGGACGCGCATCACCATCAGGAACGCCGTGAACGCCATCGACGCCGCGAGGGCGATCAGCCGGGGGTAGTTGGGCAGCCGCTCGTACTTCGACATGCCCTCGATCCAGGCCGCCGTCTGGCGGATCTGGCCGTGGTTGTGGCCGACCATGTAGTTGACGCCGGAGGGGTTGGCATACGACAGGTGCACGCCGATCACGTAGACCGCGATCCCGCCGACGTACAGGCCGAGGAGCATCACCCAGCCCAGGCCGCGGGCGCTGATGTGGGCGCGCTCGGCCATCTTGAAGCCCTCCATCATCGGCGGCATGATCTGGGTCCGGTACCCGCGGCCGGTGAACCAGTAGTAGAGCGGGTACATGATCAGGTTCCGCGGTCCCAGCGCGTCGGCGCCTTCGACGGAGATCAACAATCGGTAGGCGTTGACCCCGACCATCTCGTGCGCCGGCGGGCCCAGCTCGGCGCGCATCCTGGTGATGGTGAACGCGATCACCCCGTAGATGGCGAAGAAGGCGACGATCACGCCCGGCGACATGCCGGCCCGCGCGCTGAAGACGTACAGCCCGGCGCAGCCGAGCACCAGCCCGACGGCGGCGGTGCGGTAGCGGAACGGCTCCTCGCTGTCGTCGATCCCGCCGGGCAGGCCGAAGATGGTCCGCGCGACCGACTTCAGGTGGTGCCGGGCCAGCCACAGCGTGTAGGCGCAGATCATGAACAGCGCGCCCATGGTCTGCTCGAAGGTGTACGGCAACTCGGGCATGTCGGGGAGGTTGATCACCGCCGCGGCGACCGTCTGCAGCTTCTGGACGATGAAGAAGAACCAGATGCTGAACGACAGGTCGAGCGGCAGGAAAAAGCCCAGGGCGATCAGGAACGGGTAGTACGGCACCACCACCTGCCCCATCTTGTTCCACGGGAAAGTGGTGAACAGCGTGTCCCAGCGGTGCTCGTTGTGGCGGACGGGGAGATACGGCACGGACGGCACGAAGCCGCGGCTGATGCCGTTGACGATGTCCAGCGCGGCGACCGCGAAGAAACCGGCCAAGAAGTACGGGTCGGTGAAGAACGAGCCCTTGCCGCCGCTCTCGGTCAGGGCCAAGGGCAACTGGATGATGGGGTAGCTGAGCTTCTCGTTCTCGGTCCACTGCCGCCGGACGAAGACGTTGACCGAGATCATCGCCAGGCCGAGGAAGGCGATGAACAGCGTCCACCAGAAGATCGGCCCGGCCCAGAACCGCCAGTGCCCGTTCCAGAACAGGGACGAGTGACCCTCGAAGAAGGGCTTGATGACCTCTTCCCGGCTGACCGTCAGCCAGCTCGGCAGGAACGGCTGGAGCAGCGTGGCGTAGTGGTTGGATTCGTTGGCGAAGTACCACGGCATGGCCAGCGAGGGGAGCTGGAGCTGAAGCGAATCGTGACCGGCCAGGGCGGTGGCCATGTAGAGCAGGATGTAGATGGTGATGAACTCGCCCTGGGTCAGGGCGAACCGGGGCGCGACGCGTTTGACGGCCAGGTTGAGGCCGATCAGGACGAGGATGGTGAAGACGACGTTCCAGAACAGGCTCAGCGCGGACGGATGTCCGCTGTGCCAGATGCCTTCGACCTGTAGTGTCCAGTAGCAGTTCGGGGGGATGAGCAGCAGGCCGAGCAGGATCGCTCGTGGGGTGATGGCGCCCGGCCGTGTTGTGGTTCCCGCCCTCTCGTCCAGATCGCGCGCCACGGTACCTCCGGACCCGCTCGAACCCCATGCACGCGGCGGATTATAGCAGCCCTCACGCCGAATGGTCCACCGCCTACCCCCGTCGGACGCGGATCCGCTCCCAGCGGAAGGCTAGGCGGAAGCCGACCGATTCGGCCAGGCGGATGGACGGCCGGTTGCTGGGGTGCACGCTGTAGGTGGCGGTCAGACCTCGCTCATGGAGGCGACGGACGACGTGCTGGACCACCGCCGCGCCATACCCGCGCCGGCGCAGCTCGCGCCGGGTGCAGACGTCGGCCACCTCGACCAGGTGCTCCGACACCCGCTGGACCAGCAGCCGGCTGGCGATCCGCCCATCGCGGAGGATCGCCCAGCGCACCCCGCCGGCGGTCTCGTCGACTTCCTTGGCCAAATCGTCGGGCCGCCAGTCTTCGGCCGCCACCAGGGCGCGGTGGCGGGTGGTCAGCCGGAGCGGCTCGTACGGCAGTGCCGCCTCGCCCAGCTCACCCGGCGCGCAGACGTAGACCTCGAGCACGCCGGTCGAGGTGGTCGCGCCGACCGCCGCCAGCACTGGCACCAGGTCGGTGGAGAGCAGGACTTCGCTCAGCTCAGGCAGACGGACGGCGCAGAGGAGCTCGAGCGCCGCCGAGTCGCTGGCGTCGGCCTGGAACCAAGGCGGGTCGGCGCCCAACTTGGGGTGACCGCGGAGATCGACCAGCGCGGCGCCGGCGGGATCGAAGTACAAGCCCTCGTACGGCCAAGCCGGAGCCAGCCTGGCATCGGCTTCGAGCCGCCAGATCAGCCGGGAGTGGCGCAGCTCGTCGCGGTACAGCCAGGCCAGCAGGCGCGCCACCAGCTCTGCCTGGTTCTCGTCAGGCTCCATCACCTCCGGCCCCCGCCGGGACGACCGAGCCCGGCCACGTCAACCTCCGCCGCGGTTCACGTCCGCGCGGTACGCTTCGTAGACGGCGGCCGGATCGCCGCCGTCGAGGACCTGGCGCAAGGCGCGGCAGATGGCCAGCGGAGACTCGTCCTCGAACACGGCGCGGCCGAAGAGGATCAGCTTGCCGCCGTTGACGATCACCTGGTGGGCCAGCTCGAGGGTGCCCCGAGCGTCGGTTCGGGCGCCGCCCAGGGCGCCGATGGGCAGCGTCAGGTCGAACTCGCACAACTCGCGCCACACGGCCGGCGTGCTGAAGGCGGTCTTGATGAACCGCGGCCGCTCGTGCCGGCGGAGGTAGCTCATGGTCCGAACGATGCTGTCGGCGACGTACTCGCCGACCGCCTCGTCGGACAACCCGTGCTGCGGGAGATTGGGCGGGAAGACCTCCAGGAAATGGTCGAACCCCGGAGTCCGGCCGACCTCGTGGGCGAAGGTCAGGTAGGCGCCGAGGGTGTCCTCGTCCAGCTCGACATGGTTGTTGAGCGTGATGCTGTACAGCCCGAGCCGGATGTTGAAGTCCTGGGTCTTGCAGATTTGGTCGCGGCAGAAGCCGGCGTCGGCTGGGCGGACGGTCAAGAACGGCTTGGACGGCGACGAGCGGTAGGTCCCGTGGCGCGGGTTCCAGATCATCGTCTCGGCATTGGTGCGGACCAGCGGCGTGATGGGGCTGGTGTCGAAGTACCGCTCGTCGACCGCCAGCACCTCGGCGTCGGCGGGGGTCATCAGACAGCCGTCGATGGCGCCGTCGGCGCACAGGTCGCGGCAGAGTTGGAGGAAGTCGGCCCGCCGACGCCAGCGGCGCGGGGTGCCGGCGGAGCCGAGTCCGCGCAGACCGCCCGCCGCTTGAGCGTCACCGGCGAAGATAAAGACCGGCGAGTCCGCCAGCGATTCCGGCCGATTCAGCTTCTCGAACACCCGCTCACCCACGACTGACTCCTTCCGTCCCCGCCCCGGCGCCGGTTTCCCGACCCGACAGAGTGGAACCGTTCGGCCACCGGGACGCTCCAACTTACTTGTAGGTCGAATGGCGGTATGGTATAGTGAAGATCGGTCGTTCGCAAGCGGTTTGAGGACGGCGCGGCCACGGACTCCGCCGGGGGCGTGGCCGGGAGTTGTGGAGATGTTGCGCTGGCTGTTGGCGACGGT
>JAANMY010004366.1_pt1 | contig 10700 bp, 13 predicted proteins | sample 7279691 | NCBI WGS metagenome assembly JAANMY01 (sample SAMN14094543, study PRJNA606508) | bioreactor metagenome | isolation source: A lab-scale SPAN reactor treating ammonium-rich wastewater day 388 | place: Ireland: Galway | collected 2018-02-07
ATGTACGGCACCGCCAGAGTCCGGTACGAGTGGGGGCCGGACCCGGCCAGGGGCAGCCCTGTGCTGCACTGGCGGTATCACCGGCCCATCTACGAGGAGTGCCTCCGGGTGTTGAAGCCCGGCGGCGCTCTGGCGTGGGGGCAAGGGGCGAAGTTCTACGAACACTTCCCCGGCTGGTTCGGCGGACACCGGGTCTGGCCGCTGACCCGCTTCGCCAAGGGCGGGGTTCTCGCCCTGGGCAACATCTGGGTGGTGCAGACCAGGGAGCAGCAGCCCATCGAGCTTCCCCGGAAGGACTCGTTGGTGATCTGCGAGCGCCCAGCCCAACTTGGTCTGAAAGAACACCACCCCTGCCCGAAGCCGGTTGAGGAGATGGCGTGGATGATCGAGGCGCTCACTCAGCCTGGCCAGATCGTCCTCGACTGCTTCTGCGGCTTGGGGAGTACGCTCGTGGCAGCGCAGCAACTCGGTCGCCTCTGGATCGGCTGCGACAAGAGCCGGCCCTACTGCCAGCGGGCGATGAAGCGCCTGGCGGAACTTGAACAGCAGAAAAACGCCACGAAAGGAGAACGACTGTGTTGATCGAGATGAACCGCTTCTTCACCAGAGAGGAGGTCAAGCGCCACTACCGAATTCCAGGCGATGTGCTACCCACGGTGATGGCTGCCGTGCCGGTGGTCCACCAGGACGACGACGGCGAGCCGTACTTCGTTGAGAGCGACGTGGACCGGGCGGTGGATGCCTTCGCCGCCGGGGCAACCGGCAGGCAGGGTCCGACCAGTGCCCCCGCCCCGAAGGGCAAGCCGGGGCGCAAGACCAGCACCGCCGACATCGCCGTGGTCGCCAACAGCCTGAAAGGCCAGGGGAAGACCTGGAAGGAAATAGTCGCCGCCTGCAAGCGCCAATTCCCTGGCCGGGTCAAGAACGTCGAGCAGGTTCGGACGATCTGGCGACGGCACTTTGGAAACAAGAAGTAGCCGGGGAGAAAAGCCGGGCGGATTCATTCTGCCCAATTTTCGCCCGCCATAATGGTGCGGTATTGTGACGTTAGTAGCCAACTGTGGCTTGCAGATGATCCTCTGGTCCACAGGCATTTTGAAACGAAACAGAGCAATGGATTGCAACAAACTGACAACACCAGAGGGGGAAGGCGACAACTGTGTGCGACGATTCAGCCTTCCAGTGATCCGAACGGAGTTCGGGTTTGAACGGACCTCCTGCGACTGCGAACTGTGTTCGTTCTGGTGCCGCATTATGCCGGGCTTCCTGGTCCCTTCCGACCTGCAACGGCTTTGTCCGCCTGACGTGGACTTGATGACCTGGGCGAAGGAGCATCTGCGGGCCGACGAGATCGTTGTCTATAACCCAAAGACCGGCGAGAAGTGGCAGGTTCTTCGTTCCTTGAACCCTGCGAAGCAGGCCAACGGTCACTGCCACTGGCTCCAGCCCGACGGTCATTGTGCAGTTCACGATAGTTCCCCCTTCGGCTGTGCCTTTTTTGACACCCACATGAAAGACTCAGAGGCCATGAATCGCAATCGGACCGGGGAGGCCGCTTGCCGGGAGGACTTTGCGGGCAGTGGTCCTTACTCGCAGGTGTGGCAAATGCTGATGAAGGAGGGTCTGACGACTGAGGGTGGAGAGGCTGAGGCGGCGGGGGTCGAGTTCCTGAAGATCAAGGCCAAGCTCGCCAAGCGAGCGGCCAAGCGAGCCGACTGGCAAGCTCGGAAGCAACGGCGGAAGAAGCGGAAGAAGGCCCGGCGGCGATGCTGAGTCGGACTAATGCTCATCAGGTTCTCGGCTGTACCGGCTCCCCTCCCCGTGCTGAGGGTTGACTTCTTAACTTGCAACACCTTTGGGCCGATGCATTGGTCGGGAAGGCCATTTGGTCTGCCTCACCGTGCCGATCAGAGACAGTAAAGGGAAGGAAATGTATATGGCAGATTACACCATCGACTTGGCCGAGGCCGGCCCGGATGACGGTTTACACATCACCTTCGACCCAGGGAGTGAGCCGGGCCTCATGGACCTGTTCATCTGCGTCGAGGGAGGCTCCGAGGGTCAGCCGTCCACCTTTTGCCTGCAAAACATGGCTGCCTCCGACCTCTATGAACTCGAATTGGGAGTTGAGGGCGGGCGGGCCATTCTCAAGGAAAGCGGTATCTCGTACAGCCCACCGCACGAAACCGGCGGCCTTGTGGACGGGGGGCCAGCCGTGACCGTGGCGACCGGGTTCGACTTCGAGCCTCGCCCCGATGGCAACGTCCTGATCGAGTTCTTCGGGGATGATGGCCGGACATTCAACAATCAGATCGTGACGCCCACCGTGATGCGCAGCATGGGCCTGGTGTCGGCGCTGACCGACGTGGCCTTGAAGAAGGGGCCGGAGGTCGCCAAGGCGGTCATGGGCATGTTGTCTGACCGCAAGAGCGCCGGGCACTGATCCTGACCGGGTTCTTATTTCAGAAAGGACGCAAAGCAATGGTTTACGAGCATCTTGCTAAACACCCTGCTATCTCACGGGTCGAAGTCACCTGCAACGACGGCGTGGAGAAGATCGTCTACCTCGACAACGATGGCAACATCCTGGAGATCGAAGATGAAACCCTCGCCACGGTCGTCGAGAAATTCGCCTGCGAAGGATGTCCCGAAGGCTGGGACACCGGCACCGTGGTCATCGACATCACTACGAACACCGCACGCTTTCTGGGGCGCAAAGCAATGGTGTACGAGCAACTGAAACAGCACCCAACCATCTCACGGGTCGAAGTCGGCTACGACGGCTCCTGCGATCAGGGCCAGGTGGAAGAGATCGTCTATCTGGACACCGAGGGCAATACCCTGGACATCAAGGACGAATCCCTTGCCTCGGCTATCGAGGAGCTTGTCTACGCCCACCTGCCTCTCGGCTGGGAAATCGACTGCGGCAGCTATGGCACCGTGGTCATCGACGTGGCCGAGATGAAGGTTCACTTTGAACACAACCAGCGTTACGAATTTGTGAAGACCAGCATGTACGACATCGGATAGTCATGGCGCACCCCTACCACCACGCTCTGAGCAGCGTTCATAAGTGGGGCGGCACGGTCGAGGACTACCTCCCCATTCACAACTGGTTTGACGAGAGCAAGGCGTTCCTCGGCGACTTCCGCCACCGGGCGCTGCGGCACCACGCCGAGGGCATCTTCCTGTGCGAGCGCATCTTTGGGGTGAGCATCACCACCAGCGAGGGCAAGGTGGTGCCCGTCCGCTGGATCGGCGAGCAGCACGTCAAGGAGGACTTGGGCCGCATCCCAGCGGCCTCGGACTGGCTCCGCTGCATCCGGCCTGAGCCGTGGATGGGGCGGGCGCTGAAACTCGAAAAGGAACTGGCCGGGCAGGGCGGCGTGGTGAGCGAAGATTAGGAGTGCGACCGATGAGCCAGCTTCTTGAGAACTTCCTGGCTGCCTGCGTTTACTGCTTCGCCCGCAAGGCGGACGGGGCGATCTTCCCCCCGGCCAACTACGTCCTCCCGAAGAAAGGCAAGCCCTGGGGCCACATCGACAACTACGACCCCGCCCTGCTGGGCAAGAGCGGCTTGAACCCGCCGGCGCTGCGGCCCGCCGTGCGCCGCAAGCTGAAGCGGGAGGAATACGAACGGCAGCGTCAGGAGGCGCTGGAGATCGTGGAGGCCATGAGCGGGAAGGACGGCCAGGAGGCGGTTACGCACCGGGCTGTTCCCAACCAGGAAATGTGAGGATCAGAGCCATGACTTGTAACGAACACGAATACGTCGTCTTCTCGACGGCCCTGGAGGAAGGCTGCCTGATGTTGCAGTGCGTCAACTGCGGCCTGCACGCCACGGTCGATGACCCGTCCAAGGAGGAATGGTCCGAGGCGTACCATGCGCCGTCGAAGCCGTACCGCTGGCACGACGAAACACGGGTCGTGACCCACGCCGAGCATCCCGCAGACCAGCCTTACGTCCAGAAGAAGCTGGCGACCGCCAAGAAGTGCCCATGTTACTCCAAGTTGGGCGTGCAGGAGCCGGGCGACTACGAGCGGGTCTGGATCGAGGCGACAAGGCCCAAGCCGGACGTGACGGCTGAATCACGGAACGAGTTGCTGGAACTGGCTGCGGTGGCGGAGAAAGCCGGCGACCTTTGCAGCACACTCTTTCCTCTCTTCATTGAGGGCTTCCAGCAGGACACCGGCGGGGAGCCGAGCCACGCCGTCCGCTGGTTCGCCAAGCAGATCGACAAACTGCGGGCGATGGGCGTCCATTGTTCCTCGTCCGTGATCGCCACGCTGTTGCGCCACCTTGCCAAATCCTGACCGGGGTACGGCCCGAAGGGAGGCAGGACTTATGAGGGAGGACGAAGGAATGAGCGGCGTGGACCGCCTGCGGGAGTACCTGGCTACCGTCCCGCCGGGCACGATTCCCTCCACGACCGACCTGGAACGCCTGCTCGCCGCCTGCTGGGACGAGTTCACCGGCGACTACGGCGGCATGGAGGGGTACAAGCTCCTGGGCCGCATGGAGGATGTGACCTGGAAGCCGCCGATCCTCAGCTTCACCGTGGAGCGGCACGGTCGCACCGTGGCGGGGTCTACGAGGGCCGATCTGCAAAGTTGGACCGTAAACGTCGAGAAGCTGACTATCTTCTGCGAGCCGCTCAGCCACCGCCAAGTCCGCCCGATGCAGACCCGGTTGAAGGTGGAGCCGCTGGTCGAGGAGATCGTCCGGCTGGTCGTGGCCAAGCAACTCGATGACCGGCTTCAGTGGCATGACGACGGCTCCGTGAAGGTTCTGGTCGGCAAGATCATCCCGGAGGATTCTGCGGTCAAGCAGACGCTTGCCGGGCGGCGGAAACGCTTTCGTGAGAAGCTCACGGAGCGGCTGGAGGCAGAAGGCTGGCCCCTCGTTTCGTTCCCGTACACGTTCGCTCGTATCCATCAGGTCGAGTAGACCAGGGCTGAGCGGGAGTGGCAGAGACGCTTTACTTTCCGCAGCTTGCCTCCGATGTACCTGTCGGAACATCGTCTGCTTCCACAAGGCGAGGGCCAACGTCGGTTCTGAAAACAAGAACGAGCCAATCATGCCCGTCGCTCTCGCAAGGGAGTGAACAAGAAGTTGTTGCGAAGGAGAAATGATGGTAACACACGCCTCCGCCCGTCGGCTCGGCCTGCTGATGGATTACCTCGTCATCGGGTCATTGCCACCAACCGGCCTCACCCTGGAGGAGCAAAAGGAGTGGGAAGAACTCCAGGCCAATCCAGTGAAACTGCGCCACCGCCGAAAGTTCGCCCACGCTAAAATCTCCGCCTTCACGGCGAAGCGTGCGATGAACGCCGCCAAGGACTACTGCGCCAGCCAAACCGTGCAATCCGCCCTCCACTTCGTGCCCTCTCCCCAAACGAAGAAACAGCAGGCGCTTGCAGCGCAGATCGTGTCACTCCAGGCCAAGTTGCGCCTGGCCATCCAGGCTGAGGACTGGCTGGAAGCCGGCTACCTCGGAGGCTGTCTCAACCAGGAAGTGGCCGAGTACACGAAGTACACCGCCGACCTGGCGAAGCAGAACGCTCACCGCCTTTCTGTTTCCTCCCAGATCACCGAGCGGTACAAGACCATGAAGGCGGCGTATGCGGACGGCTGGAAGGATTTGAAACCCTGCGAGTACGGCGGTGAGCAAATCGTCCTGAAGGGCCACACCCTGGTCAAGAACCCGAAGCGTGCCCGCAGTAAAAAGGAGTGGGGCTACAAGGGCTATGAAGTCAAGCCAGACGAGAAACCACATGCTCGGTTTTCCTGGTGGAGTGTGTACCGTGAAGATCAGGTGCGGCGTGTGAATTGGCAATCCCTGGACATCTTGAGCAAGATGGCTGAAGAGGAACAGGCACCTGGCGACTCATCGCACCCTGCAATCCCGGCTCCTTCGTGATCCGCATGGCCACGCTGGGGGCAGATGGGTGTGGTGCCCGACGATAGTAACGAGGGTGTTACTGCTCTGGCAACATCAGCGTTCAGGATGAAACCGTGTATTCCCTCCCGCCGATGCGCTTTCGGTTTACAAGTGCCTTTGCCGGAAGTAAAGTGGGCACATGCGGGAATGAGAATCAGCAGACCGCCCAACGGACACGCCCATTTCGTGCTGATCCGTCTCTGATTTGCTGAGGCGCTGCGGAGCGCCACGACCGCCGCCATTTGGCGGTCGCCGTGACACGCCATTTTGCACTTTAAGAATCCGGGGTTGGGACACCATTTCCTGTCCCGACAATAGCCTCTTCCACTTTACGAGCGACTCACAGAGGCACTCTCCCCTGCGGAGATAGTGCGCCTCGACCTGATCGTGACCGGCACCGTGCCGGTCACGATGAGCCACATTCAGACAAGGAGAATCGTTATGACCGTGAAAGACTTGTTGGCAATTAAGAATCCCAAGTTCCGGGATTTCGTGGCCCTGAAAGTTGGTGGCCAGGACGAGTACAGTCTCCTGGGATATGCGGCTCTCAAACGCCGCACGACCTCGGAGACCATTCGCCAGGTTGAGGCCGAATTGGAAATCCACGCCCACCGTGCCAAGGTCTACCGCTGGATACTTCGGGGCTTGCCAGTTGACTACGCTATCCGCAAGGTCAAGGTGGACCTTGAGGTAGGGGCCAACGCAGAGTATGCCCGAAAGGAGCGGGAGTTCTACGACCACCCTGATAACGCTGACCTTCTGCTGGATGTTTTGAAGGATGGTGAAGACCTTGACGAAATCGTTCACCCGCCGGAGCGCCCGGAAGAGATTGAGGTAGCAGGCTACACCTTGATTCGTCCGCACACCAACAAGGTCATCGTCACCAAGGACGGTGAAATCCTGGCCGAGAAAGAGATCAGCAGCAATCGCCACTTCGAGAACTTCTTGACGAAGTTTCGCAACGCCGAAGCGTATCGGGTTTCTCTTATCTTAGGCCAGTTGCAGGTGCGTTCCGCCACTTCGGGCTGGCGCATCACCCACGGCCCGAACGATTCTTACTTCGAGAACCTCGTCGGGAAGCCGGTGGCCTCGATCCGGCGCTGCCTGGCCAGCTTCTTCTCGATCCCCGACGAGGCCGAGCCGTGGGTCGGCGGGTCCGTGGTCGGGGCCGACTACCGGCTCCGTCCCGGCGATTGCGTGGAGTTCTTGAAACGGCGGGGGTTGAAGGCGGCGTCCACCAAGTTCCGCACGATCCTGGCTGACCCGGCCTGGCCGTACTCCTCGCCTCGTGCCATCGTCGGCAACGGCGGGCGTGGGAACCAGGACGGGCGGGCCAAGGACATCATCCAGGTCGATGTCGAGGCGCATTACCCGGTCATGGCCGTAGAGGACATCCAGCGGTTGCGGGTCAAGGACATCGCCGACGACGCCGCCCACCTTTACTTGTGGACCACGAACGCCTTTATGGTCGAGGCCCACGAGGTCGCCCGTGCCTGGGGCTTCCAGCCGAAGACGATCCTGACCTGGGTGAAGATCAAGCAGGACCGCTCTGAAGTGTCCATGAAGGCGGGTCACTGGTATCGCTCGGCCACGGAACACATCGTCTTCGGCGTCCGGGGGAGGCAGCGGCTCCTTGGGCCAGCGGTGCCCACCGCCTACCTGCTGCCTCGGCTCCGGCACAGCGAGAAGCCGGATTTCTTTTACGAGTTGATTGAGGATCAGAGTCCCGGCCCTTACCTGGAGCTTTTCGCCCGCCGCCTCCGTTCTGGCTGGGAGTCCTGGGGGAACGAAGTCGAATCCACGATTCAGTTGTCGTGATAGGATGGGTGAGGATGTTCATGATAGCCGACCCTGGCGATGTCGGGCTTTTACCCGCACGGGGCTGCCATGTCACTTGTGGCCCGAACGCTTCTTATTTCCCGAACCTCGTTGGCAAGCAGGTCGCCTCCATCCGGCGATGCCTGGCCGGCTTCTTCTCGATCCCCGACGAGGCCGAGGCGTGGGTGGCCGGGTCCGTGGTCGGTGCCGGCTACCGGCTCCGTGCCGGCGATTGCGTGGAGTTCTTGAAGCGGCGAGGGTTGAAAGCTGGTTCGCCACCTGACGACCTCGAACTGGTCGCCAAGGAAGGGTTGACGTTGAGCGAAGCAGCCGCCTTGATCCCCGGCAGGAAGCAGGGTAAGCGGGTCTACGTCAACACGGTCTGGCGCTGGTGCAAGAAAGGCGTGAAGAACGGCATCCGCCTCAAGTCCGTTCTGGTCGGCGGGCAGCGGTACACGACCCGCCGGTGGTTGCAGGAGTTCATCGAGGCGATCAGCGAGTCTTCTGGGGAAGGGGAAGTCCCGCCCCCGGCGATCCGAACTCCCCGCCAGCGTCAGACCGCTTCCGAGCGAGCCATCGAGGAGTTGAAAGCGGCCTGGAAGAAGGGCCAGCGCCGGCAAGGTGAAGCCGGATCGCCGCCGGGTCCGTGAACGCCCAGGCGACCTGTTCCCTGCCCGGTTTCGTTCGCCTTGCCACATTTCGGGGGCGGCTCCCGGCTAACAGGCCAGCAGCCGCCCCTGGCTCATTGCAGCGTGGCCACCGTCCGCCGCTCACCCCATTTCCAGGGCGATCTTTTCCACCAGGGCCATGTCCTTCTCGGCGTAAAGTTCGGCGGTGGATACCTTCGAGTGCCCCATGTACGCCCGTGACGCCTCCAGGCCGAATTTCTTCCGCACGTCGGTCCCGCAGACGTGCTTCAACTGGTGCGGGTGCCAGTGCGGGACGCCGGCCTTCTTGCAGGCCCGTGCGACGGCACGGGCATAGCTGTGCCGGTCGTAGTGGTCCCGTGGCGCTCGCCTGGGCTTGACCTTCTTCTTCCTCGCCTGGTGGGCGACGTGGGACGGCCACAGCGGGGTCTTACGCTGTTCCCGGCGCTCCTCGTACTTCTTCTTGCGGGCCTCGCCCGGCTGGAACAGGAACTCGTCCTCGTCGTCCCGCAGCCATCCCTTCAGGATCGCCTGGGCCTTAGGGCCGATGGGCAACACCTTGACCGACGCCGAGCCGTCCTGCCCCTCGACGTGGGCGGTCTTGTGCAGGTTGGCGGGCTGTCCTTCACGGGGCTGTTCGTTCGGGTCGATCCTGTACCACCACACCGGGCCGCTGCGGTCGATGTCCCGGCCACGCATCAGGCAGATTTCCGTCTCCCGTGCGCCGATCAACGGCTGGAGCCGGACCATCGCCGCCACCTGGGGGCACAGGAAGGGCAGGACGGCCTCGACGTGCTGCGGGGGCACCGGCTTGACCTTCGGCCTTTCGTAAGTCCCAGGGTGGCCCCGGCGCAGCCCTCGCACGGTCAGGAGCGCCTGGAACACCGAGGCCGGCACCAGTTCCTCCGACACCGCCCACTTGAACATGCGTTTGATGAGGTCGATCCGGCGGTTGATCTCCTTGCGGGAGATGGTCTTCTTCGTTTCCAGAACCTCGACGGGCTGCCACTTTCCTTTCCACTCGGCTTCCCACCGGCCCTCGTGCCCTTCCTGCCGGCGAACCTGGATTTCCCGCAGCCAGCGCTCCCACGTCCGGTCTTTCTCGGCGAAGCGGACGAAGTAGCGGCAGGCGTCGATCATCCGCTGCCGGACGGCCTTGAGCTTGAGGGGGCCGAACTCGGAGGCCGGCGTGTGGCCGTAAAGGTCCACGAGGAATTCCTGGGCGTGCTTGTGGTTGTCGAGTTCGCCGGAGGGCGAGCCATCGACCAGGCGGTAGTAGACCTCGCCGTGCTTCCAGAAGCGCAGGCAGACCTCGCCTACGGACAGGTCGAGGGGGCGACCGGCGAGTGAGGGCGGGACGAACTGGCCGGCGGCGAGCCACTCGTTGATGACACGGGTGTACTCCTTCTGGCTCTCCTCGCTGCCGTGAGGGCCAAGAAGGATGTCACGGTATTTTCCGCCGCCCAGAGGCAGGGAAACAACGGCCTGACTGGACTGTTTGTGGAGACGGTAGCGGGGGAGTTCACCCTTCCGACGACGGGCCATGCGGCACCACCCTTTGGCGTAATTCGGAAGACTTCCGAATTATCTGGGTTTTCAGTGCCGCACTTCCGACCGCCGGAAGGTGTGTAACTCGCACTCAGATAAGGACTTACAAAAGTGGGCGCTACAGGACTTGAACCTGTGACCCCCAGCGTGTCGAGCAATGGTCCCCCACTCGCAACTGAGAACGGGAAAGAACTTACGGCAAGCGGTGCGGACCGTTGCACCGCCGGTTGCACCAGCGAGGCCAGAACCGCGAACGCCGGCACCGTCGAGGCCCTGGCCGCGGTGCTCATGGGGCTCTCGCTTGAAGACCGGGCGCGGCTGATGGCATTGGTGATGAACGCGCCCGCGGCCGGACCTCCCGCCGACTTTGACCATCGTTTCGCCCTTGCCTTTGACCGCCTCGACCGAGCGGCGGGGGGGCACAACTTCGTTTCGCTGGTCGAACTCCGCAAGGCGCTGCCGGACATTGGGTGCGACGCCTTCGACCGTGGCTTCCGCGCCCTCCGGATCGCCGGGAAGTACACTCCCTCCGCCGCGGAGGGGCGCTTCGGGGTGGCGACCGAGGAACGCCAAGCCGGAATCATGGAAGAGGGGACGCTGCTGCTGTTCGTCAGCCGACAGCCATAGCCGAAGGGACTGCGGGTAGAATAGACTTACTGCACAATAGGTAGCAGGGATGCTGAGGCGGGGTTTCCCCCACCCCAGGCTGGTCAGGAGAACATCAGGTTATGCAGCCCGGCGACGT
>JAANMY010004370.1_pt1 | contig 10694 bp, 8 predicted proteins | sample 7279691 | NCBI WGS metagenome assembly JAANMY01 (sample SAMN14094543, study PRJNA606508) | bioreactor metagenome | isolation source: A lab-scale SPAN reactor treating ammonium-rich wastewater day 388 | place: Ireland: Galway | collected 2018-02-07
GACCTCGTGCTGCCGGCCGAGGCGGTCGTGTTCGGACCGTTCGCGCGAGACGACGGCGTGCCCGCGCCGGAGCTGCTGTCGCGGGTGCCGGACACACTGTCCATCGGCGCCAAGCGCGCGGCCGGACGGACCGCCTCCTTCGACAGCCGGCGCTGCGCGGACTGCGCGCCGTTCTGCGGCGCGGCGGTGGGCGGCACGGCCTGGGTCTACCTGTCGTTCACGGCCGAGGCGGCCGGGCCGGCGACCTTCGGGTTCGGCGCCGACTGGTGGCACGAGGCCTACCTGGACGGCAAGCTCATTTCCGACACCCTCAGTCACGGGGATCAGGGCAACGTGGCCTGGCCGCCGAGCATTCGCGATTTCACCACCACGGTGGAGCTGAGCAAAGGGCCCCACGTCCTGGCGGTGCGCATCCTGCGCGGCTCCGGCTCGGCGATGCTGGCGGTCGGCGGGCCGCGGGACTTGCGCAATCCCGCCATCCGCAAGTCTGCCCCGTCGGCGGCGGCTGTGGTCAGCTATGTCACCCAGGCGGGTTACCGCGAGGGTCCGCCGGCTGGGAAGACGTGGCGAATGGTCTGGCACGACGAGTTCGACGGGACGGCCCTGGATACCGCCAAGTGGAACGTGCAGCCCCAGAACAAATGGGACTGGCCGGGCATCGTGACGAGCCCCCGTCCCGAGAACCTCTTCCTGGACGGCCGGGGCGCGCTCGTGCTGCAGTTGACCCGCGACCCCGACGGCACCGTGCGCCACCCCGGCAGCATCAACAGCTTCTTCGGCCAGGCCTACGGCTACTTCGAGACGCGGGTGCAATTCTCGCGCGAGCCCGGCTGGTGGAGCGCCGTGTGGATGGCGGGCTACCCTTACGACTGTGGCGTGGACTGCTTCGTGCATCCTCAGGAGTTCGATATCTTCGAGGACTTCTACAAGCCCAAGAAGGTCAACGACATCAGCCACTGCTACCACTGCAGCGTCAAGCTCACCCGCCTGGACGCCGACCAGGGCAACCTCAAGGGTTTGGGCGAGGGCGGCATCCTCGACAGCACTCGGCTCGGCCGCACCTCCAGCGGCCGGAAAGTGGTCATGGAGCAGTACGAGGGCTGGCACACCGTGGGCTTCCAGTGGACGCCGCTGGAGTACGTCTTCTACGTGGACGGCCAGGAGACGCTCCGCCAGAGCTACCGCGAAGTCCCGATGACCAACGTGCCCCAGAAGATCTGGATCAGCGCTTGCCTGCGGGCGCCGAAGACTCCCGAGGATCGCCCCTTCTACGGCCGCCTCGAAGAGGCGAAACTGCCCGACCGCCTGGTCGTGGACTACGTCCGCATCTACGAGGAAGACACCGGCGGACGCAAGCTGCCGAAGGTCACCTTGGCGCTCACGGGAGCGGCCGCGCCCAAGGAGGGCGAGCCGGTGACGTTCGACGTCACGGCCACGGCCTCGCGGGGCACGATCCAGTCCCTCCTGCTCTTCTCGATGGGCCGCATCCGGGCCGAACAGCAGGTGGATGCAGCAGCGGCCAAGGCCACCTTCACGGTCGGCAACCTCTTCCCCGGAGTCACCAACACGGTGATCGTCATGGCGCGGGATGACGCGGGCCTGGTCGGCCAGTCCGCCCCTCTGTCGGTGGAGCTGCTGACGGGCAAGGAGTACACCGGCACGCCCTGGCAAGGCAAGCCTCAGGCCGTTCCCGGCACGATCAAGGGCGGCTGGTACGACGAGGGTGGCAATGGCATCGCCTTCCGCAGCTCCGTCCTCGGCCCCAGCGACGCCCGGCTCGAATGGCGCAAGACCGAGCTGGGCGCACTCGAGGAAGCGGTGGAAGTGGGCGGTGACCGGGCCAAGTGGATCTGCTACGAAGTGGAGGTCGCCCAAGCCGGCGAGTACCAGACCGAGCTGTTCATGAACCGGCCGGACTACTCGACCAAGGGTCTCAGCGCCGCCGACGGCGCTCGCGAGGGGACCATCAGCCTGTGCCTCGGACAGACAGGCGCGCTCGGCGACAAGCTGCTGGAGTGGCAGCTACCGGCGTCGTGGAACTCCGGCGCCGGCTGGCGCAACCCACAGAAAGCGGTGGGCAGGCAGAAGGTCCAACTGCCCGCCGGCCGCCACAAGCTCATCTTGTGCTTCGACGGCATCGAGACCCAGTTCACGTTCTTCTGCAAGCTGGTGTTCAGCCCGACGGCCAAGCCCGAGGGCTAGCGCCGCGGTGCGCGTCGTCTGCCGGGCGGCCCGCGGCGCTGCCGTCCGGACCCGGCAGGCCAGTGGCGGTGACGAGCAAGAGGTCCTCGTCCTCGCCAGCGCCGCTCTTGGTGACGTGCTACACTCGCTCGCATCGTGAGGATGCCTGACCGTCGGCGGAGACCGGCGGGAAGGGGGTGTGGTCATGGCGGTGTCCGCGGATGTGCTGGGTTGGGTGTTGACCGGCCTGACCGTCGCTCTGTTGGCGACGGGCCTGGCGCTGTGGCGGCTGGCGGGGCGCGCCGGCGCGCGCGGCGGCGTGGGGCTGGTGGCCGTGCTCGCCGCCGTGGTGGTGGCCGCGCTGTGGCCGCCCGTGGGGTGGTGTGTCTACGGGTTGCTGGCCGGAGGTGACTACTCAATAAGTGAAAACAGATTGTCAGCAGAATATGTTGATCAAAAGAAAATTTGTTATGAGGAAGCAGTAAAGAATTATCGAATATTACACCAAGTTTCGTTTATGTTTGATTACAATCTGATAGTTAATAAAAACTGATAAATTATATGCAATATTAACACGATTTTTAACGATCAGCAAACGATGCCTACTGTTTAGAATTCGCTGAGTGTGCAATATCACAAAATCATCAGCACAGGAAGAAGAATTAATTTAAATTACACATACCCGATGAACAATTTACAGCGGGAAGACTGCAGTTTCCATTAGTACAATCTGCTGATGAAAATTTTGATTCGTTCTTCATACTTGAGTTGAATGATGAAAACAGTTTTTGGTTTTTATTTGAATTGCAAACAGGACAACAAACTTCTGCTTGTATAGTTGCAGATTTATGAAAGTATTCGAATTTATTTTCACAGACTGAACATTTGTATTCAAAAACAGGCATTAGTTATTCCTCCAGGCCAAGCATTTTCATTAAACGACCGTGAGCTTCTTCAGGCAACTGAACATTATATTTTCTATAACATTCAATTGTAATTTCAACAGATTTAAAATATTCTTTGCAATTTGGACAATTCTCAAGATGATTTTTAACTTCAGCACATTTTTCGTCATTCAGGTTTTCACCCAAACTTTCGCAAACGTGTTTCATTACCTCTTTACAAGTTATTTTTGTTTTTTTCATCTGCTGAATGCCTCGTTAATTTCCTTTCTTAAAAATGCTCTCGCTCTGTGAAGCCTGGATTTGACTGCCGCTATAGATAGCTCAGTAACTTTTGCTGTCTCTTCAGTGGAGAGTCCTTCAACATCTCGAAGTAAAAATACAAGCCGATAGTCAGGTGATAAATTCTGTATTGCTGTATCAAGAATTTTTTTTAATTCTTTATTCTCAGTATCCTTATATGGAATCGAGCTCCAATCAGCAGCATATTTGTCTTCGAATAAATTTTCCTCATCATCGAGAGAAACAAACTGACGACTTTTTGCTTTCCGTGCCATCATAAGGCAGTGGTTAGCAACAATACGGTAAAGCCATGTTGAAAGCTTTGAGTTATGATCAAACTGATGAAGCGATTTAACCATACTGTAAAAAGTTTCCTGCATTATCTGTTCCGCATAATCTTTATTCCGGCAAATCTTGAAGGCAAAATTATAAATAGTCTGTTCATACTTTTTTATCAACTCTGCCATTGCTTGTTTATCGCCGGCTTGTGCATTTTCAATGAGTTTTTTTTCGTCCATTTGTATGATGTTTTTGAGTAATTTAGGATTCAAAACTAATGAAATTATGGATATTAAACTCAGCTTAGGTGTCAATGTAATCTTAAATCATTGCACATTTATAACAGGATAACTAATTTTATCTCTAATTAAAAAATTGATATTCACTTTTTAAAATATGCCAATTACCAGGACAACACGGGATATCCGAACTAACAAACTTTTTACAGGTGTAAAGGAATCCGTACTAAATACCTTTTTTGATCAGAAAGAATTAAAAGAAGCACGGGAAGGTGAAATTATTTACAGAACCGGTGATCAGAGTAACTCACTCTATCTGATTGTCAAAGGTGAAGCAAGAGTTAAATTTCCATCTCACAGTTACATCTCAAATAAAATATTAAATGATTTCTTTGGTGAAAAAGAGATTAATGATGACACAAAGCGCATCTCAACAGCAATGGCTTTCACCCGATTATTATACTATAAGATTGAAAAACCCATACTGTATAGTATCTTCAAAAAGAGCCCATCTGTTGAAGATAATTTCAGAAAGTTTGGAGAATTTAAACTGCCGGAACCTTCTCTGGATGCTGAAAGAAAGTTTAATATTGCCGAAAGAGATAAACCAATAAGTTTTAAAGCTTTCGCAAATGGAAATAAATCGGATGAAGAAAAAAAATCTGAGAAAGAACCACCACCAGTACAAACTCAGCAACTACTGCCTGACCTGGATCTAATGGAAAAATCAATTGAGCAGGAAGATGAATTTACCATTGAAGATAACCTTGAACTTGAACAGGCATTGGAGGAACTGAGCGAATTAGCAATTCAGGATGATTCAGATATTTCCGATTCATTTACCACTGAGAATGAAGAAGTTGTTCCCGAAATTGACGAGCAAACAAGCAATTCAGATTTGAAAGAAACTGAGAACAGGACATTTACTTTCAAATCAAATGATGAGGTAAAAACACTACCGGTAGAATCTGGCATTAACAGAGAGATAGTAAGAAAAATATTTCTTGCTCTAAATAGAATTTTCAGTGGAATTAATATTATCGACTTAATAAAGAACTCCAAGCGATCAATTCGGGATCTTTTGAGTTCAGAAAGTGCTGATCTGATTTTTGTTGAGGAGAAAAAATCATCAATGCACCGGATTATTACTCAGGAAGGAAAAAGTAAAACTGAGTATTTTGAGATAACAGATGGGTTAACAGGTGCTTGTGCACTTCGGAAATCTCCAATTAATTTTGACAGACCTTCTGAAGACAGCAGATTCAATTCAAAGATTGATTACCCGGGCCCGGCAAGAATGAAAAGAATTCTCTACTTCCCTGTTTTAAGTGATGTTGGTGAAACTGTTGCAGTTATTCAGGCTGCAAGAGACAACAAAAAATATACTGATGATGAAGTCTCCTATTTGACTATGATAAGCAAACAGCTTGAAACGGCTATCAGCCGTACAAAAACCCTGGAATCATTACTGAATAAAGAAAAATTAAATTCAGGAAAAAAGCTGAGAGATGTTATCACTAAGGAGATACATATCCCGGTAGAAATTATCGATAGCTACACAAAAATTTTAAGTTCAAAAAATCTTCCGCCTGATACTGATGATATTGTCAGGATGCTTCAAAAACAAGCAGCTTCGGTTATTGATCTTACCGATAGTATGTTGAAGGTTTTATTGGACGAAATTTCCCTCGAAACCAGCAAAGTTCATTTTAACGAATTCATTGATGATGTTCTTGAACTGCTCTCTGAATATTGTGAAACTCAGGAAGTTAAACTTTTTAAAAAAATCGGTGATGGTGCTGTTGTAGAAATTGATCGTGCTAAACTTTATACAGCAATTTTTCAGTTAATAAAGGCTTGCGTCGCCGATTGCCGAGATGCCGGGAAAATTTACTTCAGCACTGAACTCTCTGCAGATAAAATTTTATTGTCAATCCAAAATGAAGGTAAAGGTATTATCGTGTTTCCTGACGGTGAAATACTGGATTACTTTTACTACAAAGAAAAAATAAAAGACGATGATGTTCATCTGCTTCTTGCTAAAAAAATTATTAATGCACATTCAGGAAATATTGAAGTTGAAAGCATTAAGGGAGTTGGATCAACTTTCCGAGTACTGATTCCAGTTGCTAATTGAGCGATTGAAATTATTTCCCTGTGAATTATCAATTTTATGCCTTTCGATTTAGTCTGTATTTTAGGTCCAACCGCATCTGGTAAAACCAGTATAGCAGCAAAACTTGCTGCCAGTATAAATGGAGAAATTATTTCGGCGGACTCACGTCAGGTGTACCGGGATATGAATATTGGTACAGGAAAAGATCTGATCGAGTTCAAAAAAAATAATGTGGATTATCATTTAATTGATATTGCCGAACCAGCCGATGAATATAATGTTTTTCGTTTCTTAAAAGATTTTACTGCTGCATACGATGCAATCAGAAATAATAATAAGATACCAATATTGGTGGGTGGAACCGGATTATATTTATCAGCAGTAATTCAATCATACAGTTTTCCCGAACTAACTGATTTCGAATCGGATAATTTAGAAAAGTTAACTTTGTCTGAACTAAGGGAATTATTAAGAATGTTAAATCCAAGGCTGCACAATGTTACAGATCTGAATTCAAGAGAACGGCTTGTAAAAGCTATTATAATCGGACATTCAGGAGAAAACGCAAATGAGAGAAAAATTAGTTTGAACTCATTGAACATTGGAATCAAATTGAATCGCGAAGAAATAAAAAGCCGGATAACTGAACGTTTAAAATCCAGACTATCAGGAGGAATGATTGAAGAAGTTGAATCTCTTCTTCAAAAAGGAATCACTCCGGATAAACTAAACTATTTTGGTCTGGAGTACAGATTTATTTCGCAGCATGTTTCCGGGAAACTCAGCTATAATGACATGTACCAGAAACTAAACAGCGCAATACATACTTTTGCCAAGAAACAAATGACGTGGTTCAGAAAAATGGAACGTGAAGGTGTAGAAATTAACTGGTTTCATCCTGAGCATTACGATGAAATAAAAAAATTTGTTCTCTCTAAATTGTTCGATGAATAAAGTTTTGCCAAATGATGTTTTCAATTACCTCGAAAAAAAATCCTACCGGGATTGGCAGCTTGAATGGGATTCTGTTTCCGGAATAGAGGCTGCGATAGTTGTTCCTGCAATTTGTGAATTTGAGAATCTCAAAACTCTTATTCAATCACTTTCAAAAAATGATACGGACTCTCTTAAGAAAACTCTGCTGATTTTTGTAATCAATAACTCAGTTACATCTGACATTGATGTAAAACTTAATAATCAGAATACAATTAAGTTTTTAAGACAGCTAAATACCGGCGATTCTTCTAATCACTTACAAAGTGAAATTATAAAATCCGGTTTAAGGATTGGATTAATTGACGCTTGTTCGGAAGGTTGTGAGTTTAACGAGAAGTTAAGCGGCGTTGGTTTTGCTCGAAAAGTCGGAATGGATTTAGCGTTAACAACTTTTGATTACTCTATCCCCGGTAAAAAAATAATTATCTCGCTTGATGCCGATTGCATTGTTGACACAAATTATATCAGTGAAATAATTAATTATTTCACTGTGAATTCTACTTCCGTTGCAAATATTGAGTTCGAACATAACTTTTCTGAAAGTAAAATTAACAGTTCAGGAATAATTGCCTACGAAATTTTTTTGAGGCATTATGTGACCGGACTTCTTTTCGCTAAATCACCTTTTGCTTTTCATACAGTTGGTTCAACTCTAATATGTGATCACAAAGCTTATATTACTGCTGGCGGAATGAATACTAAAAAAGCTGCCGAGGACTTTTATTTCCAGCAAAAGCTTGCAAAGCATTTCCGTGTTGAACGGATTCTTACTACAAGAGTCAGACCTTCTGCAAGAGAATCCTGGCGGGTTCCTTTTGGTACTGGCAGAACTATGATGGAGATTTCATCAGGGGAAAAAAATATTCAAGTCTATGATCCGGACATATATTTAATTCTTAAAAATTGGCTTGAATTATTCTACTCGGATTTATCTTTAAATATTGAGTCATTAATTTCGGAAGTTAGCGACTCAACGCGTGTCATAGGTAATGTAAATGTAAAAACAGATCCTTCCCCCTGCTTACTTTTCACTTTCAGTTCGCCACCCATCAATTCTACTAATTGCTTGCTTATTGTCAGTCCCAGACCTGTACCACCGAATTTACGAGTGGTATCCGAACTCTCCTGAACAAAACTTTCGAAAATAAATTTCATTTTATCTTCTGCAATTCCAATACCTGTATCTATCACACTAAAACAAACTCCCTTGCTGCTTTCCGAACATTGCTTCACTTCAATAGTCACTGAACCTTTCTCAGTAAACTTGAGCGCATTTCCTGTAAGATTAATCAACACCTGTGTTATCCTTACCGGATCACCCAAATAATAATCTCCAATGTCATCACTGTATTTTACATTTAACTCCAGATGTTTTTCTTTAGCTTTTGCTTTCAGCGATTCATAAACATGCATCACTTTTTCCTTCAAATTGAAGGCAACATTTTCTATTGTAAATTTTCCGGATTCTATTTTGGAAATATCCAAAATGTCATTGATAATCACTAACAAGTTATCTGCACTCGTCTTAATGATGTTTATATATTTACTTTGCTTAGAATCTAAATCCGATTTAGTCAGAAGGTTCACAGTTCCGATGATTGCATTCATCGGAGTGCGGATTTCATGACTCATGTTGGCAAGAAACTGCTGCTTCAGTCTTTTCGATTCTTCAGCCTTTTCCTTCTCTATCACTGCCACCTCTTTTTCAATAATAGTATTTTTAAGTTCTTCTTTTGCTCTTATTCCCTGCTTAATCATTTCCATTTCGGACAACCCTTTATTCATAGTAGTGTCAAGGTCTGTCATGTCTATGGGTTTTGTAATAAAATCGAAAGCCCCGCTGTTCATTGCTTTTCTGATATTATCCATATCACCATAAGCCGAAATTACCACTGCCTTAGAATGAATATTTGATTCTTTAATCTTACGTAATAAAGTTAGACCATCCATGATGGGCATATTAATATCCGTAAACACCAAATCAATAGTTGCATCATCCTTTAATTTATTTAAAGCTTCCTGACCATTATGAGCAAATTCAAATTCCAGTTCTTCGCTCTTGATCCGAGATCTGAAACGTTGCCGTATTAAAAGTTCAAGATCAGCTTCGTCATCTACTACCAATATCCTACTGGCCATATCACTCTACATTTAATAATTTGCTTATTCTTGATTTTAACAAATCAAATTCCACCGGTTTAGTCACAAAATCATCTACGCCTTTCTGTTGTGCTTCAAATATGTTTTTGTCATCTCCATAAGCCGAAACCATTATTATCTTCAGCAATGGAAACTCTGTCTTTACTTTTTCAGCTAATTGCAATCCGTTCATCCCGGGCATATTGATATCCGACAAAACCATCATCACATCTAATGGTGACTGGCCATGCAGAAAATGAATAGCCTCCTCACCACTGAATGCAAAGTGAAATACAATTTTTCTTTCTCTGATTTCTTTGCGAAATCTCTGACGGAACAGAAGTTCAACATCACGTTCATCGTCAACAACTAAAACATTAGGTATCATTGGTTGGATATTATTTTACATAACGGGCAGTTCTATAATAAACTCAGAACCTACTCCTTTATTTACATTTACTTTTAAAGATCCATAATGACCTTTTGTGATTATATCATAACTCAAAGACAATCCTAATCCGGTTCCTTCACCGGTAGGTTTCGTAGTGAAAAACGGTTGAAAGATTTTATCTACAACCTCATCTGGAATGCCGCCTCCATTATCGCTGACTCGTATTACAACTTTATTGCTTATGTATTCTGTTTTAAGTTTAACCTTTGGCTTATAATCATTGGTGCTGGTCTTTCTCAACTGATTTACTGCATAAAATGCATTATTGAAAATATTAAGTAATACTCTGCTGATGTCCTGCTGTACAATTTTAATCTCCGGCAATGACTCGTCTTTCTCAACGATTACTTCACATCCAAAATTATTGTCTTTGGCGCGAATACCTGTATAAGCAAGGTTCATTGCGTCTTCAGCGAGCTTATTTATGTCTGCAGCTGTTTTCTCGGCAGTTTGCGTACGGCTATGCATGAGCATACTTTTCACAATACGTTCTGCTCTTTTTCCATGCTCGTGAATCTTCGCCAGATTATTTTTTAATTCCTCCGATATTTCTTTTTTCTCTTGGTCTGTTTTGGCATCCTGCACTTCGTCAACCATTTCCTGAGATAACTCTGCAAAGTTGTTTACAAAGTTCAGAGGATTCTGAATTTCATGTGCGATTCCGGCTGTAAGTTGTCCGAGTGATGCCATTTTCTCTGCATGTATCAGTTGCGATTGTGTATCTCTCAGCTCCTTGAATGCTTTCTCTAGTTCAAAAGATTTTTGTTCCGATTTCTCTTTTTCTTCTCTTAATTCCGAAGTTCTTTCCTGCACTTTTTGTTCAAGCACCTCATATTGTTTCATGAGCGTTCGTGTGCGAAGCCGTACGTACGTTACAGTTAGACCGATAAACGTAACTGCTGACAATATGTAGAACCACCACGTTCGCCAAAACGGAGGTTTGATAATAATTACAATATAGGTGCCTTCGTTATTCCATACACCATCATTATTACATGCTTTTACTCTGAATTTATATGTACCCGGGTCCAAATCGGTATATTGCCTGTCGCGTCTGGTGCCGCAATAAATCCAGTCTTTCTCCAGTCCTTCGAGCATATAAGCATATT
>JAANMY010004374.1_pt1 | contig 10690 bp, 4 predicted proteins | sample 7279691 | NCBI WGS metagenome assembly JAANMY01 (sample SAMN14094543, study PRJNA606508) | bioreactor metagenome | isolation source: A lab-scale SPAN reactor treating ammonium-rich wastewater day 388 | place: Ireland: Galway | collected 2018-02-07
AGCAGCTTCATCTAAAAAAACATCCTGAAGGCGGTTATTATAAAGAAGTATATCGTTCCGGTGAAATAATTTTACCTGAGCATCTGCCGGCAAGATATAAATCATCAAGAAACTTTTCGACTTCAATTTATTTTCTGCTTGATGGAAAACAATTCTCCGCATTTCATCTTCTTCAATCCGATGAGCTCTGGCATTTTTATGATGGATGTACTGTAATCATTTATATAATTAATCAGAAGGGAGAGCTCGATATTAAAAGATTGGGAAAGAACAAAGATTGTGAGCTTCAAGTTGCATTAGAAAAACAAAACTGGTTTGCGGCTGAGCTTGAAGACAAAAAATCATTTGCACTTTTTGGATGCACTGTTTCACCGGGATTTGAATTTGATGATTTTCAGATTGGAAGCAGAAAACTTTTAACCGAAAAATTTCCAAAGCATGAAAAGCTCATACGCACGTTCACCAACCCGGATTGACTTAAATCGTTAAAGACTGCATACACAAGTTTGATACTCAAATTCTGACCAATATTAAACATATATGGGATATATATTTTCATTGCAAATTAGTTTGTTTCACGTAAATTTTGCGTTAGAAAAAACTTGTTTTTAAAAGAACCACTGCGAAGTAACAAAAGGATATCTTATAGAATAATTTCTACAATTGGTTACTAATTAAATTCGGATATATCCTTAAGGGAAAGTTCATTAAACACAGGATCCTAAATCTGGCTAAAGAGATTCTTCGCATTTGTCTGTTTGCACTTGCGATTTTCTTCGCAGGAATCAATCTTGGATTCCAATCGCCGCAAAAGCCCAATCTGAATCATCCATTGTGGTTCAATGCTATTTTTAAATCCGTGCAGGCTGAATACAATCAAACTCTTCAGCAGGAACACTTAACAGAACCAACCTTCAATTCACTACAGCCTGATAATCAGACTTCATCATTAAACCTGATGGATTATTTACTTCCTCCTGAGAATCCGGATGGAATTGAATTCGATTTTGAAATACCAGATTCAGATTCCGGAGAACAAAAAACCGGTGAAGAAAAAATAGAACTCGATCCGAAAGAAATGCTAAAAGATTCCACAGAAGTTTTACCTGATTCCCTGCTTGCAAAAGAAGATTCACTAAAAGTTGATACGGTAAAAATTGATTGGAGAACTTTAGACTCTACTGCCAGACTTGAACAATTCAGATTTCAGCGCGAAGAAAAACCCTATATTGAAGCAGGAGAGAAGAAGCAGTCAAAATTTTTTGCACAGCCTACCACAAATTTAAAACAGCGATCTGTAAAGATTGATTCAACAGGACAATATGTTGAAGTTCGTGAGAAGATAGGAACGCACGAGCCTAAGCTTGTACTCAGAATGCCTCTTGAAGATTATATTAATTTGAAACTTGGTTTAAAGGAAAGAGAGGACTGGGAAAAACTTGCTTATGCCTATGAATTAAAAAGTGGGACCGTCGGGCTTGGTGAATTGATTACAAGTTTTACTGATTTTGAAATTCCATTACCAAGTGTAGGAGTACTCAGCATTTTTGGAGAACCAAAAATCAGTTTAAAAATTGGCGGCTCCGTTCAAATTCATGGTGCGTGGAGAAACGAAACTACTGAAGGTGTAACTGCAAACCGGCTTGGTAATACAAGAAATGAACCTGATTTTAAGCAGCAGGTGCAAATAAATGTTAGCGGAACGATTGGTGATAAACTGAATATTAATGCTGACTGGAATACTGAAAGAACATTTGAGTATGAGAATCAGCTAAAAATAAAATACACTGGATACGAGGATGAAATTATCCAGAGTATTGAAGCCGGAAACGTTTCAATGCAAACTCCTTCTTTGATTGGTGGTGCCGAAGCACTCTTCGGTGTGAAAGCTTTATTTCAAATGGGTCCTTTCAAACTAACAACTCTCGCAAGCCAGAAGAAAGGTGAAACAAAAGAAGTTGCAGTTTCCGGCGGTTCAACCTCACAGGAATATTCCGTCAGAGCGTATGATTATTCTGAGAATCACTATTTTATTGATAAAGTTTATTCTGACCGGAATCTAAAAATATTCGAAAATTATTATGCCAATATTCCTTCACAATACAATCCTGAATATAACGTCAATGAAATTGAAGTCTGGAAATCTATCAATCAGGTTGTAGCGGATCAATCAAAAATAAGATATGCAAACTGTTTTATTGATTTACCAACATTAAATGATGTTGGAGGAACATATCCGCCTTCATACAAACAGCCGCTTGAAAATCCGATTGCCGGGCAGCAGGAAACCGGAAGGTTTTTAAAACTTGAGGAAGGAACTGATTATATATTACATCCGGAAACGGGGTATTTATCTTTTAAGACTGCTTTGAACGAACAGGATATTATCGCAGTTGCTTTTAAACAAGGTCCAAACAATGTTAATACGTACGGACAATTTTTAAATACGATTACACAAACTGATACTCTGATTGTTCTTAAACTTGTAAAGCCAAGAAACCTTCAGCCATCTTATCGGGAAGCCTGGAGTCTGAGATTAAAAAATATTTATCCAACCGGTGCAAGAAACATTAAGCAGGAAGGATTCGAGTTTAAAATTAAATATGAGATTGTTGGTCAGGAACCTTCAGAGGAACTTCAAACTACTAATGGAAATAATGTAAGATTAATTCAGGCATTCGGATTTGATCAGCAGGGATCAGGTGGAAGCCCTGTTCCCGATAACATATTTGACTGGCGCCCTGGTTTAACGATTTTCCCTGAAACCGGAGAAGTTATTTTCCCAACTCTTGAACCGTTTGGCAAAGATATTCCGGCTGGTCTTGAAGATAAAGTTTATCAATCAATTTATGACACAACAAAAACTTATGCACGGCAGGATAAAGGACCGGATAAATGGATATTCAACGGTAAAAATACCGGCACAAGTTCAGCAACCTATCAGCTTGGATTTAACATTGTAGAAAATTCTGTAAAAGTCCGGCTGAATGGAAGAGAATTGAAAGAAGGAACTGACTATACAGTTGATTATAATATTGGTCAGTTAACAATTCGAAATGAAGCTGCACTTGTTCCCGGTGCAGATCTGAAAATAACGTATGAACAGAATGATCTGTTTCAGCTCGCATCAAAAACTCTTCTCGGTGCAAGAGGTATTTACGATTTTTCTGATAAAACTCAACTTGGTTTTACTGTGATGAATCTGAACCAGGAAACATTGAGCGACAAAGTAAGAATAGGTGAAGAACCACTCAGTAATACTATCTATGGGCTCGATTTCAAAACAAGCGCTGACCTTCCATTTATAACTAATGCACTTGATTTTTTGATTTCAACAAAAGATATGTCAACTTTTACCTTTAATGGTGAATTCGCTCATATGTCTCCTGATCCAAATACTAAGAAAAGTACAATACCTGCTGATGCCGGTAAGAGCATTGCTTATGTTGATGATTTTGAAGGTGCGAAAAGAGTTGTACCAATCGGTGTTAATTATACAGGATGGAAGGACTTGAGTGTTCCCGAAGGACTGAACATTATTGGAGGATTATCCCGGTTAGAAAGAATGGATTTTAAAGCAAAAAGCATTTGGTTTACTGTTACTCCTTCAGATGTTGTGGTAGATAGTATTTATGGCGGCAGAAAGCAAGTTGCGCGTTCTGATCAGCAGATAACCGTACTTGATTATGTTTTTCTTCCGGATACACCCGGAACTTATAACTGGAATCCTGATCTTGTTCAGAAACAAAATAACTGGGGCGGAATGCAGCGGCTGCTTTCGTCAACTGCAAACAATCTGGTTGAACAAAATATTGAGTTTCTTGAATTCTGGATGCAGATTAAAAATGCACCCGCTGGTGCTTCTTTGAATATTGACCTTGGTGTGATTAGTGAAGATGTAATTCCGAATAACAGACTTGATTCTGAAGATAAAAATTTTAATGATGCTATTGATGAGGGAGAAGATACAGGTTTAGATGGAGAATTTGATGCACAGGAAAGAGTTACACATTCGAGCACAAAATCAGATCCGAGCGGCGATGATTTTACATTTTCCGGAGAAATATTATCTATCTTTGATTATTTCAATATCAATGGCACGGAAGGAAATGCTGTACTTACAGACGTTGGATTATTACCCGATACAGAAGATTTGAACCGTAATGGTTCTGTCGATCTGGCAAATAATTATTATCGCTATACTGTACCCTTGACAATCGATACTGCTTCAAATCCATTTATTGCCGGAGGAGGTTGGACTTCTTCTAACTGGTTTTTATACAGAATACCTTTGAAGGATACTTCATCTGTTCAAGGCAGCCCAAGTTTTTCAAATGTTGAAACTATAAGAATGTTTGTTCAAGGCGTTGACTCTTTAGTGTGGGTGAGGATAACAGAGTTTAACCTTGTGGGAAATCAATGGCAGAAATTAGTTGTCAATGATTCCGTATTGGCTGTTTCAACGGTTAGCTATGAGGAAAACCAGAGATACACAAGTCCTCCGGGAGTATTCAGAGAAAGAGACAGAACCAGACCTGATGAAGAAATTTATAATAATGAACAAGCGCTCAGTTTAGTTTATACTGATTTACCCGAGGGTGAATCACGTGAGGCAGTTAAATATCTTTTCAGACCTCTGGACGTTTTTAGTTACAAAGAAATGAAATTATATATTCATGGTGACCTCGATAAAAAAGTTGGCGGTCTTTCATACAATGATCCTCTCACGGGCAAATATTCAGCAGAAGCATTTTTCAGATTCGGTACCGATACGGCAAATTACTACGAATATCGTCAACCGGTAGATTCTGGCTGGACAAGCGTTTCAATAAATTTCGCGGACCTTACTGCAATTAAAGTTGCTGCCGCAGTTGTAGATTCTACAGGTAGAATTAGTGTTCCCGTTCCGGGGTCACCAGGACATTATTACATTCTGAAAGGTAATCCAACTTTAACAGCAATTAAATTTTTATCTGTCGGTGTTTTAAATCTGAATGATCCGACATTTAATCCAGGACCATTATCCGGTGAGGTATGGATAAATGAAATAAGAGTTGTTGGTGCAGACGACACTCCGGGATCAGCGTTTACTTTTAGTACTTCACTGAAGCTGGCAGATTTGATGACGGTTAATTTTAATGCAAGTCATAACGACCCATATTTTCATAGATTGTCCGAGAGGTTCGGTTCGAGAGTGGAAAATCAAAACTGGTCTGTATCTACTGATCTCGACGTTCTGAAAATTTTTCCTTTTAATATGAGAGAAAGTAATCTTAAAGTTAATTACTCACACACAGAATCTCTTGGAAAACCATTATACATTCCGGGCACTGATGTAAAAGTAGATGAAGCTGCCGATCAATTGGTAAATGTTGAACCTGATTCTCTCGGTAATAAAAAAACACCGGAACAGCTTTACATTGAAACTCAAACGCTCTCTGTCACGAATTCTATTTCATCTTCAAACATCAAATTAAAAATCCCAACAGACTTATGGTACATAAGAGACACATGGAACTCATTAAGTTTTGGCTTCAATTATAGTAACAGGTTTAACCGAAGTCCAACCGTACTTGAATCAACAAGCTGGTTATGGAATGCATCTACTAATTATGCTTTTAATTTCAGCCCTGATCTTTATATCAAATTATCTGATCTGCCGGTTGTTGGAATTGTGTTCTCACTATTTAAAGATTATAAAGATTTGAAAATTTATTTTGCGCCTCAGAATTTCAGTGCAAACTTTACGGCTAACCGTAACAGGAACAGTAATCAAACCAGACCAAGACCCGGAGTTCCAACCGATGCGATTGTATCGCAGGATTTTACTACCGGAAGAGGTTTCAATTTTAACTGGAAACTGACTGAAGGTGGACTGTTAAATTTAAATCTAAACTACAACGTTAACATGAATTCTACACTTGCCAATTTACTTCTTGACTCAACGGGTGCAGAGAGAACTGAAGGTGATATTTGGAATGATATTATAAATGGAGCTGGATTCGGACAGGATTATCGTTATCAGCAATCTTTTGATTTAAGAACATCTCCAAAACTTCCTTCACTTTGGGATATAAATAGGTTCTTCACATTAAATGCAGGATATTCCGTTGGATACAGATGGGATTATGATCTACGTCAGGAAGATATCGGACGAAGTGCAGGTAATACTCAAAAATTTACAGCAGGAATGGTTCTGCGCTGGAAATCTCTTACTGAACCATTATTCGGCAGTGAGGATTCAAAAGAAAAAACCGAAACTAAAACTGGTACTAATCCTGTCGTGACAGATGATACTTCAAAAGTTGTTATCTCTGATAAACCATCTTCAATCGGCAGAGCATTTCAATTTTTAGTTTCAGCTATTAAATACGTCTTCTTCGATTGGGAAAACTTTACATTTAATTACGGTCACGATTACAGCGTATCCAAATCAGGAATTAAAGGTACCGGTACCGGCTTTTACAATTTTTGGGGAATTACACAAAGCGATGATAATGGACCTTCACGTGCTTTCCAGCTTGGATTGAGCAGCGATGTCGGACCGCGTTCATTTGTACCAAATGCTAACACTAATCTTAGTGATATATTCACTGAAAAGAACAGTATTGACTTTAAAACTGCAAGACCGTTGTGGGAAGGAGCAAAGATTGATATAAACTGGAACGTCAACTGGTCTGAAAATAAAAATGTATCACTTAATGCTGATGGGCTTGGCAACATAACAATTACCAATACAACTGCAACCGGAAGTTTAACAAGATCATTTCTTTCACTGCCGCCAAGCTTACCTTTAGTTGAATCAGGAATTAAAAAAGTTTTTGCATTGTATAATCCAAATTCTGCTGATCCGCGCAAAAGTCTTTCCGATGCATTTGTTGAAGGGTTTGAAACTTTACCGATACTTTCCAATTTACCGATGTTTAGTGATGTTAACGAATACATCCCGAGGGCTAACTGGAGAATAACCTGGGATGGTCTTGAAAAAATTCTATTCTTCAAATCTCTGGCTGAACGTATCTCTCTTGAACATTCTTATAGTTCCACTTACACTGAAGGCTGGAAACTTTCAGCCGAAGGTAATCAGGAAATTCAAACTCAGCGTGTTGAATATGGATTCACACCTTTCGTTGGCTTAAACATTACTTTCGGTCAGGTTTGGGGCGGAAACCTAAATGGCACTGTTAAATTTTCTTCGAGAACAACCTATGATCTCAGCGCAAGCACTACAAATATCAATGAAACACTATCGAGAGATATTGGGTTTACTGCAAGCTTTTCAAAATCCGGATTTGAAATCCCATTGTTTGGAGTTTCATTGAAAAATGATGTTGAATTTTTAATTTCCTATACAAGTACGAAAAATTCGGTTGTCAGATATGAAATGAATAATTTTACTGAAGATGGTATCCCGCAGGATGGAACAACGAGAACCACAATTGAACCAAGGATTAAATACACAATCAGTTCGAAAGTTTCATTATCGATTTACTACAAAAGATCTACGGTTGAGCCCGAAGGTGCAGCAAGAATACCTCCCACAACCACAAATGAAGCCGGACTGGATGTAAATATTGTGATACAATAAACCACTGATATTATTTAATTCGGCTTTTTTATAATATTATTGAATAGATAACTAAACGAATAGTAGAAAGAGATTGTAATGACTAAAAAAAAATTGCTTTGGGTAGATGATGAAATAGATTTACTCAGATCTCACATAATTTTCCTATCTGAAAAAGGATATGAAGTTGATACAGCGATGAATGGTGCTGATGCGATTGAATCAGTTAAAGAAAAAAATTATGATTTGATTTTTCTTGATGAGATGATGGCTGGAATGGGCGGACTTGAAACTCTCGCTCAGATTAAAGATATAAATCAGAATATTCCGGTTGTGATGATAACAAAAAGTGAAGAAGAAAGTCTGATGAACGATGCTATCGGTGGAAGAATATCAGATTATCTTACAAAACCTGTTAATCCCAGTCAGGTATTGCTTGTATGTAAAAAAATTCTTGAAGGTAAAAAAATCTCCGGGCAGTATGCAGCCAAAGATTATTTACAAGACTTCAATCAGATTTCTCAATCATTAGTAAGTAATCCTGATTTTGCAGAATGGATTGAGATTTATCTTAAACTCGTTAACTGGGAAGTTGAACTTGATGTTCATCCGGAAATTGGATTGCAGCAGACATTAAATGATCAAAAGCGTGAAGCAAATAAAGAGTTTTCAAAATTTGTCGAAAAGAATTACAAAAACTGGATTAATTCGATTGGAAATATTGATACACCAACACTCACACCTGAAATTACTGAGAAATACGTTCTCAACCATATAAAGCCTGGCGGACCATCTGTATTTTATTTTGTACTTGATTGTTTAAGAATGGACCAATGGTTGATAATCGAAAAGCATCTGCACGATTTATTCAAAATTGAAAAAGATTATTACTATGCAATTCTCCCGACCTCTACACCCTATGCCAGGAATTCTTTATTCAGTGGGTTATTTCCTTCAGAAATAGAAAAATACTATCCTGATTTATGGTCAGGAAATGATGATGATGAAAACAGTATGAACAAGTACGAAAAAGAATTGCTGCAATTGTTGTTAAACAGGAAGCGAATCAATCTTAAAAATGATCTGAAGTACATTAAAATTATTGATCCAGAAGTAGGACGGAATTTTGAACAGAATATTCTTTCATATAAGAACAACCAATTCACTGCTGTTGTTGTCAACTTTCTCGATATGATTGCTCACGGAAGATCTGATTCCGATATATTAAAAGAAATTGCACCCGATGAACCCGCATATCGCTCACTAACAAACAGTTGGTTTACTCATTCATCTTTGTTCGGTACTTTTAAAGCTATTGCGAGAATGGACAACGTGAAAGTTGTGATTACAACCGATCACGGAAGTATCAGATCGCTTCGTGGTGCAAAAGTACTTGGAGATAGAGAAGCATCAACCAATCTGAGATTTAAATATGGACGAAATCTGAAGGTTGATGATAAACATGCTATTTATATTAAAAATGCACAGGACTATAAATTGCCGAAACGCGGCGTTACAATTAATTATATCATAGCTAAAGAAGATTTCTATTTTGTTTATCCAACTGATTATCATAAATATCTTAGCTACTACAAAGATACATTCCAGCACGGTGGTATTTCGCTTGAAGAAATGATTTTACCTGTGATAACTATGGAGCCTAAATAATTTGGATCACTTTCCGTTCAGGATAAATACCCGCAGCGAAGAAGAATCTGCCATACTTGCCGCAGATTTTATAAAGTTATGTACTCAAGGTGAAAGAATTGTGTTGAATGGTGATCTGGGTGCAGGAAAAACTTTTTTCATAAAAGCTGCATTGGCTTCAATTGGAATTACAAATGTGAATAGTCCATCGTTCGCTATTGTTAACGAGTACCATAACAGTAGTCAAATTTATCATTTTGATTTTTACCGGTTAAAAAATTATGTAGAACTTCTTGATATTGGCTGGCAGGATTATCTGAATGATGAGGAATCTATTATCTTTATTGAATGGGGTAATCGTTTCAATTCAATCTTACCCTCAAAAAGAATTGAGATTAATATTTTGACCTTAACCGGTTCGGAAAGAGAATTCAGCTTTGAAAAAATTAGCTGAGTTAAAACCAATGCTCGCAATTGAAACTTCAGGAAGTGTTTGTGGAGTGTGTTTATTCTATTCTGATGAAAAATATTTTTCATCTTCAATAAATTTGAAGCACTCCCATTCGGAAAAAATATTTGAGATAACAAAAAACTTATTCAGGATCGCAGGAATTCAATCAAGAGACCTGGATTCAATTGCCGTATCTGAAGGTCCGGGATCATTTACCGGTTTACGCATAGGATTTTCTGCTGCTAAAGGAATAGCTCATGGAGCTAACCTTTCAATTATTTCTGTCCCAACATTTGAAGCATTCGCCTATCAACTCTCATTCATTTTGGAAAATAATGCTGATTTCATCATTTCAAGTAAAGTCAACAATGATGAGGTCTTTTTTACAAGGTTTCAAATTAAAGACAACAATTATATATTTGGACAGGCGTTAACAATTTTGACAAATGAGCTTTTCATTGAAAAAGCTGAGGGTCACAGAGTTTTTGGAAATTCCGGACATTTAGTTTCCCGCCAGTTCGACGCACGCATTGGTCGGCGGTTTGACTGCGGTCCTTTTGTCGGAATCTATGCAAGCCGTAGCAGCTTCCCGGCGCTCGGTGGCCACGAGTTTGCGCCGGTGGTCATCGGGGATGATGTCATCATCTTCTCCCATGCCACGATTTCGCCCGGAGTTACCATCGGCGACGGCGCCGTTGTCGCAGCCGGTTCCGTAGTGATCGATGACGTTCCTCCTGCCACGCTTGTCGGTGGAGTCCCTGCGAGGGTAATCAGGCGTCTGGGTCGTCGTTCAGGCTGAGCTTCGTGGCCCCAGCCTCAGCGCCAGCGCCCCGGTGGCGAAGCTTGCCGCGTCTACAAGGACCTGCCATAGGCGGAATACGAGGGCGGCAGTGACCACTAGCGAGGCTGGTGTGCCGGGTAGCATCATCGCGCCAAGCCCGGCGGCGGCAAGTTCTCGGACCCCCAGTCCCGCGGGGATGAGGAATACGAGCGTCCCGGCGACGTTGCTCAGATAGAGAACCGAA
>JAANMY010004376.1_pt1 | contig 10688 bp, 10 predicted proteins | sample 7279691 | NCBI WGS metagenome assembly JAANMY01 (sample SAMN14094543, study PRJNA606508) | bioreactor metagenome | isolation source: A lab-scale SPAN reactor treating ammonium-rich wastewater day 388 | place: Ireland: Galway | collected 2018-02-07
CGCGCACCCGAGTTCAGCGCGTTGATCATCATCTTGCGATCCACCGGGCCGGTGATCTCGACCCGGCGATCCTCCAGCGCGGGCGGGACGGGGGCGGCCTGCCAGATGCCCTGCCGGATCTCGCGCGTCTGCGGCAGGTAGTCGGGCAACTCGCCCCGGTCGATGCGCTCCTGCCGGCGGGCGCGGGCGACCATCAGCGCATGCAGCCGCAGGCCGAAGCGGGCCTGCAATACGGCGACGAAACCCAGCGCCTCGGGGGTCAGGACATGATCCGCGCCCGGCACCGCGCGCAGGACGACGGGCGGAAGCGGTGGGGCATTGCGGTCGAGCGGCATGGCGGCCTCCTGTGATTCACGGCGTAATGTCACAGTAGTAATGTCATGCTGCATGTGCATTATTGCTTTGAAAACAACGGGTGTGGCGGTCAATCTTGTCACCGTGCAGCCGCAGAACTTGTAAGGCTTGTCACATGACCCGAGGCGAGAAACTGATCATCGGCCAGCGCCTGCGCGTGCTGCGCCAGTCGCTGGGGCTGACCCAGGCGCAGATGGCGGCCGAGCTGGGTGTCTCGGCCAGCTATGTCACGCTGATCGAATCCGACCAGCGCCCGGCCTCGGCGCGCTTCCTGATGCGGCTGGCCGAGGTCTATGACATGAACATCGCCGAGCTTGCGCCCTCGACCGACGCGCAGCTTGCGGCGGATTTCGCCGCGGCGCTGAAGGATCCGGCGCTGGAGGCAGGCGCGCCGTCCCGCGCCGAGATCGAGGCGGTGCTGCAAGCCTCGCCCCGGATCGCGGCGGCCTTCGTGCGGCTGCACGACAGCCACCGCCAGGCGCTGCTGCGTCCGCAGGCCGACGACAACCCGCTGACCGATCGCGACAAGGTCGAGGCGCTGGCCGGCACATCGCGCCCGGTCGATGCGGTGCGCGGCTGGTTCTATGCCCGGCGCAACCATGTCGATGCGCTGGACCGCGCCGCCGAGGCGCTGGCCGAGGAGCTGGCGCTGCACCGCAACGAGCCCCACATGGCGCTGACCGGCCGGCTGGCCGCGCATGGCATCGCTGTGCGCATCCTGCCCGCCCCGGTCATGGGCGAGCAGCTGCGCCGCTTCGACCCGCACCGGCGCGAGCTGATGCTGTCGGAACTGCTGGCGCAATCCAGCCGCCGCTTCCAGATCGGCGTGCTGCTGGCCCGGCTGGAGCAGGAGCCGCTGATCACCCGGCTGGTCGACGAGGCGGGGCTGGCCGACCCGCCTGCCGTCGCGCTGATGCGGGTGAGCCTGGCGAATTACTTCGCGGCGGCGCTGATGATGCCCTATGCCCGCTTTCTCGCCGCCTGCGAATCGGTGCGCTACGATGTCGAGCTGCTGGGCCATCGCTTCGGCGCCAGCTTCGAGCAGACCGCGCATCGCATGTCGACGCTGCAACGCCCCGAGGCGCGGGGCATCCCGTTCTTCTTCGTGCGGGTGGACCGGGCCGGGAACATCTCGAAACGCTTCAGCGCCGGGCGGTTCCCGTTCTCGCGCTTCGGCGGCACCTGCCCCTTGTGGAACATCCACGCCGCCTTCGAGACGCCCGACCGGGTGCAGACCCAGGTGATCCGCATGCCCGAGGGCGCCAGCTATTTCTCGATCGCGCGCACGGTGGCGCGGGCGGGCGGCACCCATGGCGCACCGGCGCAGCGGCTGGCGATCGGGCTGGGCTGCGACGTGGCCTATGCGCCGCGGCTGGTCTATGCCGACGGCATCGACCTGGACCGCATCCGGCCGGTGGATATCGGGCTGAACTGCTATCTCTGCGAGCGGCCGGATTGCTCGGCCCGCGCCCATGCCCCGATCAACCGCCGGCTGCGCGTGAACGAGCGCGAGCGCAGCCTGGCGATCTTCAGCTTCGAGGAGGGCTAGGCGCCCGCCGGCAGGCCGTGGCCGGGCGCCCATGCTGACGCTTGCCAGCGCCCGCGCCGGCAGCTAGGGAGAGCGCGTCGGTTTCCGCAAGGAATTGAAAGGGAATCCGCCGGGGTCGCAAGGCCCCGAACCGGAACTGCCCCCGCAACTGTAGGCGGCGAGCAGGATGCGAAAACGCCACTGTGGCCCCGTGCCATGGGAAGGCCGCATCCCTGCCGTGACCCGCCAGTCAGGAGACCTGCCGACGACGTTTGACCAATCCGAGCGGGTCGGCTCGGGAGGGGTTGCGACCGGCATTGGCCCGGTCTCCATCCGCTCATCCGGCCTGTTCATGATGTAGCGGAAGGAAACATCATGCTGAGGCTCACCACGGCGATCATCGCCACATCCACCCTGGCGCCGATGGCGCTGGCGGGCACCGAATACCCGCTGACCCTGACCAGCTGCGGCCACGAGGTCACTTTCGACAAGGCGCCCGAAAGCGTCGTCAGCGTCGGGCAAAGCACGACCGAGATCCTGTATATGCTGGGGCTGGCCGACAAGGTGGCGGGCACGGCGCTGTGGATCAACCCGGTCCTGCCCGAATTTGCCGAGGCGGACGCCAGGGTCGAACGGCTGGCCGACAACGCCCCCAGCTTCGAAAGCGTGCTGGCCAAGAAGCCTGGGCTGGTGGTCACGGCCTATGAATGGATGATCGGCCCGCAAGGCGCGGTCGGCACGCGCGAGATGTTCGACGACGCGCAGATCCCCAGCTGGATCATGCCGACCGAATGCGTCGGCAAGGACAATACGCAAAGCATGGACGGCGCGCGCTCGGTCCTGTTCGACACCGCGCTGCTTTACCAGGGCATCGAGGAACTGGCGGCGATCTTCGACGTATCGGAGCGCGGGGCCGAGGTGATCGCCGACCTGAAGGCGCGCGAGGCGGCGGCGGTCGAGCGGGCGCAGGCGCTGGACCTGCCCGAGGGCGTGTCGGGCCTGTTCTGGTATTCCTCGGCCGAGATCGAGATCGACCCCTATGTCGCGGGCGCCAATGGCGTGCCGGGCTGGATGCTGTCCAAGCTGGGTGTGCAGAACGTCGTCGCCTCGCCCGAGGAATGGCCGACCGTCGGCTGGGAAACCATCGCCAAGGCCGGCCCGGCCTTCATCGTCGCGGCCGAGATGAACCGCCGCCGCTTTCCCGCCGACGACATCGCCGTCAAGCGCGATTTCCTGACCTCGGACCCGGTGACAAGCGAGATGGAGGCGGTGAAGAACGACCGCATCCTGACCATGCCGGCCAATGCGATGGATCCCTCGGTGCGCGCGATCTATGCGCTGGAATCGCTGGCGGACTCGCTGGCCGGGTTCGACCTGCAATGAGGGTGCGCGCCGCGACCCGCAGCACGGGGCGCAATCGGGGCTGGCTGTGGCTGGCCCCCGCCGTGCTGGTCGCGGCGCTGCTCTTCGGCACGGCGGTGGGCGAGACGCGCATTCCGCTGGCCACCGTCATCGAGGTGCTGGCGGTCAAGGCCGGGCTTGGCTCGGCGGCGCTCGACCCGATCGACGCCAGCGTGATCTGGCATTACCGGCTGTCGCGGGCGGTGGTCGCGGCCTGCGGCGGCGCAAGCCTGGCGCTGTCGGGGCTGATCCTGCAGGCGCTGCTGCGCAACCCCCTGGCCGAGCCCTATCTGCTGGGGATTTCGGCCGGGGCCTCGACCGGGGCGGTCACGGTCGCGGTGGCGGGGATCGGCGCAGGGCTGCTCAGCATGTCGGCGGGCGCCTTTGCCGGGGCGCTGACCGCCTTCGCGCTGGTCGCGGCGTTGGCGCGCGCCGCCGGCGGCGGGACCGGAATGCGCGGCGCCGGGGTCATCATCCTGGCGGGCATCGCCGGCTCGCAGATGTTCAATGCGCTGACCGCGCTGATCATCGCGCAATCGGCCAGCGCCGAGCAGGCGCGCGGCATCATGTTCTGGCTGCTGGGCAACCTGTCGGGCGTGCGCTGGCCGGACAGCTGGGTCGCGGTGCCGATGGCGGCGCTGGCGCTGGGGGTCGGGCTGTGGCATGCGCGCACGCTCGACGCCTTCGCCTTCGGGGCGGAAAGCGCCGCGTCGCTTGGCATCGACCTGCGGCGCACGCAGGCGCTGCTGATCGGCACGGCCTCGCTGGCGACGGCGATCATGGTCTCGATCGCCGGGGCCATCGGCTTCGTCGGGCTGGTGGTGCCGCATGCGATGCGCATCCTCGTCGGGCCGCGCCATGCCAGGCTGGTCCCGGCGACGGCGCTGGCGGGGGCGGTGTTCCTGGTGCTGTCCGACGTGGTCTCGCGCATCGTCATTCCCGGCCAGGTGCTGCCCATCGGCGTCATCACCGCACTGGTCGGCGCGCCTGCCTTTGCCGTGGTCATGATCCGGGGCCGGCAGCGATGACGCCCATCCTGGAAGCCGTCGGCGCCAGCCATGCCGTGCGCGGCCGCGAGATCCTGTCCGACATCAGCCTGCGCCTGCATCCGGGCGAGACCCTGGGCCTGATCGGGCCGAACGGATCGGGCAAGTCGACGCTGATGGGGCTGATGGCGGGCCTGCTGCGCCCCAGCCGCGGCGAGATCTGGCTGGAGGGCCGGCCCATGGCCCGGCTGGGGCGGCGGCAGATCGCGCGGCGGCTGGCGCTGGTCGCGCAATCGGCCGAGACGGCCGAGCGGATCACGGTGCGCGACGCGGTGGAGCTGGGCCGCACGCCCTGGCTTGGCCCGCTGCGGCCATGGGGTGCCCAGGACGACGACGCCGTCGCGGCGGCCCTCGATGCCGTGGACATGGCGCATATGGCGGGACGCGACTGGGCCTCGCTTTCGGGGGGCGAGCGCCAGCGCGTCCATATCGCGCGCGCCCATGCCCAGGCGCCGCGCATCCTGCTCCTGGACGAGCCGACCAATCACCTGGACATCCATCACCAGATCGCCATCCTCGACCTGGTCGCGCGGCTTTCCGTCACCACCGTCATCGCGCTGCACGACCTGCATCACGCCTTGCGCTGCGACCGGGTCATGGTGCTGCGCGCGGGCCGCTGCGTGGCGCTGGGGCCGCCGATGGAAATCCTGACCCCGGCGCTGATCCGCGAGATCTTCGCGGTCGAGGCCGAGATCATCCCCCATCCCCGCGGAGGCCGGCCGGTCTTCGCCTTCCAACGCCTTGCCTGAAAGGACATCCCAATGCTGCTTCGCGCCGCGCTTCTTGCCTGCCTGCTGCCCGCCGCCGCCCTGGCCGAACTGCATGAGGTCAGGATGCTCAACCGCAACGACACCGGCCCGATGCCGTTCGAGCCGGACTACCTGGTGGTCCGGCCCGGCGACACGGTCCGCTTCCTTGCCACCGACCCCGGCCACAACGCCGCCACCATCGCCGGCATGATCCCCGAGGGTGGCGAGAAATTCATCGGCAAGATCAACGAGGAAATTGAGGTCACGCTGGACGCCGAGGGCATCTGGGGCATCAAATGCTCGCCCCATTACACCATGGGCATGGCGATGCTGATCCAGGTCGGCGACAGGCCCGCGACCGAGGCCGACCTGCCCGACGACCTGCCCGAAGCCGTTCGCCAGAGGATGCTGGAAATCCTCGGGCGGCGGAAAGCGGACTGAGCCGCGGCCGGGACCATGCGGAACCGTTCGGTCAAGGACGACATCCGCGACTATTGGAGCCACCGGGCCGAGACCTATGACCAAAGCCCCGGCCACGGCCTGATGGCCGCGCGCGAGGCCGCCGCCTGGCTGGCGCTGATCCGGCGTCACCTCGGCCCCGGCGAAGGCCGCCTTGCGCTGGACCTGGGCTGCGGCACCGGCGCCATGTCGCTGCTGATGCGGCAGGCGGGCTTTGCCGTCACCGGGCTCGACTTCGCCGGCCCGATGCTCGAGCGCGCGCGCCGCAAGGCGCAGGAGGCCGGCGCCCGCCTCGGCTTCATCGCCGCCGATGCCGAGAATACGCTGGAGCCGGACGGCCGCTACGACGTGATCATCGCGCGCAACCTGCTGTGGACCCTGCCCGCGCCGCAGGCCGCGCTTGGCGACTGGTTCCGCATCCTGAAGCCCGGCGGGCGGCTTCTGGCCATCGACGGGGACCATGCCCGCCAAAGCCTGATCGAGCGCGCCCTGCCGCGGCTCGACCGGCTGCTCGGCAGGATGCAGGACAGCCATAGCCTGGTGACGCCCGCGCAATGGCGCGACCATGGGCGGATCATGGCGCAGCTGCCCTTTGGCGCCGGTCTGCGGGCGCGAGACGCCGCCGATCTGATCGGCGGTGCGGGCTTCACCGATCTGCGGCACGAGAACCTGCGGGCGATGCACAGCCGCCGCTGGCCCCTCTGGTCCCGCGCACGGCTTGCGGCGCTTGGCCAGCACCGCTTCGCCGTTTCGGGCAGCAAGCCGGGGCCTGGACAGTGACCGCCGGCCTGCCCACCGGAGAGCCGCGATTGTCCCCGAAAACGCCGCCACGGGGAAGAAGCCGGGGCAGTCTCAGCCCTGCGCGGCAGAGCAGCCGCAGCCGGCCGGCTGGGACCGCCCCCTCGCCTCGACCGGCAGGGGCGCCAGATCGCCCTTGCGCAGCGCCCTTGCCGCCGCGACCAGGTTCTTCAGCGCCGCCTCGGTCTCGGGCCAGCCGCGGGTCTTCAGCCCGCAATCGGGATTGACCCACAGCCGCTCGGCCGGGATCACGCTGGCCGCCTTGCGCAGCAGGGTGATCATCTCGGCCTCGGGCGGCACGCGGGGCGAGTGGATGTCCCAGACGCCGGGGCCGATCTCGTTCGGATAGTCGAAATCGCCGAAAGCGCCCAGCAGCTCCATGTCCGAGCGCGAGGTCTCGATCGAGATCACGTCGGCATCCATCGCGGCGATGGCGGGCATGATGTCGTTGAACTCGGAATAGCACATATGGGTATGGATCTGGTCTCGTCCGCAACCGTGCTGGCCGACAGCCGGAACGCCTCGACCGCCCATTGCAGATAGGCGTCCTGATCGGCGCGGCGCAGCGGCAGGCCTCGCGCAGCGCCGGCTCGTCGATATGGATCGCCTTGATCCCGGCGGCTTCCAGGTCGGCCACCTCGTCGCGGATCGCCAGCGCGATCTGCCGGCAGGTCCGGGCGCGGGGCTGGTCGTCGCGGACAAAGGACCACTGCAGGATCGTGACCGGCCCGGTCAGCATGCCCTTCAGCGGCCGGTCGGTCAGCGACTGCGCATGGGCCGCCCAGGCCACCGTCATCGGCGCCGGGCGCGCCTTGACCGCCGGGTCGTGGATGCGCGTCGCATGGCGGCGCGAGAGGATGCGGGTGGTCGCGCCCTATCTGGCGGCCTGGCCGGACGTGGACCTGGACCTGCGCAGCGCCTTTCGCTTTGGCGGCATCGCGGCGCTTCTGGGGCACGAGATCGACCTGCTCATCACCCCCGACCCTCTGGCGCTGCCGGGCATCGCCTATGCCGCGGTCTTCGACTATCAGCTGGTGCTGGCGGTGGCGCAGGACCATCCGCTGGCCGGCCGCGACCATGTCGAGCCCGGCGACCTGGTGCCCGTGGCGCTGATAACCTATCCGGTCGAGCCGACGCGGCTGGACATCTTCACCCGCTTCCTGGTGCCCGGAAATTGCCTGCCGCGCCAGCACCGCAACGTCGAGACGACCGAGATGATGCTGCAACTGGTCGCGGCCGGCCGCGGCGTCAGCGCCGTGCCGGACTGGTTCCTGCGCGAAGAGGGCGCGGGCCTGCCGGTCCGCGGCCTGCGCATCGGCGCCGGGCTGGAAAAGTCGATCCACCTGGGCACCCGGCGCGGCGAGGAGGCCACCGGCTACATCGCCGGCTTCCTGGACCTGGCCCGCCGCGCCGGGCCGCGGCCTCAGCCGCCGCTGGAATAGGGGGCGAAACGGGCCTCGGCGGTGCTGACGGCCAGCGGGCGGCCGACCATGGGAAAGGCGCGCTGCGGGCAGGCGGGACGCTCGCACACCTTGCAGCCGGGGCCGATCCGGGTCGCAAGCGCGGGGTTCTTCAGGTCCAGCCCGCGCGCATAGACCAGCCGGTCGGCATGGGCCAGGTCGCAGCCAAGCGCCACGGCGAAGGTCTTGACCGGGGCGCCGAAGCCGCCCTGGCCATGGCTGACCATGCGCGCGATCCACAGGTAGCTGCGCCCGTCCGGCATCTGCGCGATCTGGCGCACGATCTCTCCCGGCCGGGAAAACGCCTCGTAGACGTTCCACAGCGGGCAGGAGCCGCCGATGCGCGAAAAATGGAAATCCGTCGCCGATTGCCGTTTCGAAATGTTCCCGGCCCGGTCCACGCGGATGAAAAAGAACGGCACGCCGCGCGCCTCGGGTCGTTGCAGGGTGGACAGGCGGTGGCAGGTGGTCTCGAACCCCACGCCGAAGCGGCGCGCGATCAGGTCGATGTCATAGGCCACGGCCTCGGCCTCGCGCAGGAAGGCGCCATAGGGCAGGACCAGCGCGCCCGCGAAGTAATTCGCCAGCCCGATCCGCAGCAGCGCCTGCGCGTCGGGGGCCAGCCCCGGATCGCCCGCAAGCCGGGCGATGGTTTCGCCCTGCTCCAGGAAGGCCAGCTGCGTGGCGATCTGGAAGGCCTGCTGCCCCTCGGTCAGGTGCGGCGCCAGGTGCAGGATGCGCGCGCCGGCGTCAAAGCGGCGCAGGCTGCCCGCGTCCAGCGCGATGCGGATGCCGTGCCGCCCGGCCAGCCGGTCGATCAGCCCTGCCACCATCCGCCCCGGCGGCAGGGCCGAGCCGATGGCCTCGGCCGGGGTCTCCAGGTCCGGGACATGGTTGCGGCGGTCATAGAACCAGTCGCGCACCGCCTCGAAGGCGGCGGGGGTGGCGGCGGCCTGCGGCTCGGTCAGCCGGCCCGCCAGCAGGTCGGCACGCTCGGCGGTCTCGCGCAGCCGGGCCTGCATGGCGATGATGGCCCGCGCGATGCCGGGCATGTTCGAAGCCAGTTCCCGCAATTCCGCCGTCGCCGCCGGCGCGCCCTGGTCGGCCAGCGCCGCGCGCAGGTCGGTGATCAGCCGCGCCTCCTCGGCATCCGAGAACAGCTGCACGTCGAGGCCGAAGGCGCCGTTCAGCCTGAGCAGCACCGGCACGGTCAGCGGGCGCTGGTTCTGCTCGATCTGGTTGAGATAGCTGGGCGAAATCCCCAGCGCCCGCGCCAGGGCCGCCTGGGTCATGCCGCGTTCCTCGCGCAAGCGGCGCAACCGGACGCCCATGTAGCTTTTCGACATCTTCACAACCTTCGCAATTTGCAGGCGCAGCCTTCGCAGATCAACGCTTTTTCAGTAGTTTAACCGGAGATGCGCCTTGTGGATAGATCGCTTCGCCAATTTTGCGAAGGCAGGAACGATGGGCACAGAGACCCGCATGGTCGAGATGATCTTTCCCGATGCCGCGAACCATTACGGCACGCTGTTCGGCGGCAATGCGCTGGCCCTGATGGCCAAGGCGGCCTTCATCGCCGCCACCCGCCACGCCGGCGGCTCGGTCGTCATGGCGCGCTCGGAGCGGGTGGATTTCACCACCCCGATCCGCGTGGGCGAGATCCTGGACCTGACCGCCCGCGTCATCCGCACCGGCCGCAGTTCGATGACCGTCGAGGTGCTTGGCCTGGCCCAGGCGACGACCGGCGCGACCGAAAGGCAGGCGCTCTCGGGCCGCTTCGAAATGGTGGCGGTGGATGCGCATGGCCGCCCGCTGCCCATCGCCCAGAACATCACCAGCGAAGGACTGACCCATGATCACCCATGACCTGCGGACCTGGAAATCCGCCGAACACCTGCCGCGCGAACAGCAGCTGGCCTGGAAGATCGCCGAGGTGGCGGCCGATCCGGTGGCGGTGGAGCCGGCCGTGACCGAGATGATCGTGAACCGCATCATCGACAATGCTGCGGTGGCGGCGGCCTCGCTGGCGCGGCGCCCGGTGGCCTCGGCCAGGGCGCAGGCGCTGTGCCATCCGTTCCAGCGCGGCGCCACGGTCTTCGGCATGACCGACGCCACCCGCGTCAGCCCGGAATGGGCGGCCTGGGCCAATGGCACCGCGGTGCGCGAGCTGGATTTCCACGACACCTTCCTGGCCGCCGACTATTCCCACCCCGGCGACAACATCCCGCCGATCCTGGCCGTGGCGCAGCATTGCCTCCGCTCGGGGCGCGACCTGATCCGCGGCATCGCCACCGGCTACGAGATCCAGGTGAACCTGGTGCGCGGCATCTGCCTGCACGAGCACAAGATCGACCATATCGCCCATCTGGGGCCCTCGGCCGCCGCCGGCATCGGCACGGCTCTGAACCTGCCCGCGCAGACCATCTACCAGGCGGTGCAGCAGGCGCTGCACGTCACCACCACCACCCGGCAAAGCCGCAAGGGCGAGATTTCCAGCTGGAAGGCCTATGCCCCCGCCTTTGCCGGCAAGATGGCGATCGAGGCGGTGGACCGGGTGATGCGCGGCGAAGGCGCCCCCAGCCCGGCATGGGAGGGCGAGGACGGCTTCATCGCCTGGCTGCTTTCCGGCCCCGAGGCCCGCTACCAGGTGCCGCTGCCGGGCCGGGGCGAGGCCAAGCGCGCCATCCTCGACACCTACACCAAGGAGCACTCGGCGGAATATCAAAGCCAGGCGCTGATCGACCTTGCCCGCCGGTTGGGGCCGCAGATCGGCGACCTGTCGCAGGTGGACGGCATCGTGATCCACACCAGCCACCATACGCATCATGTCATCGGCACCGGCGCCAACGACCCGCAGAAGCTGGACCCCAAGGCCTCGCGCGAGACGCTGGAC
>JAANMY010004379.1_pt1 | contig 10680 bp, 6 predicted proteins | sample 7279691 | NCBI WGS metagenome assembly JAANMY01 (sample SAMN14094543, study PRJNA606508) | bioreactor metagenome | isolation source: A lab-scale SPAN reactor treating ammonium-rich wastewater day 388 | place: Ireland: Galway | collected 2018-02-07
GGATTGGCCCCCAGCGTCCTCGGCATGGTGATGATCGTTGGCACGCCGGTCTATGCGCGTGAGACTCCAAACTCAGCGCTCGACACTCAGCACCCAGCGCCGGGTGAAGGCCGTATTCCGATCACCGTGTACACCACGCGGCCGGACACGCTGTGGGGCGCGACGTTCATGGTGCTGGCTCCGGAGCATCCGCTGGTGGCGAAGATCACCACCGATGTGCAGCGCGCCGAGGTCGAGGCGTATGTCGAGGCCGCTGCGCACAAGACCGAGATCGAGCGCAGCGCCGAAGATCGCGAAAAGACCGGCGTGTTCACCGGCGCATACGCGATCAACCCGGTCAACGACGCGCGCATCCCGATCTGGATCGCGGACTACGTGATGATCAGCTACGGCAGCGGCGCGATCATGGCCGTGCCGGCGCACGACGGGCGCGACTTCGCGTTTGCGCGCAAGTTCGGCCTGAAGGTCGTGCCGGTGATCCAGCCCGAAGGCGAGACGTTTGACGGCGACACCATGACCGAGGCGTGGCCCTATGAAGGCGTGATGATCAACAGCGGCCCGTTCAACGGCACCCCGGTCACGCGTGAGAAAGGCCGCAAGAACCCGGCGATCAACGCCGTGATCGACTGGCTGGAAGCGCGCGGCATCGGCAAGGAAGCCGTCAACTACCGCCTGCGTGACTGGTTGATCAGCCGCCAGCGCTATTGGGGCAGCCCGATCCCGGTGATCTATACGCAGGACGGCACGATCGAGCTGGCGCCGGACGATAAGCTGCCGGTCGAACTGCCGCAAGACGTTGAGATGACCGGCTATGGCAATCCGCTGGCGCAGCACGAGACGTTCGTCCACACCGTTGACAGTCAGGGCCGGCCCGCCCGCCGCGAGACCGACACAATGGACACGTTCATGTGCTCGTCGTGGTATCACCTGCGCTATCTGTCGCCCGGCTGTGATGTGGCGCCGTTCAGCGCAGACGAGGCGGCGTATTGGCTGCCGGTCGACACCTACACCGGCGGCACCGAACACGCCACCATGCACCTGCTGTACACGCGCTGGTTCAACAAGGCGCTGCGCGATACCGGCGTGTTCGACGACACGTTCGCGGAGATGAAGCGTCACGGGCGCGACCCGCGCGAGCTGAACGAACCGATGCTGCAGCTGCGCAATCAGGGGCAGATTCTAGGCGAACAGCGCCCCGGCGACCTGATCGTCGCCAGCGGCCGCATCGAAAGCAACCGCAAGATGTTTGCCGATCATGTGCGTGTCGTGCCGTCGTTCGATGGGCAGATCAGCACCGAGGTGTATTGGGGCGAACTCATCAAGCGCACCGAGAACCTGCTGACGTTGGAGACCCCAGACGGCAGCCAGTACACCGTCGAGGTCGTGGATGGGGCGACGGTCGAAATCCCGTCTATTCCGGGGCCGAACACCGTCAATCAGCTCAAGCATCATCTGGATGTCGAGCGGATGTCGAAGAGCCGCGGCAACGTCGTCAACCCGGATGAGCTGGTGGCCGAATATGGCGCGGATACCGTGCGTGCGTACCTGATGTTCGCCTTCGACTTTATGAAGGGCGGCCCGTGGGACAGTCAGGGCATTCAGGGCGTCGTGCGCTGGCTGAACGATATGTGGGAGATCGTGCAGGCCAGCACGTCAGAAGCCGGCGATCCCGCTGCTGAACGCGCGCTCGAACGGCGCGTATATCAGGCGATCGAGCGGGTGACGTACAGCCTCGAAGCCTTCAGCTTCAACACAGCCGTTGCCGCGCTGATGGGCCTGCGCAACGACCTGAAGACGGCTGTGCGCGAGGGCAAAATCGGAACGGCCGCCTTCCGCGACGCGATCCACATCGTGCTGCGCCTGATGGCCCCGATCACGCCGCACATCGCTGAGGAATTGTGGGCCAAGCTGGGCTGGCCGTTCAGCATCCATACGCAGCCGTGGCCGGAGTACGATGCGGCGAAGGCGGCGGAGGAGGTCGTCCCGTTGGTCGTCATGGTCAACGGCAGGGTGCGCGGTCACGTCGAGGTCGCGGCGGACATCAGCGAGGATGGCGCCAAGGCCGCCGCGCTTGACAGCGAATGGGTCGTGCGCCAGTTGGACGGAGCGCAGCCCAAGCGCGTCATCTTCATCGGCGGCCGCGAGCCGAAGGTGAATGTGGTGGTGTAAGGGATACCTCCCTCACCCCCGGTACGACGTGCTGGGGGTGAGGGGTATCTGGTAACATACGAACAGCGTGTGAACACGAAATTCCGCCTGAAAGGATCTGCGCGGCGCTGGCAGGATGTTTCTTATGGTGTGTTAATCCTGCTTCTGCGATTACAATATGTAGAGGTTCGTACTTTACCGCGGCACTGCCATGTCCCATTTCGCTAACTCGGACGACCCCGCCGCATACCCTCTCTCCGTTGAAACTCGGCGCGCGCTCACCGATGAGGCGGAGCGCCGGGGGATGTCGCTGGATGCGCTTGTGCGCCAGTTGTTGGCTGACACGCGCGACGCCGAAACGCAATGTCAACTACTTGCGAAAGCCCCGGAGCCGCTGGCTGTCACCGATATGGCCGGCGTGATTGTCTACGCCAACCCTGCTTTCGATTCACTGCTCGGCTATTCCGCTGGCGAAACCCGCGGCATGAGTACTTATGACCTACTTGAGCCAGAGGACGCACGCAGCGCGCGCCTTGTTCGCGAGAATGCGCCGGCGGCAGGGAGTCAGCAGGTCGAATTCACAGGAACGTACAGACGGCGCGACGGGACGCCGCGCATCATCCACTGGGTCTCGCAGATTGAAAACGGGCGGATCTACTCGGTCGGGCGTGACATCACCGACATCCGAAATCTGCAAGACGAGAAGGCGGCGATCCAAGAAACGCTCCATATGCGCATGAACGAGTTCCGTGCGCTGGTGGAAAACAACCCGGATTGGGTCGCCCGGTTCGGGCGCGATCACCATGTTCTGTATGTGAATGCCTCGATGGCCGATGCGGTCAATTTGCCGCCGGAAACGATGGTTGGGCGCGCCCTGCGCGGCATCTCATTCGGCATTGATTTTGAACTGGCCGTCCAGCTTGAACAGGCGCTCAACGCCGTGTTGGACAGCGGCCAAACGCTCACCTTCGAGTTCAACGCCGAGTCGCATGACGGGGTTGAACACACCTACGAAACGCGTCTCGTCCCGGAATTTGCGCCGGATGGGCAGGTCGTGAGCGTGTTGATGATCGCGCACGACATCACGCGGCAGCGCGAGTTGGAATCCGAACTGCGCGAGCGTGAGACGTGGTATCGCGGCATCGTCGAAAGCCAAGTCGATATGGTCTCGCGCTACACATCCGACCTGACGCTGGTGTTCGTCAACGAGGCCTACTGCCGCTTCTATGGCGGGACGCCAGAGGACTATATCGGGCGCAGCATCCTTGATCTCGAAGACCCGAAAATTCACGATACGATCCGCCACCTTGCGCAGACCTTGAAAGACCAATCTGGCCCGGTGGTACACGAGTTTAAGAGCTACTGGCCCGATGGCCGCGAGCGCTGGATTCAGTGGGTGTCGACCGGTGTACAAAGCGCCGATGGAGTCGGAGTGTATCAATCGGTCGGGCGTGACGTCACCGCCCAGCGCCAGCTCGAGGCCGAACTGCGCGAGCGTGAGACGTGGTACCGAGGCATCGTGGAGAGCCAGATCGATCTGGTCTCGCGCCACACCCCTGACGGGACGCTGACCTTCGTCAACGATGCCTACTGTAAGTACTTTGGCCGGGAACGCGAGGACATCATCGGCCGCAGTTATCTGGATATTGAGCCGGAGAACATTCACGCCGAACTCCGCCGCCATCTGGCGACGATGGCCGAGCGCCCCGGCCTGCACATCGAGGCCCATCGCACGGCTAGCGCTGATGGCCGCGAACGGTGGGTGCAGTGGGTGAGCTATTCCTTTGCAGACGATGACGGCAAAGTCACGATGATTCAGTCGGTCGGGCGGGATATCACCGACCTGAAGCGAACCGAGCGCACGCTGCGAGACAGCGAAGAGCGTTTCAGGCTGATCTTCGAGTCGGTGTCGGAAGGCATCATCCTGATCGATCCATTGGCGCGCATCCGTCTTGTGAACCGGATGATCGAGGAGCGCTGCGGCATGCAGCGTGCTGATCTGGCTAACCGGAACGTCGGCTGGTTGTTCGCCGAGGTCGCGCGCAAACTGGTGCTGGATGCCGTCAACCGGGCGCTGACCACTAACGAGACAATCACCCTCGCCAATGAGGACGTGCTGGAAGCGCGCACGGTAAGCGGCGAGCTGTATCCGGTCGAGCTGAGCATGGTGCCGCTGACTCTATCCGGCGCGCCGATGGTCATCTGTCTGGTTCGCGACATCAGCGGCCGCCGGCAGCTCGAACAGCAGCGGCTGATCAACCGCGCGCTTGAGGTCGAGCTGGAGAAAGAGCGCGAGCTGATCGACCTCAAGCAGCGGTTTACGCACATGGTCACGCACGAGTTCCGCCTACCGCTGACAGTGATCCAATCCACCATCGACATCGTGTTGAACTACGCCGACCGCCTATCGCAGCAAAAGCTGGCTGAACGGCTCGACATCGTCGCCAAGCAGGCGCAGCGCATGACCGACCTGCTCGAAGACGCGCTGACCTACAGCCGTGGCGAAGCGGTGAGCGTCAGGCTGAAACCCGAGCAGATCGATCTCACGGCGTTTACCCGCACCGTGATCGATAATCTTTCGGCTGCGGATAACGGCAAGCATTCCGTCATCCTCGACGTGTCCGAGCCGGTCTTCTCTATGCTGACCGATCAGCAGATGCTGGAACACATCGTGATTAACTTGATCGGCAATGCGATCAAGTATTCACCGGCGGGCAGCGACGTTACGGTGCAAATCCGCCGTGACAGCGGCAGCGCGGTGATCACCGTGTCCGACCACGGCATCGGGATTCCCGACAGCGACGTGACACGCGTTTTCCAACCGTTCCACCGTGGACAAAACGTCGGCTCACGCAGCGGATCGGGGCTGGGGCTGCCGATCGTCAAACAGAGCGTCGATGCGCTTGGCGGCGAGATTCACCTCACGACGCGGGTTGGGCAAGGGACGACGTTTACCGTTCGGATACCGACTGCAGCAGTGACGGATTGACCGGCGGGTTCGCCAGCGGACAGTCATCTGCGTCGCACGTATCGACAAACCAGAGGTCGTGGGTCTGCGCGGCCATCTCGATCACCTGCCGGCCGGGGAAACGCGCAAGGATCAGGCTGCGATCCTGCGGCGATGTCTCGTTGACGAGCGCGACTTCGATGTCACCGTCCAGAAACGGACTGGCGACCGTCCACAGGGCGGCGCGTGTTCGCCAGCGGGCGTCGCGACCGGAGACCAGCACCAGTACCGGCGTATCGGGCGACTCCCGACGCGCTTCGACGCCAGCCAACACGTCGGAGGTCACGCGGTTGAAGCCGCGCAAGGCGTCGATGCGTGGAGCGCTATAGCCCAGCGCCGATGCGCCCAGCGCGATGCTGAATACGACAGGGACAACCCGCCGCCACAACCCGCCGCGCGCGGTCAGCGCCGCCAGCGGAAGCGCCGCCAGCACCGCGGCCGCGCTCAATCCCTCGGCGTAATAGCGCGTGCCGTACCGCTGCGATCCGATCCAGTACGCGGTATGGGCGGCGATCAGCGCGAACAGCACGCCAAACAGCAGCCATCCGGCATGTGCGTGGTCGATGGAATCGAGGCGCCGGCCGATCCAGAGCAGCGGCATCAGCGCCCATGCAATCATCACCGCACCCCACAGCCCCGGCGCGTCGAACAGGAACCGGTCGACCAGCAGCACCCACAGCACGCCGGCCAGCACCCACAGATACGCCCAGTCACGCCGCAGCGCCATCAGCAGCCCGACTGGCACGAGCAGCCATCCGACGCCGACGGCCGGCCACCACGAATCCGCGACCATCCCGTCCGGCGCGATGCCGACCACCCACGCGCTCAGCATCTCGCTCCACCCCGCCAACTGCCAGCCGAACAGATCGGCGGCGGTGAGCGACAGGTCGTAACGCGCGAACTGAATGCCTTTGGTGAGTGTATGGCCGTTGCGGCCAACCTCCGGCCCGAAGCCGATGCGGTCGTATTCCCAACCCGGCACCAATGTATATAGATTTGCGCTGGGGTCGCCGGTGGTGGCCGCGTTGTATACCGGCACGAGCGCGGCCGTCAGCAGCGCGCCGCCCGCCAACACGAACAGCGGGATCGCCTTGCGGGGCTGCCCGGTGCGAGTGTCGAACAGCAGGCGCAGGCCGCTCCAAATCACGAACGGCAGCGCCACCGCGACGGCGCTCAAGGGCCGCGTGGCCGCCAACAGTCCGAGGCTCAGCCCACCGGCGAGGCCCCATGTCCAGCGGCGCGGGCCAGCGCGGGACATGCGTAGATAAGCCCAGATGAACAACGATGCGCACAACAGCCCGGCGGTGTGCGCCATCAGCGTCGCGTTGAGCAGCAGCGCCATCGGCGAGAAGGCCAGCAGCGCGGCGGCGTATACACCGGCCATCTCCGAGAACGCATCGCGCCCGATGCGATAGACAATGGCGACATTGAGCGCCGCCAGCGCCGCGTTGACGACGGCGGGCAGGCCGAGCATGACACCAATCCCCAGCAGCAGCGGCCAACCCGGCGGGTATTTGCCGAACCGGACGCCGCGCGCTGTGTCGTCGATCACGAACGGCTGCCAGTATGCACCGGACGGCTCGATCAGCGGCGCGGTGATCTGCCCGCGCGCGAAGACTTTGGCTTGAAAGAGATACGCGACCTCATCCTCAAGGTGCGGGACGCGCTCGAACACCGTGCGGCTGACGATCAAGCTGCACGCGAAGGCGATTAGAGCGAGGACGAGGACAATCAGAGAGGAGCGCCGCATAAGGCGCAATTATACCCGCTGGCGGCACGAGACGTTGAGGCCGATACGGGATGTGCGCTGCTGTCCGCGGGCGTAGTCCCCGGCTTTAAGCCAGCAGTCGAGCGTCGTCCGTTTCCAGCTGTCACTCCGCAGCGTATCACAGGAGACTGGAAGCGAATGGCTGGTAGCTCATATAAGAAGTTGAAAGTGATGAGTGATGAGTGACTACCAGCCTTCACCGCTCGTGGAACCCTCTGAGGCGGAAAATTGGGTTTGCTGACTTTCGATAACCTACTTCAACGCGGAATCAAAAGTGGGGCAACCTGTGCGATTGCCCCACTGCTGCGATTCGATATGCGGATTAGTCGGCGATGGGCGTCCGCGCCGGCACGTTGGGCTTGACCATCCCCTTCAGGATGCGCTCCATCGCCATCGTGTGGCTGCATACGCCGTGAGTCTGGAAGTACGGGTTGTCGCAGAACCACGTCCCGTCTTCGTAGTTGATCGTGTATTCGTTGTGATCACCACGGAAGCGCGCGTTGAACGCCAGAATGGTGATGCGGTGCGGCTCCGACGCATACTTCTTGGCTTTCTCGACGTCGCTGACGACATTCTGACCGGGAGCGTAGGGCAGCGGCTCGCGCTTGAGCATGGGGCCAAAGAGGCGCTCCATCGCCATCACATGCGGGCTGATGCCGTACTTCTGGAAGCCGCGATCCGTGCTGTGCCACCCGTCTGGCCCAAGCGAGATCGTGTAGATGTCGCTGTCGCCACGAAACTCGACCTTGAGGCTGTTGAACGTCACGCGTGCTGGATCTTCGGCGTATTCCTTGGCTTTCTGAATCTTCCCGATCAAGCTGTAGTCCATTGTGTTTATTCCTTTCTGTAGCTGCCGGACAAAACGTCGCTAAATGAAAACACGCGGCACGAATGGGCCGCGTGTTGGTCAGTTCAAGTGGGGAAAAAGTCATTCATTAGACGTGGACTTCCATTGATCCACCGACATCCTAAGTTTAAGCCGGGGGTACTGTATTGTCAAATTGAGACCCGCCATTACAGGGGGAAATGAGCCGGAAAAACGCGATAGAAACCGTATACGTGACAAAACTCATGTTTAGGATATAAAGGATATCAGCAGGGTGCGCTTACGTGCCCGTAGATCAATAGGATCGATGCCCGTGGAGCGACAAGCCGTACCCTTGCGTGGGGTGGTGATGGCCCTAGCGACGCCGGTGTTTCTCGGTGTCGCGCCGATCTTCGGCAAGATGGCGCTGCACGCGGGCGCCGATCCGTTCAGTGTGGCCGCGCTGCGCACGCTGACCGCAATCGCCGTGCTGTGGGCGGTGTATGCGGTTTTTCTGCGCCGCTTCATCTTCGTGTCGCCGGCCGGCCTGATGGGATGCGTGACCATCGGCATTATCAACGGCGTCGGCGCGCTGTGCTACTACAGCGGGCTTGGCCGGTTAGACGCCGGGCTGGTGCAGCTCATCAACGGGATGTATTTGGTCGTGGCGGTCGCGCTGGCGCATTACGGCGGCACACGCGTCGACGGCCGCACGCTGATTCGTGTCGGGCTGGCTATCGTCGCGCTGGTGATCTTGACCGGCTTTGGCGAGCGGCGGGCCGACTTTCTCGGCGTCGGGTTGATGATGGGCAGCGCCGTCCTGTTCGCTGGCACGCTGGTGCTCAGTCAATACGTGCTGTATGAAGTCCCGGCGCAGACGATGGCGCTGTATGCGCTGACGACGATGGCGGTGATCGTCTCGATGGTATGGCTAGCGGTCGGCACCGGAATCAGCGCGGAGACGGCCGGCGCGGCGGTTGCCCCGATCATCATCCTCGGCATCACGACGGCGCTCGGCCGCCTTGCGATGTACGCCGGGGTCAAGTTCCTCGGCGGCATGCAAACGGCGATCATGGCGGTGTTGGAGATCGCCGTGGCGCTGGTGCTGTCGGCGCTGGTGTTGGGCGAACGGCTGACCCCGGCGCAGTGGGGCGGGGTCGCGCTGTTGTTCGCCTCACTGTTGCTCATCCGCCAGCGCGATCTGGTCGCGCGCGCGTACAACCCCGGCGCGATGATCCTCGCCAACATGGCGACCGAGCAGTTCCAGCGCATCGCTTTCCACAAGGCGTTCGGCACCGTCGAGACCAACCCCGACCTCGCCATCTTGCAAGACATCTCGCCGGAAGAACTGCACGCCATTCAGCAGATGATGGGCGCGGAATCAGGCGCGATCGACCCGTTCCCGATTGGCAAATCAGCCGCGCTGCAAGTCACCACCACCGAGGTCGAGGGCGTGATCCGCTAACCGTCTCACTCCGACGCGAACCCCAGACAGCGAAAAGATCACCGATCCGATGGCCTGCGTGCCTATAAATCCGCCGCGATCTCCCACACCTGAAAGCCACCATCACAACCGATCACAAGACGAGCGCCGTCGTGCGCAAGCTGTATCATGTCCGGCACACGAGAACAGATCGACGTCTCATAGTCGCCGAGCGCGATCTCTTCGCCGGTCGCGCTGATCCACGCGGTGATGTCGGGGGTATAGCCGCGATGCACGGCGAGGATGACATCGGCGTCTGGCGTCAGCAGCAGGGCTTGCACGTATTCGCCGTGCAGCGGCGCAATGACTCGATCCTCGCCGGTGGTGAAGTCGAGCAGGTGGAGCGCCTCGCTGAACTCGTCACGCCACGCGAACTGTTCGCCATTAGTCTCGTTGACCCGCCCGAACGTCGGCAGCACGGGCAGCGTGACCTCGGCCGTGACTTCTCCCGTCTGTAAGTCCCACAGCCGCACCGTGCCATTGAACGTGGCGGTGATGGCGCGCGGCGGCAGGATACGCCCGATTCGCACAACCGAGTCGAAGTCGGCTTCCGGCCCGGTCGGGATAGCCTGCGGATCGCCGTCGGTCGCGTCGTCGGTGACGGTCAGGCGAACGACGTTATGGCCGCCGGGAGCCTCCGCGCTGGGGTCGGGAATCGTCTCGATCCACACTGTGCCGGTGTCTTCGGTGTCGATCCACACCCGCACCGGCATACCGTATTCGGCCGGCGCGGTCTGCTGGTGTATCGTGCCGTCCAGCCCCGCGACGTACACGACGTTCGTCTCGCCTTCCCTCAACAGCAGCGCATAGTGGTCGCTGGCATCGCTCCAGTCGACGTCGATCGCGGTGCTCCAGCGATCCCGCTCGACCGGGTCACGGCGGACGAGCTGCGCGACGATCCTGCCGTCAGCCGTGTTGAACACCGTCGTGCCGCCCGCGACAATCGTTGCCGCGTACTGCCCGTCCGGGCTGAGCGCGAACCATCCCGACAGCGGCTGCGGCGGGTGTTCGAGCGCTCGGGCCTTTCGCCCGCGGACATGGACGTGATCGAATCCAACGAGGCCTTTGCGGTGCAGGCGATGGCGGTGACGCAGGACCTCGGGTTCGACCCGGCGAAGGTGAATCCCAACGGCGGCGCGGTGGCGCTCGGCCACCCGATCGGCGCCACCGGGGCGATCCTCACCGTGAAGGCGCTCCACGAGCTGCAGCGCACGCAGGCGCGCTACGCCCTGGTCACCATGTGCATCGGCGGCGGGCAGGGGATCGCGGCGATCCTGGAGCGGGTGTAGCCGCCTGCGCGTGGCGCGTCGATCCGCGCGCCGAGTGGCCGATCACCCGGGGACGGCCAGCCAACACACATTGCAGATCGGGTCGCGTCAGCGCCGGCGCTGCGCGCACCTCGACGCTGCGCGGGCGAGGGTTGCGGATCTTCGGGTGCTCAAGGACCGCTGCACAACCGCCATGCGGAT
>JAANMY010004381.1_pt1 | contig 10673 bp, 3 predicted proteins | sample 7279691 | NCBI WGS metagenome assembly JAANMY01 (sample SAMN14094543, study PRJNA606508) | bioreactor metagenome | isolation source: A lab-scale SPAN reactor treating ammonium-rich wastewater day 388 | place: Ireland: Galway | collected 2018-02-07
CGTTAAGTAACCAGCATCGGCAGTTTTAAGAGCGGTATCCGCAAGACCTTTACGGGCACCGTGGGTAGAGATAAAGTATTCTAAGATTGAAAGACCTTCTTTAAAGTTCGCAAGGATCGGGTTTTCGATGATTTCCGCACCAGTAGAACCAGCTTTCTGTGGTTTTGCCATCAAACCTCTCATCCCTGATAACTGACGGATCTGTTCTTTAGAACCCCTCGCTCCGGAATCAAGCATCATGTATACAGAGTTGAAACCACCTTGGTCAACTTTCATTCTGCTCATGATCATTTCAGTTAATCCTGCATTGGTATTTGTCCAAACGTCAATTACCTGATTATAACGTTCTGTATCTGTAATAAGACCCATGTTATAGTTGGCTCTAATCTCGTCAACAGCTTCAATAGACTGTGCAATCATCTGCTTTTTCTCAACAGGAACTACGATGTCACCTAATGAGAAAGAAAGACCTCCTTTAAATGCATTTGAATAACCTAAATCTTTCATTGCATCCAGGAACTTCACTGTTGTAGGGAAATCTGTATCAGCAAGGATTTTACCGATAACGTTTCTCAATGATTTCTTCGTTAAAAGCTCATTAATATATCCTACTTGCTTAGGTACAATCTGGTTGAATAAAATTCTACCTACAGAAGTTTCGATCAATCTTGTAACGATTTCTCCGTTTTCTTTGATCGGAAGTCTACATCTTACTTTAGCATTTAAAGATACTCTTCCTTCAGCATAAGCGATTTCCGCTTCTTCAGGAGAATAGAATGCAAGACCCTCTCCTTTTACTTTCATATCTTCTGTAGAGCTCAATTCTTTAGTCATGAAATAAAGACCAAGAACCATGTCCTGAGAAGGTACCGTAATTGGAGAACCGTTTGCCGGGTTCAAGATGTTTTGAGAACCTAACATCAATAACTGAGCTTCAAGGATCGCTTCTGGCCCTAACGGTAAGTGTACCGCCATCTGATCACCATCGAAATCGGCGTTGAATGCCGTTGTTACCAACGGGTGCAGCTGGATTGCCTTACCTTCGATCATCTTAGGTTGGAATGCCTGAATACCCAGTCTGTGAAGCGTAGGTGCTCTGTTCAATAGAACAGGGTGACCTTTCATCACATTTTCCAGGATATCATATACTACCGGCTCTTTTCTGTCAATAATTCTCTTTGCAGATTTTACTGTTTTTACAATCCCTCTTTCAATCAGTTTTCTAATAATGAATGGTTTGTAAAGCTCTGCAGCCATATCTTTAGGAATACCGCATTCGTGAAGCTGTAAGTTTGGACCTACAACAATTACCGAACGCGCAGAGTAATCTACCCTTTTCCCTAATAAGTTCTGACGGAAACGACCCTGCTTCCCTTTCAATGAATCTGAAAGTGATTTCAATGGTCTGTTTGATTCAGATTTTACAGCTGAAGATTTTCTTGTATTATCGAACAATGAATCTACTGATTCCTGAAGCATACGCTTCTCGTTTCTCAAGATTACTTCCGGAGCTTTGATCTCCAATAATCTTTTCAAACGGTTATTTCTGATAATTACTCTTCTGTAAAGGTCATTCAAATCGGAAGTTGCGAAACGTCCCCCATCCAACGGAACCAATGGTCTTAATTCTGGTGGAATAACCGGAAGTACACGCATAATCATCCACTCTGGTCTGTTGATCATTCTTGTATTGGCACCTCTTAGTGCTTCTACAACGTTCAATCTTTTCAGAGCTTCTGTTCTTCTTTGTTTTGAACCTTCGTTGTGAGCTTTGTGTCTCAAGTCGAAAGACAAGGCATCAAGATCAATTCTTTTTAATAATTCTTCAACCGCTTCAGCACCCATCTTAGCGATGAATTTGTTTGGATCAGAATCATCAAGATATTGATTTTCGATCGGAAGAGTTTCCATAATATCAAGGTATTCTTCCTCAGTAAGGAACTCCATGTGATCGAAATCTGAACCGTCTAATTTTTTAGCAATACCTTGTTGGATCACTACATATCTTTCGTAGTAGATGATCATATCCAATTTCTTGGAAGGAATTCCTAAAAGGTAACCGATTTTGTTTGGCAACGAACGGAAATACCAGATGTGAGCAATTGGGACTACCAGATTGATATGCCCGATTCTCTCTCTACGTACTTTTTTCTCCGTAACTTCTACACCACAACGGTCACAAACGATCCCTTTATAACGAATTCTCTTGTATTTACCACAAGCACATTCGTAATCTTTGATAGGACCAAAGATTTTTTCACAGAACAAACCGTCTCTTTCAGGCTTGTGGGTTCTGTAGTTAATAGTTTCCGGTTTAAGAACCTCCCCTCTTGAATCCTGAAGTATGGACTCCGGTGAAGCTAAACCGATGGTTATTTTATTAAATCTACTTGATTTATTTTTATTTGACATTTGTTAGATTTTAAATTTTAGATTTTAGATTTTAGATTAATTTCTGAATGTCTCCATTCAGCATTTATAATTTAAAATTTAAAATTATTCCTCTAGTCTTACGTCTAATCCAAGACCTTGTAACTCATGCAGCAATACATTGAAAGATTCCGGAATACCAGGTTCTGGCATTGCTTCACCTTTTGCAATCGCTTCATAAGTTTTTGCTCTACCAATCACGTCATCCGACTTCACAGTAAGAATTTCTCTAAGGATATTGGATGCTCCGAATGCTTCAAGAGCCCAAACCTCCATCTCTCCAAATCTCTGACCACCAAACTGAGCTTTACCTCCTAATGGCTGCTGAGTAATTAATGAATAAGGACCGATAGAACGTGCGTGCATCTTATCATCAACCATGTGACCCAGTTTCAGCATGTAGATTACACCTACTGTAGCAGCCTGTGTAAATCTTTCTCCTGTACCACCGTCATAAAGGTAAGTGTGACCAAATTTAGGAAGACCTGCTTTATCAGTATATTCTGTAATCTGATCAAGAGTAGCACCATCAAAGATCGGTGTAGCGAACTTCATTCCTAATTTCTGACCAGCCCATCCCAGAACTGTTTCGTAGATCTGACCGATGTTCATACGCGAAGGTACCCCAAGTGGATTCAAAACGATATCTACCGGTGTTCCGTCTTCCAAGAAAGGCATATCTTCTTCACGAACGATTCTTGATACGATACCTTTGTTACCGTGACGTCCTGCCATTTTATCTCCTACGTTCAGTTTACGCTTTTTAGCAATATAAACTTTAGCCAACTTCATGATTCCTGCAGGAAGCTCGTCTCCGATAGAAATTGCAAATTTCTCACGGTTTTTAACTCCCTGAATATCGTTGTACTTGATTTTATAATTGTGAATCAACTGTTTGATCAATTCATTCTTATCAGCATCAACCGTCCAGTCTGCACCGCTTACGTTTACATAATCTTCAACTGAAGTCAATAACTTATGAGTGAATTTCACCCCTTTACCGATAATTTCTTCATCTAAGTCATTAGTAACTCCCTGAGAAGTTTTACCGCTAACTAAAGTGTTTAATTTTTCGATTAAAGTATTTCTCAACTCGTCAAACTTAGCTTTGTAAGTATTTTCAATCTCTTCAAGCTTAAGTTTTTCTTCAGTTCTTTTCTTTTTATCTTTAATGTTTCTTGAGAACAATTTTTTGTTGATCACAACACCTCTTAATGAAGAATCTGCTTTCAATGAAGCATCTTTTACATCACCGGCTTTGTCACCAAAAATGGCTCTCAAAAGTTTTTCTTCAGGAGTAGGGTCAGATTCACCTTTTGGAGTGATTTTACCAATCATGATATCTCCAGGCTTCACTTCAGCACCAATTCTGATCATACCGTTCTCGTCAAGATCTTTCGTAGCTTCTTCAGAAACGTTCGGAATATCTGCTGTCAATTCTTCCATACCTAATTTGGTATCACGAACTTCCAAAGAATACTCATCTACGTGGATTGAAGTAAACCAGTCTTCACGAACAACTTTTTCGTTGATTACGATTGCATCCTCGAAGTTATAACCCTTCCAAGGCATGAACGCAACTACCAAGTTTCTACCAAGAGCCAATTCTCCTTTTTCAGTAGCATAACCGTCGCAAAGCACCTGTCCTTTTTCTACTACATCACCTACTCTTACGTTTGGTCTTAAAGTAATGGTCGTACTTTGGTTGGTTTTTCTAAACTTAGTTAAGTTATATGTTTTTGTAGCGGATTCGAAAGACACTAAATCTTCGTCTTCGCTTCTTTCATATTTAATAATAATCTTATCTGCATCTACATACTCTACAGTACCTCTTCCTTCTGCATTGATCAAGATTCTTGAATCTTTAGCAACCTGCTGTTCCAGACCTGTACCTACAATCGGAGCCTGTGGCTTCAACAAAGGAACTGCCTGACGCATCATGTTCGATCCCATCAACGCACGGTTTGCATCATCATGTTCCAAGAATGGAATCAATGAAGCTGAAATACCGGAAATCTGGTTCGGAGCAACATCTATTAAGTTAACTTCAGAAGGTTCAACAACCGGATAATCACCGTCAAGACGGGCAATAATTCTGTCTGTTTCAAAACCACCATTATCATTCAACTCAACATTCGCCTGAGCGATTACTTTATCTTCTTCATCTTCTGCATTTAAGTAAATCGGATCTGCATTCAAATCAACTTTACCATCTGCTACCTTTCTGTACGGAGTTTCGATGAAACCTAAAGTGTTGATTTTAGCATAGATACCTAAAGATGAAATCAAACCAATGTTTGGTCCTTCCGGAGTTTCAATAGGACAAATTCTTCCGTAGTGTGTATGGTGAACGTCACGAACCTCGAAACCTGCTCTTTCTCTTGATAAACCACCAGGTCCTAGTGCAGAAAGTCTACGCTTATGCGTGATCTCTGACAATGGGTTGGTCTGGTCCATGAACTGAGAAAGCTGGTTGGTACCAAAGAATGAATTAATAACTGATGTTAAAGTTTTAGCATTAACAAGATCAAGCGGAGTAAAGATTTCGTTATCTCTAACGTTCATTCTTTCCTTAATTGTTCTTGCAATTCTGGAAAGACCTACACCAAACTGTCCTGCCAACTGCTCACCAACAGTTTTAATTCTTCTGTTTGATAAGTGGTCGATATCATCAACCTCAGCTTTAGAGTTTACCAATTCGATCAAGTGTCTTACAATCGCAATGATATCTTCTTTTGTAAGAACCTCAGTCGTAGTAGGAATATTAAGACCTAACTTTTTGTTCAATCTGTAACGTCCAACTTCACCAAGGGAATATCTTTGCTCAGAGAAGAATAATTTTTCGATAATTCCTCTTGCAGTTTCCTCATCTGGCGGATCTGCATTTCTTAACTGACGGTAAATATATTCTACCGCTTCTTTTTCAGAGTTGGTAGGGTCTTTTTGTAAAGTATTCTGAATAATAGAGAATTCGTTTGAATTTTCTTTGTGAATCAAAATAGATTTCACACCAGCATCCAAAATAAGATCTAAATGTTCTTTTTCAAGAATCGTTTCTCTGTCTAAGATGATTTCGTTTCTTTCGATAGAAACAACTTCACCGGTATCTTCGTCTACGAAATCTTCAAACCAAGTGTTCAAAACTCTCGCAGCCAATGTTCTTCCTTCTACTTTTTTAAGCGCAGCTTTAGAAACCTTCACTTCTTCTGCAAGGTCGAAGATCTGAAGAATGTCTTTATCAGATTCAAAACCGATTGCTCTTAATAGTGTAGTTAAAGGTAATTTTTTCTTACGGTCGATATAAGCGTACATTACGCTGTTAATATCGGTTGTAAATTCCATCCAAGATCCTTTGAAAGGAATAATTCTTGAATAGTATAGTTTGGTTCCGTTTGCGTGATAAGTCTGTCCGAAGAATACACCCGGAGATCTGTGTAACTGAGTTACAATAACACGCTCTGCTCCATTAATGATAAATGAACCAGAAGGAGTCATATAAGGTACCGGACCTAAATAAACATCCTGTACAACTGTCTGAAAATCTTCATGTTCAGGATCTGTACAGTACAATTTAAGTCTTGCTTTAAGAGGAACGGAGTACGTTAAACCTCTTTCCACACATTCGTCAATCGAATAACGCGGAGAATCTACCAGATAATCTAAGAATTCCAATACGAATTGGTTTCTGGAATCGGTAATTGGAAAGTTTTCCTGGAAGGTTTTGTGCAAACCTTCTTTCTTTCTGTCTTCAGGAAGTGTGTCTAACTGGAAAAACTCTCTGAATGACTCTAATTGGATGTCCAAGAAGTCAGGAGTGATAATCTTTCCTTTAGCCGAAGAGAAATTAATTCTCTCTACTCCCTTAGTTGTTGATGTTGTTTTACTCATAAAACTTTTAAGAAAGGGTTAAAAAATATTTTGTTTTTATTAAAAAATATCAGAAAAAGCTTTGAAGAGAAAAGAGGCAAGAGAAAGACATTTGGTGTTTGGCGCTATCAGAAGTGGTCTTTGTTCTTAATTCTTAATTCTAAATCTAATTCTAACTGCAACACTGGTATATCTTTTCACAGTGTAGTGCAAAATATTTTTATGATATCTTATGGGATTAAAATAACAGAATGAGTATAAAACACGAAAAGCCCTTTCAATTTACGAAAGAGTTGATTTTCAATATTTTATCGTATTATGTATAATTTAAGCGCCAAAAGAGACTGCAAATTTACATATTTTTTAGTTCTTAAACAAAAAAACCACCTCAAAATGAAGTGGTTAAAATTTACCTGCTAAATTTTATTTATGGTTTCCAGAAAGACCAGACCGTACCATTGAAAACAGCTAACTGTTTATTAAAAGTATCATACACTATCATTCCCGGAGCAGGATTGATAATATTAAGATGAGGACTCGCTACTTTCGGTAAAACCATCGCTTTATTCGTATCTTCCAAAACTAAAATTCCGGGAGTGGAAGTGAGTGTTCCTATCGCAGATTTAGCAAGAGTATTTTCTGTTGCTGAATTTTGTATAAGTACACCATCTACACTTGTTAATGGATCTACTGTAGTACCTTGTGTATTAATACTGAGATCCTTCCATGCAGCATTATATTTTACTTTCACTTTTTTATCAGTAAGATCATACACCATAGTCCCGTTTACTACACCCGTAACTGCTGCTGTAGAAGTAACCCAGGGTAAAACCATTCCACGGTTTCCTGTTTCAAAATCTAAAGATACCGATGGTGATGCAACACTTGCTTTTCCAATAGCTACCTGAGAAAAAACAGATACCGAAAACAAAGCAAACAATATTGTGATTATATTTTTCATTTTAAATTTCTTTTATTATTAATCTGTTTAATTAGTAGGACATGTCTGCGTATTGAAACAGGCCCAGCCTGCAGGAGTACCTGTGGTATTTACCTGTAAACAATCTAGTGTTGTATTGTAAACCATCATTCCTTCTACCAAATCAGCAGCAGGTATTGCTGCAATCTGAGCAGTTGTTAATCTGTTTAACACAAAACCTTTAGTTTTAGATTCTAAAGCAGTCCACGCTCCTTTTCTTACCATCGGCCAATTATTTCCAGACGCACTATTACCAGCTCTGTTTAGAGAAGTGATTCCGTGAGAAGTATCCAACACTGTTCCAGCGGTAACAGCCGGTCTGTAACAAACAGCCTGAGTATCTGTATCTGTAGCCGAGTTATTAGTTGTATTAGTTTCTGTAATATTTGAAGGCGGCGTAATAGTTACAGTATTTACGAGATTTCCGTTAAATGAAAAAGGTATACTCACTACTACGGTATAAGTAACAGTTCCACCAACAGGCAGGTTAACAACATCATTAATTGCGCCTGTTTGCGTTCCGGTAACTGAAGTAGTAGCTCCGCCTGCAACAACCGCCGTATAACTAACATTCGCCGACGGAATTCCTGAAGGCACAGGATCTGAAACGGTAGCACCCAAAACGCCAAACGGACCATTATTCCTCGCTACAATCGTATAAGTAGTGCTGGTTCCGGAAGAATAAGTGGTTACACCATTTGTTTTGGTCACCGCAAGATCAGAGCTGAAAGTAATTGGAGCTGTAACACAATGAGCACCATCATTGGCATTACTGCTCGGAGATCCAGAAATTAAAACTCTTTGTCCATTGGTGATATTAAACTGGTAAAAACCGCCTGCATTATCAGATCCATATAACTCACCTGTACTTGAGCCAAACATAGCTCCGAAAGATATCGCACCTGGCGCAGAACCTATTGGTGTTACAGCACCTGTTGTAGGATTAATAGAAACCAACTGCCCGTTAGTTGAATTTACAGTATATAATAATCCAGTTGTAACATTATAAGCCAAATCAGCAACATTAATACTTGCTGAAAGAGTGATCGTTGTTGCCGTCATAGTATTCAAATTGATACGGTAAATCTGATTATTATCTGAGTTTACTTTCACATAATAATTACCTAAATTATCAATCTCACCAGCATTGAAAGTTGCTACAGGCAGCCCTGTTACAGAACCTAAATTAATAGAAGTACCATCCGTATTAATTACAACAACATTATTTGAATTGAGAACCTGCATACCATATAAACGTCCATCTATCGGGTTCAGTCCTATAGCATTATAATTTACAGAAGCTGTTCCTATTGCTGGATAAGTAAAAGGATTTGTCGTTGTATTCACATTGTATAAAGTAGCCGTCTGAGAAAGGTACATTGCTGTAGTACAGCCAAAAGCATTAGCACACTGAACGTCTTGTATTACAGAATTCTGCGCAGTTCCAATCCCTTGTCCGACGTCGCTTCCTATATCAGCAGCACCTGATGTATTAACCAAGTTCGGAACACCATTGGCATTTATCCCACCATTAGCTGTTGTATTAATACTTCCGTTAGCGTTTATCTGTGACAATGTAACATTTTCATCACCTTCTACTGCATCAAAACAACCGTCTCCATCAGAATCAAGATCTAAATGATTTGGAATACCATCATTATCTGTATCACAGAGAGCAAGAGGTATAGAAATATTATCAAGACTCCAGTCATCCTGAGTGGCATTCATTCTGAATGCCAATGTTGCCGTAGCAGGTCCGGAATAAGGTATATTAATAGTAAAAGTTCGGGTTGTAAATCCTGTTTGTAAAGCTGTAGAAAATGGAGTAAAATCACTTACGGCTCCATTTGCCATGGTTATTGTTACATTATTGGTTCCCACAGTTCTTACCGTACTGTTATTCAAAGTGGCATAAACAACATTGTTAAGCAGAATATCAAGAGAAGCCGTACTCCCCGCTGCATTAGAACCATCCTGAGCTCCTACAGTAAGTGTTAAAGAGACCACCCCATTATAAGGCTTATCCAAATTTGATAATGATTGAGATAATGTTTGGTTTACAGCATTATCAGTAGTATTTTGAGCTGTTCCGCCTGCAGCCACCCAGCCGCCACTGTTTGTCCAACCATTTAAATTAGTAGTAAAAGTACCATTTGTTACCGTATTTGTTTCCGGGCATTCGACAGAGTCTAAAATACCGTCATTATCATCATCAAGATCTAGATCATTAGTTATTCCGTCACCATCAGTATCAGCTTTTACAATTACACTTATAAATGCATTAGAAGATGCACTTGGAGAACTTACACCATTCAGTGTATAATTATCTTGTATTGTATAAGGGATTGTAGCCATACCAACAAAACCAGCTACCGGAGTAAATGTTACTTGTCCGGTCGTCGTATTTACAGACCATGTTCCCTGAGTAGTAACAACCGAGGTCTGCCCACCAGTAAATCTTACAGTATTGGCAACAACACTTCCGTCGGGATCAGTATCATTAGTTGCCACATTTATCGTCACAGGTGTATTCTGAAGAGTAGTTGCATTATCATTTACAGCAATAGGTACAGCATTGATAGCATTTGCCGTAACCGAAACATTTATTGATTCAAAGCTGGATGTAGATGCATTAGAGCCAGGATAAAAGGTTAGAGTTCTTGTAGTTGCAGATGCTATAAAACGAAGTCTTCTTGTAACCCAAGTGTTTCTAGTTGCTACAGTTTGTGTAATATTTACTCTGGAGGCACCTTCTAATTGGTAAGCAAAGGCATCTATAAAAGTAGGACTATAAGCTGGTGCAGTTGCAGATAAAGTGTAGACCAAGACTTCATATTCTCTCCCAACTGTAAGACCAGACATTGTCACTCTTATTGCTTCCTCACCAGCAACAGTTCCTATATCTCTTAAAGTAATAAAGAAGTTATGATTGTTAGGAGGTACTGGTAAAGGGCTTGAGTTCCATGTAGCACCACCGCCTGTTGTTGTGTTAGTTGCAGCAGTAGTACGATTAGATACATCTGGTGTACCAGAAACTGTAGTCCAATTCGCATTGGGCGTACAGTTGGAACAAAGAGTTGTACCTTCTGAAGAGGCTATGGTTTGTGACAAAAGCCACGAGTTCATAAAAAACATTAAAACTAGTAATGTCCTATAAAAATATTTATTTTCCATATATGCTTAAAAGTATTAGAACACCTCATAAATATGAGGTATAAATTATAATATAAAAATTCTACATTCAAGCTAATACAGGTGGTGGTCTCACAGAAAAGACCTCTGAAAAACAACAATCTAATGATTTGTTATTGTAATAATGAAAATCTGTTTTGTGCAGAAAATCTAATGCTATTTTAATAACATAAAATTCTGCAGTACAGCTGATTTTCAGAAGATT
>JAANMY010004390.1_pt1 | contig 10658 bp, 6 predicted proteins | sample 7279691 | NCBI WGS metagenome assembly JAANMY01 (sample SAMN14094543, study PRJNA606508) | bioreactor metagenome | isolation source: A lab-scale SPAN reactor treating ammonium-rich wastewater day 388 | place: Ireland: Galway | collected 2018-02-07
ACAGCCGGACGGCCCGATAAATGCCGTTATCCGGTTCTTCGCTATCTCTAGGCCCGGCACGACCACGGCGCGCGTTGATCCGTAGAAGAATTCAGCGTCTCTGATCTCGATGGCGGCGCTTTGCATTGGCTTACACCCTCTAATTGACAGCACGGTTGCGCAGGTAAATCGCGGCGGAATTCATGGCGAGCAGCAGCGCCATCAGCACAATGATGGCGGCGCTGGCGTTGAAGCGGAACAACTCGTCGGGCTGACCCGTCCACGCGTAGATTTGCATGGGCAGCACGGTGAAGCGGGATCCGGGGCCGGTGGGATCGGTGTTGATGAACGTCGCGGCGATGCCGAACAGCGGCGCGGTTTCACCAATCGCCCGCGACAGCCCCAGAATCGCGCCGGTTAGAATGCCCGGAAGCGCCGACGGAAGCAGCTGCCGCGAGAGGGTCTGCCAGCGGGTCGCGCCGAGGCCGTAAGATGCTTCGCGGAGGCTGGAGGGCACCGCCCGCAGCGCCTCACGCGCACTGATGATGATGATCGGCAGAATCAGCAGCGAAAGGGTGAGCGCGCCAGAGACGATACTGCGCCCGCCAGTGACGCCCTCGGATGTCCGCACGAAGACGGTGAGGCCCAGCATGCCGTAGATGATCGACGGGACGCCAGCCAGATTGCGGATGTTCGTCTCGATGATCCGATTAAACCAGTTGTCGGACGCGTATTCTTCCAGATACAGCGCCGCGCCGACGCCCAGCGGAAACGAGATCAACACCGTCAGCGCGAGCAGCCATGCCGTACCCAAGATCGCTTGACGAATGCCGGTTTCGACCGGCCGTGACGAGAGCTGCGACGTGACGAACCGGACGTCCAGCCACGATTTGAAAACGAGTTCTGAGTCGGGGTAGTTCGTCAGCATGTCAACTTCGATCGCGGCCCGATTCAGCAGGCTCTCGTGCAGCGGCCACCCCTTGTCGATCTCGGTTTTCACGATCTCTGCGTCGATGATCGCACGCAGCACGTCTTCGCTCACATTGAGGCCGAGCAGCTCCGCAAAGATCCGGTTGCGTTCCGCTTCGGGAAGATCCGTTGGCAGCAGCTCGCGAACCGTTTCGGGCACGTCGCCGTCGATGCTTTCGCCGAGCGTCAGGCGGGTGAACGCCGCCGGATCACCACGGTACAGATTGTCGCGCACGATGACGAGCAAGCGGCGCGGAACGTGCTCAAGCAGCACGGCCGCCAGCTCCGGAGGCGATAGCTCGGCGAGCGGCCGTTCCGCCAACGTATCTGGATCGACCGTGTATCGCTGCGCCACCAGCCCGAACGCTTGGTTGACGACGTTCAGCAGCAGCAGCGCAAGCACGATGATCGAGACGGCCAATGTCGCAAGGGAGAGCCGCTGCATGATGAGCGTGCGCGCGTTCCGCCGCTTGACCTGTGACCGGTATGCTCCGGAGTCGATCAGGTTCGCCATCGGCCCTAGTACCTTTCGCGCAGACGGCGAGAGATCAAGTCGCTGACGATGTTGAGCGCCAGCGTCGACACAAACAGCGTCATGCCGACCGCGAAGATGCTGGTGTAGTCCAGCGAACCGTAGGAGATGTCTCCGGTGCTGATGCGCGCGATATGGCCGGCCATCGTCTCTGCGCTTTGGCGCAGGTCGAACGTGAAGTTCGGGCCAGCGCCCGCGGCCAACAGCACCACCATCGTTTCGCCCACCGCACGCGACATGGCGAGGATGATCCCGGCCGAAATGCCGCTGACCGCCGCCGGCAGTACGACTTTGACCGTTGTCTCAAGGCGTGTCGCGCCGACAGCGTAAGACGCCTCGCGGAGCGAGCGCGGCACGGCGCTGATGGCGTCCTCGCACATCGAGCTAATCAGCGGAGTAATGAGAACGCCAACAGTGATCCCCGCTGCCAGCATGTTCAGCGAGTTGAGCGATGCGCCGAACAGCAGGTTTCGTAAGGTCGGCGTGACGAACGTGAGGGCGAAGAAGCCATACACGACGGTCGGGATGCCAGCCAGCACTTCGAGGGTCGGCTTGAGGGCATTACGGACGCCGGGCCGGGCATACTCGCTCAAATAGACCGCCGCGCCGAGGCCGAGGGGAATGGCGACCGCCAGCGCGACGCCGCTAATCAGCAGCGTGGCGGTGATGAGCGGAAGGATGCCGAACTCGCCACTTTGAGGCTGCCACAGCGTGTTTGAGATGAACTCGCCGAACGTGACGGGATCCGGAATCGCGATGTTGGCGCCGGCGGTGTGATTGTTGACCACCGTGCCTTGAACGCCGCGCTCAACGGTCAGCGTATCCCCTTCGACCGCGCTCACGCGCATGATCTCGGCGTCGACTTCGATCTCTTCGCCGGGCGTAAACAAGTGACCAAACCCCGTGCTGACCCTAAGCGACGTGTCATCAGAGGGCAGGGCTTCGGCGGCTTTGGCGAGATCTTCGGTCATGGGCGTGATCGCTGTCCCGGCCGGATACGCCGTCGGCTGCGTGCCTTTCATCCCACGCGTGACCTCGATGGTCGACGTGCCGCGCTTCGTGATGCGCATGATCTCGCTGCCGACGAGCAGGTACTGCTGATTGTTGAATTGGCTGCCGTCGGCGAGATAAACGAACGGCAGTGATGTCGCCTGATCTTCGATGGCCGTGGTGAGCTGCGCCAGCGGCTCGCTGGCTGCAACCGGCTGTCGTGCCAAGACCCACGCGCGCGCCTGAAAGAACGCCACCGTGTTGCCGGCAAGAACGAGGACGATGCCAACCGTCGTGAAGATCGAGACAATCCCGCACGCCATCAAGACTGCGCGAATCAGCGCCTCGCCGGGGCGGAAGCGGCGGGATAGATCGGGGCCGTCCTCGACCTCGAACACGGCGAGGCTGGGCGCGCCCGGCAGCTCATACGATCTGCTTCTTTGCATTCTGGCTTCCTTACTTCGCTAACGTCTGAAAGTCAGCGGACTTCATTTCTCACTTTGGAGCGATAGGCAGGCGGCACGACTCGCACTCGCTCCGTGTCCGCCGCGTCAAGCACACGAAGGGAGCGTGCCTCACTGCGCGCTCCCTTGTCACATGGGCCAACGACCGGCCCATGGTATGAGTTAGTTTGAACTGCTTGCGGTGTTCACCAACGCCACGGCTACCAGCTTGGCGGTGTTGAAGGCATACGGATTGGCCGGGAAGTAGCCCGTCGCCGCGATGGCATCCGGCATCCGGCTCAGTGTGTAGAGCAGATACTGCCCGACATGCGGTTTCTCGACAAGGACATCGGCGGCGGTGTAGATGAACAGCGGACGGGCCAGCACATAAGCACCGCTGGCGACGCTTTCGGCGGTCGGGGCCACACCGTCGACGGCGACCAGCTTGACGCGGTCGGTGTTCTGGACGTAGTAGGCGTAGCCGAAGTAGCCGATCGCGCATTCGTTGGCTGCGACGCCGTCCAAGAGCACGTTGTCATCCTCGTTCAGGTTGAGCTGGCCGGCGGCGAGGATCGGCGCCGTGTCCTCCTCGAACACGACTTCGGTGAAGAAGTCGAACGTGCCGCTGTCGGTGCCCGGCGAATAGCGCACGATCTCGCACTCCGGGAAGCCGGGGCGGACATCAGCCCACGTCACGGCGGTCGAGAAGGCCAGCGCCAGTTCGGCGAGCGTGAGATCACCGGCCCAGTCGTTGGCGGGGTTGACGACGACCGACAGGCCGTCGTCGCCGATGCGGAACTCGACCGGAACGCGGTTATTGTTGGCCGCGCACGCGTCGATCTCGCTCTGGCGGATCGCACGGCTCGCGTTGGCGATGTCGCTGGGGCTTTCGGCGGCGCAGAAGCGCTCGTAGCCGGCGCCTGAACCGATGCTGTCGACCGTGATCTCTCCGGTGTAACCCTCGGCGGCGAACTCGGCGGCGATGAACTGAGACACCGGGAAGACCGTCGAACTGCCTGCGTTGGCGATGTCGCCGGTCACGTCGGCCGCCAGTACCTCAGGAAGTGCGATCGGCGGGATGATGACGCTGTCGATGGTATGTACGACGCCGTTGCTCGCTGCTTTATCAGCGGTGACGAGCCGGGCCTGATCCACGAGCAGATCGGCATCTTCAGCGGTGAGAGTGATTGCAGCGCCGTTCATCGAAGTGACCGGGCCGGACACCGCCTGATCGCGGGTCATGGCCGCACCCGGAACGACGTGGTAGGTGAGAACGCTGGTCAAGACTTCGGGATTCGAGGTCAGATATTCGACGACGAAGTCGGGCAGCGCGGCGAACGCGTCATTGGTCGGGGCGAAGACCGTGAACGGGCCTTCATTGCTTAGCGTATCGGCCAGCCCGGCGGCTTCCACCAGACTCGCCAGCGTCGAGAGATCCGGATCACCGGCGATAAGCTCGACAAGGTTCTGATCCTGAGCCACCACGGCGCCCGTCAAAACCAGCGCGATGACCAGCACAATCGCTAATGCACGGAACTTCTGCATGTAACCTCTAGCTCCTCGTTAGACAGGGTAGGTGATGTCGCGGCACATGCCGCAACTTCGCGCCTAGACTACCGGTACTGGGTTAACGTGCTGGGGTCGCCCATTTAAGACCTGCGCTGGACGGTCTTAACGAAAGTACAAAATCGGACAGGAGTCCTTAACAGTCGATCCGATCCTCCCTGATGATACCTCATTTTCGAACCCGGCCGCGTCGCAGCACGTATCAGAAGCGGTGCTGGCGTTGGCGATCGCGCATCCACCCACTTTCCGGTGGTTTACAGACCATCACTTGTCGATTACGCTTTTTGGGTGCTAAGATGGTTCTGTATGGTTCGCAACGGGTCATCATAGAACCATTTCGGGCATTGGAACATTCTCAAATGTTCAAGATCCGTTAGACTTCAAGTACAATAGAAGTCTGCACACCTTCAGGAGAACATGATTCGTGGCAGTCAGTGCTTCCGCCCCCCATCTCACGCACCTGATAAAACGGCCGGATTACGACCTTCAGGATGCCATCCAGTCGAACCGTCTGCGCGGACTCTGGCGCCTGATGACCGGATACCGCCGGCACTACTTCGGCGCGATTGCGGCTCAGGCGGTTGCGGTAGGCGCCAAGACAACGGCGCTGCTGCTGCTGAGCCGGTTCGTTGACGACATCCTGTTCCGCGACGATATGCTGACGATTGTGCCGTTCGTCGCGCTCGGCTTTCTGCTGCTCGCGCTGACCGAAGGCGGCGGGTCGTTCACGAGCAACCGGCTTGCGGCGCAGACATCCGAGGGTGTCACGCTGCGGCTGCGCAATTATCTGTACGACCACTTACAGCGGCAGAACTTCACGTATCACGACACGCACCCCACCGGCGATCAGGTACAGCGTGTGACGTCGGATGTCCGTGCTATCGGCGCGTTCTTCACCGAACAAGGCGTGTGGATGGGGCGCATCGTGCTCCTGTTCGTCGTTAATGTCGCAGCGATTGCGACGATACATGCCCCGTTGGCGCTGGTCTCGTCGCTTGTCGTGCCGCTGGTGGTGATGGTCTCGCTGTTCTTCTTCAGGCGCGTCAACAAGCGTTACGAAGAAATGCAGACGCAGGAAGCCATCGTATCGACACGCCTGCAAGAGAACCTGACGGGCGTGCGCGTCGTCAAGGCGTTCGCACGGCAGAACCACGAGATGGAACGCTTCGATCAGGAGAACTACAAGCACTTCCTGAAGGGGCGTCGCCTGCTTATCATGCACTCGCTGTTCTGGCCGACCACCGACCTGCTGACTGGCTTTCATCAGATCCTCGTGCTGTATCTCGGTGCGCGCCTCGCCCTCAACGGTGAGATCACCGCCGGCCAGTTCATCGCGTTCGCCGGTATGGTCGTCTATGTGATCCACCCCATGCGCAACTTGGGGCGTCTGATCGTTCAGGCATCGGCGGCGATGGTCAGCTACGACCGCGTGATGGAGATCATCCGCAGCCCGCGCGAGCCGCTGGGCGAGGCAGAGACCCCGCCGGTTCCGGCCATCCGGGGCAGTGTTGAGTTCGATCATGTGTCTTACGAGTATGAACACGGCCTGCCCGTCCTGACCGACGTGTCGTTTGAGGTCAAGCCGGGCGAAGTTATCGCCTTGATGGGCGCGACGGGCAGCGGCAAGACGACCGTCATCAATCTGCTGATGCGCTTCTACGAACACTCCAAAGGCCGCATCCTAATTGACGGCGTCGACCTTCAGGATTACCCGCGCGACTTTTTGCGTCGCAGCATCGGCGTAGTTGAGCAAGAGCCGTTCCTGTTCAGCCGCACGATCAAGGAGAACATCCTATACGGCGTCGACCGACCAGTGACCGATGATGAGGTGTACGAGGCGGCGCGTGCCGCGGCGATCCACCACGTTATCGAGAGCTTCCCGAACGGCTACTCGACGATGGTCGGCGAGCGCGGCGTCACGCTGTCAGGCGGACAGAAGCAGCGCGTAGCGATTGCGCGCACCCTGCTGAAGAACCCGCGTATCCTCGTTCTGGACGACGCGACCTCGTCGGTGGACAGCGAGACCGAAGCGGCCATCCGCGACGCGATTCGCCAGCTGCTGCCGGGCCGGACGGGCTTCATCGTCGCCCATCGCGTTCAAACCGTGATGAGCGCGGACAAGATCATCGTTTTCGAAAAGGGCCGTATCGTGCAGACCGGCACGCACGACGAACTGATCGCACAAGACGGCTTCTACCAGCGCATCTTTGACATGCAGTCGCGTATCGAGGAAGAACTCGAGAGGGAACTCAACGCATGAGTGAGGTCGAACGTTTTGAAGAAGAGGAATTCAGATCGCAGCTCAACGGCGGCACGATCCGCCGCTTGATCGGCCAGTTGAAGCCCTATCGACGCGCAGTCATTGTGTTCCTCGGCGCTGCGATGGGCGTGAGCCTGCTTGAATCTTACTTCACGCTGCTGACCAAGCGGATCGTCGACGAGGGCATCGTGGCGAACAACCCGGATGTGCTGCTCGGACTGGCGGCGCAGTATCTGGGCCTGATGGTGCTCTTCGCCGCGATGGTGTTCACGTTCATCTATATCTGCGGCATCCTCGGCTACCGCGTGCAGTACGACATGCGCAAGCGGATGTTCGAGCATTTGCAGCGCCTGTCGTTCAGCTACTACGACCGCAAGCCGGTGGGCTGGATCATGTCACGCCTCACCAGCGACCCCGAACGCGTTTCCAACGTGCTGACGTGGGGGTTCTTGGACGTCACGTGGGCGGTCACGAACATCACCATGTCGCTGATCTTCATGGCGACCATCAGCTGGCAGCTGGCGCTGATCGTCGCGCTGTTGATGCCGATCATTATTCGCGTGGCGATTTGGTTCAAGCAGCGTATTCTGGTTGAGTATCGTAACGTTCGTAAGCTGAACTCCATGATCTCCGGCGAATACAACGAGAGCATCACCGGCATCCGCGTGATCAAGTCGATGCGCCGCGAGAACAAGAACTTAGACGAGTTCAGCAACTTGACGCACAACTACCATCGGTCGGCCTACCGCGCTGCCTATATGTCGGCGCTGTTCCTGCCAACGGTGCAGATTATCAGCGCGGTTGCCGTTGGCGCGGTGGCGTGGTACGGCGGCTGGCAGGTCAGCACCGGACTGCTGACCATCGGCGGCATTCAGGCGTTCGTCAGCTACATCACGTTCATGATGTGGCCGGTGCAGGATGTCGCGCGCGTGTACGCCGACCTTCAGCACGCGGTTGCCTCGGCAGAGCGTATGTTCTCGCTGCTCGACAGCCAGCCGGACGTCGTCGACAAGGAAAACGCGGCCGACCCGAAGACACTGCTCGGCGAGATCAAGTTCGAGAACGTCGACTTTTACTACGAGCCAGAGAAGCCGGTGCTCAAAAACTTCAGCCTGACGGTCAAGCCGGGTGAGACGATTGCCCTAGTCGGCGCAACCGGCGGTGGCAAGAGCACGATCGTGAACCTGTTGTGCCGGTTCTATGAGCCGCGCGCCGGCCGGATCACGATCGGCGGGACGGACTACACCGACTTCACCCTGCACGGCATTCACAGCCGGATCGGTATGGTGCTGCAAACACCGCATCTGTTCAGCGGGACGATCCGCGACAACATCCGCTACGGACGGCTTGACGCCACCGACGAGCAAATCGAACAGGCGGCGAAGGCGGCAGGTGCGCATGCGTTCATCTGCGCGCTGGAGAAGGGGTACGATGAGGAGGTCGGCGAGGGCGGTATCCTGCTGTCGGTCGGCCAGAAGCAGCTGCTGAGCCTAGCGCGGGCCGTGCTGGCCGCTCCGGAAATCTTCATCATGGACGAGGCGACCTCGTCGGTCGATACGCTGACCGAAGCGCTCATCCAGCAGGGCATGGAGCAGATCATGAAGGGGCGCACCAGCTTCGTGATCGCGCATCGGCTAAGCACCATTAAGCGGGCGGATCGTATCATCGTCGTCTCTAACGGTCAGATTCAAGAGATGGGGTCGCACAGCGAACTGCTGCGCAAGAAGGGGTACTACTACAACCTGTACACCCAGCAGTTCCGGCAGGAGTTGGAACGCAGTTACGATGACGTGTTCCGCGTGTCGGACGACGATCAATCATCCGAAGAACCGTTGGAGAAGGCCACGGCCTGAGCGAATAGATCACGGCAGTGTGGCGGGGCGTCTGTGAACGGCGCCCCGTTTTCGTTCCCGCAGCGGTGAGTGCCGGTCACCGTGCGTTCGCGGTACAATAGAACGATTGTTTGGGCATGTTTGGGGTCTGACAGTGCGGCGACTCGATGCATGGCTTAAAGAGCGACCTGAACTGACGCCATTGGTGGTGCAGCGATGGGGGCTTAAACTGGGAAAACGCAGCCAGAACGATCCTGAAGCAGTCGCCAAACAGATGCTCGATCCCGCCAATGCGACTCGCATCTACGACAGCCTGCCTCAAAAAGGCCGCGACGCACTCAAGATGCTCAACGGTTCGGGCAATCAAATTTCCGAGCAGATGTTCGTTCGCATGTACGATCCGATCCGCAAGATGGGCGCGGGCCAGATCGAGCGCGAAAAGCCCCACGAGAAACCGGTGGGCACCACTGAGACGCTTTACTACGCTGGCTTGATTGGGTTTGGCATCGACAAGCTGTCCTCCGGTCTTGGCCCGATCGTCTACATCCCCGATGATCTCGCGGCCGTTCTGCCGTTCAGCCGCACCAGCTACAACCTCGATCCTAACGCGGCGACGCTGGAAGACCTCGAAGACGAGATCGACTTTGACGACGAAGACGAGGATGAGGACGCCGAGCAATCCACGCGGGTTGAGGCTCAAGCATCGCACGCTCACGCGCCTGCGCCTGCGCCTGTTCCGGCTCATGAATCGGCCCCGCAGCCAGCCCGCGCGTCAGCGCGAATCCGCAAGCTAGAAACCGTCGAAAACCCGCGTGCGGCGGATACCAGCCTCGTCGATGATCTGACGACTCTGTTGGCGTTCTTGCAGGTGATGGCGGTTCGCATCAGCGGCACGTTCGCGATGGATGAAGCAGCGCGACAAGTCCTGCGCCGGCAGCTCATCGTTAACGATCCGCGGCGGCTCACGTTTCTGTTCCTGTTGGGTATTTCATCCGGCATGATCTATGTCGAAGACGGCGTCGCGTACACTCAGCGCGATGTCGCACGGCCGTGGCTGGAAGCCAGCCGCGCTCAGCAAACGCAGCAGTTGGCGCAGGCGTGGCGCGCCTCGAAGGACTACGTCGACCTTCTGCATGTGCCGGGGCTGAATGTTGAAACTGAAGGCTGGTCGTACGATCCGGTAACGTCGCGCGGTGAGATCCTGAACCTGATTCACAGCTTTGTGCCGATTGATGCGGCATGGACGGTTGACGAATTCATCAGCGCCGTCAAAGAGCGTGAACCGGCGTACCAGCGTCCGGGCGGCGATTTCGACTCGTGGTATATCCGCGGCGAGTCGGGCGATTACCTGAGTGGGTTCGAGGACTGGGACGCTGTCGATGGCGCGCTGCTCGACTTTGTGATTACCCAGCCTCTACACTGGCTTGGCCTGCTCACCCTCGGTGATAACGCCGCGCAGTTGAACGCATACGGGCGTGCCTTCCTCGCTGACCAGCCGTTCCCATCGCGCGCTGAACCGGACGACCGACCGACCCTCGACAGCGACGGGATCCTGCGCGTTGGCCGTGCGTTTTCTCGGTTCGACCGCTTTCAGATCGCGCGCTTCACGACGTGGGTGAGTCCGGCTACCGCTGTGAAACCGTATGAATATCGAATCGACGCGGCGGGCATTCAACGCGGCGCGGCGCAGGGCATTTCGACCGATCGGATCGCCAAGTACATGCAGCGCGTCATGGGGTTGGAGCAGCTTCCAGACACTATCGGACAGCTCCTCCATGTGTGGAAGGCCGGCGCGCAAGCCAATGTATGGTTCGAACAGGTCGTCGTGCTGCGAACGACGTCGATTGAGGTGTTGGACGCGATCTGGAAAGAACCGCAGTTCCGGCGCTATCTCGGCGCACGGTTGGGTGAAACGGCCGTGACGGTTCGCGCCGATCAGCTCGAAGCGCTCGAAGCCGCGCTAGGCGCCGCCGGGATCGACGTACAGCGGTCATAAACTGCCGGGGCCAACACCCTGCTGCGGCTCTGGTGTTGGAACAACCTCGCCACATCCTGCCGGTCGTGCCGATGTTCCACGTGATGGCATG